>Ga0075012_10000909_pt1 | contig 30897 bp, 14 predicted proteins | sample All_14_2_FD_71474 | JGI IMG/M metagenome (GOLD analysis project Ga0075012, IMG submission 71474) | Freshwater microbial communities in response to fracking from Pennsylvania, USA - Allegheny Zone_MetaG_DW_15 | ecosystem: Environmental > Aquatic > Deep subsurface > Groundwater > Drilled...
AAAGTTAAATAGCCATGTTGAATGTTCGATTTTTGTTTTTAAATACGGCAATTGGTAAGCCTTGTTCATTAACAACATACTGTATTGCAGCTTCGACCTCTGCTTCTTTCCATAAATATCGTGTGCTGCCGTGTCGTGCCCACCAATGTACTCTGTCACCATCCAGGTTATTAAAATGTCGATGAATACTGGTCTCCGTCACAATTACTTACTCCAAAAAGTATTAATAGATCAGTATGTTACGCGTCTGTCTAGTGCCGCCACAAAAATTTCCGCTCCCTAACGGTCACGGTTCGGATTTTCTGCGCATATATTGAGCGTTTAAATGCAATCGCTGTGCAAATAGAAGCAGTAGGTTGACACATCAAAAATCAAGATGTACGATCCGCGCTCAAAATTCCGGCCATTGCCGGCAAACAATTTGATGTGGAGATAAGCTTATGTGGGAAATCAAGGGGGATTTTCGGGATATCGTTCATATAGAAGGTAGCACTCGGAACAGAGGAATGCACTTCGATAATACAAGCGAAACAGCCGTCATCAAAGAAGTGTTTCTGACGGGCCGTACTGACGGCGCTATTCTCGCGAGCGTAACGGCTTCCAGCCCCGCAGCTTATCAACGCTTGCTGGTCGTTGCAGGCAAACATTATTCAACATCCAATATTGACCGCATATTTTACAATCTTAACTTCAACAGCAAAAATAAACTGTTAATCGCCCGCTTTTTAAAGACGATACAAGCCATTGAGCCTGATTTTGCAATGATTGTGCCTGAACTTACCCGGTCACTGGGTGTTGACCTGGCTAAACTTGTCCTGCCAATCTGGCTTATAAACAATGATTATCGACCATTCGTTGATCCATCAGGCGCTGTGCCAGTCAAACAAATTGCCTTTGAACATACACCAAGGCCATCGTTGATCAAAGTATTGTCTGTTTCATACTATGACAGTTCCCGCTTTATTGGCTGTGTCGAAGCACCCGATTGGGACGCTTACCGACGGTTGGCGCAGGCCACGACCCAGGCCGGATTTCGCCCACCTGTTAGATGGGAGTACGGTAGTCTTGTCGTGAAGGCCGTTATCGACAATCATGCCAGACTGCTCCAGTTTCTCCAGGCCGTAAAAAGCGTGGTACCGGATATCGAGTACATTGAATCAATCATTGCCACAAAGATGAACGTGGATTTGACTGGGCGTTTTGACATGCCTTTATGGAAAGTAACGGAAGATGAACCGCTCACGTCAATACATGAAGGATTTTTTGGACCCATTCGCTGTCATTATGAAAATCTCGATCCTGCAGCAAGCATCAAGGCATTAACACTGCTTACCCATGACAGTCGCGACATGCACATTATGGTAACTGCTGTTGACGCTTTGGCTTGTCAACGCTTGTTGCTAACCATCACCCAACATGGATTACCAGCCTCCCTGCTCGATCTTCAATCGACGAATGTCAATCGTTTTAGCTGCGACGACCAGGCGTTTCTCACCACTTTTATACAAGCCATCAAAGCGGTTGAATCGGGTTTTCCGGCCATTGAGGCGTCGGTTTCCAGGGTATTGAATATTAAGCTGACGGAGGTGCATGCGACCCTTCCACCAGCAACAGGATCCTGCGTTGTAAGTATGCCTACTGTGCGTTTCAATTCGATGTTTGCGCCACGGCGAGATGAGAGTGCGCTTGATAGCGCTCCCGCAGCAAGCTCTAGCCAGGTGCCAGGCGGCTGAACTCAGGTAGGTTGGGGCTTGGCATATAGCCGTCAGGTTAAGGAAAAAAACATAGAAATCGGCAGTACTTCAAACCGCAATCATTTTTTCGATTTCTTCAACAGCCCGCACACAGCCACCGGCGTTTTTGGATGTGTGCGCGAATTGTCTGACCTGTTGATAGATCTCAGGGCGTTCAAGCAAATCGTTGACGGCTTTTTTCAGTCCTGCAGAAGACGGTTGCTCCCCTTCCATGCCGATTCCAAGCTGCAATTCGTTTATCCGCTGCGCGGTTAATGCCTGTTCGCCGGTGGAAGGAACAGCAATGACCGGGACGCCGAAGTAAAGCGCTTCCTGGACGCTGTTCATGCCGCCCTGACTGATGAACACGCTTGCCTGACGCAGTACCTGTAATTGGGGGATGAACGGCTCAACCCGGATATTGGTTGGCAGGCGCCAGGCGCTGCGATCGACCCGATTGCCCACCGCCATCAAAACGTCCCATTCACTGTCGGCAAAGGCCTCAAAACAGCTTTCATAAAATCCGGGTTTGTTGTTATTTAAAGTGCCGAGGGAAATATAGAGCAGCGGACGCCCGGTGTTTGTCCTTTTCAGATCCTGTTCCTGTTCATGGCGCAACGAAGGCCCGATAAACAAAAAGCGTTCGTCAAAGGCCGCGATATCCGGGTGAAAGGCTTTGGGCATGCAAACGATATTGAAGGCTTCGGCATGGCCGACGCTGGATTTGAGATCATAATTCACCCCACATTCCGCATTCAGTTTGGCCACTTCCGCGTCAAAAGCGCTCAACAGTTCTGTATTTTGAAAAAAGGCTTTACGGCTGTCGGCGAAGGGATTGTACGTTTCGGTTGAGGCGTAGCTGGGGCAGAGTTTGACTGCGGGTACTTGCAGCCGCTCGCAGAGCAAGCGCCCGGCCAGAAATGCGCCGTCGTATATCACCAGATCCGGTGTTTGATGGCGAAGGCTGGCGAGCAGCTGGGGCAAAACATAGCGTGCTTCGGCGACGGAACGAAAAAAGTAAGACGAGGTCACGTTGTTCGTTGGAAATTCAAATTTGGGATCGAAGGTGGAAGCATAGGCCTGAAACGTCGCGCCGGTTTCTGCAATGTCTCGCCCTACGGGTTCCGTGCAATACCAGGTGACGTCATGCCCGCGGGAAACCAGCGCTTGGGCAATGCCCAGCAACGGATTAACATGCCCGCGAAATCCCAGGCTACAGATGATGATATGCGCCATGTTTGGTTTAAACTCCTTCATTTCATCGTAATCTCTGGCGATGAACATTCCGCTTCATCAACCCGTGCAAAATATTCGGAGAAGAAATTCACGGTATACGGTCTGGTCTTTGCTTGCTCTGTCACCTTGTTGATGTCGGCTGGCTTCAGGCAGTGCACTTCTTTGCGGATGGCGATAAACACTTCCGGGTTCCGATGTGTGTTGAAGGCCAATATCAGCGCGTTATCGTTGTGCATGAGCGGCTTGTCTGCGCGGTATTTTTGAGCGCTGAAGATCTCCAGCCGATCCCGATACTCAAACTCATGAATGCAAGCCAGCATGTAAGGGATATTGTCCAGTTGCTCCTCGATGGCCAGCATGAGCAGGGTCATGTTTTTATTTTTGCTTTTTGTGGTGAAAAAGATGGGCCAAAGATCAGGGGACAACTGTGGAAGCACTTTATCAAGATGGGCGTGGAGTCGGGGAAAATGGAGAAAAATACCGGCCAGCGCTTTCGGAGCAAGCTTGTTTATAAAGAGAGCGAATGTGTTAAACAACTGCTCATCAGTATACGATTCGTGCTTTGCCAGGCTGCTTAAAGCGTCAATACCAATTTGGGTTTGCGCGTCAAGGCTCAGTGTCCGCACTTCCGATAAAAACAAGGGCAGCAGCTGTGGATTGTTGCGGATAAGGTAATCGACTGAATTTCGACCCTCATCATCTGTCAAACTGAATAAAGCCTCTCGTTCCGAGCGGTGCAGACAATGAATAAAAGCCTGGAGCAAACGGCGGGTGATGAAAGGTGGAAATTGCAGCGCAAGTAGAAACGGATGCTTACTCTCATTGATGTTGTAATAAGGATCTTTAGCCAACAAATCCTGAAAAATATTTAATGGCCGCGTCCATGATCCCGGCAAATAGCCAGAGCGAATTTCTTCATGAGCATGTTCTACAGCCGTCATGATGCGTTCAAAAACGCCTTCATCGCTGATGTCTGTATCGCTGATGCCGTTGAAAGGCAGCGCTTTCAAGCAGTGGTATAACAGCGTTCGGTGCTGAGTTCTGCCAAAATTCATCCGGTTTCTTAAGACCAGATGCTGTTGTTCCGGCGTCAAGGTGCTGATGATATCCAGAATAAAATCCAGGTCTTTTCTTTTATAACTAATTGCATGAAAAAGCCCTTTACTGATGGGGCGCAGATCTCTGTCGATTATGCTTCGAAGCTCGTCTGGCAAAGCGGCCAATTCATCATCGTGTTGGAAGCTGCTTGTTATTTCTTCAAGACGCTCAAGAACATCCGACATCCGATTGCATGCCCCGCTGTTGATTTGTTTGAGCAATTGCTCGATGCGGTCATATTGGGGAGGGAGCGTGAAATGGAACGGATAGTACGTTCCCAGGTAATCATTGAGGAGTTTTTTCGTATTGCTGAGAATGGTTTCTGCAAAACTTGCTGGCATGATAATCCTTATCATTCAACGGAAAGATATTCTAACGCTCGTTGGTTGGTTCAGACAAGTATGCCATTAAGTTAAGGAAAATCCTGGCAAAAACGCGTAGGTTGGGCCCTGGCCCAACATGTTCGTGCTCCGGAGGGTCATTGTTGGGCCAGGGCCCAACCTACGTTAACTTAATGGCAGTGGGTTCAGACAAGTATGCGAAGTTTTCCTTAGCCGAACTCCGGTAATGGCAATTCAGCCGCTATCGAGCTTTGCTCCGGCCAGGGGCGAGAGAAAAAGGATGATTTTTCTGCGGGTTCGCCAAACAAACGCGTCAGTCTTTTTCGCGGCAGCGGTTTTTCGCTGCTGCTTGATGCTGCAGCAACAGACAGCCCTGTGCGTGCCCTGCCGATACTGCGAGTAATCCGCTTTTCCGGGCTGTTTTCCTCGATATTTTCATCCGACTGCACAGCATCCGAACACGCTTTGTAGTCGCGCAGCCATTGGCCGTAACTTTCCCCGTGTAATCCTTTGATATCAATGCCGCCGGGATAATGTCTGGCTTCAAGAGCCAGGCTGACGACCCGAAGCGCATCATCGACCGACAAGTTACAATAATCCATGAGATACAAAGCCACCACGCTGCCTGTGCGGCTGCGTCCGTGGCTGCAATTCACCAGAACCGTGTTGTTTGTTTTGAGTTTTGCGGATATTTGACGCGCGGCATCCAGAAATTTCGGGAGGGTCTTTTCGCGGGTATCGTCATCCGTTCCGTGCGGTATGGTCAGCAGATTGATATTGCAGTCAGGCTTTATATTGTTTGCTTTGTAAAAGGGTTCTGTTCTTGGGCTATACGCGTAAGAAGACGAAGCGAGCAAGATTTTTTTCCCGCCAATACTGATGCTCACATGAGAGTTTTTCTGATGATGTCTTTTGGATATCCAGCCGGGATCGCTGATTTGTATACGCATGCCGTTTAACGTTAAAATTTGCATAAAATAAACCTGAATGAATCTGTGCTGTTAGCTGTCATTATTTCATCAATCGCGCAGTATAATACACTTTCAGCCAAATAAAAAATCAAAATCGCAGGCTATTCCTTGATGAATACAGTATGTCATGCGCTTCGTCTGAGTCGGGAGCCGTCAAGAGTGTATCCATTTGCTCCCAGGATAATGCAAGAACATCATCGACATTGAGTTGCTCCTCAGTATGCAAATCAATCAGATTATCGGCATTTTGCAGCACACAGGTCAGTCTTTTTTGATCCAGTTTTAACAAGCAATGAGCGAGTTCAGGGATGGCTTTTGCCAGGTTCAGAACATCATGTTCGTGTCGAAAAACAAGCTTGAGCGCAGGAAGACTCAGGCTGCATACATTACAAGCCTCAAAAAGCCTGGTGCGGGATAGCCGGGTCATCGCCTCATGATAGTCATGAAGTAAAGCCAGGACAGGGAGCGGCAGTTTGAGAATAATATCTGGCCCTATCCCGGCCCGGTTTATCATACAGACTGTTGCTATCTCGTCCGATAGCAACAAAAAAAGACGCTCAAAATCCAGCGCAAAAAACTTGTTTTTGGTGAAGATGGTTAGATGCAATATCCAATCCATTGCATCAAGGTATTGAATCAATAAAGTCAGCTTTTGCTTGTCTTTTGCCAATGTTTGAAGTTGCGCCAGGGAAACCCCTCTTTCCTGAATAAATTTACAGGCATTTTTGGGATAAGCATATACAATGGACAGACAGTCGGAAAACTCGGGCAATACATCGGAATAATAACGTAACCAATGCAGACTTTGTGCGTCCGGAAGCGCCAAATCGAAGCACCAGGACGAGTAAGGAACAAGCGTTTCTTCCAGTTCCAGTCTTGCGAGGGTTTGTTCGGCCAGTTCAAACAGATTTCCGCTTTTTTGTTCATCCGTGACAGCACGAATATAGTGTGTGACAGCGTCTTGAATATCGCGATTTTCTGATAACTCATTGAGTTGTTTAAGGGCGTGAATACTACCGGTTCTCGGTCCATTTATGGGACGATATAGTAAATCCAGCGATTGGAGGAAGGTATAGCAATCTTGAGTGACAGCCCGTTCCAGATAGAGTAATTTCGTCCCCAAATCCATACCGTCTGCGCCGAGAACAGGCTGCAGGTATACTTCGTTAAAATCCGGATAGTGAGTCAGAATCTCTGGCGGCACGTCAATTGGCATAATGGTTGTTCACGAATACAGAAATAAGCAAAAAATTATACGGATCCACTATGCGTGAGTCAAACCCGATCAGTGCGACTGGTTAAAGGGCACCATATAAACAATATCCCTTGATTAATTCGCCATCTTGTTTAAAATATCGACACTCATATTTTTATTGATTAAAAATGGCAAAAAAACAAGCACGCCTGACAAAACGCGAAACCCGAGCCGTGGCGGCTCAATCTTCCAGCCCGGCTTCCAGTTCCGTTAATCCGGTCATCAAACAGATGGCCAGAATCTGCGAAGCCCTGCCCAATCCACTCAAACCGTATTTTACCGACAGCACCTGTATGCTCGCCAAGAAAAAAATAACATTTATCAATGAATCCATTACCTTGGCCGAACAGTTACTCGCCAGCGACAGTCTGTCAGCCAACGACCGCATGTTATGCAGCCTGGTGTTTTGGTTTTGTAACGACACGCTGTTTCTGAATGCATTCAACAAAGGTGCCCTCGATGATATGTATCGCTATGCAGCTATCAAGGAGGTCCATAGCGACGCGCTATGGACCATCATCAGAAAATATGTCACCGATTTGAACAGCTTTAGCCCGGCAACCAGACAAAAACTGTATCAACACATCGGTAACTTTACCCATACCATGATTCGAACACAGGCTCTGCTTAGCCATTTCCTCAGCCATAAAGCCCTGAAAAACCCGGCGCTGTGGCCAGAGGTTCAAACACTGTACGAACAAAGCAAGCAGCACGTAGCCAAATTGCATTCACTGGTCAGAGACCTTGAAAGTCAGCCCGAACGCTTGCAAAAAATCGAGCAATTATCTCGCCCCGCTCTGCTTAATCTCAAGCAAAAGACCTTGTTAATGCAATTTACATGCATTATCGATCTAACAGAAAACCTGCTTAAGTCCATAGGCTGTTCCCTGATTGATGAAGGATATTATCCGCTGACGATATCCGACCAGGGCCTGCAACTCTTGCCTGGTCTGGATGTTCACAGTATTGAAACTGACTATGCAAGACTGATGAACGCTTTCAGGAAAAATCAGTCTATGTTTGATTCCGAAGCTTGTCAGTCTGTTATTCGCGCCTGGATTTGTCATCCGCTCAGGCTGAAATTACTGCTTAATGCGCTTATTCGCTTTATTGAGACAAACAAGACGCGATCGACGCCCGCGTTTCTTGATGTCGACAAGAGCGGTAACACAGATAACGAATACATCGAAGCGTGCATCCTTTCGGTCACCTTCTTTTTCAAATTGCTACAGCACGCAACAACACACGAGCAACTGGTCGTTCGCAACGCCGTATTAGATATCGCCTGGCAGTATCAATTGCTCAACGCGAACTGGATAAATCTAACTGAGCGCCCCGAGCAAATCAACGCAGGCAATTATTTCAAAAACCGGCAGAACTGTTTTACATTATTTGGCACCATCAACAGCAGCCTGATTACCCTTTTTCGGCTCCTGCTGGACAAGCAACCCGTGCCGGGCTTTGATGGTACAAAAATCCGCAGCCGTTACCTGAAAAACATGGCCCAATATTTGTCCAAAGCAATCAGCATTCAATACAACTTCCTGCTGAATCAGCTCTATCTCAATGAACTGGATCACATCAGACAATACATTAAAAACATTGAAGCGATGCAGGCCCTGATGGAATCCATTCGCGTGAGTGCTCAAGTAAATATCCCGGAAGCAGATGAAGACGATCCTTTCGAGATACCGGATACCATCCAACAATGCATACAGGTTCTTCTCCCCCACATATCCCCTCCATTCAGCCCCAGTCTGCATTTGGCGCAAAAGCTATACCAGAATGAAGCGCTTTTTTTACGCAACCTGACTGCCGAAGCGAGCACAGCCGTTGATCCGGCGGCTTACGCCCGATACGAAAACGTCTATCAATTGTTGATTACACAATTTAGCGCACAGGAAACGCTCACTGAACTGGCCTGGCATTCAGGCCATCACGTGATTGACTTGCTGACTACCGCTTTTCCTGGCTCCAGAGCGCAACGCATTGTGATGTTGTACACACTTGAAAGCTGCCTGCAACTCTGTCTCTTCAATGTCGACAGGGCCAGTACTCCCGATTTGTTGCTGAAAAAACAAATCAAGATTTTTCTGACGCATATTGAGTCGGCCGTTCAATCCTGGAGCGCATCCATTGAACAACAGGAAAAGCCCCGGGTTGCTGTCATACTGGATTTACTTGCGCTGCCCTTTTCCAAAGACAATCTGGAAAAACTGAATACCGGCCTGATGGAATTTGAAGAAGATTTTCAGCGCGTGTCCTTTCATTTTACCCTGGTGACTGACATTAAAACGTTGGCTCGCAAAGCGGATATCAGTCTGCTCTGTAAAGTATTGCAGCAGCTCGCCGTGATTCCCGAGGCCAAATTGTCGCGTGACATCCTGTTTTGTTGTCTGGTTTCAAGCATTCTGAGTAATTATCAGACCTGGTCGCCAGCTTACTCCAAACGCATTCATAACAGCATGAACGCCGCCCTTGATTTGATGCCGGATTTTGCAGAGTGTCTGTCTTTTGACAAGGTCTTGAAAAACGAATCCGGTGACTTCATGGCCTGGTTTTTACGCGAGGCGTCGCTTTGGTATGAAGAAGGTGACGTTGAGCGTGCCCGCGCCTCTGTTCGCGCTACCAGATCCCGCCTGGCCAATATTGCAACGACGCTCGATGCAGCAACGTTTTTCAAGCTGGCACAGCTCGTTGCCTGTTGCGAGCAACTCGTCAACACGCCCGATAGTTTTCCGGATTTGCTCGCCTTTTTGCGCGCGCCGCATGTACCGGACACGTCGATCAGCGAATTCCTGCCGACCCCAAGAGACGATGGTGCGACTGATCTGCAGCTGCTGGCACGCTTTCAAAACGCCTGGTTTGCACTGTCGGCCAATGCTGGCAAAGTGCATACGCAGGAGGAAGCCCTGGTCATTTATAAAGCATGGAAAACAGAGTTCCAACGCTATAGCAACGTGAAAACAACCACTACTTTACTCTTGCAACACTGGGCGGATCATTTCAAGCACTGCTGCAAGCAATTAAAAGCGGCCATACCCGCCCCCCACAGCCCGGAACCGTCTACCAGCAGCCCGAAACATCGTGACGCGCCGGTCAAAGTCAAACCGGTCAGTCAACGCTTGCGGGAAATTCAAACCTTCAATCAAAAAAGTCTGGAAAGAAGCGCGTTACCCAGGCCGGTGAAAGTCCCCAAACACAGAAAAGCATCCAGAAAAGCGAAACCGCTTGAATCCGTAGCGAGCAGTTCAGAAGCGCCGAGCCTCTTGCCGGCAAGCTATCGCCACCCGGATCTGGTTCAGGACATTCTGAGCAAGCTCGCGGAAAACGGCTATCTCGCGTATTTAATCGGGGGTTATGTGCGTGACACGCTGCTGGGTATGCAGCCTCATGACGCCGACATCATCAGCAATTGTCCGGCGGAGGTTTTGGTTCAAATCTTCCCGTCCGCCCGCAAAAATGCCTCTTATCCCGGGGTATTTCATTGCAGCGACCGTAAAAAACTGGTGGTAGATATTATCTGCCGCAGCGGAGACAGCATTCAGGCGCTGGTCGCCAACTTCGATTTTACCGTCAATTGTATGGGCATATCACATGACAAGCGCTTGCATATTCCCTTTGAATCTTGCTTGAGCGATCTGGCGGCCAAATCCCTGCGAACGCTGGATCCGTTTGACGAATCCATGTCGACGGATCCAGCTCGCTTGTGGCGTTTTATCCGCTTGTCTAACCAGCTTCACTGGCCGCTGAACCAGGCAGACCGCGATGCCATCCAGCGCAATGCCGGTCATTTATACAAGGTTCCTTTTTCCAGTTTTTGGAAAAATTTCCACAAATGTTTTCGGGCTAATGAGCAAGTGGCCTGGGAGAATTTGCAGGTGTTCCTTGATCTGGACTTGTTGCCGTTTATCTTCCATGCAAGCCCGAATGCCCCGGCACTGACGCCGGCATTACGTAAATTTATTGAAGCCACTTTCCGGCAAATTCTGGACAGTTGCGAAGGTAATCGACAGCGGGCCTTGCTGGCATTGTTTGCACTGACTTTACCGGGCAAGCCCGATCAGATTCAGGAACAGGTCAGGAAATGGCTGGATCAGCATGTCGCAGCAGAGCCGGACAATACAAAATTATTGCTGCTGAACAAAGTGCTGTTGATGCAGATCAAGCAGTATTACAATCGTTCACCCCTCAGCCGTCTGAGCGGTGATTCCCCTCATTACAACCCGCTTGGCACGCTGTCGAGACTGCTCTGTCAGGAAAACAAGCTGATGGCACAAAACGGACAGGCGGCCATCGCTTTCTTTCTGACCTGCTTCAGATCCTGTTTTTTGAATAATCGGGCACACGCTGGCAATATGCTGGAAGAGGTTTTGCGCCTGAATTTGATCCCGCAATTTTTCAACGACGCCCTGCCCGTTCAGCTTGTACGGGAAACAACGCAGGCCTTTATTCGTCAGGAATTTGAAGGGATATTCAATGGCCCGGAAGACACCCGGCTTATAGACATGCTGGCTTTGTTTTCGTTGACGCTGGAGCAAACACTGCCGAAAACCATCAAGATGATGCAAAGATGGCTGTGTATGCTGTCGGTTGCGGATGAGGCTAAAAAATACGCACTACCCTTGCAGGATGGGCTGACTGAGCGGATTGGCTTGTTGTATTCGCGTTTGGAGCGTTCGGTGGTATCGGCGCCGGTGATGAGTATGGCGCATCGGTTTTTTGATACGAAGGCTGCGTGTTCATCGGGGTCGATAATTTACAGGCCTCCTGAACCATAAGCGGGAGACCCTTCACTTCGTTCTGGGCGACACTACCGGGCATCGGACGGACAGCGGTAATGTCGCCCAGAGCGCAGCGAAGGGTCTCCGAATCTGGCAACCCACGGGAGTTCCCCCCACGGCGTTTAAATGCAATCGCCGTGCCCTGTACCCCCCAATAATGACATCCACACCAACTTTCGCATACAATATGCCTTTCCTTTCCCCCGAGTGCTCAAAATGATCCCAATTGATGAACAAGAATGGCAAGCGGCAGAACGCTTAAAAGACAGTGACGATCCCAAACTGCCCTACACCAGCTACCCCAATGGTATTGCACGAGCCGGATATCGGAAAGAATTTAAACAGCGCAAGGCAAAACATTCCTTTCTCAACTTTCATGGACACCTGTTCGCGATTGCGAAAAGGGAAGACAGAGATCTGAGCAATACAGCGCTGCATGCCGCAGATAATGCAGTTGCTGGCAAAAGCTCCCACTCCCTGGTCAAACGAATGACGGGGCAACATGGCGAGACTGCGGTGCTTAAAAAACAGCCAGCTCACCCGGATCCACTCAGAGAAGCCTACTACAACAAAAAACGACAAAGGGAACTGGGTATCTTACAAGATCTGGGCATGAGCCATGGATTGATCACCCGGACGAATAAAAAACAGGCGACCAAACATTACCTGCACATGCAGGATTTGGGTGTCAGCCTGCATCGCGAACTGCACTTCGGCCGCCAAACCCTGTCGAATGATCGCCGGTTGGAAATGGCCATTGATGCCTGCCTGAGCCTGGTTGACCTGCATTACTTCGCCAGACAATCACGAACCCGAACCCGTTATGCCCATGGCGACATCAAATCCACCAACTTCACCGTCGACGCAGCCGGTAAAATTCATCTCATTGACCACGGCACCACCAAAACCAAACCACAAAGTTTGCTGCTCAAGTCATTGGGAACGCATCTCTACGCGCCGCCGAAAACCGTCAGATTGGAAAAATGGAAATATGACGTCCTGATGCTGAAACGCGTTCTCCTGTTTCCACAGCAGCTACGCAATTATCAAAATGAACAACCGCACCCGTACTTCCCTCGTTCCAACAGTATTTTGACCCCCGAGCTGGTACAACACTACAAATTATCCCACTGGATTGACACCTCAACAGCTTACCGCAACAGTGACGAATCTTTCATGCAAGACCAAACAACATCCCTGTCACTGGCCGCCATCCTGATCGTGGCCCGCTATCGACTCGGCATTTCCTATCCCTTGCTGGCGGAGAACAGCTATCTCTGTCTGGTCATCGTGGATTTGTATCAGAACGGCGTGTCTGCCGAGGAGATGAATTCCCTGATAACAGATACCCTGATTGACGCAAGCACCCCGCCGCGCATAACGCACAAAGCCTTGCAAATCAATCGCATCCGCGGTTTGAACGTAGACGAAGACAGCATTCAAGGCTCCGAAGAACTGGCAAAACTCATCAATCGACTGGAACAGCTTGGACTCAGCCATCACATCCACAAAATCCGCGCGCACAAAACATTAAGCCAACGCCTGCTGACAAAGGCCGATGAGTCAACATTTTATCAGGATCTGGATTGGCTGCTGGAAGAAATTCCCGACCATGCCGAGCAGCTCGGGCGACTGATTGATGAGTATCTAAAACCGGATCCGGTGATTGCCCTGATGATACGTCGTCAGGTAACCCGCGCTTTACATGCAAGCCTGCTTGACGAACAACAACGCAACATGCTGCTCTGGTGCGATACACTTAAATGGAGCAGATCTGATTTTCATCATATCGTGCCGCGCATTATATTGAATCCCGAGTCCATGAAGGCTGTGTCCGCTTTGCAAGGAGCAAATGCGGCATCATACCCGACATTATGCCAATTATGGATGAGCCGTCTCGCCGCTGCCGAACACCCGGAACGAGTAGAAATTTATACCAAAACAGCCTGTCTGCTCAAGGAAAGAGGCGCTGCTCCGAATCTGTTCAGGGGCTTGTTTATCATGCTTGAACAGTCAAAAGTTTCTTTGGAGATGCAAAAAGCCATCCTGATTCTGCTGGAAAACAATCTGCTGCTCACCGATACAGACAGCGATATTACTTGCGACGCGAACCGCTCAAGACTCATCGTCCATTTGTCCCGACTCGGTCTTCAATCGTGGCTAACTGCGGCGCTGACCTTTCCGATGCACCTTGTCCTCATCCTCAATACCATCGCCGGTAGTGATTTTCAAGGACAACTGGGCTCCATCCTGGCTGACACTTCGTTGATAGATCGACTGACTTTTGACACAGATACGAAATCCATGAAATTTATCCAGGCGGCACAGTTTCTGATTCGGAACGAGTATTCATTTGACGACTTGAGCAATCAACAAGCATTCGGTCTGATCAGATTACTGGCTTGTCCCTTGCTTAAAGATGAAGAACGCAGGCAAAAAATTACCGAGATCATGAACGCAGCAGACAGCTCGCAAGCAAACTGCCCTTTTGAAGGGCTACTGAGCTATCTCAAACCCCCGACAGCGCAAGCCCCCTGTTCGTCCAGTACACCCCAGGACGAGAGCATGGCCGCGCCGTATCCACTACCAAACCACTGCCATTAAGGTTGAAGCCTGGCAAAAGGCCCAGGCTCATAGCCGTCAGCTTCGATTAGCATCGGAGACCCTTCGCTTCGCTCTGGGCGACACGTTTAGACTACGTTGTGGGTTGCGAGACTGCCCTTCACTCTGACGCTCAAGCGTGTCGCCCAGAGCGAAGCGAAGGGTCTCCGATGCTAATCGAAGTTTTTCCCTTGACCTGACGGCTATGAGCCAGCGTTCTTGACAAGATTTACGTTAACTCAGGCCTAAATGGAAACAGCTAAAATTGTAACGTACAATGCTCTTTTATTTCCCCTGGATGAACAAAATGCTCCCAATTGATGAAACCGAATGGCAAATAGCCGAACAGTTGAGACAATCCAGCGATCCCAAATTACCGCGCACACAAGATATAGCCGGGGATATGCGTTCCCTCTATGAGGCAGAGCACGCCAACTATAAGACCAAACATTCTTTCCTCAACTTTAATTCCCATATTTTCGCGATCAGAAAAAGCGAATTTTACACGCAAGAGGAGAACGCCTTTGCCGGCAAGGGAACGTTTGCCCAGGTCAAACGCATGATCAGTCAACAGGGTGAGCGGGCTGTGGTTAAACAAATGTGCCCGCACAGGAAAGCACGCATGGAACCCATGCAAGACAGAAAGCGGGAAAGAGAATCACGCACGCTGCAAGATTTGGGTATGAGCCATGGCATGTTCAGCCGGACCGGTAAAAAAGGAGGCCAAAAATTTTATCTGCACATGCAGGATTTCGGACTTGGCCTGCCGCAGGTATTATTCAAAGAACGAAATACCCTGACCACTGACCGACGAATGGAAATGGCCATTGATGCCTGCCTGGCCACGGCAGAACTGCATTATTTTGCCAAAAACTCGCGTACCCGAACACGCTATGCACATGGCGATATCAAGCCTGACAATTTCACGGTCGATGCATCCGGAAAACTGCATCTTGTTGACTATGGCGCGACCAAAACAAAGCCCCAGAGTTTGTTGATCACCTCAAGGGGAACGCGCAGATACGCGCCTCCCCAGGATATCATATTTGAAAAATGGAAGTACGATGTTCTCGCCTTGAAACGCACGCTTTTATTTCCGAAGCGCTTCCGCAGCTATGATGATGTGCAAGCGGAACCCGGCTTTTATCGCTACTACAGTATTCTGAAGCCAGAGATAGTTCAGGCATACAATCTGGGGCCGTTTATTGACACGTCGATAAGCCAGCGAAACAGCGACGAATCATTCCTGGATGACAAAACAAGCTCTCTGTCTCTGGCCGCCATCCTGATTATGGCTCGTATTGACAAGACGTTTTCGTACCAGTCGCTGGTAGACAACAGTTATTTATGCCTCGTCATTGTCGATTTGTATCAAAACAAGGCGACCTCTGAGGAGATAAAGGCGAGTATAGCAGAAGCGCTGACTGAGCTGACGCCAGAACGGGCAACACAACAGGCCTTGCAGATCAACCGCATACGCAATCTGGGTCTGGATGATGAAAGCATTCAAACATCCGCCGATCTGACAAAACTCATTAATCGCCTGGAACACCTGGGACTGATCCATCATATCCACAAAATACGCTCGCATGCGGATTTAAGCCAGCATCTGTTATCTCTCGAGGATACGCCCGAATTTTATCAGTATTTGAACTACATGCTGGAAGAAATCCCCGACGAGTCCGAACACCTTGGTCGATGGATTGACGGCTATCTGGCACAGGATCGCCTGATTGACCTGATGATCTGCTACCAGGTCACCCGCGCTTTGCATGCAACGATTTTTGACGATCAACAAAGCGAATTCCTGATCTGGTGCCACAGACAGAACTGGCTTGACAGCTCGTTTCATCATGCGGTACCCCGCATCATCCTGAACCCCGTGGCGTTGAAGGCGATGACCGCTTTGCCGCGAATATATCCGGGATTATGTCAAGACTGGATGTTCGAGGTTGCTGACGAAGACTATCCTGAAAAAGCAGCGATCTATCTCAAAGCAGCCTGTCTGCTGAACGACAGAGGCGCATCGGCGGCAACTTACAGGCTTGTGTTTCTCGCGCTTGAAAACGGGAGAAAATGTCTGGATATCCAACAAGCCGTCCTGATTCTGCTGGAAAACAATCTGCTCGCTGAGTCTGCTGACACCCACTCCCCCTGCGACGAGCATCTTGCAAAACTCATCATCCATTTGTCAGAGCAAGGGCTGCAATCCCATCTGCCCAAAGCCCTGGCATTTGACGAAGAATTAGAGGCAATGGACTTTGTAAACGCATGCAAACCATCCTTTTGAAGGCCTGCTCAGCTATCTCAAGCCTGCCCACCACCAGGCCCACTGTCATTGAAGTTAAGGAAAATCCTGACAAGATCGCGTAGGTTGGGCCCTGGCCCAACAACGATCTTCCGGGATACAACCTTGTTGGGCCAGGGCCCAACCTACGGGTTCTTGCCTGGCTCCAACGTTATCTTAATGGCAGAAACCCTCACCTTGAACCGGTTCCCACAATGTTACGGCGAAGATCTGTGAGATGATCTGACCGGAATTGTAGCGTAGAATACGCCTTTTAATTTCCCTGAGTGTTCCAAATGATTCCAATTGATGAAGTCGAATGGCTACTGGCCGAACAATTAAAACAATCCGGCGAAGCCAAATTGCCGCGCAAAACCAAACATTCCCTCCTCAACTTCAATTCCCGTATTTTTGCGATCAGAAGAAACGAACAGGCCCCTGCCGCTGCAATCCCGTCAACATCCAACGCCATTGCAGGCATAAGCACCCATTCTCAAGTCAAACGCATGATGAGCCAACAAGGTGAGACTGCGGTGGTCAAGATAATGCCCGCTCACAAAAATCCTCCGACCGAAGCCATACGACTCAGAAAACGGCAAAGAGAAGCGCGCACACTGCATGATTTGGGCATGAGCGATGGCCTGATCAGTTATACCAATAATGGCCGTAAAAAATATTATCTGCACATGCAGGATTTAGGCCTTGATCTGCTGTACGTATTGAAAAATGAACAGGCCAGTCTGACGGATGACCGACGCCTCGACCTGGCCATTGATGCCTGCCTGGAGCTGGCCGATCTGCATTACTTTGCCAGAAAATCCCGCAGCCGAACACGGTATGCCCATGGGGATGTCAAGCCCGACAACTTCACCATTGACGCATCCGGCAAACTCCGTATTGTCGACCATGGCACCACCAAAACAAAGCCGCAAAGCAAGCTGATCACCTCCTGGGGAACACGTCACTATGCGCCGCCGCAAAATGTCATCTATGAAAAATGGAAGTATGACATTCTCGGTCTGAAACGCAGCCTGCTCCTTCCAGAGTGGTTTCTCAGCCACGACAATAAACCACTCCCTCCTTCTATTAGTTGCCGTAACAACAGTATTCTGACGCCCGAATTGGTGAAAAAATATAATTTTGAGCGCTTTATCGACACGTCAATGGACTATTTCGGCAGCTCTGAGGCGTTCAGGCAAGACAAAACAACAGCGCTGTCTCTGGCTGCCATCTTGATTGCGGCCCGTCATGAGCTGGCGGTACCGTATCAATTACTGGTGGATAACAGCTATCTCAGCCTCGTGATTGTGGATTTATATCTACACCAGCTTCCCCCTGATGAACTGGATGCCCGCGTTACAGAGGCCCTGGCCGAGGCCAGAACTGCCGTACTGAACCCGGAACGTATCACCCACAAAGCCGTGCAAATCAACCGTATACACAATCTGGGTCTGGATGAGGATACCATTCGAGCCTCTGAGGAGCTGACCAAACTCATCAATCAACTTGAACACCTGGGGCTGATCCATCATATCCATAAAATACAGTCGCACCCGGTCTTACGTCAGAACCTGCTGTCTCAGCGCTATACTCCGCAGTTTTATCAAAATCTGAACTGGTTTCTGGAAGAAATCCCAGACCATTCCGAACACCTTGACCGATTGATTAACGCATATCTCGAACAGGATCCGCTGATTGCCCTGCTGATCCGCCGGCAGTTAACCCGTTCATTCCACGCCACCGTGCTTGACGAACAACAACGCGAATTTCTGACCTGGTGTGATCAACAACGATGGTCATCCCGCATGGCTCATCATGTGTTCCCTCGCGTCATCCTCAATCCTGTTATGCTGAAAGCGATGCTGGCGGTGTGGAAAGCCTGCCCCGACAACTGCAAATCATGGATGAGCCAGGCTACCTGTGATGATTTTTCGGAGAGTGCCGCATTATATTTGAAAGCCGCCTGTCTGCTGCAAGAGAAAAACGCATCTCCGAAGGAGTTCGAGAGCGTGTTCAAGGCACTCAATGAAAGCGAGTTTGAACACGAGAGACAACAAGCCGTCCTGATTATGCTGGAAAACAACATTTCCGGCGAAGACATTGAGCAAAAATATTGCTGTAAACATGGCTGTGCCGTGCTGATCGGACACTTGTCCCGTCTGAATTTGCTCTCCCACTTACCCAAGGTGTTGACCTTGTCCGCTACCCACGTTCTCATCTTGAACAAGTTGGTCGACTGTGATTTTGAAGCCTCGGTGGGCGCTGTTCTGAGTGATGCCTCGTTGATGGCGCAATTAGCCCTCGACTGGAAAGCAGACTCAATTTACCTGATCAAAGCAGCACAATTTTTAAACCAGCAAGGCTATCCATTTGAATCGCTGACCAACAAGCAAGCCAACGACCTGTTCCAATTGTCGGCTTGCGTCAGTCATTCACCAGAAGCCCGCCAGCAAAAAATTAGCGAGATTATGACCCTGCCAGACAGCTCGCAATCAGACGAAGCTGTGCAAGGACTATTGCCACGACTCAAAACACCGTCCATACAGGCAGCTTGCTCATCCAGCGAGCCTGAACCGGAAGAAAACCCAGTCGCTTCTATCAGACCCTGATGATTTAACCTGGATTTTGACGTACAATGTGACTTTTATTTTTGTTGAGTGAATCAAATGTTACCAATTGAAGACAGCGAATGGCAGGCAGCTGAACGCTTGAAACCACAAACGGATGCCAAGCAAGCACACACGCTGTCACGAAATGGACCGGTGCGTGTCGGTTATCAACCAGAATCCAAATGCTATCGAACAAGGCATTCTTTTCTACACGTCCAGTCCGATATTTTCGCGATTGAAAAAGACGAACGTAAAGTCTCGCATCCTCTGATGCAGGGTGGTGCTACTGCCGGCAGAGGAAACTATGGCCGCGTCAAACGCATCACCAACCAACGTGGTGAAAAAGCCGTCGTTAAAATATCACGCGCTTGCAAGGATTCGCGTATTGAAGCCTCAAGAGCCAAAAAACGGCTAAGAGAATTCCTTACCCTGCAAGATTTGGGCATGACCCGCCATGGCATGTTCAGCCGGACCAATAAAAAGGGGGAGAACAAACAATATATGATCATGTCGGATTTGGGCCGCCCTCTCGATAAAGTATTGCCGGAGGGTTGTGCCAGCCTGACTGATACTCAACGATTGGATATGGCGATTGGCATCAGCCTGGCCGTGGTCGACCTGCATTACTTTGCCAGACAGTCGCGCAGCCGAACACGTTATGCCCACGGAGATATCAAACCCGACAATGTCACGATTGACGCATTCGGCAAGCTTCATCTGGTTGACCATGGCACGTCCAAAACAAAGCCTGAAAGTTTGCTGCTTGCTTCACGGGGAGCCTATTTGTACGCGCCCCCTCCCCAGGTGCTGTTTGAAAAATGGAAGCATGACGTGCTGGCGCTGAAACGTCTTCTTCTGTATCCGCAGCAGGTACGCAATTTCAGAGATATACAAGCGCCCCCAACCTATTCTCATTACTACAGTATTTTGACGCCTGAACTGGTGCAAGCATGCAATCTGGGCGCATTTATTGACACATCAAAAAGCTGCCGCAACAGCATTGAATCGTTCATGCAAGACAAAACAACATCCCTGTCTCTGGCTGCCATCCTGATTATGGCCCGTATTGATCGAAAATTTTCGTATAAATTGCTGCTGGATAACAGCTATCTTTGTTTGCTAATCGTCGATTGGTATCAAAACCAGGTTCCGCTTGAAACGATCAAAACCCAGGTTGCAGAAGCCATAAAAGAAGCAAAGAACCCGTCACCTGCACCAGAATGCGTAAAGCAGCGGGCTTTGCAAATCAATCGTATACGCAATCTACAGATGACTGAGGACGCGATTCAATCATCAACAGAACTGGCGCGCTTGCTCGACAAACTGGAACACCTGGGGCTGACCCATCACATCCACCAAATTGCTTCTCACGAAGCCTTGAGTCATCGGCTGCTGTCTGTGAACGATAATCCGGAATTTTATCAGCATCTGAACTGGATGCTGGAAGATATTCCAAACGATCCGACACATCTTAAACGCCATATTGATGCGTATCTTAATCAGGATCCCCTGCTTGCCATCATGATACGCCGTCAGGTTACACGCGCCTTTTATACGAGCGAGCTGGACGACAAACAAGGCGAATTTTTGACCTGGTGCGACACACTGGACTGGACAACAACTGCGTTTCATCATGTGGTACCGCGCGTTATATTGAACCCTGAAGCCCTGAAAGCGATGATCGCCGTACGTGAAATACGCCCGGATATATGCAAAAAATGGATGCATCGCATCGAGCCAGACCTCAACCCCGAGCACTCAGACATCTATATCAAAGTGGCTTGTCTGTTAAAAGAGCGGGTTACAGCTCCGAAGATATTCAAGACGGTGTTTGACGCGCTTGAAGAATCGGTAAAAACGCTGGACGTACAAAAATCCATCTTGATTTTGCTGGAAAATAATCTGCCGATTCAGCACACGAACTTCACTGGCGCGCACAAGGAGCGTTATGCGAAATTGATTGTCCACCTGTCCCGGTTGGGGCTTCAGGCGCATCTTCCCGAGGCTTTGAATTTTTCCTCGCCGGTAGTTGAGATTTTGAACACCATCGCCGCGAGTGACTTTCAGGGATCGCTTGGCGCTATCCTGAATGACCCTTCGTTGCTGGAAAGACTGGCCATGGACAAAGAACTGAACGCCATGAAGTTGATAGAGTGCGCTGAATTTCTGAACCAGAACCAGCAGCCTTTTACATCGCTGAGCAACAAGCAAGTATCGAGCCTCATCATGTTAATGCAATGCAAATGGATAGGCTCAGACAAAATGGCTCGAAGCATTGCCGAGATCATGTGTACGACCAACGCCCCGCAAACAGACAATCCCCTTGCAGGCTTGCTCAATCACTTCCAGGCCTCAATAACACAGGCAGCCTGCTCATCAAGCGAGCCTGAACCGGACAATTGCGCCGGCCCGAGTATGTGTTAAAAAAATGTGCCCGGAATATCATGGCCGCCGAGCAACTCTGTTAGCAGATTGGGAACATCAATCACTGGAATGGATAAATCGGCGGGCATATTGTTACTGTCAAAGACACTTTGCCGGAAGCTGATAAATGGTTCCAGGGCAGCATCCAGCTCCGGGACATTCACAGTAAATACATCATTCATCACCGCCAAAGCTTGCGAGATATCGCTGGCGGGGCTGCTGTCGATGGTCAAAGGCTGAACGGCTGCTTGCCAATCAATGAAAGTTGCAGCCAGAGCGGCTTCATAAAAACCCGCTGCGCGAAAATCTATGTACCCGGCCAACGGATCACCACTACCAATACCCTGTATCGTCATCATGTCAATCTCCTTGATTGTTCTGTTCCGGATAAAACAAATTCAAGAATTTATACCTGATTATAGCACAAAAAATGAACAGCAAAAGTCAGGGTTTTACTTAAAAGGCAAGTGGTCTGGAACACAGGTCAATGATGACGTGGCCAATGGATCGAGATGAGAATGGAAAAAAAAACTGGATTGATGCGTGCCCGAACTGGATTGATATGTGCATCTAACTTGCTGCTCCAGGACCTGATTTTCTTCTGATAATGTTTTATGCCAGGATAAGGCGTCATTGTATTCAAGCCCCAAAGTCAGATTCAAGTCTCGATATTGCTGGATTAGCAAGATGTTTTGTTGATCTTTTTCGTAAGCTGTTTCATGTGCGCGCCAATTTCTCAGTTGCCCTCTTAATTGGCGTTGGCGCATTAGATCGCCGGGCGTCAATTTTGATTGTTTATTTAACCCATCCAGCTCCTGCTGCAGTATTTTATACTTTTCTACACTCTTCTTGTGGCGCTCTGCTCTCCCGGGCCTGGAAGCAACTGCGGAGCACGTGGCGGAACGTCTTTGATGACTATTGCCGGAAGGTACTGCATGCAGCCAATCTGCTCGTGGTGAACTTGAACGGGGATCTGGCGTCCTGCCATCCAGTATTCTTTGCAATTCCTGATTGTGTTTTCTCAGGGCTGCAATGGACATCAATACCGTCTGATGATTCCTTTTCAAGCGCTCATAACTCTGAACTTGTTCTATCGCATCTAGCTTGTTTTGGGTCATTCTGTCGCGATAACGTTTGGCGCTTAAGATGCCGGACAAGCGTCTCATGAGTGTGTATTCGCCTTGGGAAAGACGGCCTTTTTTTATTAATTCATCATATTTTTTTTGTTGCTCATGCCTGGTATCTGGTAAGCGCAGTGGCGATGGTAAACGAGCCTTTATTTCAGGTATATCCGGGAATAATTCTTTGAAAAAATTATCGCCAAATTCATCATCAAAATCTGCCATACAGCTACCTTTTTTTAAAGTGACGCACATGATGCATTATATTTGATCAAAAATAAACAGTTTTATTATTGGGTTTTTATGAGATATTGTTGTTGTTTTTGGTTTAAATATCAGGTAACTATATGATTAAAAAGTTGTTATTTTTGTATGATAGATGTAAAAAATATCCCTCTCGATAAATCATTTAAATGTGCCAAAACCGGGAGACCCTTCGCTGCGCTCTGGGCGACATGTTTGGGCATTGGTGTGGTACGGACAGCAGTATTGTCATGCAAAGACAGACAACCGATGCAGAAAATCCGAACCGTGACCGTTAGGGAGCGGAAAAATATGCGCATATATGCGATTGCCAAAGCCATTGGAATGACCTGGTTTCTGGAGTAAACCCGTGTCCACTGTGTCTGAAAAAAATCAGGCATAAAATTTAATCAAAAATGACACGCAAATTTGTCCTCCCGTTGAGCAAACAAGATATCTGATATACAATTCCGACCCTATATTCCCCCTCTGTGAGCAGCCACCATGTCGTTGCAACATCTAAACCATAAAACCATCCTCCTGCTGACCGAAGTCACTTATGGTTTTGGTGATTTTATCGCCGCAAAAAAACTGATTGAACACCTCTCCGCCATCTGCCCCGATCTGCGGATCCACTGGCAGTGTCGTACCTTTAAAGCGCGGATGGCGGATATCGGCGGCAAGCTGGATGCCTTGCGACAACAGGTCAGCGAGCAAATCCGCATCAGCATGATGGACGTCAATGACGTGCCGGATGTCGACCATCCCGTTGATCTCGTTCTATTTTACCCTACCATCGCCCTGCTGCCTGCGCGTCATTTTCAGCAATTGAAATTACTCGGCACGCCCATGCTGCATTTGAATACTTACGATCGCATAGAAGCCTTGAGCAGTCTGCGTTTCAAAGCGGAAATGAACACGGTGAATACCGGTTTCAACGGTCTGGGGCTGTATCTGGATGACTGGAGCCAGACCGACATTCCGCCAGTCGAGACGATTTTGCCGCCGCAATTCGCTCTAAACCCTGAACATGAACGTTTTTTCAGTTATAGCGCTCAAGATACCCGCGATGCCGTCAATCCCGCCGATTTCAAGCATTTTGTCGAGATTGCCCTGGAGATTGCCTCGCCCGACAAACACGTGGATGTGATTGCCAATTCCTCGCGGAACCGCCTGGGCGAACATTTTAATCAATATGCATGGGATCATGGTTTCTCGGAAATTCATTGCCTGACCCTCGATAAAAACGGGCAGCTTCAAACGCTGATCAAGCAATCGCCAGGCCGATATTCGGGCAACAGAACATTGCGAATCATCAACCCCTTCCCCTTGACCCAACAGCAAATGCTGGCGCTGATGGCCCATGCGCATCCCTTTCAGCAGGCAACTGGAGATCAATCGCTGAGCGAGATGATCTCGTTGATATCCCGAGGCAAAGTCATCGTTCCTTTTTATCAAACGCTGTCCTGGAACATCGTTCAGGAGACAAACTGGCGCAATCTGGCCGAGGCGTATCTGGGCGCGGACAGCCCTTATGTGAAGCTGTTACAGGCCGTCAGCAGCGGCAAGACCTTGAATATTGAATCGTTTGCTCAAGTCTGGCGCGATAAACAAGACAGCCTGCTGCAGGATGCGCACAAGCTGCATCAATTTCTTTTTCAGGAACACAATATCTATCATCATGCCGCCCCTTTTCTGGATGGCCTCTTTGCCCTTCATCAGCAGATTCACCCCGCTCTGCAGGAAAACAGTCTGCGTTTGCTGATCCAGTTGCTGATCAAATTAAAAGATCCGGCTGCGGCGATGAGCATGCTTGAGCGTTTGAATGAAACAGACGATCTGGAGCAATCCAACAGCAACATGACCGCACTCATCGAGTTTTTAACACTCAATCCCGTTGCCATAGCCCCAGAGGGACTCCATACCCTGATGTCACAATGCCAAAACAGCCCGCCGAAAGAAAAAATATTTATCGCCAAAACAGCGCGCAATATATTAATCCAGCTCCCGCTACCCACCCGCGCAGACTGGGCGCTCAGGCTGATGCCGGCGCTGCAAGGCGTTCCGTCAAACCGGCACCATGAGCTGCTGACCGGGATACAGGCCATAAGCGATAAAAACGAACTGCTGCGTCATCCTGACTGGTTTACCCGTAAAATCGAGGAATTCCAGCTCCGGAAACCCGATAAGAAAAAGACGAAACCAATTTTACTGGCGGTTAATGTCTACAACGACGGACTGGGTGATCTGATCAAATGTTTAGAGGTCTATCCGCAAATCAGAAACAACTGCCCCAATGCCAGCGTGATGATCTTGATCCGCTGCTTCGATGAACAAAGACCCCGGCTGATCGCCCTGCTGAGAGAACGGGATATCCCCCTGCGTCATGTTTATATATGGTCGCAGTCGCGCATTGAACGCATGAACCCAGAGACCTCGATATCCGCTAACCTGAGTGTTGCGACAAATTTTAATTTGGACCGAGACTACTCCCTGATTATCTCGGTTGCCACACCCTTTCCCGGCATTCAAAGCGAGTTTAGAGACTACTCGTACACCCCGACCCCTTATGTCGAAATCGCCGAGGTCAATTCAAGTTCTTATTTCATGGATCCCCGGCTACTAATCCCCCGTGACGCGGATCATCACATTGTCGCCGCCGGCTTGAGCAAAGATACCATCGGACTTCAGATCAGTGATCTCCAATCCGACTCGCCGGTACAGGTGTTTGCGCAATTGTCGCCAGAGCTCGCCAGCAAACTGTTGAACGCCGAACCCAACGCGGCCAACATCGCCCATTTTATCCAGCAGGTTTTGTTCATGCCGGCCTATCTGAAATACGATGAAGGCGTGTTCAGCCTGCATTATCTGCTGGCCCTGATGAACACGCATTTTGCAGATCGGGACACAGCCGTTCTCTGGATCAATCAACTGCCCTTCGACCTCAAGTGCCCGACCTTTATCGAGAAGCTGAAGCGTCAAGGCATTGCCCGGATGATCATCGTCCATACCGAAAACGGCACGCGCCAGACATACAGCAGCGGCGCAGACGGCAACAAAACCCTGCGTCTGGTCTGCGGGCCAATCGGCAGCAGGGACTTTGACCATCTTTATAATCTGGCTCGTTTTACTGGCGGTTTTGCCGGCTGTGTCGGGCAAAATTCCTTTGAAAAAGCCTTGTCCTGCAACCTGGTCCCGGCCTTTTTTGCCCCGCCGTTCCTGACTCCGCTCATTCATCAATGCCAGAGCCTGATAGCCGGGATTTTTGCTTTTGATTCGCCGGAATATCGGGTGATGAGTGACTATTTACAACTTCTGGAAACCGTTGCCTGGTCAACGCGCTTGAACAGCACCCTGTTAAAATGCCCCGATCTGGCGCCCGAGCGCGAACGCCTGGCATCACTACCGCCGCAGGTGCAGCAGGATGAGCTGCTCCAGATAGCACGCGATCTGAACTTGCCCGAACTGGACAGCCTCTTGCTGTCTGCGTCTCCGATACATCCCATCGTGCAAGTACAAATTTTTTTTGAACAGCATGATCTGGCCGTCCTGATATCCGCCTGGCAACAGTGTGCCAACCATATCCGGCGACATAAAAATCTGAATCACTGGCTGTCAAACTTTTTACAGGATAATTTTGCGCCCGGTTTTGCCGACAAACCGGAGGAAGGGCGTTTCAGCCAGGCAGGACAGCTGTTGGCCTGCCTGGACGCCCATCATCAGCGACATCTGGACGCGGAACAGTATCCCATGATTGCCGGCAGCCTGAATGCGCTGCTGGACATAGCTTGGCCGACCCATCGACAACAGACAGTACACATCATATTGACGAGCGACCCCGCCAATTATCTGGACTTGATTCCGGGGCTGGAGCGGCTGACGCTGACGATAAGCCTGTCCGTATTCGACCAGTTAAGCCCGGATGAGTTACGTTTTGCCTTGAGAATGTATGCCAAAATCGTCGAATCGCATCTGGTCGAAAGCTTCGGCTTCAGCCTCGAAAACCATATCTCCCCGGAGGAGTTATTGACCACCCTGACCGAGGATCTGGCCGCTGGCATCAGCTACTGCCGCAAGCAAATCAAGGCTTATCAAAGCGTGATGGCTCAGGTCTTGCAAGCTGACGGACAAAGTGACTACTACGATCTGCTGAAGATAAAATATGACTTCCATACGTTGTTAATCAAAAACATTGAATTACAGCTGGCCAGGCGGCATCGATATGAGGTGGCGACACGTGAATATGATTTTGCGCCCTTGTTCAAAAGCCTGGAGGTCTCGTTTCGCGCTGGCGTGACGTCCAGTTCAATACCTGATCCCTGGCGAGCCTGTCTGCACGAAAGGACAGCCATTCAGTCAGACTGGCAAGCAGCAGATCGTCGCCTCACAGAGACGTCCTCTCCCCAGGCTGTCTTGCAAAAATTGATCGATACCCTGCCGTCATTACGCATACGCAATGTGGTGGAATATCAATACCCCAGCCTGACGACCCAACAGCTGTTGCGCGGCCTCGCATCTTTACCTCTTGACGCGCGCGACCCGCTCATACAGACCTTGTTGCATCGCAGCATTGATCTGGCCTTTGAGCATCGTTTTGCCGGTTTCAGTAATCTGTATCGCTGGGTATCTTCCCAACTGGCGCCCGCCTGCGCGCCGATAGCGCTTGGCCCGTTCAAGGCCTTGCAAAACAGTATTCAAGCCTTTCTGTCTGCACGCGATCATACTGCCGCACTGACAGAGGCAGGCAACATTGAGCGCTTTCTCAAGGCAGAACAGACCCGTTATTTATTCATGAATCACAGCACCGTGTTCTCCCTGCGCACTGTTTATGAGAACCGGGAAACGGACGCGTTGCTGTTCTCCAACATCGGCGCCTTTATCCGCTGGCTTGAGCCTGAGGCCTTGCCGCCGATGGATGTTTGTATTGACTGGTGTCAAAAGGATGACAGCGGAACCATCGCTCAAACCCTGTTTCGCCTCGGCTTGATCGATGAAAGTCCCTTGTGGCATTACCTGCCGACGCAATTTATATTTGATGTGGTGAGGGGACAAGAAACCTTGTTGGGCGACATACCTGTTACCTGGCGCCACCGGCCCGAAGGCCGCATACGCCCTGTCCCGGAATTCGGATTGCAAGATGCACATCTTGTTTATCAATATCGACGCATTCCGATAACGATTCCACCGCTTGTCTCACGCGCCAGCATTGAACGCTTCATCGAAGACCATCAGATGCAGCTCCGTCATCCGGACATCAACCCTTATGCAGCCCGCATGCTCATGCACTTGCTGACGACTTACCTGCAGGATTCACCCGAACCGGGGCAAGCACTGCTGCGGCAATTTTATCTGGATCGCCGTTATTCCTTCGGGCTGTATCAACTGGTTCAAAAACGGCCGAATGATTATACAGCACTGAAAGTGGACTGTGATGTAACGCCCAAGGGCTATGTGCTTAAAGGTGTCGACAGAGTACCCTACCTTCAGTTTTTGCTAAGCCAGCGACCAACCTGGCTCCCGCTGGAAGACCTGCTGGACAGCCTGGACAGCTATCTGTCTCTGACTTACAAGGCCTGGCCCATTGAGTATTATTTCACAGTACTTCAAATGCGCATCGATACGCTCGAGCAGCTTGCCGACGCCGTTCAGGCCTTGAGTAACTGCCGTAATCGTGTACAAAGCTCAGGCGGCAAACACTATCTCAATGCCGCCATCACCAATAGCTATAGCTATGCGGTCAAGAATCTGGCCTCCATCCCCCTGTTCTCTGCGGCAACCTGGCAGTTTATTCGACAGGCGAAAAAAGACGGCGTACTGCAGCGAGAGGTTTGTCTGGCACTTTGGAACCGGTCTGATTTTTTCTCTTTTCCGTCTGAAACTGATCTGGACGTGATCACCCTGAGCCGTTTATATAAAACGCTGGACAGCCTCGTGACCTGGCCAGGCAATCGGGTTCGCGATCGATTTACTGCCCTTTTGCGGCCAAAAATAACGCAGACAGAGGAGCCTCAGCGGCTGCAAGCCATTGAGATTTTGTTGCGCGACAGCCCTTTGACCAATACATTTTTCGCCAATGAATTAATCGAACAGTGGACGCGTCTGCAACAAAACAAGCACGGCCAGGATGATAACAGCTACTCGTATTATCGAAAAATCGCCCAACTGACCCAGCTGGTGATGAAGAAAGCGCCTGCGCTCTATCACCAGTCCATGCTGGAGCAACTGGCAGCGCAAATTGAAGCCCAGGATAAAATTGCCCAATTCATGAAGCGTGAACTGCATCCGGATGCAGATCAATCATCCGTCCCCTTGTTCAATCAAAACGATGCCTTGATCACGCTTGCGAAAAAAATGGCCGAAAAAAACATGTCCATGAACTTCGTCGAATTTCTAAGCCAGGAACTGAGCACCTACAGCCTGGATCGTTTTATTTCGCAACTGGATCACGATCAACGTACGCAACTGGGCAGCCCCTTCCGCTCATTGCGCGGCGTCAACAATGCCCCGTCATCCATACTGGCCGTGATGTTGTATAACCAGTTCTGGAATCAATCGATAGATCTGCGCGCCGTCATCATGAACAACCTGTTGATGCCGGCCTCCACCTTACGCAGCAAGGAAAGCGCGGCGAAAGCCTGGCAGGACGCATTACAATATATTTGCAGCGCCATCTTTACGCACAGAAGCGAACAAAATGTGATGAGCGAGGCGTTTCTGAAGAGTTATCTTGCGGTTAGCAATGAATATTTCAGACCGTATTTGCTCGCCGCTGTGTTGACTGCGCACAAGTTAAGCCAGGGCCGAGGCCATAACAACAGCAACAGCATCCTGCCCAAACTGGCCGAGGCCATGGGTGCTGCGGGGGTGAAGGCAGGACAAGCGGCGCACAGTTACCCGGACACGCCAGCGGATGTTCGCGCATCATTGGCCAGTCTGAAAAGCCAGTCGCGTTTGCCCAATCGCTGGGAATTATGGACCTTGCTGAAAGCGGCCGTTCCGACCGCGCAAGGGGAACAGATTCAGCGTGTCAACCGGCTGTTGGGCGGTGCGTCTTTCTATGTGGCGGTCGAGGTGACCCTGCACGATGGCCGAACCGCTGTCTTGCGTTTGATGCGCGACAAGGCAAAGAAAGAAGCGGAATATGGTTTCAAACACCTGGGCGCAACCATCGAACATTGTCAGCATCGCAGTATACTCGGCATTAAAAACGATTTGGCGCATATTGTCAGCGAGGCCGAAGCAGGCGCCAATATCGAAACGGATCATGAATCGGTTATCCGGCAATATGCGATTGCTCGTGATATATATCAACAGCCCACGCAAAGCATCAAGATTCAAGGCTGTAGCTACGAGGTCAGTATTCGTCCGGTTGAATTGTTTGAGCAAGGCCCGGGTTATCAGTTGATTGGCAAGGCCGAGGGGGTGGAGTTTAACGATCTGAAAAAAGACTCGAAAAATCGCGACCTGTGTCAGGCTGTAGCACTTGCGGTTTGCAAAACGGAAATGCGCAATATGCTGGGCGAAGGCTATTTCGACAGCGACCGGCATGGCGGTCAGTTTTGTGTTAACTGGCATGCAGTAGCACCCGGAACAATCCGGGTTTTCGTGACCCATTATGATTTTGGCGAAGTCTCCCCGATACCGGCAAGGCCGGAAGAACTGGCGCATTGTCGAGTGTTTATGCAAAAGGTTAGCGAGAAATTGTTTGGCAGATGGACTGTGTTCAATCAACCAAAAGTAGAGGATCTTGCCTCGCTACCCCGACAACTGGCGGCAGAAATGCTTTTCTACGTTCAATCGCAGCCTGGCGACAAGCATTTAAACCGCTTGCGCCGTCTGTTCAAAGGCTTGCTCGCCTTGAATGATTGTTTCGAGGTGCTGGCAGAGAATAAATCCCTGTTCCTGGAATTGGGTGCTGCCTTGAAGCCCGCACAAACATCCATCTCCTCTGGTTTCTTTTCGGATATGGCCGACTGGTTTGGCTTGTCGAGTGGGGCTGAACGTAGCCGTGAGTATAAGCGTTGAATGAGGTCCGTCATTGCGAGGTACGAAGCAATCCAGTGTTCGGAGCACGGAACTCTGATCGGGTAGGAGGGGCCATAAGCCCCGACCTCCCACAGAACCGTACGTACCGGTCAGGTATACGGCTCCTCACGCTAAACGTATCCATTTCTTGAGTTCAAGCCAGTGTTCA
>Ga0075012_10000911_pt1 | contig 30854 bp, 37 predicted proteins | sample All_14_2_FD_71474 | JGI IMG/M metagenome (GOLD analysis project Ga0075012, IMG submission 71474) | Freshwater microbial communities in response to fracking from Pennsylvania, USA - Allegheny Zone_MetaG_DW_15 | ecosystem: Environmental > Aquatic > Deep subsurface > Groundwater > Drilled...
AAAAGTTTTATACAAATCATCCAGCTCATCGTTGATGAGTTGTTCAGTGTCTTCGTCAATCTCGCCACCTATGTAAGGCGCGAGTACGGCAAGTACTCGTGCACTATAGCGGATGTTGGTGTTGTTGGTTTGCAGCCACACCAAATAGGTAGGGTCATGTCGAAGAATTTTTCGAATGGTGTCGCCATTGTATTTGCCAAATGCGATTTTGTCAGAGAGGTCTAGGGCTGTGGCATCAATGAACTTGGACGCAGTTGGCTGGCGTGATGCGAGAGACCCAACCTTCTTTGCTTTTGTGGTGAGTTGTTTCCGAACTCGGTCGAGGATTGGGGTTTTGGACTGTTTACGCGCGGGTCGTGTTTTGCCGGAACCGGCTGTGGCTAGCGTTGGTTGACGCGCAATCGATGCAGAGTTTCGCACTTGGGTTCGCCTTCCAAATTGGACCATTGGGGGTATTGACTTCAGCCATCAGAGCTCGCACTCGCGCAGCTGGAACAGGAGCACCACACTCCTCACACTCCAGGTCCTCGGTGACATCTGCAGGTGACCGAATCCCCTGCAACACAACATACTTGGAGTACATGGCTGCAATCGCTTGATCGCGAAATTGTTGTTCAAGAAGTTGAGCCTGCTCTTGTGTTTCGATAGGAACGTCAATGTTGTCGTTAGAGGTCATGTTGTTGAGTTGGGACATGTGTGTGAGCATATTTAGCAACTTGGTCTTCGAGTGATTTCACCTGCTCCTGCAGGGCAATTGTTGTGGAAATCATTCGACCAACCAGCGTGTATAAGTGATTCAAGTTCGCTGGATCGTTCCGACACGCTTTGTAGAGAGCGGCAAACTCCACATCACTAACCACGGCGGTGTCCTCCTACCAAAAGCGGACGCAACGTGGGGAGACTCGTTGCAACTGCTTTCAGCTTTCGTTGATTGCAGAACGATGAGAATTTCCAGAAATTCAATCGCTTGTCTCTTGCTAGCTCTGCATCGATCGTGTCGTCCATCAACTTTCTGATTGCTGGTGGCTGTTTCGATAGGTCAATGAGGAGCCGATTCTCCTCAATCACCTCTCCAACGGTACACTCCACTCCATTCGGAGACACGTATTTCTCTGCCAGGAGATTGGCCAACAAATACGGATCCTTGTATGCCGCTGCCAACTTGGTCGTTCGGATCCCAGGGAATGCGTTGGCGATGTTGTCAGTTTTGTCTCCACGAAAGAGCTTTTCGAACAACACAAACTTTGGGTCCTCTACCTGCACCAATTCGCTCTTGGTGAGATTGCACACAGATGTGTGCTCAGTGATCAACTGGAGCATGTCTGTGTCGTTAGACGCGATGATGTTGCGCTGATTCGGAAATCGTTGTACCCAACCCGCGATGCAATCATCTGCCTCCAGCATCGGACGAGCGAGGGTGATGATCCCCGTCTCGTTGGTCAACAGTGCTTCGAATTCCTGCATGTGCTCAATTAATCGCTCAAACAGGGCAGCCTCCGTTGGGGTTTGGTTCTGACGACGGTTGCCTTTGTATGCGAGTTTCGTCACAGACAAGTCACTGTTCATGTACTGTTTTCGCCAGTTGTCTGGACGATCGAAACACGCCACAACACGCGATGGTGAGAACATGTTGAAGTACTTTTGCATCGACATTAGTGCACTGTGTAGTGCAAAGCTGGCGTGGTCAACAGCCTGTGTGTCCTCATCCGCGTCATCATCGTCTTCAAACAGTGCAGAAGACCGACGAAGGCTAACCTTCAGGCCAGCGTGGAACGTACGGTACAACATCCCCGATACGTCGAAGATGAGGTTGTCTACTGGCTGGGTCATGGATTTTGTTGGTTCACACCATGTTCAACGTGGTTTGCAATGGTGCGGATCCATTGATGGACCAAATCATTTTCCGTTTTCCCAACATACCCTTTCTTTCGGAGTTCGGCAATGAACGCAGGATTCCAATCCAGTTCAAATTTCGTCCGACTATCGTCGTCAGTGTCGATTTCGGTAATGACTTCAAAGTACGGCGTAGTGCTCGACACACGATCAGCACGTTCTTGTTCGATTGTTTTGACGCGTTCGTTCACCTCTGACGCGACGATGTCTTTCAACATCTCGAGAGTCGTTGCTTGACTTTCTTGAATTTCTGCATACAGTGACCGAAGTGCAGTCAGATCGTTGTTGAGTTGTTGCACCTCGGACGTGAGAGATGCAACCATGGCGTTGAGAGTTTTGCGAGTGATGAGAAATCCGAACATGGTGTTACCTGTTTTTGATGTCGAGAATGAAAACCTTGGCGGTGACTTCGGCTGTGACGAGCTCCACCATCATTTGGCCGCGTGGTGTGATATTTCCGATGAACCCAGCATTGGGTGGCATCAACTTCTCCACTGTTGCGAGATGTTGGGTTGAGTAGTTGAACGAGTATTGCACGTCCAATCCTGTTTTGGATTGTAGTGTGTATTTGAAGTGTTCACCCTCTTTTGAACACTTGGCTGTCAATCGCCCATCTTTGTGTTCAATTGTGATAGTTTCCCCGCCAATTGCCCGACTTCCAGTCAACATCTCACAAAAGTCGGCTCGAGTGATTTCCAACATGTGGACAAATGAGCCAGTGAAAGCATTCGGAAGTGCTCGTTGAATTGAACCAAGGCGGAAGTTGAACTGCTTTCGTCCCTCGTTCATCTCCAACTCAACAGGAACTCCCTTGTCGTTGAGTCTAAGAGAGATGGTACCATTCCCTTGAATTCGTGAATCGAGTACTTTCAGTCGATTCAGAAATATATCTGGTCCGCCATATTCAGCTTGAGTGGACTCGATGAACACCGCCAGGGTTGGCGTCTCATCGATTCCAACACACACGCTGTTGGTCAACTTGAGTACCGTTATTGCAAACGGCTTACAAAAGTTGACGACAGATTGGAGGTGTTCAACATCGCTGGGCGTCAGTTGATATTCGTTGGTCATCTGGATGGTGTGGTTATGAGTCTGCGGAGAATTTCAATGGTCTCATTGGTCAAGAGTACTTCTGTGTGCCCATAATTCAACTGGATGTACGAGGGATATGGTAGAGCCATCTGCGATTTCAGTGTGACGACTCCATCAGATGCCTCGTACTGCATAGGACCCAGATCTTTTTTCGTGACCAACGAAAACACCGGAACATTGGGGGTGAATTGTCGCAGGGCAACAATGTGTGGGCTAGAGGTGCAAATGTGCCTGAACACCTGCACGGATGGATACATGATCTTCAACACCGATGCCATCTTGCTCCCACCAAGTGGGGAGCCAATAGTAATCACTCGAACCAAGTTTGGAGTGATCACGTGCTGCGTGGCGAGGATCGCCACGTTCCCACCAAGTGAATGACCCAACACAATTACTGGTCCAGAGATGTCATTCACCACCGCAGCTAACTTCATTGCGTTGATGGTTGTCGGAAGTTCCCAGTCGTATTCAAAGTCCACAAACCGAGCGATGTCGTGAACAGACACACGAATGTAGTTGAATGCGTTGGGTGAACTGAACGCACCATGCACCAACACAATGGTTGGTTTAGTAGTCTTGCTGTGATCCATGAGATGATCGTCGTTTAATTATCGTGCTCACAGACTGCTCCTGCTCACGTTGAACAACAGCCCACTCCAATAGAGTTTTGTATTCAAATCCCTCTACATCATCAAAAACAGAACCATCAGCATCGAGTATGATTCCGTATGTGTCGTAAGCATCAGCTCTGGACATTTTCGTCACTGTTTCTACGAGATCGTGGGCAGCGGAGATGTGTTTCACTTGCGAATTGGATGTGGCGGCACGTAACAAATACGAGCCAAAGATGGCTCGTATTTACAAAGTGTAGTTGACTCGTAATTGACCAACTACGCTCGAGAATTATCACCCAACCTCTTGGTTGGGCGGGAGCGGTTACGCGCCGATCGTGGTACCAGACAGAAGTGCTCTCGCCATGATCTGTGACGAGTTGAACACTTGAGAAGCGTTGGTAACCGTAGCAGCCAAACCACGAGAGAGTGTGATTGACGTGTTGGGGACAAATGACACTACCTGCACGAGGTACTGGATGTTGATGCTGCCGGTTCCACTGAATGTAGCAGCCGGTCCACCTTCAGTCAGCGATAGTTGGAAGGTGTTGCCGCTGACGTTGACGACATAGTACAACCCACGCGTGAACCCAGTGATTGTGGTCACTGTGCGAACAGCAATCAGATCACCAACCTGCATTGTATGACCAGTCCACGTGAATGTGTTGCCTGTAGCAGCAATGGTGTTTTTCTGCTGAATTCCGTACATTCCAACAACCAATCCTGTTGTCAGTGTTGTTGTGGCAGTCGGGCTATTTTCAGCTCCACTGATTGTCCGAGTCGTTGACGTGTTTCCAACTACGGTGTTGAACAGTGAGTTGGTTGTGCTGAGGTAGGGACCGGGGTAGTCAAACGAGTCAACGAGTGCTTGGAGTGCAGTTCTACCCAACTTCATTCCTTCGAGGTAGATTTTGCCACCGCTCTGCCCACCACGGTAGCCAGACATTGTGAAACGCTGTAGGCCAAACGCAGTTTTGTTGGTTGGGTTGAGTGTGCTGTCACTCGTTGACAGCACAGACTGACACGATGTTAGGTTCAATTCTGTTAGGTTGTATGTTCCACTTGCTACGGCAACTACGGCAGTGCAACTAGGAATGTCCATTGTGATCGCCGTCTTCAGCTTGGTACAGCCATTGAACATATAACCTATGGATGTGACGAGTGGCATGTCGAACACAGGTTGCACATTTTCCAATTGGCTACACGCTTGGAACATACCGCTTACTGTTGTCGCGCTACTGAAATCGTACACCCCAACGCTCCGGAGAACTCTGCAGCTAGAAAACATCGAAGTAAACGACGTTACACCTGCAGTGTTGTACGACGGAACTTGTTCTAGTGCAGCGCAACCAGAAAACAGTGAACCTAGGTTCACGTTGCTGGTTCCGAATGTGAGGTTTGGTGCGCGCCGCAGGGATGTGCAACCTTGGAACATGCTACTCAGATTGACTGCATTGGGTAGATGAAAGTCTGGTAGGTTGTTCAGTGCAGCACATTCGATAAACATCCCCGAGGTTGTTGTAACAGCGGATGTGTCGAAAGGATGCACGTGACACAACACCTCACACGTCTTGAACATGTCTGAGGTGCTTGTCACGAGAGATGTTCCGACCATGATTGGGCCAGTTGTCAAACTAGAACATGACTGAAACATGGCATCCATGCGAGTTGCCTTGGGCACGTTAAACACAGGCAAGTCTGTCAGAGATGCACACGCGAGAAACAGACGATCGATGCGCGTTACATTGGGAGCGTCGAAACTTTTGAGGCCGCGTAGAGAGGTGCAATTCTCGAACCCACCATACATTGTGGTGATGTTCGTCATATCCCAATCGACTGGGAGGTTTACTAAACTTGCGCAACCTTTGAACACGTTGGCCATTGACAGTGTTGCTGCAGTAGATACGAGATTTACTACTGTGTGGAGTTTGGTTAATCCACTGAACAAAAAACTTGTACATGCACTGCGCTGAACATCCACTTGCTCTAGCATTGGGTGACGATCGCCAACAGCTAGCGTGATCAGTGTTGGCGCGGACACAGCAAACATGGTGAAGTTTGATGTGTATAGAGTCGAACCCAAACCGACAGGGGGTTGATCTAGTCGAACTGTGGTTAGTGATTGGCCGGCTTGTGGAGAAATCTGAATGATCACCTGACGGTACCCGAGGCCTGAGTCTGTGTTTTCGGGAATTGTTGTGTAGTCGTACTGGTGGTATGCAGTGGTGGCGGTTGCAAAGTTCTCTACAACACCATCTCCCCAATCAACTGTGTAGGCGCCAATTGCGTACAGTGCCACAAAGTTGTGTTCGGGGAACACAGCATTGAGAATGAGTACCTTTGATTCACTGGGGTCAACTGCAGGAAGTGGAAGCCACGTTGCAGGAACGGTGCGTTCACTGATGTCGAGCTGTTGAGGGGGTTGAGTGTAGACGACTGTTGTCGTCTGGTTGTTGAGGGAACGGTCGTGAAACTTTGACCGGGCAGCGCAGAAAAATGGCATGGTTGTGTTCTTTCTAGGGTACAAATTTATTTATGAACGGGTGGAGGGCCACTTGGGCCCTCCACGCTAGTGTTCGCTCCGCTGATTAGGCAGTGACTTCTGTTCCAAACAGACTGAAGCTGAAGTCAGCAGTACTGGCACGAACCGTCACAACATCAGTCGCGGCAAGCGTGATTCCGATTGTGAGGTACGTTGAATCAGCTTGCGTTACCGGAATCTCATACGCCAGGTAATGCTGGTTGGCGAGTGCTGCACCAGCAGGACGAACAGCGACGCGAACTGTACCAGAAGTACCACGATTGGCAATGACGAGGGTGGAGCAGACAGCAGACGCACCAGTAGGTACGGTGTACAAGTTGGTGTCGGTAGTGGCAGCGGGGGCAGCTTGGCCCAAGACTTTGTATGATGAAGGCATTTAGGTTCCCATTGTGAGGAAAATTGTGTCAAATCCGACATGGTCGGATGCTGAGTGGACAAAAGTCGCCCACGAAGAGGGTTGAAACAGCAACCAGACATTGTCTGGTTCTGTTGAAGGGGTAGAAGGCTCAACCGGCCCAACTCGAAACAGAAACATGGTGTGCAGAGTGTGTACCCATTTATTTATAGGGTACACTATCTCACTTGGCGTATGGTGCTAGCCAGATTTCTGTCATCTTCGTCTTTGCTGCCTTCAGAGCTTCTTTCAGTTGTGCACGAGTCACTGCAACTGTCGTGTTGTTCGACAACACCCAATTTGTGAAATCACCATCTTCCATGGTAGCAAGCTCACATGCCATTCGAACCTGACTCTCCTCATCACCATCGAATGTTCCAACTGATGTTGTCACGGTGATTGACGCAATTTCAGCTGTACGTCGTTCTTTTTGACGCTGCTGGGTGATTTTGTCGGAGTCAGCAACTTTAACCACTTTGTGGGTAGTGGATCCGATACCACGATGAATACAATCCCTCGTGATCAGCTGCGTCGGCTGTAGGTCGAATTCGGAAGCTGACGCAAACTCGTGAGCAATCGCTCCAGTAACTTTGTGAATGATTTGCAGCATGGCTTAGCTCCTGAGCAACAGTTGAGATGGAGAAATGGCGACGCCAACTGGAACACCATCAGTGCCCTGAACGGTGCTAACGGTGTTGGCTGGGAGCGCGTAATACGCAGATAGTGGTGTGAGATCGGAAAATCCATTAACAATCGCTCCAGCTGTCAACACCGTCGCTGTTGTATTTACTGCTGCATCTGTTTTTGCAAAACCAGCGTATGTAACCGACGATAGATTTGATGGTCGGCTGGGTTTGAGGTTCCAGATCAAGTGAACATCTGTGTTTGTCTGCGATCTGAAAAACATCACACCCTTACCTGGACACTCAACACTCCGCGAGTGCCATTTGCTGCTGTATGTTCCAGCGCTTGTCATCGAAGAGCTAGAAGCTGGGTCTTGAGTTTTTGTGACTGGATCAAATGTCTTGTAAACATTCGTCGCCACACCAATCACAATCTTACCAGACTTGCTGTCATATCCCATGCTTGCACTCGACATTAAGTTGTTCGTTACGATGCCGGAAGCGCCAGTATAGACTGCTGTTCCTGAGTCCAAACCACCGGGTAGTGTTATGGTACCAGCTGATATTTGGAGTTCCTTTATCGCTACAACACTACGGTGCGACGCGGTTGTACCGTGGTCAGCAACTGTCAAAAATATCGAATTTCCAACGAGAGTGTGTGCTGTGGCACACGCTATTCGGCCGCTGGATGATGGTACGTAGTTTGTTACGCGCATAGCTGGGGATATTGTGTGATTTTGTGCGTCTATCACACAAGCGTTTGTGTACATGTTGCTGGAGTACGTCTGCCCAGATGTCCACAACCAGTACAAATACCCATCTTTGGGTACGAGAGCTGCCCACTGTTGTATATACACGCTGGTTCCGAGTACTATCGTCGCTGGCTCCTCCAATATGCAATCCGCAGTTGGGGCTGTCCAACTATACACTGCGGGACTGGTGTCACTCCCAGGAGTGGCTGCGAACACACGACCAGACACTGCCTCATATGCTACGGTTGTGCAGGCGTTCTGGCCAGCTGCTGTAGTTGAACTTGTAGTAATCTGTTGGGTTGGTTGTGGAGCACTTACGGATGTGCCATTAGCAATGAACGCGAGTGCGGACATTGTAGTAGCTGAAGACCGCCAACATGCAAAGAACACATCACCACCAACGTGACACACATCCAATACCCCTCCGGATACACCGTAGGCACTACCGACACTGAACCCAACACCCAATGTAACCGTACCATTATCGTTCACAATCCCCGACACAATGTTCAACAGTGTCGAGCTGTATGTGTTGTGAACCAACACAATTGTGTTGGTTGCTGGGTTGTATGCTGCTCCAATTGAGTTCAAATCTGGAAGTGATGATGTGGACGTCGCCACAGCAGCACCACCAGCAGCTTTGTATGCTTTCAGGTCCGCACCGAGTACCACAACATCACGCTCTGCTAGTGATTCACCGGCAGTTACCGTCCGCCATCCAACACCCTGAGGGACTGCATTCAGAGCTTCCTGCAATGCTTCAATTTCAGCTTTTGCCGCAGCAAAGTTTGCTCGTACACTTTCAGTCGTTGCGTTTCCACTCGTTGGTTTGGTGGGATCAATTGCACTTGCCATTTGTTAAGACCAATCTGTATGACCATCCCAAACGCAGTCCCAAGTTGCATCAGCCCATGCTGTTGGACTATCCCAAGTTGAGACATCGGCCCATACAGAGGTTTTCGGAAGCAACCAAAACAAGAACATTGTGACGTGAGATGTTGATTGGATTATTTATAGGGCTCCACCAAAACCAACGGACGTAAAAAAAGGCCCATGAGGGCCTCGATCAAACTGCGTTTTCGTATTTTCGTCGAAAGTTTCGGACAAACTCTCGCTCAATGCTTCGTCGGAGATCAGCGCGTGCCGACAATACCTTCACATCGTAGTTGGATCCTGGTAGTCCAAGACTGCCGTTGTAATTCAGGAGTGCTCGATTGATGTTGCCATTGTGCGCATCTGTGTATTCACGCAGGATTTTTGTCCCCGCGCGAATGTTTGCAACCGGATCAAACACTTGCGCAACAGCAATCTTGTCCTTGTGCCAGAAGGGGATGATCTGCATCAATCCCCGCGCGTTTGCACTGCTGACTGCCATGAAGTCAAACCGACTCTCTACTGCCATCACTGCCATCACGAGCAATGGGTCAACACGATGATTTGCTGCTTCGGCAAACGCGATTGTCACGTATTTGGACACCAACTCTCGATTGACATTGGTCATTCCACGGCCGCGATCAACCGCCCACGACACAACAGAATCAAAGAACACAGGATCCGCAACGTCGATTGCAACAGGTGGGCGAACAATCCCATGTTCGATCAGCAGAGTATTCCATCGATCGAGTGCCTTGTTGTACAGCCGATCAGATTCAACATACCCCACAGCCCCAGTTGCAACAATTGTAACTGCAACCACAGCTCGGCCAATGCGGCGTATTGGGCCAGTGGGTTTCTTTTTCTGTCCGGTGCCAAACACTGGACGATCGATTGTGAATGTCGTCATGGAAATCTCCAAGAGACGCGCACTCCCGTTGATGAAAATCACCGACGTTTGAGGTATGCGCGTTGGGTTATTTGGGTATCTGGCTCAGAACTGACGTTCGAGTGATTGACATGAACTCCGCCAATCGAGCCACCAAAAGCAGCAAGCAACCAGCCTACAGGGAGGAGGTGCAATTCTGTCCCGTAGTCGATAGAGCACAGGACATCTCGTGTGGGGTACTTATGTCCCCCAATGTCAAGGTAGACCAGGCGATGATCACAACACTTGGGTTCGACAACCATCGCAGACTCAACACCTGGAACCTCCACTCCGACATCGACAATGAGTTGGGAGTGGAACCAAGCGTTAGCGATTGGTGGGTACACTGTTCGCAGCCAGTTTGGTGATGATCATGTCTGCGCACTGAGCGGGGACACTACGATAGGGGTCGTGCAGTTCAAATGGGCAACCAGAAGGTCCCCAGGCCATTGTGCGGTGAAATTTGAAGAACGCATCGACGTGTTCGCTGTTGTTGGGGTCGAACGGAACGAGGTTGCGACGTTGAATGGCCATGTGTGAAGTCGTCATTTGCAGTATCTCCGGTTGATTAGCGATACGCAAATTATCCCCGATCACCTCGCTTTTCGCAAACTGTCTAAAATGACCCCTAGTCGATTCGCTCCGCGCCAAAACTGTTTGAAGAATACATTGTCGTCATCGATTCGGAGACCGCAGCCAAAATAGGTGTCGGAGGGGGCTGCGTACACCAATGTTTTCGTGTGGGTGGATTTCAGTAGTTCGAGCGCTCGAGGATGTTCTCGAAACTTCGCCACACTTCCAGTTTGCATTGCTTGGTTCTCATAGCGTCGCCAGTCGTGTACGTTGAATCGGTAGATTGGAATTCGCAGCGCGTCAGCCACATTAAGTGTTGCCCGAATCTTTCGAGCAGCAGTCTCGTCACGCGCTGACACTGCTTTGCAGTACTGAAGGAAGTGTTCAACGGACGCAAAATCGCTTCCGTCAAGTCTCATCATCAGTGGATATTTCGGCGAGAGTGGACAGGTGCGGTCGTCAATCGCAATGATGCTGTCGCTTGCTCTAAGGCCATTTTCGCGGTCTTTGACAACACGCTGCATGGTCTCGAGCACGTTGGAGAGGTTGGAATTTAGCAGGTCCATGGTTGGAGTGCAGAGACGGCGCAATACTCTGCGCCGTCTTGTGTGTTACTTGTTGAGGTATTGACGTATGTATACCAAACGCTCTTGTTCACTGAGTGAATTGAATTGTGCAAAACTGGATCGTATGTGGTCCAACAGAGGGTAGAACTCCTCGTCCACCTTCTGACGATCTAGTGTGAGGATGTCAGCTTTTCTTGCAAGTGCCTTGCTGGCAAGATAGTGTGGACTCTTCATCTTTGCTCGTCGTCTGTCTGCAGTGTATACGACAAAACCTTCGTGAGATGCAGTTTTGTTCATTGTCAGAATGTCAGCAAGTGGAGCAATCCACGACTCCACGGGAGGACTGTTGAACATCCGTCCGATGCCGTTCCACGCGTATACCCGATCTGCCCCAAAACCATCCACTGGACCAGCGAACCACGAATTCGGACGAAGCCCGATAAAGTACATCCCAGGTTTTTCAGGAATGATATGTGGATCATCTGGGTGTACACACTCGAACATGAGAGTGTGCCCAGTCCAGAACTTGAGGTTTTCGACCCACAAATCCTCACACAACTGCTGGTACATCATTTCTCGAGCCATCATCGTGTGTATCGAGTCAGCCGTCCCAACACATGTTACGAGAAGCGACCCTTCGTGGAGGGTCACCGACACCATGAACCCATTGACCTTGCGATACGCTGTGACAATTGTGTGATGATCAATTTGTGGGCATCGACTCTCTACCCCATAGTTGTAGATTTTCGTGAATGGATTGACAACAATGTTGAACTCATTGTCAATCACTCGCCCCCGACATTCCTCCAATATGTTGTCCCACAAGTCGTCGTAAAACACCTTTCGGCGGTATTTCAGAATTTTGAGTGTTGGTGAAATTTCTTTCACCAACACTCGGTCCGGATGTCGAACAATGTAGTCAGCTAGCGCTTGTGCTTCTGGTGTCATGTATGTGCAGCGAGGTGTTTGTCGAGTTGTTTTTGTTCAAATGCTGCAATGATATCGCTTGCGATTTTGAACAGGCCAGGATCTCCCTCAGTCAGCACCTCCAAGAGAAGGCGCTTTTCTTTGAAAAACACGACAGCAAAATTTGGATCGTTTTCTTCGATATCACGACCGTTGTGGATCAGATCCGCCAGCTTGATTGTTTTGACACATGGAGGCGCCTTCGCAGTGTGCGCACGGTTGATTGCAACTCGTGTTGCACGATTCCCATCTTCGGGGCGGGCAACGTCAGTGAGCCAATCAACCATTTCAGCAACTTCCTTACCAAACGCCACTTCGATGAGGTCTCTTGTCACACCCGTGTCCTCCACGACGTCGTGGAGGAGTGCAGCTGCAACCATTTCGGGGGTGAAATCTGGCACAGTCTGTACGATTTTAGCCACAGCGCGTGGATGAGTGCTGTAGGGGAGGTTGGTGTATTTTCGGAGCTGGCCAACAGCTGCGTGGGCAGCTGTCTGGAAGATATCAGCTGCAATGCCGATATCGATTCCTGACTGTTCTGTGAGAGACATGTTATCCTCCAGGTGGGGTAAAGTGGGATGCTAAAACAATGGCGCAGAACCCCTCACTGAGAGTTGGCTCTTCATATCCGGTTATCATCCCTCGAATAATGTTGTCGGGGATAGCTTTTCCGACCCTTCCGTCGAGACGACGACGATGTTCGTCTGGGTCTGGAGTTGGAAACACAACTGCAACATACTTGTATCCGGGAAGTTTCTGCATTTTGCTCACCCGCCCAGCTTTTGTGAGGTTTGTTTGGTCCCAAACGACGCTCCTTCCTTGTTGTACAGCGTGTACAACATCCGAATTCATTTGAGCTGTAGCAGTTCCGACATACTCATTGAAAACGTCTGAGTACGTCAATCCGAGGGATCTTGCATGCTGTTCAACGTGTTCGTCGCTTGATATGAGAACACAGTTGAGTTTTGTGAGGTATTGTTTTGTCCAGGTGCTCTTCCCAGCGGCAGGGACTCCAATGAGAAAGTAGGCTGTTGGCTGCATATTAGCTCTCCAAAAACAATCACCCTACCTACATTGTAGGTTGTTGGAAACAAAAAAGGGGCCCTCGTGGCCCCTTTTTGTGATGTGCAAGTTACTCGCTTGCTGCTGGCGTTACATACTGGTACCCCAACCCAGTTCCGCTGATGCCAGACGTCCCCAGTTGAGTGAGTGCCGTGAACCCCTGGCCACCGAGTGTTCCAACACCGGTAATTCCAGCTTGCCCAACGGATCCAATTGTTCCCATCGCAGTTGCAGAAGTGCTTGCAATTCCGTTCACCCCAGCCTGACTCAATCCCAACATTGTTCCGTTGGTGTTCATGCTAACGGCAGCAGCGTTGTCGCTGTTGTTGATAGCAACGCGAGAGTTCTGATGTATCCCATACACCTGAGTGAGCGCAGGTGCGAGAATGCTGGCCCAACGAAGTGCAGCCTCGCCATTCGACACAGGAGCAGCCAGAGCGGTTCCTGTTGGTGCCTGCACACCTCCAGCTTGGAGGCTGATAACAGCAGCAACGCGAGCTGTTGTATCACCAGACTTGGCAATTTCCGCCAGTGCTTGATATCGCGCAGTTTCAACAGCTGCTTTGGACCGAGCGATTTCTTGCTGGGTTTGAGCATACATGGCGTATTCTTGTGAGGAGGCGCAGCCAACGAGGGACAGCGCTACCAACATGAGAGCTACAAATTTCATTTTACATCTCCAAATGTGCCGTATTTATACGGACTCTGATGCCCATATGACCCCCAAATTCACAAAAGTCCCACTGTTGTTGAGCTCGTACCCAAAATACAGACGGATCTTTGCATTCGCAATGTCAGCAATAGGAAATCCAGCAACGACATCATCGACCATTGGGTCCGATGTTATGGGACGGTCACGCTCATACGCAACTGAGGAGCGATCAGCAGATGTTTGGAATCGCCATGTTCGCTCCCCTGTTATGGGATCTTTTGCCATGAATCGCCAGCGAGAGATGCCAAAAAAGTCTTCCGAGATGACCAATGATGATACCCAAAATGTCACAGTTCCGCCAGCATCAACATCTGCTCGTCCGAGCCGTGTTGTCAGATGAAATGTTGCATTCGATGTAACCGGATCTTCACTCACAGTCACAGTTACTGTTGCAACTTCGCCGGGAGGGTTGATCGTTACTGGAGCAGTGAATGCTCCACATGATATGCTTGACGATACGGGAGCAGGCAAGCTGGATCCAGCAGGCTCCACTACCATCCACGTCTGACGCTGCCTGGGGTTTGCATCAATTCCCTCTGCTAATTGAAGCAACGCTGGGGTTGTGGTTGAGCATGTGTCGAGCAGTGCAGTTGGAGGAATTGGATACACAAACAACTTGTTGAGTTCCCCTGGTCGTACATTGACCACCGCTGGTTCAACACGAATTCCTTCCAGCGGATCTACAACTACGCCAATGGAGCTATTCCAGATCCCCTCCGGTGGCACGAGAGCTGGATCAGATGCGCCTGTGTGGATAGCAATGTCCTCACGTGGAAATCCAAGCCCGTCCCACACATGAATTCGATTCCACCAAGTGCGATAGATGTCTGCTTGAACTGTTATTTCACACGCAATTCGGTCCACTCTGTCGTCAGGATACGCAAAGTGAAAATACACATAGCTTCCTGTGGTGGATGCTGGTCTAGTGATTTCATGCGGGAATCCACCATATGCAACCACAAGTACGTTATTCGCTGTGTAGGACCACTTGAGAATCTCTAACCCATCGTACAAGAAGGTGGTGGGGGTCCAGGGTGGTCCAAGTAGGCTGTTCACCTCAGATCCAAATGTTGTAGGATCTGTTGTTGGAGGCGTCGCCATCTTTGCCGCCACCCGTTGTGGTCCGCTGGGTGCATCAAACATCGCCGACATTCGGAACGTCTTTGTCCCAGGTGGCATAAAGATTTTCAGCTTTGATGGAATTGGAGATCCGCCCATTGTTCCTGATGCAAAGAACATCAAGTTGTAAAAATTTCCAGCTGGAAGCGTCTCTGGTCGAGATTCTAGTACGGTGGGGCTGCAGGCATTCCGCCAACTAGAGTTGACATCATACCCATTTGGGAGCATGATATAGTCAGAATGAACGGCCATGACTTAGACTGCCAGTCTCGTGGGGACTCGTCCAATTTTCGACGCGGGTCGTTTTGCAGTGGGTGTTGTAGTTTGCTTGTTGAATACTGTGCTCAGCCTGTTGAACACAGCCAACTGCACCTCTTTTGGTTGAGATAGGATTTCATCAAACAGCTGTTCTGCCTCAGATTTCACGGCGTCTTCGTCGCCCTCCAGTGAGCCAGAGACGCGAATTCCTAGCTCATCATACACTGCTGTTGCGAGTTCTTTTGGCACACCTGCGTCCAGTAACACATCCATCACATCAGCGCTGTCGGTCGGCTTCCCAGCGCGCATCCAAGCGGTGACAAGCGCCTGATACGACACAGGAGCTGGTTCAGGTTTGGTTGGTGTGAATTGTTGTCGCACTCTGCTTCCAGCAGCTTTTAGCTTGTCCCAAATTCCCTCCGACAACATGACAAACATAGTTTGTGTGTACGCTTCGGTTAGAATGTTGACACGTCCGTGTTCGACACTCTCACGGCGTGGAGCAGCTGTTGCAGCTGTGGTTGCACCCTGAGCAGCAGCCGTCACTGCTTTCCGAACTCCCTCGAGCGCCTTGAACAGCGAGTCGTTGTTCAGTGCTGCTCTGTGCGCGCTTGCACCGAGTTTATCCAATTGTTCGCGATACTGGTCTGACCCAACCTTTTTCGCAAATTGGTACAGTTGGTCAAACGCATCTACACGTCCTGCATTCACTGCCTGTGTGAGTTTATTGGCCAACTCAGCATCAGCACGAAGCAAGCGCACATTCTGAAGATCAAATCCCTGGGATCCTGTTCCAAATGATGTAGTACTGTGTTGTCGACCACTGAATGACAATTCCACAGTGCCATCGTTGAATGGGACAACAGATGCGCGGAGTCCGCTGAGCCACGAACCAAGTTTATCCGCAACTGCTCCAGCAACGTACCCCAACACAGCTGTTTTCACACCTCGACCAATCGCAGTCGATGCCTTCTCACCCTTTAGTAGCTCAACACTTCCTCGTAGGATTTGGCCAGCAATTGCACCTCCAGCTGGCCCACCGGCAATCGACGCCACAGCTGTGAGGAGACCCAACACAACGGCAGTCTTTCCAGGATTCTTTCGTGCATAGTCGCCAAATTGTTGCGCCCAACGAACGACTTTCGAATCGGCGCCGAGCTTCACAACAATCGACTGCTTCAGTCGATCAAACCGATCGTCAAAATCACGAACAGGTGTTGTATTCTGAACCCACTGCTTGGCGTTGTTCAATACTTTGGACACTTGTTGGAGTGTGCTCGCACTTGGTGCACTTGATGTTGGTTCGGCAGTTGACTGGTTTGCATCCCCATCGGTAGGCTGTGCTGCTGTGTTTGATTTGGGATCTGTCGCGCGTTGTTCTGTTGCTCGGAACAGTTTTGCGATTTGAGAGGTGCTAAGGGTAGCTTCAACGAGCGGCTGAAACTCTCGCACGATACCTTCAACAACAGTACGTTGACTGGCGGTCAGTCCGTTGCAGGTTTCTTTGAGGAGCTGCCGACCTTCGAAAAGGAGAGCCTCCTGCAGGATTTGTGTGTTGGACATGTGTGGACCGAATGTATCGTCTATTTATTCGGTCCACTTTTTGTTGGTTTAGTACGCTGTCCAGATGCTTCCCATGTTGACGAACCTATCACTTGATGATGCCTGGTACCCAAAGAACAACTCAATCTTTGCTTCCTGCGCTGCAGTTCGAGTGAACTGCAGTGGGATAGTCAGCTCAATTGGAGTACTGATAATGGGTACTTCAGTGGAATGTGCCACTGCTGTGCGGTCGTCACCATCCATCGTTCGCCATTCGTGACCACCTGGAACACCAACGAGGAATCGCCATACGACGGGAGTAAAGAAGTCTTCCTCAACTACCATTCCAGCGATCCAGTAGGTGAATGTCCCACCCGCGTTGATTTCTGACGTACCTAACTGAAGAGTGAGGCTGAGCGTGACCAAGTCGGTATCGGGGTCAACAGATTCGGACGAAGAGATTGATGCAGAGTACCCAAATGGTTTGATAATGAGGGATGCTTGCTGACCACCACCAACAATTGTGACCACTGTGTTGGTGGTAAGTGTTGATGCCTTTGCCGCATTTACGCCCCACAATTGCCGAGCTCTGGGTGCGAGGTCTGCTTCTGCATACTCTACCAAATCAGACACTGTGTTCTGTCCAAGGTCTGAGATTGCTTGACATGGTGGGAGGATGGCATCGGCTGGAAGTGGGTACAGAAAGAACATTCCCGTTTCTCCGTCTGCGCCGACTTGGATTGAAGTCTTTGACAGCAGTAGTCCAGTGAGAGGAGGGGGTGCGTCAATCGAGGTTGTAGGAGTGCTGCCGCCTGGGATCCCCCCACCGTTGTTCGATCCACTCCCTGTATCCCCTCCCTCAGACCCAACACGATGTGTTGTTTCTTTTGGATAATCACCATCCCACACATCAGCACGCGCGTACCACTCGTCATACGTTGATCGATCAACATAATATGTGACTGTCATCACAGTCCCACTTGCAGGTAGTTCAAAGTTTGCATATACATACCCGCCAATCTGACTTGGAGGATCTAACTTAATGCCGCCGTAATCCATTGGCATCAAACCTGCGTTTGGTTCGCCCCAAAAGTACTGTTCGCGTCCGGCTAGTGTGTTGAGTAGTGTACGATTCCAATCGGTTCCGTACACCCCACCGGAGTTTTCCGGTGTCCAAGCTAGCTCTCTTGTTACGTTCGCTGCTGGGGTGCTGGGCGGACTGAGCATCTTCCAAACGCCACGAGTTGGACGACCGTCCAAATACACGACAGTAATGGCGGTGAAGTTCTGTACCCCGGGTGGTTGGAAGAATTTGAAGTGGGTTGGAAAGTACCCCGGAAATGTCCCGAAGTTGTATTGGATGATGTACTGATCAAGCCCATCCGTTGTGTTCCGATTGAGATTGGATGGGTTGAAGGTTTGGCGCCAGTTGTACTGTGAGGGTGTAACTGGTGGGTTGAGGGGATATCCGAATACAGACATGGTGGGACCAAAGTCTGTATTTATCGCCTAATCATGAGTATTCTTCGCTGAAGTACACCACTACAGCAGTTGGTTTGGGGGTGCAAATCACAACTCCACTGGAGGAATCATACTCTCGTTGTTGAACCACTCGGTATCCCCTTCGGGATATACAACAATTGTTGGGCGTTTGGTTCGGAGTGCGTACTTAAACGCATGAGCCGTCCCACCACGACGAGTGAATTCTCGTGCGAGGGGGACGACGATCATTGAGTTCACGGAATCGACAATGATGCGATTTCGACTCAAGTAGTCACCAACGGGGTGAATGACATTCGACTTGTGCCAGCCACGATATCGGTTGAGATTCGCTGGGTAGGCGATGGTGGTGAGGCCAATCCTAGTAGCAATGGTTGCCACTTGAACATCAACCCCAACACAATCGCCATGCACCAACGTCGCAACGTGGGGAAGCCGGAGCAGTTCACTGACGACAGTCAACTGCTCTCTTGTCGCCCCCATTCGGGTGCCCGACACCCCAACGATGCTCCCTAGATACCACACAATGTGCAACCGAGCTGCTGCTGGAATGGTCCTATTGCTTCCATGTGGCGTGGAGTTCCAACTTGGATCACTACCCCATTGTCGGCAAACATGTCACCCCATTCCATAAACAGAATGTTTAGTATCTCCTGGGGAGGCATCAACTCTGGCTGATGTTCATCAAATATCACCAACTCAATCGGGTTTGATGGTGATAGCTGTGCGCTGATCGCCGGCACAAGCGTCTTGGCAAACTGCGCCAAGTTTCTTGGAGCTACAACGACAGCCTCCAACCCCTGGTGCTTGTAGAATCGCGCCATTTGGTAGTTGGGCACAAAAACAAGGCTTGGTCGACAATTGTCGGATTGACGGATCGCACTCTGGACCGAAATCGTCTTTCCTACCTGACGTGGAGTGTTGATTGTTCGAACTGACCAACCTTTTCCTGGTCGGAGTGCTGCGTTGAACTCAGTGGCGAAAGCACGTCGCGCGAAATCAAGATTGTTCATGTGGGTGTCCAGTTTGAGAATTCGTCTACGACGATTGATGTGATGGTCTGTTGGCTCAACGCCAACAACATTCCGGGGCTGAACGCGGGTAGGGACTTGAGGTGAGACACAAATGCTCCCAACTCCTTCCCCTCGAGTTTTGTCAATTCTCGGACCATCCCTCCTCCGAACTTTTCGCGAACGAGGAGCGAAATGGCATGCGTTTGGAACACTTCCTCAAACTTCTGACGAGCGTGTGGGAATGCACTCAGGATCATTGGGTAGTACACCGTTTTGTCTCGAGCTGCCGCCAGTGGCGGGATGTTTTTTGTTTCCAAGTACTTCAAAAACGCTTGGTATGTGGATCGCTTCCGATCACGGACGCGTCCGTAGTGGGATACATTTTCGAGCGCATATGCACTTGAGTTGAACCAGTGGGATTCCATCACCCACTCAAACATCTCTTCAAGTGTGTCGAATCCAGCCTCGAACCGATCATAATCGAGATCGAGGAACGCGATTGCTTCTGCAGGATCTCGCGTGAGGATGAGGTCGTGCATGAGTGTGTGCTCATTCCGGAGTGGGAGCGACAGTCCAGAGTGGCCATGTTTCAGCCCCAGCTGACGAGCGATCTTCCCAACCAAATTACCACAATCGTTCCACGCAAAGTATGCACGACTGTATTCGAATTCTTCGGCTGGGCAATGAATCAAGTCGACCTGGAAGTTCTTGTATTCCACCGACACAACATCAGAGTTCTGAATCAGTCCGACTGTGCCGGGAAACAACGCAGCAACATCAGTAGCTGACATACGACAGTCGTTGACAGTCGTGTACAACACGTCCAAATCGCCAAACGATTCCTTGGTTCGATATGCACGCACCACGTGTGTTCGGTTGATGTTTGGAGTATTGAGGAGTTTGAGCACTTCATCGCAGATAGTGATGTACTCACTAGCATCTACGCGGCGGGTTTCTGTGAACTGTTTGAGAGCGTTGCCACCCATACTGACACCTCATTGAGGAGAATGGTTGTGTGGGGTTACGGGTTCCCACATTCGCCTTTTCGTAGCGTCGCTTTAACACGCCGGTTGGACTCTTGACTTATCAACATCGTATGGCGAAGATGTCGTGGTGCCCTAGAGCACCTTTAACGTAGCAACCCCGGAAGTACTACGGACGCCCGAGCCCGAGAGCTCTAACCGATGACGACATCGGACCTAAGGTAGGTTCTTGATATTCTGGCAGTGAGTGTGGGATTCGAACCCACGTCCCCCATTTCTGGAGAAAACACCTTAGCAGGGTGCCGATTTAAACCAGCTCATCCAACTCACTGTGAGTACTTATTCTCGATTTCTGCACCCTTAGGTGATGCTTGCCGCATTTAGCAGCCCAACAGCGACAGAGATTCCAGCCAGGAGGATAGCTCCTGCAGATCGACGTTGACGAACACAGTCAGCGATGTCGAACAACCGTTGGACGATTGTGTATGTTATGAGCTGGATGACGCTCGTGAGTGTCGCCCATTTCATCATTTCGGGAATGGAGTGTGTGACGACAATTGCTGTGGCGAGTGGGATGACAAAGCCAATGCTTGCACCCACAAAAGCAATTGCGGCAGCTGTGTTCCCCGCCTTGATTTCCTGGATCTCATGATAGGGAGTGCAAAATTCATACACAAACATGAACACAGCAAGCATGACACAAGCTGTGCCCATGTAGGCAAAGAAGGCAAGGAGAGATGAAGAAAGCATTCCAGAATCCTAGAAAGTTGGTTGAATAACAGGATGGTGGGGCAAATAGGGTTTGAACCTATGACCAATGGATTATGAGTCCACTGCTCTAACCACTGAGCTATTGCCCCATGCAGGCATTCTACTCTGGTTTCTGAGGCTGTGCTAGCGCCAGTTGCACCTTCTGTTCCGCCTCAACTGCACGAACAAATCGCACAATGTCAGTGAAACTCAATTGGAGCTCAGCATTGAGCTCCATGATCACGTCGCTGTCCCAAATCTCTGCATCTGTGAGGGGAGGAATTGCGGTCATTTTGATCCTGTCCAGCTGATGAGGCTGATGTAGATGTTAACTGGAGCTGCAATGTGTTCGCGATTGTGCATCCGCTGCCACACCTTAAATCCACAGTTTACACGAACGCAGAGTTGGCTTCCCAAACGACGAACGTGGTAGATTTGATAATGTTGACCACAGCGGTACAACACTGTGCCTTCGTGGTCACGTCCAGTTTTGGGGTCGCCCCAGTATTCGCGATCACCATCAACCGCCGTCAGATCAACTCCATTCAGCATAGAGTACCTCGATGCGCGATTTCTGAACCCCATCCAGATCCACCGAGCGTAGAAAGAACGTGGGTGGTGCTTTCCGTCTACCCAATAAGCCAATGCCCGCGCCTCTGGCGTATCCTCAATGGGGATTGGGAGCTGCTCCTCTGTGTTGGTGTCGGGATTCACTCGATATGGAAACCGATCGCCATTAATGGAGATGTTGTTGCCATAGTAATCATCCCAGAACCTCAACTTTTCAGCATTCCAGCGCGTGAACAAGAGAATGAACGGAACAACAATTGGCGCAGTGAGGTCAAAGAACGTCCCCTTTCGGGTTAGTGTTCTGGCGCGGTTGATTGATTCGATGGCGTAAGCCTTGTGTTGATCAGGCACTCCCTCCATGGACTGGATGAGTTTGATGGGGGTATCTTCCCAAATCAATCTGAACAACACGAAAAGCCCAACGAGTGTGGCAATGGTAATCGCTATGGTGTATGTGTAATCCATGGAACGTCTTCAAAATGAATTACTTACTCATCTCAGTACCCTCGCAACCACCAACGCATTGCATTGAATGCATTACCTAGAACATCTACGCAGATCCAATACACCACGTATCCGATTTCGATAACCAAATGTCCCGCTATAGTGTATGCGGCTGTCAATCCAGTGACCCAAACGACTGTGCGAACAATTTCCCAGGTTTGGAGTGAACTTGGGGGAAGCTCCACAACTACAGTTGCAACAGCGCAGATGAAAGCGATCGCCACAAGCAGCATGCGGTTCACCCACTGCAAATAATACTTGTGTTCACGATTGTTTGGATTTGCCCAATGCGAGACACTGCTGCGGATGGTGTATCGGAGCTCGAGGTGTGGATCGTCATGCATGATTGTGGTCCTCAGCTGTGGGTGGAAACAGTTCGATCAACTTGTTGATGTTGCGGGTGGCCGCAACCTGCTCGGGTTCTGAGTTTGGAAGACGGTAGATTGATGGCTTCAGCAGGAATTGTTTTAAAAACGCTCCAGATCGTCGAAGTTGCGCACGATCAGTAACTCCATGCTCCAGGAGGATCGCTTCTTGCTGTTGTATGAACCGTGGAAATGGGAATGCAAGCGAGTGGAGATCAGCATCCAAAAGACACGCCATTTCAAAGTCATCCTCAGCTGTGATTGCTGTGCCAAGATGGTCCACAATGGTTGTCCGGCGGACCATGTCCGCCGCACGCTTTGACCCTTCCATTACATACACAAGTCGAGCGGACTGCTCCTCATTGTCGGCCCACGCCACATCATATATGATGTCGTGATACACAGCAGCAAGGAGGAGGTCTTTTGATGGCTCTCGACCATGCCGAGAGCACAACTCCATGCACCGATTCGCCACACCAATGGCGTGTTCGTGTGTGTGGTAATATCGCCTGCCAACACGATATGCAGCACGCACACCTTCAGCATCGTATAGATTATTCAGCATTCTCTACTAACCGTTGGTTGCATTTGTGGTGGTTTTGTTGTACGCCAACATGGCGGCTGATAAATCAGCCAGTGCGTCATCGTCGAGTTTGTGGCGAATGTTCCACATATGACCACACAAATTCTTCAGGTGGTGGCGGATATCGAGGTCAACAACCATTTCCGTAGCAATCTCGCCGGCCGCCAATGCTGCAATGTGTTGGCCGACTGTTGGGTCTGGCGCCGTCTCCATCAACGCAGCTGAAAATGCACGAGCCAATGTTGGCATGCTCTGCGGCTCCGATTGGGACAGTTGGTACAACGCATCAGCGGCTCGATCGTATAGTGTGCTCATTTGTGGTGGTTTGTGTGAGTTGGGAATGTCAGGGGCTCGGCCAAGCGTTTCGCAAGTTTTGAGATATTCATCAACAGCTGCGGTAAATTCAGCCTCCAGCTCAGCCAGCGTGTTCGCTTCGTAAGTCACTAGATCGCTGATGTGCAATAGCTTACCATGGGCCCACCCACTCTCGTGGGGTTCAACTGATCCCTCGTACCCCTTATATCGCATAACACCTGCTGCCATCTGTGCTCTCCTTTGCGGTTAGCATCCCCTATTTCAGATGCGCAGACAATACTTTTCCGGACCTTCCGTCGATGGACACAACCCAATCGGTCCCACGTCGATCTGCCAGTACCACTTCATATGTGTGGTGCCCAACATCTGATGGTAGTTTGAGTTGGACATCCTCCAAGTGTCCACGCTGACGAAGGAGGGCGATCTGCACAGCGTTGTCGACGCTGATCAGGCCATTTCGTACTGCACGACGTTCCATCACATCCGTTCCTTCCGCATAGGCGGTCATGGATACAGCAATGACGACAGCAGCTGCAGCAATTTTTATGGTAATGCTCATTTTTCAATAGTTTGTGCCGATAAAACAGCGAGAGCGTGATTATCTCTCGCTCTCGCACTGCAGGCAAATGGTGGAAGGTCCAGCTCGTCAGAAGCCTGCCAATCTCCGAATTTCCTCACGTTGGCGATGCGTCAACTGTTTGGCGCGTGCCAAACTCATGGCAATCTGCTCAAAGCCATCCGTGGGTAGACCACCACGATCATCCTTATGTCGAATCATCCAGTCATACAACATTGGCGAATTGCGCACAATCTGGTGTGTTGCGTATGATAGTCCAGCCTTCATCCCCTGTTCAAACTCACCTGGTGTTGGGTTGGGAAAGTATGCAGCCAATCGAGGATTTGTCTTAAACAGCTCAGCCCGAACCTGTGGGTTCGTTACCCAACGAACGTCCTGTGGGTTATCATGCTGTGTAATGTACTTCAGCACACTCTCTGCATCTGGTAGACTCCGAATGTGTTCGCGATTGGAGTCAGACCGTTGACGTAGATTGCTGCCCCATTGCTTGCGGTCCTTCGCTTCAGATGATCCTGGAGCATTGTTGTACCGAACATTGTCCCGAATGATTCGAGGGTCAAACACCACAACCTGGGTTGGCTCATTGTCGTGTATGATTCCCTCTGTGTCTGAAAACGCCTTGATCCCCATCATTCGAAACACTTTGTTCCACATGGCAACGTGTGTTCCACCACCCACCCTTGACAACTTCAGGGCAACAGCACGAGCAACATACCACAAGCGCCCACCTGGAGACTCGGGAACCAATGCTTTGTCGTAGGCTTCTTCTTTGATCTCCTCCAACTCGTTGGCGAGTTTGGGTTCTACCGTCTGAAGCCACTCGTGGAGTTTGTCGTAGTACTGATACACCCGCTCATCAGACAGTCCAGCAATTGGAATCAGGTAGCGGGGGTCGACTGTGAAAATGTTGACAAATGGCGCTCTACCAGCAAACGGGAGCACACTTGCAGATATCCCCGATGACAACCTACGAGCAACGTAGTCGAGTGGGTATGCGTATACCCCAAGTGGGGTCAGGTGCTCACTCCCAGGGTTGACCCCCAATTTCTCAATTTCCGTGAAACTCACCAATCCACCGGGTTCGCCACGGTGGTCTCGAATGATTGACGTAATTGTCGCTTTTTCTTCGCCACTTCGGCGAGCTTCAAAAATGTGTTGGAGTTTCATAGGTAGTCATCATCGTCCTTTGGCTTGGGCATCTTTATTCCCAACCCACGAGCGTGTTTCTGAAATGTGTTTATATTTAGCCCATGTTTTTTGTAGAGTGCATAAGCAAATGGCACAATACGTGGATCGGGTCTCGCGATCCACCCAAATACACCTGGAGCAATTGACAGAAGTGTCTTCTGATCTGGAATGCTGATGCTGTCACCAACAAATCCAAACAGCTTTCTGATGGCAACGTCAATCCCCTGAGCATCCCGATTTGCAGAAATCCAACGAACGACGTTGGGGAGACTGCGCGAGAGACTGTCGGTTGTGGGACTGCTTGACATAAACTTGATGACCCCTTGGACGCCACCTTGTTGCGCCATTGCAGAATCGAATTCAATTGGAGTCAGTCCTGTGAAGTATGCAGCCCACTCAGGTCGTCGATGCAGCAGCTCAGCTCGCATCTTTGGGTCACGTACCCAGCGCAGAATCTGCTCGTCTGTTTTCTGGACGTAGTTCTCGATGTCTTCTGGCGTCTTCAATCGTGCAAACGCTGCGCGGTTGTTTGTTGAAATTGTTGCATTACGTGCACCCGTTGATCGAGCGTACTGCTGCGTGTCGGGACTATATTTGTTGTGGTGGCGCTCAACATCCCCAATTGCTGCAATGGAAAAGAACACAGCTTGTGTGGGCTCGTGTGCATGGATCCACCCCTTACCGTGGTCAACCAACCCATCGATGCCAATGGCGCGGAATATCTTATTCCAGATGATGGGAGCGCTGTTGTCAGGCTTTCGGAATGTTTCAACGATTTCAAACGACAATCGCATCGTAACAGACCACAACCGCTTGAATGGTGATGGGTTGTTGAGTGCACGCGCTTCGACAATGATCGCCGACAGTTCTTTGTCAATTGCTGGCTTTTTCAGGGTTCGTGTCCAAGCACGGAGTTTGCCATAGTACTCCTCCTCTTCGCCGCTTGTCATCGACTCCACATCAATGACATTGCCGCGAGCATGAAACAAATTGATGTACTGCGATTGTCCTGCGTATGGGAGCGCGTCGGTTGACCCATCTCGTCCAATCATCTCACGAACATACTCAACGGGGTATGCATAGATTCCGTATGGTGTGTCATACACACTCGCTGGATTGACTCCAAGTTTGTCGACGGACGTTAGGCTAGCATACCCACCATCGTACTTGCTATTGAACACCACATCGTTTGTGGAAACTTTTGGGTTTTGCTCGGGATTGCGTCGAGCCTCCAGTACATTTTGGAGTTTCATTGTGGAGGGATAGGAGGGGTGTCGGTATTTACAGCAGCGCGAGCTCGTCGTTTTCTAGGACGCTCAAGTAGCATCCACAACTCACTGAGTGGTAGGACGAGGAGCACCCATTCAGTGGGTCGTGCTGGAGTAACATCGAACACCACAAAACTGAAGAAGATGTAAGACCACAACCAAATTGCAAAAATCCCCAAGAGTCCTTTGGTCCAAAACTCTATTCTGTACATTGAGCTGTACACCGACATTGCACCATAGAGAAAGAACACAGCACCCCATATGGATTGGGCGGCTGCTTGGTTGATCGCATCGTAGTTTTCTCCAGCAGTGCTGGACACGAAGAATCCGAATCCGAGAATCAGTCCGACTACGCCAAGTGTGAACCTGAGAGCGGATAGATCTGACGTTAGTACTTTCAAAAATCGTTTCATGCTCGCGTACCCCAATGCCTGGCAAATATGTTAGGCTATTTATCGAAAACAGACCCTTTTGGGGTCTGATCACGTGGGGCTTTTTGAGCAATTTGGAGCTGGCGGTGAGACTCGAACTCACACAATTCGGATTTGCAATCCGACACGTTACCTTTCCGTCACGCCAGCGTTGTGATATTATCCCTCGTTTTCGTAAGCCTCTCGCGCATCCCACCACTGTTTCGCTCCAGAATCCTTCTGTTGGATCCAATCAGCCAGTGTTTTTGACTTAGCTAGATGATACTCAGCGAGGTATTTGTGTGCAATCATGTTGACACGATCGAGTGCACGAGGACTTGACATTGCTCTCTGGAGCACCAACACGAGGGGTATGTTTCGGCCGCTGTAGGTTTCCAGAAGTGACTCTCTGACGTGGAACGAATTTGTTCCAATCAAGTCACGCAAAAATGTCGCGTCGTCGTCTGTGATTGTCGTGTTCTCTGCCATATCATCCTCACTGCTGTTGATGAATCGTATTCTACCCTGTAAATCTACGACCAACAACGGTTGATTGGCACATCCCAGTGGAGTCGAACCACTAACCCCTGATTTTGGAGACCAGTGCTCTGCCAATTGAGCTAGAGATGTATATTCCTCACTTATCTACTTTGATGCACGCGGCAGTCACATACTTGAACTGAATGTCCGCAAGGAACACACTATCAAGATCCACTCTCTGTGGAGTGTTGTTGACGATCCGATCTTTGTGGGCCAGACAGGCTTGCTCTGTGCGGAACCCGTCTATCACAATAGGTCCTCCACCGGAGGACGCATAGGGGCCCAATGATACCAAGATCATGAACAATTGCCACATAATGAATGCCCCCATGCTAAAGTTGGTGGTTGCCGTAGGGATCGAACCTACCATGCCCCTAGGGGCGGCGGATTTACAGTCCGCTGAAACACCATTGTCTCGTGGCAACCAAGAATTCTGTTGTGCTAGCTGCACACTAGCTACTTATGCAAGTATACTACCGGGCTGCTTCGGGGGCAACGGGGGTAAATTTACTCACAAGTTCCGCAATCCTAGGAACGGCCCTTGCCCATCTCATAAAATGTTGGAGGATTTTGGGGTTCCTCCGGATTGCAGCTATTGCAATTCGCTCATTGAACTGATCTCGAACCTCAAGAGCGTAGTCGTTGGGAAATTCAGTTGCGATAAACTGCTCGAATTCGGGTGGAAAAGGTCGCGGAATGTTTATTCCGCGTGTTCCGGTCCTATACGCCACCTTCATAATTTCCAACGTCTCGGGCCGCAGTGGGTCGGTAACCCGCAGCTGCTGGTAGTGACGCCAACTACCAGCAGCAAGCAGCATACCCTTACGCTCAATGCCATCCACTCGGTTGAGACTAGCCTTGACGCTCATGGTGTGATGGCGCCCAAGCACTTGCATGAGTTGGTCCGAACTTGCGGCATTGTATTCCGTGTAGAACTGCTCAAGCTGCTTTGGAATGCTACGCCGCCTCAACTGGTGATTTGCTGTGTACTTGTTGTACACACGCTTGTTGTCCACAATCGCGGCAGATGAAAACACCACAAGCTGCGTCGGTTCATTCCGGTGAATGATTCCAGCACCAGTGTCGAGCACTCCAGCAATTCCCAGTGTTCGAAACAGCTTGTTCCAAAATGTGGTAGCTTTGAACCCAAGTTTTCCCGCTTCTAATGAAACCGCACGTGTGACATACCACAATCTGCCACCGGGGAGTTTGTTGACACTTGCTTTGCCAGCAGCTGCCTCAATATGCTTGGGGACGTTGGCTGCTAGTGTCTCTCCAACCTGGCCACTTGCGAGTTTCTGCAACGCGGCAGGGAGCTTGCTGTACAACTCTTCCACCTGTTGGCCATCAATCGTTGCCACATCAATGATGTTCCCCGTAACGCTGAACAAGTTTGCATACTTCTGTTCTCCAGCAAAAGGAACCACTTCACTCGGGGATGCTCCACTGGAGAGTAGTTGTTCAATGTACGGCGTTGGGTAGCTGTAAATCCCAAGTGGAGTGTCAAACTCTGTTGTGGGGTTGATTCCGAGCTTGTCCAACATGGTAAAGGAAATGAAGGAGTTCAGTATCTTTTTGCTACCAGGCAGGAAGTCTCGTGTGCTCGCTGCCTTCCACTCATGGTCGCGGATCGCAGCCAATAGCCCAACTCTTGGGTTGAGTTCTGGATTGCTTCGTCGCTCTGTGAGAAAGGAGAGTACTGTACTGGCTTTCATGTGTGTTTTTGCAAATCAGTATTTACCGGCTACCGTGCCTTCGTTAAGATGAGCACACGATATTGACCGTCATAGTCGCTTCCCTGTGACCAAATTTCAGCATCCGAGATATTGGACCCGTTGTAGACGATTGGTTGTCCATCGGCGTCCTTGAACATCCCGTTGTCGACGTCCGCCACGTACATTTTGTACGATGGGTCACCTGCAATCTTCTTCCATAGTGCTTTTGCAGTGTCGTATTGGGTCACATCAGATACGAGTGTGTACCCAGCATCGACAATCATTTTGTAGATTGCGGAGGCAACACCTTTGTTGCCTCTAAACGGGTCAATCGCAACAGTGTCGATCTGCACAAGATTTCTAAACTGATTCGGAAATCTAATCAAATGTGATCGTTTGAACCGGAGTGAAAACGCAGGCAGCACACGCCCTTCAAGGGTGGGTTTGTCGTCTGGATGCAATCCTATCAACACTGCTCCGTGTGTGTCGATTAGCACATGCATGTCACCAATCGTGCCCAATTGCCTGCTGAACTCACGTTGGATTGTGTTGATGCTGTAACTCCCATCGAGCATCTTCCTCGACATCTCCCCAGGGTGCAGGTAGGGTGTTTCTGTTAGCACGTCACTCACTTTCATGCTATGACCTTTGTATTTGGCGCACCGTACGGGACTCGAACCCGTGGCCTCTTGCGTGACAGGCAAGCGCTCTAACCAAACTGAGCTAACGGTGCTTTTTTATGGCTCCCCGACCTGGGTTCGAACCAGGGACCTACGGACCGAACATGCGGAGGAAGAAACAACAGAAAAAGTAGTATGCTCCACGGGCTGGACTCGAACCAGCAAGACCGAAGGAAGCTACATTAACAGTGTAGTGCAGTACCAATTATGCTTACCGTGGAGCATACTACTTTCAAACTCTCGTAACACACTTTCGACCCCCGGTGCTCTACCAACTGAGCTATCGGGGAACAATTTTTGGCGGACAAGGTGAGATTCGAACTCACGGACCCCGTTAGGAGCCTCTGATTTTCAAGATCAGTGTAATAGACCACTCTACCACTCGTCCTTAACTCTCTACTCGCGCAATTCTCTCTTGATTTGCGCTACGTTGCACCTATCGACCTGCGATCAAACCAAAACATTCGATTAAGCCCCCTGCTCGTACAATTTCACGAAGTCTTTCCCATACTTCATGGCCACGTAATCAAACACAAGACGCAAGTCCCTTTCGTACAATACAACAACATCGGGGTTGTATTTCAGTTTCGCCTCCCACTGAGGAGATTTGAACCCTTTTATCTCTATAATCTGCCCATCGACGACAAAGTCGGGGATGTAATTTCGTTGCTTCCCTTCCCACACATACTGCCGCTTTTGTGTGTTTCGTTGAATTCTGATTTGGTGGTCCAAACAAAACACAATATATGCCAACTCATAGGAGGAATCGCAGAAAAACCCTTTGTACCACCCCTTCTTTCCTCTACCAGACCCCACACGATATCCACCGTTGCGTCGCAACGCTGAGTCGGTGATCTTACGAATTCGTTCAGCTTCCCGTTCGGGAGTAGCTCCTCGACCAGAACTCTTTCCTACCCTACTCTGTTTGTAGTCATCAGAGTGCTTGCATCGATCATCACCAACCAATCCCTTGTTCCAAGGGATGCACCCTTTTTGTCGGCCCGCGTTGGGTGAGCGATGGCGCACCACCCTATTTGGGTTTTGCGAACAAACTTGTTCGTGGGCAGCTAGCGATCCTTTGGATGCAATCTCTCTTGTGCAATATCTACAACAGTGGGACAAGTTCGGAACAGACTACCATCCCACTATTTATGAGAATCAAGACCGGTGTAATAAACCACTCTACCACTCGTCCTTAACTCTCTACTCGCGCAATTCTCTCTCGATTTGCGCTTTGGCAGCACTTCTGTCTGCCTTATTCTTCTTCCAACTGCCGTGCTTTCCACTTTTGCGTTTTGTCAACACCAGTGCACGGTACACATGATCGCGAGGTTTCATTTCAATTCTCCCAACAAAAAAGGGCCTAAGTTTCCTTGGCCCTTTCAGT
>Ga0075012_10000912_pt1 | contig 30852 bp, 25 predicted proteins | sample All_14_2_FD_71474 | JGI IMG/M metagenome (GOLD analysis project Ga0075012, IMG submission 71474) | Freshwater microbial communities in response to fracking from Pennsylvania, USA - Allegheny Zone_MetaG_DW_15 | ecosystem: Environmental > Aquatic > Deep subsurface > Groundwater > Drilled...
CTCCAATACAATTATCAATGAATAGCAATCAAGAAACATTTATTGATGGATTGAGTGGTGTAATGAATGCTAAGATTACTGGCGGAACACCTTGGGAAATTGAGAATACTGATTTTTACTTTATTCGATTAAACGATCAAGCCAATTTTGATAATCCAACTACACTAAAGGATGGAGAATACGAATTCTCAGTTGAAGATGCGAATAAATGTGTCTTTGCAAAAAGAGTAAACATTGATTTCTCACATTTATCTTCCAAAGTTGAAAATTCAGAAATTGAAAACTCAACAAAGAAAACAATTCAAATTACCATCTTAGATAACAACCTTAACATTCCAACAAAAGACCTTAATACGGCGAGTATGTAATTAACTAATTACATAAATAAAAAAGGAGACCATGGTCTCCTTTTTTATTTACTATCGGATTAAGTTCACATGACCAACGACCATTTTTCGCTCATCGTTGGCTTTGGTCTTAAATTCTATTTTCCACGTATATGTTCCGTCTTGACACATTTGAATTTCGCCATTCGAACCATAAGTTCCATTCCAACCAATTGCTGCATTGTGTGATTCAAAGATAATTTCTCCCCAACGGTTAAAAATCAACAACGTATAATCATACGGATCAAAACCTGAAGTAAATACTGGTTGGAAGATTGGATTGTAATTATCAACATCTGGTGTAAATGTATTCGGCACATAGAATAATAACTCTTCTTGTACATTGATTGTTGCATAAGCGGTATCAGCGCATCCAAGTGGCGATATTGCTACCAGCGTAACTTGATAATTACCTGATTCAAAATCTGGGAAAGTATGTGTCGCATCGATATCATTAGTTCCTACAGAACCGTCACCAAACGTCCATTCATATGCCGTTGCACCCAATGAAGTATTTGTGAAAACTACTTCTGTATTTAAAGTGGAAACTTCAACATCATCTGTTTGGAATCCAGCAATTGGGTAATCTTCTACACAAACTAAATTGTTAGCAGTAAAAGAAGAAGTACAACCGTTTGTAGCGGTTGTTGTTAAGGTAACATCATAACATCCTCCTTGAGTAAAGGTAACTGGAACGGTACCACATCCTGTCACTTGTGTACCATTACTAATTGTCCAAACGCAATTAGAAGAGTTTGGCGTTGTATTCGTAAAGTTCACCGTAACTGGTGCACAACCACTTGTAATGTCAGGACTGAATGAAATGACTGGATTTGGATTTACAAGCACATCAACTTGATCTGTATTAATACATCCTGCTGCAGAAGTTCCTGTTACTGTGTAAGTTGTCGTTCCTAAAGCTGGTGTAAATTGAACACCATTCATTACTCCATTATTCCATGTATAATTTACTGCCCCTGAGCCTGTCAGCGTAACCGATTGACCATCACAAATCGTAATGTCATTTCCAGCAAAAACTATTGGTAATGGATTAACTGTGACAACAACCTGATCAGATGCAACGCAACCAAATGCACTTGTTCCAGTGACTGTATAAGTTACTGATCCAACTGAAGGTGTGAAAGCAACGTTATTCGTTACACCGTTGTCCCAAGAATAGGTTGCTGCATTATTTCCTGATAGCGTCACTGCTGTCCCAATACAAACTGTTTGATCCAAGCCTGCATCTGTTAAAGGCAATGGGTTAACAGTAACATCGACTTGATCAGTATTAATACAGCCATTCAAATCTGTACCAGTAACAGTATAAGTAATCGTACCAACACTTGGAGTAAATGCTGTTCCGTTTGTAACTGAATTATCCCACGTATAAGTTGATGCCCCTGATCCATTCAAAGTAACTGATGTGCCTTCACAAACTGTTTGATTTATACCAGCATTAACAGGAGGTAAATTGTTTACTACTACTTGAACTTGGTCTGTATTAATACAACCATTCGCATCTGTTCCCGTAACTGTATAAGTCGCTGTAGCAACTGGAGTAAAGGCAACAGTATTCGTCACCCCATTGTTCCAAGAATAAATAGAAGCTCCTGAACCGTTAAGTGTTACTGCTGTGCCAGCACAAACTGTTTGATCAGCACCAGCGCCAACAATTGGCAAAGGATTTACAGTAACCAACACTTGGTCTGTGTTGATACAACCATTAGCATCTGTTCCTGTTACAGTATAAGTGTTTGTAAGAACTGGATTAAATGGTGTTCCATTAATCACTCCATTGTTCCATGTATAAGTAGAAGCACCCGAACCATTTAAGGTAACACTTGCTCCGATACAAATCGTTTGATCAATACCTGCCCCGACAACTGGCAACGGATTAACCGTAACAACAACCTGGTCAGTATTGATACATCCACCCGCGTCTGTTCCTGTTACTGTATAAGTTAAAGACCCAACCACAGGTATAAAAGGTGCACCATTTACAACACCATTATTCCAAGAATATGTTGATCCACCAGCACCACTTAATGTAACCGCCGTTCCAACACATACTGTTTGATCTATACCAGCTACTATTACTGGAAGTCCTGCAACTGTAACTACAATTTGATCGGTATTAATACATCCGTTGATATCTGTACCAGTTACAGTGTAGGTTGTCGTTGCTGCAGGTGTAAATGGTGTGTTATTCGTAATTCCATTATTCCACGTATAATTTACTGCACCTGAGCCATTCAAGGTAACTGAACCTCCAGCACATGTCGTTACGTCCAAACCAGCGCCTACTAAAGGAAGTGGATTTACAGTAACAAGCACTTGATCTGTATTAATACAGCCATTTGCATCTGTTCCTGTTACGGTGTAGGTATTCGTAATGGATGGATTGAAAACAGTATTATTAGTTACACCATTATTCCAAGTGTAAGTAGTCGCACCTGAACCATTCAAGGTAACCGGAGCACCAATACAAATTGTTTGATCTAAACCAGCACCAACAATTGGAAGAGGGTTTACAATTACATCAACTTGATCGGTACTAATACAACCATTTGCATCTGTTCCTGTAACAGTATAAGTCAATGTTCCAACGGCAGGCGTAAATGCTGTTGCGTTAGTAACACCATTATTCCAAGTATATGAGGTTGCTCCGCTTCCATTCAAAGTAACGGACGAACCGATACAAACTGTTTGATTCAATCCGGCACCAACAATTGGCAAAGGATTTACAGTTACAAGCACTTGATCTGTATTCACACATCCATTTGCATCTGTTCCAGTAACAGTATAGGTGTTTGTTGCAACTGGGGAGAAAGACACACCGTTTGTAACACCATTATTCCAAGTATAAATTGTTGCTCCTGTTCCAGATAATGTAACAGCAGCACCTATACAAATCGTTTGGTCTGCTCCCGCACCAACAATTGGCAATGGGTTAACAGTAACCACAACTTGATCTGTATTAATACAACCGTTAGCATCTGTTCCTGTAACGGTATAAGTTGTTGTTGCTGCTGGCGTGAATGCTGTATTGTTAATCACTCCATTGTTCCATGTGTAAGTTGAAGCACCAGCACCTGATAAAGTTGCAGATGCACCTATACAAATTGCTTGATCCATTCCTGCATTAACAACAGGCAAAGGATTTACCGCAACCACAACTTGGTCAGTATTGACACAACCATTGGCATCTGTTCCAGTAACTGTGTAAGTAGTAGATCCAACTGCTTGATTGAAAGGAACGCCATTCGTAATCCCATTATTCCAGACATAAGTTGCTGCACCTGTTGCCGTTAAGGTAGTTGCCGTTGGCGTACAAACTGCTTGGTCAACTCCGGCATTTACTGCAGGGAGAGGATTAACAACCAGTGTAACATTCGCAACACTATCACAACCACTAACAGTGGTGTAAGTTTGAGAATATACACCTGCTACTGACTGAGAAACACCATGAATCAACACTGACTGTCCTTGACAAATAGTTTCTGTAAAATTCGCAGTAATAACTGAATTTTCTGCAACGGTAAAGACCGGTGAAGTCGCTATACACCCAAAACCATTGCTTACTGTAACTGAGATAGGATTATCCGCAATCGTAACGTTAACTGTAGGAGTAGATGCCCCAGTTGTCCAAGCATATGTTGTGAATGGTAAAGAAGTCGAAAGAGTTGCTGTATTCCCTGCACAATATTGAGTCGGGCCATTAATAACTGGAACTGGATTGGGATTAACCGTAACCAAAACTTGATCAGTTCCAGTACATCCAGCTGCAGTTGTTCCAACAACCGTGTAGGTTATTGCTCCAACAACCGGTGTGAAAGCAATGCCATTTGTTACTCCATTGTCCCAAGTATATGTAGCGGCACCAGTTGCTGTAAGCGTAACTGATGGTCCTGCACAAATTGTTTGATCTGGTCCTGCATTTACAATTGGAAGAGGATTGACTGTGATCGTAACAGAACTTGTTGCTGTACATCCAAGCGTAGTTCCTGTTACCGTATAAGTAGTTGTAGCTGCAGGTGTAAATGAGACACCTTGACTAATACCATTGTTCCATGAATAGGTAGCAGCACCAGTCGCTGTTAATGTAACTGATGTTCCAGCACAAATTGTTTGAGGTGCACCACCTACAACAACTGGAATTGGATTAACCGTTATTAATACTTGATCTGTATTAATACATCCCGCTGCTGTAGTTCCAGTCACAGTATATGTTTGCGTTGAAGCTGGAACAAAAGCGATACCATTTGATGCACCATTGTTCCATGTGTAAGTCGCTGCGCCAGTACCTGTTAAAGTAACAGATGTTCCAGCACATACTGTTTGATCTAAACCTGCTCCTACAGTTGGAATTGGGTTAACTGTGACTGTTATTGCATCAGTTCCAACACATCCATTTCCATCAGTACCCGTAACTGAATAAGTAGTTGTACCGGTTGGGGTAACTACAAAGTTATTACCTAATCCTAAACCATTATTCCATGTGTATGTTACACCTCCGGTTGCAGTTAAAGTAGCAGAAGCACCATTACACAATGCTACATCTGGGCCAGCATTAATTGGAGCTGATGATAAAACAGAAACGACCACTTGATCAGTATTGATACAACCATTTATGTCTGTTCCAGTTAAAGTATAAGTAGTGGTAGCTGCTGGAACAAATGGTACCCCATTACTAATTCCATTATTCCATGAATACACGGAACCACCTGTTCCAGATAAAGTAACACTTCCGCCTGTACACACTGCAACATCTGGTCCTGCACTTATTGCAGGTAATGGATTTACAGTCACTGTTACAGTTGAGGTATTAATACAACCAGCAGCAGATGTGCCTGTTACTGTATATGTAGTTGTAGCTGCTGGAGCAAATGGCACTGCTTGAGTAACTCCATTGTTCCAAGAATAGGTAGATGCACCAGTTGCAGTTAAAGTAACATTTCCTCCAATACATACAGATTGAGCCAAACCAGCATTAACTGTTGGTAAAGGATTTACTGTTACTGTTACTGTTGATGTATTTATACAACCAGCAGCAGATGTTCCAGTTACTGTATAAGTTGTTGTTGCAGTAGGTGTAAATGCTACACCTTGAGTTACTCCGTTATTCCAAGTATAAGTAGATGCTCCAGTTGCAGTTAAGGTAACTGCTGTTCCAGCACACACTGTTTGAGCAGGACCTGCAACTACTGTTGGAAGTGGGTTAACTGTTACAGTAACAGTACTTGTATTTGTACAACCAGCAGCTGAAGTTCCTGTAACAGTATACGTCGTTGTAGCAGCAGGTGTAAATGCAACACCCTGAGTTACTCCGTTGTTCCAAGTATAAGTAGAAGCGCCGGTTGCCGTTAATGTAACCGCTGTTCCTGCACACACTGTTTGTGGTGCACCAGCAACAACTGTTGGAATTGGATTCACAGTTACTGTTACTGTACTTGTATTGGTACATCCAGCAGCTGATGTTCCTGTTACTGTATATGTCGTTGTGGCTGCAGGTGTAAATGCTACACCTTGCGTCACTCCATTATTCCATGAATAGGTTGATGCTCCGGTTGCTGTAAGGGTAACCGCAGTTCCAGCGCATACTGTTTGTGCAGGGCCTGCAACTACTGTTGGTAAAGGACTAACTGTGACAGTCATTGCATCTGTACCAATACAACCACCAGCATTTGTGCCAGTTACGGTATACGTCGTGGTAGTTGCTGGAGAAACAGAAAAACCGTTTCCAACACCTAAACCATTGTTCCAACTATAAGTTACTCCTCCAGTTCCTGTTAAGGTTGTAGAAGATCCTGGACAAATAGTTACATCTGGTCCAGCATTAATCGCTGCACTCGCTGCAACGGTTACTGTAACTGCATCAGTACTTGTACAACCCAAAGATGTGCCTGTGACAGTATAAGTTGTTGTTGTTGCAGGAGAAACCGTTATAGCTGCGGTTGTCATTCCTCCTGGAGCCCATGAATAAGTTGTTGCACCTGAAGCTGTCAAAGTTGTTGAGCCACCTGCACATATCGTTATATCCGCACCAGCATTTACTACGGGTATCGGATTTACTGTCACCGTTACTGTACTTGTGTTTGTACATCCTGCAGCAGAGGTTCCTGTTACAGTATAAGTTGTTGTGGCCGCAGGTGTAAATGCTACACCTTGAGTCACTCCATTATTCCAAGAATAGGTTGATGCCCCTGTTGCTGCTAAAGTTACTGCTGTTCCTGCGCAAACCGTTTGAGGTGCACCAGCATTTACCGTTGGTAAAGGATTTACTGTAATAACAACTGTACTTGTTACTGCATTACAAGGACCTGCGGGATCATTAGTCGTCAACGTTAAGGTTACTGTTCCAGTTGTGATTGAAGGAGTGTAGGTTGAAGTTAAACTTCCAGCATTTGAAAATGTTCCTGAAGGGGCTGACCAAGTTGAACTCGTTGCTGCACCACCAATTGTTCCTGCTAAGGTTATTGATCCGCCAGCACAAACCGATTGAGCAGCACCTGCATTCGCTGTTGCCAATGGATTAACTGTAACGGCAACAATATCTGTATTTCTGCAACCTTGCGCATTAGTTCCTGTAACTGTATAATTTGCTGTAGCTCCAGGAGTAAATGCTGTGCCATTTGTTACACCACCTGTCCATGTGTATGTTGATGCTCCTGTACCTGATAAGGTTACAGGTGAACCAATACAAACTGTTTGATCAACACCAGCATTCACTGTTGGGATTGCGGGTGATGTATACGTTTGAGTTGCAGTACATGCCGGTAAAGCTGAGAATGTAGCGGTAACCGTACATGATCCTCCAGTAGCATTTACATTGGCAATACTATAATTTATTGAAGCAGCAAATGGTGCATTAAAAGTTTGAGAACCACCACATGAATTAGTAACAGTTAATGTTCCTGATGTAGGAGGATTACTCACATTAATAGTCCCAGAAGCTGTATATTGATTTGAAGCATTACAAGAACTAGCAGTTGCTGTCATTGATGTGATAGCGCACGTTGGTGCAACGATACTACAGTTGGTTGTACCCGCCCCACCAGATTGAGCAAATTGGATATAACCTGCTGAACCATTAAAATTGGTAATAAGTAGCATGTAAAATTGACCAGCAACTGCTCCTGGAATATTTGCAGTTTCTGTTGCAGCACTAGAGTACGAACAATCGACTAAACTTCCACTTGGATACGTGGCAGGAATAGTTGTAGATGGCGCTATACCAGCACATGCAGCACCTAAAGTTGAAAATGGCCCCCAAAGTGCAAAATCCACATCAATTGGTGTCCCAGCTGTAGTGTATTGCGCAATATTAATATCGATATTTCCAGAATTTTGAATGTTTAAATACATCCACATTGGGTTAGGAGTGGAGTACAAACAATTGTATTGTCCACTACTTGCTACACCCGTTGTATTGCAATATGTATACGATGTTCCTGTACAAAATGGATCTGCAGTTGAGCATGCATTATTCGCTCCTCCTACACAACCACTTCCACCTCCGCCACTTGAGCCGGTATTCGTAACCACTGTAGTCGTTCCACAATTCGTTGCCGTTCCACATGATCCACAATTCGTATTATAAGAAATATAATATGTTCCACTCGCTGCTGCCGTAAAGGTCAACGGAGCATTACCAAAAGATACAACTGGACCACTGTTACTCCCACTATGAACGGTAATACAACCACCAGAACTATTTGTAAGCGTATATGAACTACCTGCTACAAAACCACTAACGGTTGAATATTCCGTTTGATAATTACAACTACTTATTGTAACGGAAGCACCAGCGGTTGTCGATGCAGTTGCCGATCCATAAGAAGATGTATTTGTACATTGCCCAAAAACACTATAGTTTAGGGTTAAAAGTACGACTAGTATTGAGAGAATATTTTTCATTCGTTTGAATTAACTTTAATTGACCCTTTTTCTTCAAAACTTACGATCCCCGTAATTAAATTACTCAAAAGACCTTTGACTACCTCAAAAGGAGTTCCTCCATTGCAATTAAAAACAATTTTATCCGTACTTTCAATTTGTATCGAAAGTATTCGTGAATCATTTTGGACACGTTCTTGAAGGCTAACTATACCTTGAGCAGATAATCCTTGAAATGTGACACTGTAAGTCGTTACAATTCCATCCCATTGCGAAACGCCATTGATTTTATTCAAATCCATTCTTGATTGAACTTCACTACTTTGACTCTCATACGATTGAGAAAATGACAAAAAAGACACTAAACAAAATAGCATCACAAAATACAGTTGCTTCATAAAAAAGATATTTTTTAAAGAAAACTTTTGGACTGATTTAAAATCAGTTATAGTAGTTTTTAAGGTGATTTGTGTTGTAGTTTTCACAGTATACAAATTCGTGGTTTATTTCAACAGATTAGAGACGAAATAGGTTTATTATGGTTGCCCCGAATTTATCCTTTTTTTAACACTTTTAATAATTTTCGTACGAATAAACACGTTTCAATTATCAAACAGGGCTTACCAATGAATATTCATAAAAAAAGCCCGAATTTCTTCGAGCTTTTCATTTAATCATCTGTTGATTACTATACTTTCATCCCTTTTACAATACGGTCTTTTCGTTTTGTTTTTTGCAATTTTTTCAATACAACATTCAAATAAGTATTTCCTGAAGAAGCTGTTGTTGTATACTCTTCATTACCATAACTTATTTTTCCTCCTTTAGGATTTGTCCAATCAGCCACTAAATAGAATTTACTATTCTGTACATTCGGACGCATCATAAAAGTCAAGGTTTTATTAACCCCTGTTTCAAAACGAATAATTAGTTCACCATCCTCACCATAACTATCAAAAATACATTTTGTATTTATAGGAATAATTATACGATCTTGTTCTTTACTTGAGTTAGTTACTAATACTCCACTTTCAGAGGTGCCTTGATTACCAGAAGATTTACTTCTTTCGAAAATAACCGTTGCCGAAGTATAAAATTGAACTTTCTTTACTGCCTTTTCATTGTCCAAACCAAACTCATCACGAATCTCATTGGTATATGGAACTTTCACTCCACATGAAGCTAAAAGGATTACTGCAAAAATGAATAGTGTTGTTTTCATGACTTAATTTTTTACAAAGATATAAAATGCGGCTAATCAAAAACAATACCTTAAATCTATATTGATCAATATTTCAATTACGAAATGTAACTTTGACGTATGATTTCAGTTCAAAAATTTTCATTCAACGGTTTTCAAGAGAATACCTATATCGTTTTCGATGATCAAAAAAATTGTGTTATCATCGATCCTGGGTGCTATGAACGCTACGAAGAGCAAGAACTTCTTGACTTTATTCAAAATAAAGGACTAACTCCAATTGCTTTATTGAATACTCATGCGCATATTGATCATGTATTGGGGAACCAATTTGTCACAGAAACATTTTCTATACCATTCTATTTACATGAAAACGATTTGAGCACTCTACATTCTGTTGAAAATTACGCTCATTTATACGGATTCGGAGCCTACAAAAAGTCACCAAATCCAACTCATTTTCTTAATGCTAATGATGAATTAATTTTTGGTGATATCCGTTTCAAGGTATTATACACGCCAGGACATGCTCCCGGACATGTAGTTTTTTACAACGAGGAAAATAATTTTGTTATTAATGGTGATGTCCTATTCAATGGAAGTTTTGGGCGAGTTGATCTACCAGGTGGTGATTTGGAAACTCTAAAAAAGTCTATTTTCAATATCATGTTTATGTTACCAGAGGATACTCTTGTATATTGCGGACATGGACCTGAAACAACAATTAGCAAAGAGAAGCGTTCCAACTACATTCTTCAATTTTAATTTAATACTGTGCGAATAGGAATCAACGCTCGTTTTTTATTGGATGGCAAAATGGAAGGTTTTGGCTGGTATTCCTATGAAATAACAAAGCGCCTAGTTGAAAATCACCCTGAACATGAATTTGTTTTATTTTTTGATCGGCCCTATTCAGCAAAATTTATTTTTGGTATAAATGTAACGCCTGTTATTATTCAACCTCCCGCTCGACATCCTTTGTTGTTTATGCTTTGGTTTGACATTGCCATTCCGCGTGCCTTGAAAAAAAATAAAATAGATGTGTTTTTTTCACCTGATGGTTATTTGTCACTTCGCACTAAAGTGCCCCAAATAGCTACAATTCATGATATAAATTTTGAACATTTTCCAAAAGATATTCCTTATTCTGCGCGAACTTATCTAAAGTATTTCTTTCCAAAATTTGCCAAAAAAGCCCGACAAATAATTACGGTATCGAACTATTCTAAAGAGGACCTTGTAAAAACATACGGTATTAAAGCTGAAAAAATTACTGTTGCATGGAACGGTGCGAGTGATGTATTCAAACCAATCGATAAAGAGCAAAAAATAGGCATTCGCAAATCCTATTCGAATGGTAAAAATTACTTTGTTTTTGTAGGCTCCTTGCATCCAAGGAAAAACATTCCGCGTTTATTAAAAGCTTTTGAAATATACTGTGAGAGCACTTCAAATGATTGGGATTTAGTAATTGTTGGTGAAGCATTATGGGATAAATCAGCCAATTATACTGAATTCTCTGGTCCATTTAAAGACCGAATCCATTTTACTGGACGTTTATCATTGGAAGAATTAGCAATGGTAGTTGGTTCTGCCAGTTGCATGACGTATGTCCCCTATTTTGAAGGATTTGGCATTCCATTAGTTGAGGCGATGAAATGTGGAATCCCAATTATATCGGGCAATCTAACCTCATTACCAGAAGTTGCTGGTGAAGCTGCTTTATATTGTGACCCGTTTGATATAGAAGATATTGCGCAAGCAATGCTGAAACTGCCCAACGATATTGATTTACAAAATCAACTTTCAGCAAGTGGATTGGAACGCAGTAAATTATTCAGCTGGTCAACTAGTGCTGAAATTGTTTGGAAAGAAATCGAAAAAATAGGTTAACTACTTATACTATTTGTAGAAAGGGGAAATCATACAATACACAATCACTCCACTTACAGCAACATACAACCAAATTGGAAATGCAACCTTTGTCCATTTTTTGTGACGGTCAAAATTACCCTCCCATGCAAATAGATATGTAAACAAAACTACAGGTATGACGGCAACACTCAAAATGATGTGAGAAATCAATAGACTGAAGTAAAGCATGCGCGATTCTCCTCCATACGGTGTCGAATCAGATGTCATGTGATAAGCAACATATAACACTAAAAACATTAACGAAAGCAAAAGAGCAACTCTAATTAACCCTCGATGAAGCTGTATCTTCCTTGCTTTAATAGCAATTAAAGCAGATATAAGTACAATAGCCGTTAATCCATTGATTCCTGCATAAATTTGGGGTAGGAAAGTAAGGTCAAATCCATCAATCTTCACTCCAAACAAGACGGCAACGACAATCGGAATAACGATGGATACGGCAATAATTAATTTACGGAAAGTCTTAACCTTGTTAGGATCAATTGTAGTTATATTCATATTTCAATAATTTGCGAATGTCTTTTTCTAATTGGTCAACTTGTTTGCTATCCGCTACGTTGTAAACTCCACGCACATATCCTTCTTTATCTACTAAAGTAAATGCTTCAGAATGAGCGTAACCATCTTCTGCTAAATCATCCTGACCAGCAAAAACCCTAAAATCTTCAATCCCCAATCGATGTGTTTCGGCCTCGTCTCCAGTTAGAAATACCCAATTTTTAGCATCAATCTGATGATTTTTACGGTATAATTTCAATTGAGATGGTGTATCATGTATTGGATTAATTGAAAATGAAATAAATTGAACTTCACTTTCTAGATCGGATAATAAGACATTTAAACGTTTCATTTGATCTGTCATTCGTGGACAAATGGTAGAACAGGTAGTAAAAAAGAAATCAGTTACCCATATTTTTCCTTGTAAATCTTTGGACGTCACTTTAACAGAATCCTCATTCCAAAAATAAAAGTAGGGTATAGTCGGAAAAACAGTATCGGCGACTTCTACTCCATCGACTAACTTGTATTCAATGTCAAAATTGCCAATAAAGGGAAGTACTCGTTCCTTTTTCGTTGCAGTTTTCTCGCTGCAAGCTAAAAGTGTTAAAATCAATAGTATTGTCGATCCGAATTTATAAAATGCATTCATTCTATCTACTTACTTTTTTTCGATGCGTCTTTATCGTATTGTTTCTGCAATAAAGCTATATGTTCTTTCATTCTACGAACCATCCCTTCAGTCTTACCAGATAAAACCATTCGAAGGTGATTTTGTTTATCTAATAAGAGAATTAATTCTTGAAATGATTCTCCTCCAAAATATGTGGTGTCTTGTTTAATTAATGATTCACCATTGTTCTTGAAGTCATAAACCGATTTCACATCACCCGAAGCCAACATCCAAATGGAAGGATCATACCCTTCTACATTATCTTTCAAAGCAGATTCAATTGTGGAAAGATCTGTAATTGGTTGACCATGTCCATCCGTTGCAAACGAAATGATTCTTACTTGTTTCAACTTTTTCCCTTTATTCTTGCGTATGTGCTGATAAATAGATTGGTCGATATGCCAGAAAGAAACGGCACAACTATCTGGACACGTTTCTTGAAGAGTTGTTACAATAACAACTTCCCCTTCAAAATCTTTCGAGGTATATTTCTTACCGCTAGCATCTGTAAAGGAATAATCTACAGCTGCGCCGTAATCATCGAGTGTTTTGAATTTGTGCTCACATCCACGTGTAGAAATGAGTATCAATAAAAGAGCCGGTCCAAATAAAAGTAGAAATGCAAGGAATACTTTTATCCGTCCGGCTTTAGTTCTTTTTGCCATTTTAAATTATGTTCTATCCACCATAAGTAGCCCAAGCATTACCAACGGCAAGTGCTTCCATCAAGGCAATAAAAATGAGGTATAGCATGAATAAGAAATAAGGTACTAAAATAACGTACTTCAATGATTTTTTCTCGTCACCTAAGTGCATAAAGATTAATACAATGTATGCAGCTTTTAAAAGTGTTAAGGCAATGAATGTCCATTTTACAAAAGGCCATAAATCTGATCCTTGTTTGATGTAAACACCTAATAAAACCTCTACTAAAGTAATCGCAGTTAATAATGCAGTTACTTTCCAAATTTTAGCACGAATCTTTTTACCAGCTTCTTCGCTGTGATGACCGTCTAATGAATATTCTATAACATCGTCTCTTAACATAATCGAGCGTTTTTCAAATGATTAAACCAAATAGAAGAAGGTAAATACAAAAACCCATACTAAATCGACAAAGTGCCAGTAAAGTCCAGTTTTTTCAACCATTTCATAATGACCTCTTTTGTGGTATGTTCCTAACATTACACCAATCAAAATGATAATATTGATTATAACTCCTGAGAATACGTGGAAACCGTGGAAACCAGTAATGAAGAAGAAGAATTGTCCGTATTGTTGTGGACCATATTCATTTTGCTCCAAGTTAGCACCATAAATAACACGATTTGAAGTACCGCTGTATAAAGCCTTATAGTATTCTTGTGCTGCTTTACTTTCTTTAATTCTGTCGTTCAACTTATATTTTCCACCAGCTTTCTTAACAATAAGTGTTAAGTGCTCATCTTTTTGCTTATTGATTTTAGCTTTTGAACCATCATGTAATGTTATGATGCCATTTTCGATATTACCATCAACAGCTTCAATATGACCAGCAACAGCGGCATGCTGGAATGTGTGCATCAAATCTTCCTTGATAACATCCCCCTTTTTGTGATGGTGACCAGCTTCAGTAACTACGAAATTTTCTATTTCACCAAAATGACCACTGACAACTGCTTGAGATCCATCTGCTAATTCGATTTTTCCAAATTCAGACCCGTGGATGAAGTGATACCACTCCCATGCTTGAGAACCAACGAAAAAGAAACCACCGATAATAGTAGCTATCATCCATTTAGTAACACCTTTTCTATCCATACGGTGACCAGCTTCAACAGCCAAAACCATCGTTACCGAAGAAACGATAAGGATAAATGTCATCAAGGCAACATATACCAATGGATAACCATGTCCTAAGAAAGGAAGTGAATTAAACGTCTCTTCCCCAATCGGCCATGCGTCTTGAGCGTCATGACGTACGAATCCATAGGCAACTAATAAACCCCCAAAAGTAAGGGCATCAGATACCAAGAAAAACCACATCATTAACTTTCCGTAACTTGTGCTGAACGGGGAGATTTTCCCACCCCATAAGGTAGCAGCATCAATTTCTTTCGTAGCGTGTCCTGCCATTATGCAAAATTTTTATGCAAGTTTAATGAATAAAAAGTAAAAAAAGCAACAAATAGACCCACAATAGTCCTAAAAAATGCCAGAAAATTGCACTAGCCCTTAAATTAAGATTCTCTTCAGCTGTGAATCTGCCTGAAAATGAATGAATTGTGACTCTAATCATATATAATAAAGTTACCACAATATGTAATAAATGTAAGAAAGTAATAATATATAAATACGAAGTGGCCGAATCTGCTGTGTCCATTGCTTTAATTTGCAAATACTTTGACAGCTTTTTTCCATTCATTTGAAGTTCACGATTCTTGTATTGTAACTCTTTTCCTTTAAAGAATATCTGAAAATCTTTACCCATTTCTCCTTTCACAAAGAAATCACCCCTGCCATCTTTCACGTTAATTGACAATTGACTCAAACGCAACAAATCAACATATTCTAACTCTTTCCCTTCTGGAGTCAACAAATTTCCGGATGAAAAGGTTAAGGGCTGATTGTTATAGTACAATTCAAACTTATTATTAGAATTTTGAAGAACTGATTTCTTATCTCTTTTAACTTCAACAAATTGCTGCATGAACGATTGTAATTCTTTCATTTGCCCTGCAGATAACTCTTTTCCTTTATGTAAATATTTATTCCCATCAACTTCAATGAATGAACCATCATATTTCACTTCGAAGTAATCTCCATAACGTCCCTCAGTCACGATAATATGATTATTCACTGCATGAGCACCGAAATCAACTAATTGCTTATAGCCTTTCATTTGAAAAATAACAAATCCTATTCCTGATAAGAATGTTAAAACAACAAACAATTTCAATAAAGCAGAATTTCCTTTTTTGATGTAAAAAATTCCCAATTCGAAAAAAATACTGCTCAGAACAATGATTGTTGTGCTTACCCAGAACGCTGGAGGTAAAGGATATTTCAACCAAAATGAATCACCCATTGAAACGATGTAAGCTGATGTAAATCCAGCAAACAACATAATAACACTGAAAATACCTACATAGACAAGGTTTTTTCTCATTTTCTCTCTGACTTCAGGACTCAATTCCTGATCGAATTCTTTTCTCATAACCTTTTATTTTGGAATGACACCTTCAATTCTGTCAAAAACATATAAGAATTGAATGATTGGTAAATATATAAATGAGGCAAACATTAGTTTTTTAGCATCCTTCGTTTCACACGAAAGGAACAGTTTGTAAGCATAAAGAAAAAATATTGCGCTGGCCCCAGTTGCAATGATCAAGGTTGCTGTGCCTGTCCATCCCAATACCCAAGGCAATAAACTAAATGGAATCATGGCAAGTGAATAGACCAAGATTTGAAAAGCAGAATTCTTATCTCTTCCTTCCTTTGAAGGCAGTAAAGAAAATCCACCCGCTTTATAATCATCGTAAACAACCCATGCAATTGCCCAAAAATGAGGAAATTGCCACATGAATTGAACAAAGAACAGAACACCTGGCATTAATCCAAAATTGCCGGTTGCAGCAATTGCACCAAGCATTGGTGGAATGGCTCCTGGAAATGCACCAACGAATACTGCCCACGGTGTAACTCGCTTTAATGGTGTGTAAATAAAAACATAGGATATAAAAGCAGCCAATCCTAATAAAGCAGAATATAAATTGATGCGATAAAGTAAGAATGTTCCGACTATTAAACAGACAATTACGACAATTAAACCTTCTCGCACTGTCATGTGACCCATTGGAATTGGTCGTCTATGCGTTCGATGCATGAGCTTATCGAGGTGACGTTCCCAAATTTGATTTGAACCATTTGAAGCGGCTGTCACCAACATTCCGCCAATCAATAATTCAGTAATTACCAGTAAATCAGTCCCGTCTGCGAACAAATATCCAGAAAGTGCTGATAATACGACTAGGAATGACAATCGGAATTTTGTAAAAACGATGTACGTTTTAAATTTGTTGGGCGCCTTAATATGTACTTCTTGAGCTTCCATTCCGTTAATTGCGCCACAAAAATAATCAATTTAATGGCTTCTTGTCTGCAATATTCCTTTTGTTTGCGAAAACAATTTTGCTTTTAACGAATAGGGATATTATTGAATAAAAAATCGTTGTTTTTTGCTTTTGAAATATTCCTTGAAAAGTAGTTAGTGGATGCAGGTGCTAAAACTAAATTATCAATGTAATAGAACCCTTTTGCGTTGTCATCACCCTTTATAACTGCCTTGTAATGATATGGACCTGCCTTGGCGTGAAACGGAATTTCAATTAAAACCCATTCATTATCAATTATCGGGAAATTGTGAGCATCATTCAAGTTTAACCACTGTCCAGTTTTGCTTACGGTATCTGTTTCTTCTATAAACAACATCGCATTATATAGACCATCTTTACCTTTGTGATACCAAAATCGCAGCATCATGTCTGTATCTTTTTCAACTCTTAACTCAGCTAAAAAATTAAATTTTGCCTTTTCTAATTGCAAAGCACCATTTCCACTATAGGTAAATGGACTCTTGAACTCTTCAAAATTATTACTGTAAAATAAACTTGTGTCTGAAACAAAAGTCCCATTCAACTTCAAACCTAACTTCTCAATTTCCTCAACCTTCATTCTCACATCGCTTTGCCTAACTTTTATTAAGTCATCATATTTCACTTTATACAAAGCGTAGTTTTTGTCTTCGTACACCAATTTTCCTTTTGAAAGCAAATCCATTTCATACTGATCAATACTTTCTTTGGTATAAAAAATCAACAAGGTCTTACTTTTCAATTCTGGAATTGAAGGTTTTTTAAAGAAACTAGGTGTAAATAAAGTGAATAGTGACATTGTTTCAGTTATCGATGTCCTACTTAAAAAGGAACTCATCAGGGGCAAGCCTGTGTGATAACTCAAAATCATTGATTTATGCAATGAACAAGTTGTTCCCACTCTAAATGTGTGTTCCGAACCGACATGATAATATGGTAATGGTAAAATCGCATCCACATCTTGTGCCTTGACTACCGAAATTAAGTGTCTAAAATCTGCGTCTAAATTTTCACTTCTAAATAGATTTTTTTCTTTTGCTATTTGAGGGGAAAAAAATTCAAAAACGCCAAATGCTTCTATTCCATTAAAAAGGGGAAAGACAATTACTAAGATCCACGATACTATTCGCCATTTTGCTTTCAACTGTTTTAGTAAATAATTTAAGCCTAACACGACTACAATTCCAGCTGTGTAATAAAACACCCATGAAAAGCGACCCAAGGAGCGAAATTGATTCAAGAATCCCAATTTATAAATCGTCTCCTCTTCAAACCATTTCATTGGAATAAGCATAGAAAACAGCAAAACAAAAATGGATGCTAAAAAAATGATTGAAACCGGGTGTTTTATGATTTCTGAGGCTCTTTTTCGATTGAAAAGAACGTTTTTTAACCAAAATACAAAGAGGGCAAATAATCCAAGAATCGTTGCAAAACCTATATACCCCCATCCTTCGTAGGGCTGTTCATGTAAAATTGGAAAGATAGCTGACAGAAAACCTTTGAAGGGAGAAATGTATGGAACAAAAACTGTCTCTAGAAAAGCATAGTTTTCAAATAATCCAGACGGTTGTATCGTTCGATTCAAGTGATGATCTGTCAGTAATAAAAACAATTTGAAAAATAAAGCTGACCCACCTACCAATCCAAGTGCAATTGCCGCTTGCTTAAAACTTAATTTACGAAACAAGAAAAACAATCCGAGAGAAATGCCTGCAAAAATCAAGGCCATTAATCCCAAATATGGATGAATAAAAAAGACAATTATTAGAAAAACAAAGAGAAAAATGGAATACTTCATCTTTCTATCACCCTCAATAAAGCGCAACAATAACAATATTACGAATGGAATCACCCACATATATGACAATGCATAATGGGCCTTCATCCTAAAAAATTGGGGGCTTAAAATAATAATAGCAAATATGCCAGCGGCAGCAATCCAAGTATTTACATTGAGGAGCTTAAAGATTTTCCATAACACGATTCCTGCTAATAAAACACTGAAGTACATCAGTAAGTTTAAAAAACCAACTTCATAACCTTTTAAAAATGGCAGCCATCCAACTAAAAACCCAATAAAAGGTTGACTATCCGTGTAGATGATGTTTTCTCCAAAAGGATAATTCATTCCCTTGAATTCAGTTGCCACACCTTCATTTGCAGTGTGATAACTGAATGTAAAATAATTCTTTAGACCATCATGCTCAGCTGAATGCATATAGGTATTTGGGGAAAGGATTGCATCGCCAAAAAAATAAGAATAAAACAAAATGACAGCCACTAGAGCTGTTAACAGAGGAATTCGTTCTAAAAATTGGCGTTTCATCGTTGCAATATTACGCTTTATTCTTCTTTGCTGCTTTCAACTTATTCTCTTCAACACGGAGCAAAACGATTTTCTTAATGACATCCAATGGCATCGGCTGAATCAAAGGGAACTGAATTGAGCCTTTTGCTTGTTTATAGTTTTTCAATTCTTCTTTGAAAGTTAAAATGGCATTTGGACCTGGATAAAAACCGATATGATTTTTAAAGCCGCCAAAATGAATCAAGTTGCCATGCAAAACATACGTCGGAATGCCATAAGAGATGAGCTCCTTTGCTTCTGGAACAGTTTCCTTTATCAGCTTACGTAGCTGTTCCAATCGTTCCTGAGTTTGGGCAGGGAATGTTGAAATATAAATGTCAACTTCATTCATTTTAGAAATATTAGACAAGTCAAATCTACGTAATTCTAAAAAATGACCACAAAAAAAGAGCTACTGTTTCGAGTAGCTCTTTCATAAAATATAACTTCTTACAAAATTAACATGGCGTCACCGTAAGAATAAAACTTGTATTTCTCTTCAACTGCTTGCTTGTATGCTTCCATCATCAAATCATGACCGCAAAATGCTGAAATCATCATTAATAAGGTAGAAAGTGGCGTGTGGAAATTCGTTACCATACAATCTGCAATACTGAAATCATATGGAGGGAAAATGAATTTATTTGTCCAACCATCGTATGGTTTCAATAATCCTTCTGTCGATACGGATGTTTCAATTGAACGCATTGAAGTTGTTCCAATTGCACAAACTTTCTTTTTAGCTAGTTTAGCAGAATTAACGATGTTCGCACATTTCTCTGAAATAATCACTTGCTCAGAATCCATTTTGTGCTTCGTTAAATCTTCCACTTCAACAGGTCTAAATGTTCCTAAACCAACGTGTAATGTTACTTCAGCAAAGTTGATTCCTTTCAATTCTAAACGCTTCATCAATTCACGTGAAAAATGCAAACCAGCTGTTGGAGCTGCAACTGCACCTTCTTCTTTCGCGAAAATAGTTTGGTAACGCTCTTCATCAGATGCTTCTACCTCACGTTTGATGTATTTAGGAAGTGGCGTTTCACCTAATTCAGTGATTTTTGCTTTGAACTCTTCGTATGGTCCGTCAAAAAGGAAACGCAAAGTACGTCCTCTTGAAGTCGTATTATCTATAACTTCTGCTACCAATGAATCATCTTCACCGAAATACAGCTTATTTCCTATTCTTATTTTTCTCGCTGGATCAACTAATACATCCCAAAGTAAACTCTCACGATTTAATTCACGCAACAAGAACACTTCAATTTTAGCACCTGTTTTTTCTTTGTTCCCGTACATACGAGCTGGAAAAACTTTGGTGTTATTCATGATCATTACATCTCCTTCTGAGAAATAATTAACGATATCCTTGAATAACTTATGTTCGATTGTGTTTTTTTCACGGTTGATAACCATCAATCGTGCTTCATCACGATTTTCGCTTGGATATTCTGCAATTAGTTCGTTTGGAAGATCAAAACTAAATTCAGAAAGTTTCATTTTACTCATAAGGGGAATGTTAATTTTTAATACCGTTCTTTACAAAAGGAGCGCAAAGATACAAAATAAAGAAGGCCTTGTCAAGTGGTAATTTCAGATGTGCCTCGAATGACCTCAATCCACTCATCTACTGACTTAGCATTTTCAATAGATAAGCCACCTGACATAGTGCGTCGCAAAGAAATTAATGTCCCTCCAGATTGAAGTGATTTTCCAAAATCACTTGCAATTGAACGAATATATGTTCCTTTTGAACAACTTACGATGAAATCAACTTCTGGAAAACGCTCTGTTGAAATTTCAAAAGATGAAATTTCAATTGTGTTGGCTTTCAATTCAACAGCTTTTCCTGCTCGGGCTAAATCGTACGCTCTTTTCCCATCTACTTGCTTTGCAGAAAATATGGGCGGAACTTGTTGAATCGTACCTATAAATCGTAAACGTGCCTGTTGTAGTAATTCGGGTGTAATATGTTCGGTTGGAAATTCTTGATCGTACTCACTTTCTAAATCATACGATGGTGTTGTTTTACCCAAGAGAATTGTCCCTGTGTAAGTTTTCATTCCACCCATCAATTCATCAATACGCTTGGTGTGTTTACCGATGCAAATGATTAGTAATCCAGTTGCCAGTGGATCAAGTGTCCCCGCGTGACCTACTTTAATTTTTTTAACCCCTAAAGCTTGTTTGATGTTCCAGCGCAATTTGTTCACCACATCAAATGATGTCCAATGCAATGGTTTATCGACTAAAATTGTTTCGCCTTCTTCGTAATTCATCAAGCCATACTAAAATAAATCAACAAAGCTGATCCTACAACGATTCGGTAAATACCCCAAATTTTGAAACCGTACTTGTCAATAATGCCAATAAACAACTTGATTGCTAAGGCAGCCACCACAAAAGCGATCACATTGCCGATTACAAATAAGGTAATATTTTCAGAACTTGAAGCAATCATTTCATACCCTTTTTGCTCTAATCCTTTGTAATTCCAATCCTTTAAAAAGATAGAGTAACAAGTCACAGCAAGCATAGTTGGTACGGCCAAAAAGAAACTAAATTCAGCAGCCAATTTTCGTGTTAAGCCTTGTTGCATTCCTCCAATAATGGAAGCCGCAGATCGACTTGTTCCAGGCATCATAGCTAAACATTGCCAAAAACCAATTACCACTGCTTTTTGAATACTGATGTTTTCTTCCTTTTGAATTTTTGGTCGCTTAAAAAACCGGTCGATGAATAACAATACAAATCCGCCTATTATTAAAACGATGGCAATTGGAATTGGTTTTTCAAGAACTGCCTCAATTTTATCGTCAAACAATTTTCCTAAAACCAATGCAGGAACGACTGCAAGCGCCAATTTGATATAAAACATGGGTGATTTGAAATCGAAAAATTTTCTCCAATACAAAGCAACGACTGAAAGTATCGCTCCGAATTGAATGGAAACTTGAAACATTTTCACGAACTCATCACCACTTGTTCCATTAATCGAACTCATAAAAATCATATGAGCCGTTGAAGAAACAGGCAAAAACTCCGTTAAACCCTCGATAATTGCGAGGATTATTGCATCTATAAAATTCATTGAAAAAAAATTATTCTTTGGTCGACTTGCGCTTCATGATAGCGTAAAGAATTACTACGTATCCAAGCACAATTAAAATAGGAGCGATAGTGATACGACGTGCGCTAAAAAGCTCGTTTGCATCAAAATCATTTGCTTCAGTCGCTGCGCCACCGATCATTAAGATAAATCCAAGCACATTGATTGCCAAACCAATCAGAAGTATTTTGTAGTTCTCTGGCTGAAAGCCAAATTGTGATTTATTGTCGCTCATGAAGTCAAAATTAATATAAATCATCCAATTTCATTCGCAAATATTTGTTAAGTGCGAACCATGTGGATATGAAGGTAATGATAATCCCAATTCCCATCAAAGAAACCACCAACAAAAGGAAGGTTTCTAGCGAGTAACTGATTTCAAAACTATTCAACATATTGTTTAATGCATAAAACAAAGTCATCAATAGGGCAATTCCAATCAAAGCAGAAACAGCACCTTGTAAAATAGATTGCATTAAAAATGGTTTGCGAATATAGGAAGGTTTTGCACCAACTAGTTGCATTGTTTTAATCGTAAATCGTTTTGAATAAAGCGCCAAACGAATCGTATTATTAATCATTGCAACAGCAACGATTATCAATAATAAAGCTACCGCCAAGAAAAGAAATACAAATTGTTTGAATCCTAAATTAACTGATTCAACGCTGTTTTGATCGTAATTCACCTCATCAACCTGTTCTGGATAAGATGACAACAATTTTGATTTGATTTTTTCCATTCCATCTTTCGTCGCGAAATCTGCTTTTGGCTTAAAACTAATCGTTGATGGTAGTGGATTTTCGCCTTCAAAAATGGACAGGATATCTTCCTTGTTCCCATTTGCACCACTAAACTCTTCAATAGCTCTATCTGGAGAAACAAACGTAACATCAGAAAATTCGTTCCACGTTTTAAGTTCTTGTTCTATTTGCTTGATATCTGCCTCATTCAATTCCGCTTTGAAAAACAAATCGCCTTGTAAACTTTCCTTTGCCTTTTTCTGAACATTGTCTAAGCCAAAAACACCACCAAGCACTAAACCAATCATAAACAAAACGAGTGAAATACCAATCACCGTTGAAATATAACTGGAGCGCACGCCTCTTTTACTGTATTTTTCTACTGAAGAACTCATCGGAGACGAAATTAAGTAAATCTTTGATAACCTAAAAGAGCGATTTGAAATAATACGAACTATGTATTGTGTATGACGCATCCTTTATTTTTCACAAAAGATTAGCTATGCTTTCTTAAAAAACGTTAAAACCCCAACAAAACTGTACTATTCCTGTTTTACTTACGTTTCTATGGTATTAACAAAACAAAAATTAAATGCTTGAAAAGTTGGCACACAATTTGAAAAGTGTTTAATCGAAGTAAAAGTTAGTTTTCATAAGTAGTAGTAGTAGTTTAGGTTTTAAGAGGAGGAAATGCCAGTTTCCTCCTCTTAATTTTTTATACCAATCCAATCTCCTTTAAACACACACATTTTTTTTCATTTTTTTGACGTATTTTTGCGCTCTTATTAGCCCAATTTTAAGGCTTTTATTATTCAAATCAACATATGAAAAACATTCGTAATTTCTGTATTATCGCACACATTGACCATGGTAAAAGCACCTTGGCCGATCGTCTTTTACAGACAACTGGTACTATTTCTGACCGAGACATGCAAGCGCAAGCCTTGGACGATATGGACCTTGAACGCGAAAGAGGGATTACGATTAAGAGTCACGCTATTCAAATGAATTACAAATTCGAGGGACAAGATTATGTCTTGAATTTGATTGACACCCCGGGACACGTTGATTTTTCTTATGAAGTTTCTCGTTCAATTGCAGCTTGCGAAGGAGCTTTGTTAATTGTGGATGCCTCTCAAGGAATTGAAGCACAAACAATTTCGAATCTTTACCTTGCTCTAGAACACGATTTAGAAATCATACCTATTTTAAATAAAATGGACCTTCCAGGTGCAATGCCTGAGGAAGTGTCTGACCAAATCATTGAGTTACTTGGTTGCGATATGGAAGATATTATCCAAGCATCAGGTAAAACTGGACTTGGAGTTGATGCGATTCTTTCTGCTGTAATTAATCGAATTCCAGCACCAAAAGGTGATGAGAATGCGCCTTTACAAGCGATGATTTTTGATTCTGTTTTCAATTCATTTAGAGGAATTATTGCTTATTTCCGCGTTAGAAATGGAGTTATCAAAAAAGGTGATCGCGTACGTTTCTTGAATACGGGTAAGGATTACAATGCAGATGAAATTGGAATTTTGAAAATGGATTTAAGTCCGCGTCAAGAAGTTCGTGCAGGTGATGTTGGTTATATAATTTCAGGTATTAAGACTGCCAAAGAAGTGAAGGTGGGTGATACCATTACATTATCTGCAAACCCAACTACTGAAGCAATTAAAGGATTCGAGGATGTAAAACCAATGGTATTTGCTGGGATTTATCCAGTGGAGACTGATGAATATGAAGAATTGCGTTATTCAATGGAAAAATTGCAATTAAATGATTCATCGTTGGTTTTCGAACCTGAATCATCAGCGGCACTAGGTTTTGGTTTCCGTTGTGGATTCTTAGGAATGTTGCACATGGAGATTATCCAAGAACGCTTGGAACGCGAGTTCAACATGACGGTTATTACAACTGTTCCCAACGTGTCTTACTTCTGTTACATGAACAAGGAAAAAGACAAAGCATTGATCGTTAACAATCCTTCCGAACTTCCTGATCCTTCAGGAGTAGATCGTATTGAAGAGCCATACATTAAAGCGCAAGTCATTACAAAATCCGAATACATTGGTCAAATTATGACTCTTTGTATCGAGAAACGAGGTGAACTAAAAAACCAGGTTTATTTGACGCAGGATCGTGTTGAATTAACCTTCGAAATGCCTTTGGCGGAGATTGTATTTGATTTCTACGACCGTTTAAAATCTGTTTCAAGAGGTTATGCTTCTTTCGATTATCACCCAGTTGGCTACAAGGCTTCAGATTTAATTAAAATGGACTTATTGTTAAACGGCGAACAATTAGATGCCCTTTCTGCATTAGTTCACAGAAGCAATGCGTATGATTTAGGAAAGAAAATCTGTGTGAAGCTTAAAGAATTGATTCCACGTCAACAATTTGAAATTCCAATTCAGGCAGCAATTGGTGCAAAAGTTATTGCACGTGAAACAATCAAGGCATTGCGTAAAGATGTAACTGCAAAATGTTACGGTGGTGATATCTCACGTAAACGTAAGTTGTTAGAAAAACAAAAAGAAGGTAAGAAACGTATGCGTCAAATTGGTCGTGTAGAAGTGCCACAAGAGGCATTCATGGCAGTCTTGAAGTTGAACGATTAAAACAAAAAATATACGAACAAAAAAAGAGCTCCAGTTTGGAGCTCTTTTTTTGTTTCAATTAATTAATCTTCATCTTCACCAGCATCATCATCTGGTTTGTCATAATCTTCTTCTTCATCGTCATCATCAGCATCCAACTCATCATCTTTGATGTCGTCTACTTTGTCCAATTCGTCCTCGTCGAAATCGTCATCATCGTCATCTTCCACAACTGCAGCTTTCACTGGTTTCGTTTTAGTGATTTTAACCAAATAGATTACCTCATCTGTTTCCCAGATTAAAGCTTCCAACAATTCACCAGTAGGTGTTTTAATTGTTGTAAGATGGTTAATGTATCCGTCTGGAAAATCCTTCAGGATTTGCTTTTTTTGATCGATCGTTAGCTTATCGTAACTAATTATGGCTCTTCTCTTAGTCATGATTTTTATATTTCTAGTTTATGTATTCTTCTAATCGGGATAATTGAATTCTGTTTTAACACAATTGCATCAGCGGTAACCGCCCAAATTGTTGTGTGAACATATCTCTTCTTCTTATCATCTTCAAAATAAATCTTAACTTTTTGATGTTCTAAGTTCCCAAGTGCAATTGCTCGTTCCAATTCGCTTGTTCTCAACGATCTATCCATTTCACTTTTTAAAACCTCTGTTGCTGGAAAGTTTAATCCATCCACAGATTCTTTTTCTACCAACTCAAACGCGCTGTCCATGTAACAATTTTGAGCAAAAATAAATGAAAAGATGAACTTTGGAAGTTTTTATGCAAAGAATGGAGAAAAAAAATGAAATTTTTCTAAAAACCATTAAAAATGGGACAAAAAGAAAGCCGTCCTAGAACTTAGTGACGGCTTCTTTTTTTGTTTACTGGTTGTTTACTCGACCTTGCTTGTCAATGTATTTTTTAATCCACTCCACTCTACTAAGTGCATTTTAACCGTTCCAACTGGAATTTTTGCTCTTACTAAAACCGGAATCTTATTACCATCATTTGTTACCCAGAAGTTTACGTCATTTTCACTTTTGAAATAACGTCCTGTTTGCACAACTGGAACAAATTTGTGGCAATTGAATTTACCTTTTCGAATGTGAATTAACTCATCACCCACATACTTAATTTTCAAGTTGTAAATTTCATCATCCATAAAACACTTGAATTCAAAAGTTTGACCTTTTTTCATGTTTTTGAAATCCAAGGTTCTTGCATAATAGAAGGCAGAAACCATATCTTGAATCCCAACTGGAATCTTAAACTCTTTTCCTTTTCCATTATCCACTTTGTACTTATCGTGCTTAAATGTATAATCTTGACTCAATTTGTAACCACCTTCATCAACGCGACGAACAAAGAACCAAGGGAAAACACCTTTCTTGTCTAAGTATGATTCGTAAGTATCGGTCACTTTAAAGAAAGCATTGAATCCTCCCAACGTTTTACCTGTTCCAACAGCATGCATCAATTCGCGGTTTGCCCCTTTTTTGGTTGTGGTTTTCACTTCCATAACTGCTTCACCAGCATCCATGAAACCATAAGTGACACGGTAACGCAATTTTTCTCCTATTTGGAATGACTTATTTGTAACAGTCGGATATGTAATCTCAGTACTGCTTGTCATTGTGATAAACAAGCCTATTAATCCAGTAAAATAAACTAACTTTTTCATAACGCAGAATTTAAGTTCTTGCCCAAAAGCAAAGGGTGTGCCAAAATGTAATGATAATCTATATAATATCTTTAAAAGTATAACGACCCATGTTTCTAAAAAGTATATCCAAACGAAATCCCAGCCCATGGGAATATGACAGTTGGGAAAAACGCTGCTTCTTTTAAGATTAACAGTGATTCACCTCCTGAATTGAAATCTGGATTATTGTATGCTTGAAATGGCCCATAATAACTAATTAATCCTACTGGTGGTGTAAGGGTAAGCCGTCCAAAGAATCCACCATCTAATTGTTGGAATCTATAACCAATCTTAGGTGTCAAAAACAAAAAATAATTGGTGGAGGAACCTAACGCACTCTGGGTGATTTCTTCACCTTGGGCATTAATAGTTGTGTAAGATGAAGTAACATTTCCACTTACCAGCTGCATGCCGCTTAGACCAATTCCTAACTCCAGATAATGATTGCGGCTACCTCGCAAATAATTATAACTCCCAGAACCTGCTGTGGTGAAAAAATCAGTAACAGGTAAAAAACAGGCTCCAAATGTATAGCTCGTTTTGCTTCTTTCTGACACTTGGTGAATTCGATCATAATTTATGGAATAATAAAGTGATTGACCGAGTAGCTCCAGGTAGATAGTATTTCGAGCCAAGGGCGTCACATACAAGGTGTCTTGAGCCAATCCATAAGAACCTAAGCCTAAAAAACTAACAATAAAAAAGCGTTTGAACATGTTTCTTAAACAAACAAATTGACCCGAAAGTTACAGGTACAATGAGTTAATACTCGAAGAAAAACTCAAGTAGGATGAAAACTATTTTTGCGAAAACTGAATTGCCAGATGCGTTTTCCAAGAAGAATCTGACACAATTTCAAATTGACCAGAAAGCTGTTCTGCAAGGGTTTTGATGAGTTCCAATCCAAAAGAATCATTGAATTTAGAAGGATCGAATCCGATTCCATTGTCCATGTAATTCAATACAAAATTACTCTTGTTCTTTTGAAGTTGAATGAAAATTTGAGGATGCTCCATTTCCTCTGTAAAAGCATGTTTAAAGGAATTGGTTATTAATTCATTGACAATAATTCCCAATGGAATTGTTTGTTCAAGTTCCAAGCCATCCTCACAGGACTCAACTTGAATTTCAACTCGTTTGTTTTCAAAGGTTCTTCTCAGATTGGCAATTAAATTTTCTAAATACGATTTAGCATTCACCTCATCCAGCGCTTCTTGCTTGTATATTATTTCGTGAACAGTTGCCATTGTATGAATGCGATTAATTGCTTCTTGAAATGACGCTTGCAATTGCGGATTGTCGTCCTTATAGCTTTGTAATTTCAACATCGAAGAAATTATCTGGAAATTGTTCTTCACTCGGTGGTGAATCTCCTGAAGCATAATTTTGCGTTCATTGTTCTGCTTTTCAATGATCTCTTTCTGTTTACGCATAATCGAATAGCGCTTAAACAACATTATAGAGAAAATAGCAACTAACACAAAACAAACCGCAATAAAATAAGTAACTACTTGTTGAATTTGTTGCTTTTTTTCACGCAACACTTTTTCTTTTTCATTCTTCAACAGATTGATTTCTTTCTGTTTTTCGAACTGGTACTGCATCTCAACCAACATGGCTGTTTTGATTGCTTCTTCGTTTTCAATTTTTGCTATGGTCTCAAAATGTAATTGCTGCATTTCATAAGCTTCTTTCCACTTACCTTGTTTCGAATAAACTCGTTGCAGTAAACCAGATGCTTTTTCGATAATTGGCAATGCTCCGAGTGATCTCCCAATTGTTAATGAACGCTCACCCATTTGCAATGCTAAGTTGATGTCGTTACGAATAAAGGCGATTTCTCCAATATTACTTGATGCATGAGCTATACCCATTTGATCCCCCACTTTCTCAATAAGGTCCAATGCAGTGCTGAAAAAGTAATAGGCTGTATCGATGTTTCCTAATTTCTTGTATAGGGAACCCATGTTATTGAGTGTAGTTGCAACTCCCCGATCATCCCCAATTTTTCTTCTCAATTTTAATGCTTCAGCGTAACATTCCAAGGCCTTTTTATCGAGGTCCATAACTTTGTATGTCCCACCCAGATTATTGAATGTATTGGCCATGATTTTCTCATCACCCACTGATTTATACAATTCTAAAGCCTCCTTAAAAAAGTTAAGTGCCTTTCTATTCTCGCCTAATTGTTTGTAGATAACACCCAAATTATTCAAGGCTTGACCTTGATTCGCCTCATTACCAATTTTTTTCCATAGATCTAAAGCCTTTTTGTGTGATTTTAAGGCATTCGGCAAATCTCCTTTGTTAAATTGAACATATCCAACATTATTATTAGCCATTGCCAAAATAGAAGTCAACGTGTCTTTTTGACTTTTGCTTTTCGTGAGCTTATAACTTGAATTGGCAATCTTTTCTGCTTTTTTTGCATAGAAAACGACCGAATCTAAATCAACTAAAGAATAAATTTCAGAAAGCGCTAAATACGCCTCTGCTGAGCGATTACTGTCCTTTGAAACTTTCGCTATCGTTTTTAACGAATCCACATAACGCCTATTTTCACTTGAAAATTGGGCTTGTGAACAGAGTGTAACAAGTGTGAATATGAGTAAAAGTCGAATTGACATTTGTGGTGCTTAGTTTTTATCTTCTAAATGAATTGAGTACCAATCTAATCAATTAAACTGACTTTTAAAAACTTTTAATGAAGGAACCTATCAGAAATCAAGTGATTATAATCAAACCAATAAGACACAAAAAAGCCACGTTCCTGTTGAATACTCAAGCGATTCACACGAACGTGGCAAATAAATCTATGCTATTTCTACATCACAATATTCACAATCTTACCAGGAACAACAATCACCTTTTTCGGTGTGTTTCCATCCAAGTATTTTTGTGCATCAGCATTTGCTAAAACGGCTTCTTCGACTTCTTTTGGTCCAAAAGCAGTTGGTAATTCAATTTTCAAACGCATTTTTCCGTTGAAGGAAACGGGGTAAGAAATATTCGCTTCGACCAACATAGCTTCATCAAATTTCGGGAAGGTCGCAAAATTGATTTCTCCTGCTTTGTTCCCCAATTTCACCCATAACTCCTCACAAATGTGCGGTGCATAAGGTGAAAGCATGATAATGACATCCTGTAATATGTGCTTATTATTGCATTTTTGGTCTGACAATTCATTCACACAAATCATGAAGTTCGAAACACCCGTATTGAATGAATAGCGATCTAAATCATCACTCATTTTCTTTATCGTGCGGTGTAAGGTTTTCAAGGCATCTTTGGAAGGTTGTTCTGTCGATACATTCGCTTTTCCGCTTTCATCGATGTTGAACAAACGCCACAATTTACGCAAGAAGTTGTGTACACCATTGATTCCTTTTGTATCCCACGGTTTACTTTGTTCCAAGGGACCCAAGAACATTTCGTACATGCGCAAAGTATCTGCTCCGAATTTCTCTACAAGCTCGTCAGGTGTTTGAACATTGTACTTCGATTTCGACATTTTTTCGACTTCGTAGGAACAATGAAATTTTCCATCTTCACCATCAATAAAAACAGCATTCTTTAAATCTTTAAAATAGTTTCTATAGCCTTCTTTGTCTATCAAGAGGTC
>Ga0075012_10000915_pt1 | contig 30825 bp, 33 predicted proteins | sample All_14_2_FD_71474 | JGI IMG/M metagenome (GOLD analysis project Ga0075012, IMG submission 71474) | Freshwater microbial communities in response to fracking from Pennsylvania, USA - Allegheny Zone_MetaG_DW_15 | ecosystem: Environmental > Aquatic > Deep subsurface > Groundwater > Drilled...
GTCCCCGGCGCGGAAGCCCGCGGCGTAGAAGGCCTGGGCCCAGCCCCAGTAGTCGGGGGCGCGGCCCTCGGGGTCGTAGATGGGACCCGGCGACTGGTAGATGCGCGACAGCTCGCCGGGGGCGCAGGACAGGAACCATGACAGCCCCTTATCGCGCTGGAGTCGGGAGAGGTCCTTCTTGCGCAGGACGGGGATGGAGGTGAAGTCTTCCAGGGAACGGATCTCGTCGGGCACGATGCTCGCGGCAGCCAGGCGCTCGCGGAACTCGCCGTCGAAGGACGCCGCCCTGGACACCACTGCCCGCAGGGCCTGCCATTGCCGGTTGGCCCTGAGGGCTTCCGATTCCGTCTCGTGCTCGTCGTAGAAACCCTGTGTTCTGTCCATGGGCACTCCGAAAGTGGGGTGTGTTGGGGGAACGTTCCTGATGCTCCGATGATCCGACTCAGCCCAGCCAGCGCTTGCGGCGGCGGTAGTGCTTGACGTCGTGGTAGCTGCGTTTCTCGCCGCCGTGACCCAGGCCCAGGTAGAACTCCTGCACGTCGGGGTTGCGCAGCAGGTCCTCGCCTTTGCCGTCCATGACGATGCGCCCGTTCTCCATGATGTAGCCGTAGTCCGCCAGGGACAGGGCCATGCGCGCGTTCTGCTCGACCAGGAGGACGCTCACGCCCTCGGTTTTGTTGATCCGGCGCACGATGTCGAAGATCTCCTCCACCAGCAGGGGCGCCAGGCCCAGGGACGGCTCGTCCAGGAGCAGGAGCTTGGGGCATGCCATGACCGCGCGCCCGATGGCCAGCATCTGCTGCTCGCCGCCGGACATGTAGCCGGCCAGCTGGTGGCGGCGTTCCCGCAGCCTCGGGAAGTACGAATACACTTTTTCGGCGTTGTGCGCAAAAAGGCGCGCGGGCTGGGTGTAGGCCCCGCAGCGCAGGTTCTCCTCCACCGTGAGGTCCTCGAAGATGCGCCGGCCTTCCATGACCTGGAACACTCCGGCCCGGACCAGCTTCTCGGGGCTCAGGCGCACCGTGTCGACGCCGTCGTACAGGACCGACCCGGACGTGACCTTGCCGTTTTCCCCTGCCAAAAGGCCCGAGACGGCCTTGAGCGTCGTGGACTTGCCCGCGCCGTTGGCGCCCAGGAGCGTGGTGATGCTGCTGGCGGCCACGTCCAGGGACAGGCCTTTCAAGACCAGGACCACATCGTTGTAGACCACTTCCAGGTTCATGACTTGGAGGATGTTCATGGATGCCTTCAGTTCCGCGTTACGGAATTCGTTTCGCACGGACGGGGGCGCCGGGCGCCCCCGCCCTGGTTTTCGTTAGAGTCCGAGCCATTCCTTCTTGCGATCGAGGACCGTGGTCTTCACGAACTCGAGCTTGCCGTCCTTGAAGGTGCAGATGTTGACGGACAGGTTGGGCCGGTGGTCGTCGGCGAAGTAGCTGACGGCCGGGGCCAGGCCCATGGGGTCGAAGTCGCGCATGGTCTCAAGGGCCGCCTTGATGCTCTCGCCCGTGACCTCCCCTTTGGTCTTGGCCATCTTCATGCCTTCGCACATGACCATGGCCGAGACGAAGCCGCGCACGTAGTGGGTCATCTGCGGCTGGTCCTTGGTCAGCTTGCGGATCAGGTCCATGCCGGCCGAGGGCTGGCCGTAGATGGCCGCGCCCTGCAGGCCGAAGTGGCCGGTCGCCGCGTCGCCGGCCAGCTTGAAGATGTTCTCGTCGCTGCTCCAGATGTTGCTGAAGAAGGTGCAGGTCATGCCGAGCTTCTGGGCGTCCTTCATGATGACGGCCGTGGAAGGCGTGGTGCCGCCGGTCCAGACGAAGTCGGGCTCGGCCTTCTTGAGGCTCAGGAGCTGTGGGGTGGCGTCGATGGCCTTGAGGTCCACGTTCTCCTTGCCGACGATCTCGAAGCCCAGTTCCTTGGCATATTCCTCCATGGCCGGGATGGGGGCGGTGCCATAGGGGTTGTCGGGGTACATGAAGGCCAGCTTCGGCGCGCGGGAATCCTTCCAGGTTTCGCGCAGGTAGTTGAGGCCGGCGCGGCCCATGGTCGAGTAGTCTGCGGCGGCGGTGAAGTTGTAGGGCGCCTTGGCAGGGTCCATGAGGTGGGCCGAGTAGGAGGCCGAGAAGACCGGGATCTTGTCCTTGGCCACGAACTTGACCAGGGCTTCGGTGTCGCCCGTGCCCCAGCCCTGCATGGCCACGATGCCCTCGGAGGTGAAGCGCTTGTAGGCGGCCAGGGCCTGCTGCACGTTGTAGGCGTAGTCGACCTGGATGAGCTCCACGGGCTCGCCGCCGACGCCGCCGTTCTCGTTCAGCCAGGCCACGTAGGCCTTGATGCCCTCGGCGTAGGGCGTGCCGACGCTGGAGGTGGCGCCGGTCAGGTCGGACAGCAGGCCGACCTTGTAGCCGGCCGAGGCGGTGCCGACGGTGGCCGCGAGGGCCAGGACGGTCAGAAGGAGAAGCTTTTTCATGGGTTACTCCGGATGCGGCAAAAGGTTTCCCCGGCGTTCATTGCCGGCGCGTCAGTATGCAAAGGGGTACAGCTTCCAGTAGGCCTTGGTCAGCCGCCACTTGCGGGCCAGGCCTTCGGGTTCGAAGATGAGGAAGAGCACCAGCATCAGCCCGAAGACCCCTTCCTTCATGGGCACGATGACGGCGCTCAGGTCCGGGGCGATGCCCCCCAGGGACGAGACGAGCAGGTTCAGCATCTCCGGCAGCAGGGTGATGAACACGGCCCCGAAGATGGAGCCGATGACGGAGCCCATGCCGCCGATGATGATCATGGCCAGGTAGCTGATGGACAGCCCCATGGAGAACTGCTCGGGCGTGATGTACATGGTGTAGTGCGACCACAGCCCGCCCGCGACGCCGGCCAGGAAGGAGCTGAGGCCAAAGGCCTGCAGCTTGTAGGCGAACAGGTTCACGCCGACGTTCTCGGCCGACTGGTGGTAGTCGCGGATGGCCACGAAGGCGCGGCCGTGGCGGGTGCGGCTGACGTTGGTCACGGCCAGGACGCACAGGGCCGTCACGGCCAGGATGAGGTAGAAGATGCGCGCGTCGGTGTCGAAGGCGAAGCCCAGGATCTGCGGCGGGTCCACGGGCAGGCCGTTGGCTCCGCCCGTCAGGGAGGACGCGTGCAGGAAGACGTATTCGAGGATGAGCTGGGCGGCCAGGGTCGAGATGGCCAGGTAGATGCCCTTGAGGCGCAGGGACGGGATGCCGAAGACCATGCCGACCATGGCCGATATGGCCCCGCCGCCCAGGAGCGCGGCGACGAAGGGCGCGCCCGCGTTGGACAGGATGGCCGCGCCGTAGGCGCCCACGCCGACGAAGGCCCCGTGGCCCAGGGACATCTGGCCGCACATGCCCGTCAGCAGGTTCAGGGACACGGCGCCGATGACGGCGATGAGGATGAGGTTCAGGATGGACACGGCGTAGGAGTCCACCAGCTGGGGGACCGCCAGCAAGACAGCGAGGAAGAGGCCCAGGCAGAGCTTCTGGAACCGCGAGCGGAACAGCCCGTCCTCGGCGGCGTAGGTCGTGTAGAAGAGGCCGCACTTGTGCATGCTCATACGCGTTCGATCTCCTTGGTTCCGAAGAGTCCGTAGGGCTTGACCATGAGGATGACGACCAGGATCAGGAAGGAGGCCACCTCCTTGAACCCGCCCAGGCCCAGGAGGTCCTTGGCCGCGCCTTCGCAGATGTTCTCCAGCACCCCGATGATCAGCCCACCCAGGGCCGCGCCCAGCAGGCTGTCCAGGCCGCCCAGGATCACGGCCGGGAAGACCTTGAGGCCCAGGTGCCCGAGCTGGGCGTTGATGCCGTTGATGTTGCCGAGGATGATGCCGCCGATGCTCGAAACCACGGCCGCGATGCACCAGGACAGGGCGAAGATGGACTTGATGCCGATGCCCATGGACTGGGCCGCCTGCTGGTCGAAGGCCGTGGCGCGCATGGCTATCCCCAGGGACGAGAATTTGAAGAACAGGCTGAAGACCCCGAAGAGCAGCGCCGAGAGCCCGAAGGCCGCGACGTAGACCGGCGCGATGGGCAGGCCCAGGAGCATGTAGGGCTCCTGGGGCAGGATGGCCGGGAAGACCTGGATCTGCGTGCCCCAGACCATCTGCACGAAGGACTTGAGCATGGACGACAGGCCGATGGTGACCATGACGACCGAGATGATGGGCTCGCCGATGAGCGGCCGCAGGATGAGGCGCTCCACGGCCGTGGCCAGGACGATGGAGAAGGCCAGGGTCAGCAGGAAGGAGGCCAGGAAGGGCAGCTGGAACTGCACCGTCAGGGCGAAGCAGACGTAGGCCCCGACCATGACCAGTTCGCCCTGGGCGAAGTTCACGACCTTGGTGGCCTTGAAGATGATGACGAAGCCCAGGGCCACCAGGCTGTAGATGGAGCCGACCACGAGGCCGTTTATGATGAGCTGGAGGTAGTATTCCATTGTCCGTTCCTCACGCGAGTCCGACGTCGCGGATGCAGATGCTGCCCGTCATCTCGCGGCGGGAGCCGTCCTGGTAGGTGATGGCGATGCACAGGTCCGTGGTGCCCGTGCCGTCGTACAGCGCCGCGATGAGCTCGGCGTAGCGCTCGCCGATGACTTTGCGTCGGATCTTCCTGGTGCGGGTCAGCTCACCGTCGTCGGCGTCGAGTTCCTTGAAGAGCAGGGCGAAGCGGCGCACCTCGATGCCGGGCTGCAGGGCCTGGTTGATGCCCCGGATTTCGGCCTCGATGAGGTCGTAGAGTTCGGGCCGGGACGCCAGGTCCTGGTAGGTGGTGTAGGTCAGGCCTTTCGCCTCGGCCCAGCGGCCGGCGATGTCGCCGTCCAGGCAGACGATGGCCGCGATGAAGTCCCGCCCGTGGCCCAGGACCACGGCCTCCTGCACGTAGGTCGAGAACTTGATCTTGTTCTCGATGAACTGCGGCGAGAAGCGCACGCCTGCGGCCGTGGTCATGACGTCGGACAGGCGGTCGATGATGACCAGCTGCCCGTTGTCCTTGAAGTACCCGGCGTCGCCCGAATGCAGCCAGCCGTCGGTGACCGTCTCGGCCGTGGCCGCGTCGTTGCCCAGGTAGCCCTGGAACACGGCGGGGCTCTTGGACAGGATCTCGCCCTCGTCCGAGATGCGGATCTCGGTCCCGGCGATGGGCTCGCCCACGGTGTCGAAGCTGACGGCGCCGTCGCGGTGGATGCAGGAGATGCCGGCGATCTCGGTCTGGCCGTAGATCTGCTTCAGGTTGACGCCGAGGGCGTGGAAGAAGGTGAAGGTGTCGGGCCCCAGCGGCGCGCCGCCCGTGGAGGCCGAGCGCACGCGCGTGAAGCCCAGGCGGTCGCGCAGGGCGCGAAACAAGCCCCAGTCGGCCAGCTTGTTTGCCAGCCGCAGGCCCATGGACGGCGTCTCGCCGCGCAGCACGGTACCGGCGTACCTCATGCCCACGGGCATGCACAGGTTGAAGAGGAAGCGCTTGAAGCGCGTCGTCTCCATGATGCGCACCCGCACCTTGGCGGCCATGTTCTCCCACACGCGCGGCGGCGAGAAGATGAGGTGAGGCCCGATCTCGCGGATGTTCTCCTGCACGGTGTCGGGCTCCTCGGGGAAGTTGACGCAGAAGCCGAACAGCAGGGCCGAGGACACGGCCATCATCTGCTCGCCCATCCAGGCCAGGGGCAGGAAGGACACGAACTCGTCGGTCTCGCGCTTGGGGTCGGAGAGGCCCAGGTTCCAGGCCATGGACAGGAGGTTCCTGTGCGAGAGCATGGCCAGCTTGGGCCGGCCCGTGGAGCCCGAGGTGGTGGCGATCAGCGCCGTGTCGTCGGGCGAGACGGCCTCAACCCAGGTCTCGAACTCGGCGGCCCGGTCGCGGCCCAGGGCGCGCACGTCGTCGAAGCTCTTGAGGCCCGGAGCGTCGTAGCCCACGAGTCCCTTGGGGTCGTGGTAGACGATGTGCTCAAGGAGCGGCAGGGCGCCTCGGATGGACAGGATCTTGTCGACCTGCTCCTGGTCCTCGGCCACGACCAGGCGCGCCCCCGAAAGTTCGAAGACGTAGCCGATCTCCTCGCCGGGCGAGTCCTGGTAGAGGCCCAGGGACACGCCGCCCAGGCCCTGGATGGCCAGCTGTGCCCACAGCCACTCGGGGCGGTTGTCGCCGATGATGACGACGACGTCGCCGCGGCCAAGGCCCAGGGCCTTCAGGCCCGCGGCGAACTCGGCCGTGATGTCCAGGTACTGCCTGTAGGAAAAGGGCTGCCAGATGCCGTAGCTCTTCTCGCGCAGGGCCGTGCGGCCGGGCCGGCGGCGGCTGTTGTCCAGGAGGAGCTTGGGGAGGGTGGTTTCGTACGGCGCGCTCATCTATCTTCCCTTGTAGAGGCCGTCCTCGTCGCCGAGGTAGGCGCTGACGACCTTGGGGTTGGTCTGGACGGCCTGGGGCGTGCCGCTGGCCAGGACCCGGCCGAAGTCGAGGACGATGACGTGGTCCGAGATGTCCATGACCACGCCCATGTCGTGCTCGACCAGAAAGACGGTCACGCCCCATTCCTCGTTGATGTCGAGGATGGAACGGGCCATGTCCTCGGTCTCCTCCAGGTTCATGCCGGCCATGGGCTCGTCCAGGAGCAGGAGCTGCGGCTCGGCGGCCAGGGCCCGGCCCAGCTCGACCTTCTTCTGCACGCCGTAGGGCAGGTGCCCGGCGACGGTGTGGCGGTAGGGGGAGAGGTTCAGGAAATCGATGATCTCCTCAACGCGCTGCCGGTGGCGGTTCTCCTCCCGGCGGGCCCTGCCCACGTAGAGGATGGAGGCCAGCAGGCCGTAGCCCAGGCGCGAGTGGCGGCCGACCATGAGGTTGTCCAGGACCGACAGGCCGCGGAACAGGGCGATGTTCTGGAAGGTGCGGGCCAGGCCGAAGCCCGTGCGCTTGTGGGCCGGCACGCCGGTCAGTTCGCGGCCGTCCATGCTGATCCTGCCCTTGGTCGGTGTGTAGCGGCCCGAGATGCAGTTGAGCATGCTCGTCTTGCCCGCGCCGTTGGGCCCGATGAGGGAGGTGATGCTGCCCTTGTCCACGCGGCAGGTGACCCTGGACAGGGCGGCCACGTTCTTGAAGGTCAGGCTGACCTCCTGCACCTCGAGCAGTGGGCTACTGCCATTCATGCTTGAAATCCTCGGGGCCGACCACGTCGTACCCGGCCTTCTGCAGCGCCGCCGCGATGGACGAGGGGTTGGGCGTGTCCACGCGGATGACGACCATGCGGCGGTCGGCGTGGGTGAAGGTGCCGGTGGAGATGATGGAGTAGCCGAGGGAGTCGATGATGCCCGCCACCTCCTTCAGCACGCCGGGCCGGTCCACGACCTCGAAGACGATGCGCGAGCCGCCCTGGCCGTAGCCCATCTCCTCGGCCAGCACCTCCAGCATGATGGTGCGGTTGATGTAGCCGATGAGGTCGCCGTCGGCGTCGACCACGGCCAGTCCGGCCAGGTTCTTGGCGTGCATGAGCATGGCCGCGGCCTCGATCTCGGTCTCGGGCGAGACGGTGACGATGTCCCTGCGCATGATGCGGCCCACGGTCAGCTTGGACAGCAGGTAGTTGATCTCGTGCTTGTCCAGTCCGGTCATGAGGGAGGGCATGGCCGCGTTGATGTCCTCGGTGCGTACGTATCCGGCGAGCTTGCCGTCCCTGACCACGAACAGCATCCACAGCTGCTGCTCGTCCATGAGCCGCTGGGCGTCCTCGGCCAGGGCGTCGGGGGGCATGGCGACGAAATTCTTGAGCATTTTGAGCCCGACAAACATGGTTGCTCCTTTTTCTCGGGGTGGTGGTTCCGATCGGCATTTAGAAAGGTTCGTGCCAGAATGGTCAGCAGAATGTGACTGCTGTCGGAATAAATTTGCTGGCTTAAAATTGACATTATATTTCGGGGTTTTGCTTGTCGGAAGTCGTCGTTGCTGCGCCTGGGCGAAACAGGAGCGACCGGTTCATGGGCAGGGGGCTTGTCGTTTTCATGCAATAAAAGTTGTCAGCAGCGAAGCCCTTCCCTGCGCGCAAGGCCGCTGAGGGAGGCGGCATCGTCTGGCAAATAAAGTTGCCGAAGCAATTTATCTTGCAACGCAAAAAGTGCCGACGGTGTTGACAGGTCTGTTCGGCAGGATTATTTTGAACATAATTTCAAATTTAGGAGGTCCGGTGGGACGCAGGAGAAAGTGCAGGTTCGTGGCCGACGTGCCCGAGGTGACGGTGTTCAAGCCCCAGGGGGTGCCCATGTCGCAGCTGTACGGCGTGGCGCTCGGCCTGGACGGGTTCGAGGCCTTGCGCCTGGTGGACGGCGAAGGGCTCAGCCAGGAGGAGGCGGCCGCCCGCATGCAGGTTTCCCGCCCCACGCTGTGCCGCATCCTGGGCGAGGCCCGGGGGCAGGTGGCCAGGGCGCTGTCGCGCGGCTGGGCCATCCGCATCGAGGTCGATGTGCAGCATGCCGTGACCAATGGGACGGAACAGGACATTTCGGAGCCGCGGTGCGCGCCGCCGCAGACCTGCGGCCGCGGCCGGGCTCAAGGAGGACGATCATGCCGGGACAGAGAGGACAAGGTGGCACAGGACGTGGCCAGGGCGGCGGAGGCCGAGGCCAGGGCGGTTGCGGACGCGGTCAGGGGGGCGCAGGACGGGGCGGCGGTTGCCGCGGACAGCGTCCGGGCGCCGGAGCCGAAGGCGTAGGGGGCGGTCGGGCCGGAGGCGGACTGGGACGTGCGCGACGCGACGGGTCCTGTCTGACCGACGGTGCGGCGGATTCTTCCGCGGCTGGTGTTGACACGGGAAAAACAGAGGAATAAACGCTCATTTGAGCAAAATGGAGGGTTCGTGCCACGACCGAGAAAATGCCGCCGCATCGCGGGGTGTCCCAAGGCCTGCTGCTTCAAGCCCCAGGGCGTCCCGCTGGCCGACCTGGCTGAGGTCTACATGCCCATGGACGGCTTCGAGGCCCTGCGCCTGGCCGATTACCAGGGGCTGAGCATGGAGGAGGGCGCGACCCGGATGCACGTGTCCAGGCACACGTTCGGACGCATCCTGGGCGACGCCAGGCGGGTCGTGGCCCGGGCCCTGGTCGAGGGGCTGGCCCTGCACATCGCCAACGACGCGCAGGTGCCCTGCGCGAATTTCAACCGGGACCGGTTTGCGGTCCGCAGCAAGGATATCACCATGACCAAGATAGCCATCACCAGCGAAGGGCCCAAGCTGACCGACCGGGTCGATCCCCGTTTCGGCCGGGCCGGCGGTTTTGTCGTCGTGGATCTGGAATCCATGGCCACGACCTATGTCGACAACGGCGGGTCCCAGGCCATGAGCCACGGGGCGGGCATCCAGGCCGCCGAGAACGTCGTGGGGGCAGGAGCGGGCGTGCTGCTGACAGGCTACGTCGGGCCCAAGGCCTTCGCAGCCCTGAAGGCGGCCGGCGTCAAGGTCGGCCAGAACCTTGACGACATGACCGTGGCCGAGGCCCTCGAACGCTACACGGCCGGCCGGGTCGAGTTCGCCGACGCTCCGAACAAATAGGAAAGAGCCATGATCGTTGCAGTCGCAAGCGGCAAGGGGGGGACGGGCAAGACCACGGTCGCCGCGTCCCTGGCGGTCGCCTGGCCCCGGCCCGTGGTGGCCGTGGACCTCGACGTGGAGGAGCCCAACCTGCACCTGTTCCTCAAGCCGAAATTGAGCGGTATCGAGGCCGTCACCCTGGAGGTGCCGGACGTGGACGAGGGGAAGTGCACCTACTGCCGCAAGTGCGCCGAGCTGTGCCAGTTCAAGGCCGTTTCGGTCATGGGCCGGGCCGTTCTGACCTTCCCGGAGATGTGCCACGGCTGCGGGGGGTGCATGGCCGTCTGCCCAGAAGGGGCCATAGGCGTGACCACGCGCGAGCTCGGCGTGCTGGAGCGAGGCGTGGCCCGGGGGAATATTCCGTGCCTGACGGGCCGGCTGCGCATCGGCGAGGCAATGAGCCCGCCGCTCATGCGCTTTGTTCGCACCGCCATGGTCCGGGAAACCCTTCCGGATTGGGCCGACATCGTCATCGACGCGCCTCCCGGCGTGAGCTGCCCGGCCATGAGCGCCGTGGCCGACAGCGACGTCATCATCCTCGTGACGGAACCCACACCCTTCGGCTTCTACGACTTCTCCCTGGCCGTGGAGGCCTTCGCGCCCCTGGGCAAGCCCATGGCCGTGATCGTCAACCGCGCCGGCCTGGGCGACGACCGCGTCTACGATTTCTGTCGGGAACGCGGCCTGCCCGTGGTGGCGGAAATCCCGTACCGGCGGGACATAGCGGAACATTATTCCAAGGGGAACGTCCTGGCCGAACTGGACGGGGACATGGGCGCGCGCTTCGCCGGCCTGTGCCTGACCCTGCAACGGCAGACCGGGGGCGGCGCCCATGCGTGAAATCGTCGTCATCAGCGGCAAGGGCGGCACGGGCAAGACGTCCGTCACCGCGGCCTTCGCCCATCTGGCCGAAAATGCGGTCATCTGCGACCTGGACGTGGACGCCCCGGACCTGCACCTGCTCCTGGACCCCCACGTGGTGCGGGAGGAGTCCTTCCATTCCGGCAACGAGGCGGTCATCGACCGCGAGAAGTGCATCGGCTGCGGGACATGTCTGGACATGTGCCGCTTCGGGGCCGTTGAGGCCTCCGACGGGGAATACCGCGTCGACCCCCTGCGCTGCGAGGGCTGCAAGGTCTGCGTGGCCTTCTGCCCGGAAGGGGCCATCGACTTCCCGTCCCGCCACTGCGGGACGCGCTACGTCAGCGACACCCGCTTCGGCCCCATGGTCCACGCTCAGCTATTTCCGGGTCAGGAGAACTCCGGACGCCTGGTCAGCGAGCTGAAGAAGGAGGCCCGCAGGCTGGCCGGGGAGATGGGTCGGGACCTGATCGTGTGCGACGGCTCGCCGGGCATCGGCTGCCCGGTCATCAGCTCCCTGTCCCAGGCGAATCTGGCCGTCATCGTGACCGAGCCGTCGCCCTCGGGCCTGCATGATCTGGAGCGGGTGGCGGCACTGTGCGAGCACTTCCGCATCAAGGTGGCGGTCATCGTCAACAAGCACGACCTCAACGCCGGGCATACGGCCTCCATTGAAGACCTCTGCCGTCGGAAGGGCTACGCGCTGGCGGGACGCCTGCCCCACGACACCGTGGTCACCGAGGCCATGGTCGCGCGCAAGGCGGTCACGGAACTGGAAGCCGAAGATTTCGGCCGCCGGGTGAAAGACGCCTGGACGGTCATCCAAGGGCTTTTGAACGCACATTGATCAAGGAGAACGTATGGAAAAGGCGAGAATCGCTGTCCCCTCGGCGCATCCCGGAGGGCTGGAGGCGGAGGTCGGGGCCCATTTCGGGCATTGCGACCTGTACACGATCATCGACGTGGTGAACGGGCAGATCGCCGAGGTCAGCACGCTGCACAACGTCCCGCACGTCCAGGGCGGCTGCATGGCCCCGGTCCAGCACCTGGCCGGCAACGGCGTCAACCTGCTCATCGCCGGCGGCATGGGCATGCGGCCGCTGATGGGCTTCAACCAGGTCGGCATCGACGTCTTCTACGGCGCCGGCGCCCCCAACGTGGGCACGGCCGTGGATGCGCTCCTCAAGGGCGCCCTGGTCCGCTTCACCCAGGAATACACCTGCGGCGGCGGTCACTAGCCATCCTCCGGGTCGGGCGGTTTCCGGCGACGGGCCGTCCGGCCCTGCACTCAAGTACGTACGGAGACGACATGCACGTGGTCATCATCACCGACCGCAGGGAGGCTCTGGGCGAGTTCGCCCGGGGCTTGGGAAAGGATGTCGAATGGACGGCTTCGGCCGCCGATGTACTGGACAGGGCCAAGGCGTCGCCGTGGCATCTCGTCGTGGTCGACGCCATGATGCCCGGCATGGACTACAGGAAATTCGTGACGGACCTGCTGCGCGTCAACGCCATGCTCAACACCGTGGTCGTCACGGACATGGGCGAGGAGGACTTTCACGAGCACAGCGAAGGGCTGGGTGTGCTCTGCTCCGTGCCCCCGAGTCCCTCGTGGGACGACGGGGTCAGGGCCATGGACAGGCTTTGCCTGCTGTATGGCCTGGGCTGAAAGGAGAGATTCGAAAGACGGGCGGAAAGGGCGGCGCGGGCCGCCCTTTCCGCGTTCATGCGACTAGTTGTACTCGTTCATGGCCGCGTCGGCGTAGGTGTCCTCGAGGATCTTGCGCAGACGGAAGGCTCCTTCGATCATGGGGGCGAGCTTGGGCAGGCCGTCGATCTTGTCGACATAGCTGAAGGCGCCCAGGACTTCGCCCATGCGGCGGGTCTCTTCGCTGCCGTGGCCGGTGAAGAGGACGACCTGGATCTTGGAGTTGATCTCCTTGATGCGCTTCAGGGTCTCGATGCCGTCGATGCCGGGCATCTCGATGTCCAGGACCACGACGTCGTAGTTACCCTTCTTGACCATTTCCAGGGCATCGTCGCCGGTGTGGGCCACGTCCGGGGAAATGCCGTACAGGATATTCAGACGATCAGCGAGGATCCGGCACAGATCCTTCTCGTCGTCCACGATCAGCAGCTTCATCTTGTTCATATTGTCTCCTCCTTGGCAGATGCCGGACTTCCCGGCCCGTTGTGTTCGTTGCGCGCATGCACGGCCATGGGCGCCCTGATGGTGAAGATCGACCCGTGCCCAGGGGAGCTGCGCACGGTGATGCTCCCTCCCATGGCCTCGATGATGCCGTGGCAGATTGCCAGCCCCAATCCAATTCCCTTGCCCACCTCCTTGGTGGAGAAAAAGGGTTCGAAAATTCGCGTCAGCAGATGCTCCTCGATGCCGCAGCCCGTGTCCCGGACCGCGACCTCAAGGCCGCCGTCCCGGAAGTCCCCCGTCAGGGTCAGGACGGGCGCGTCATGCCCGACTGGGTCCGCCGCTTTCATGGCCTCCATGGCGTCGAGGGCGTTGTCGATCAGATTGGCCATGACCTGCTCCCATTCCGTGGAGGGCAGCCGCAGCTGCGCGATCCCATCGGCCCAGCGTTCCTGCACCCGGATGCCCAGGCCTTCGAGCCGGCTTTTCCGCGCCTCGAGGAGGCCCCGCACCAGCGCGGGCAGGTCCGCGACGGCTCCCCGGGAATCCACGGCGCAGCGCAGGGTCAGCAGCTTGGAGGTGATGGCCTTGCACCTGCTCGCCTGCCGGCGGATGAGTTCCAGGGATTCCAGGAGATCCCGCCGGCTTCCGGCCTCCATGGGCGTGTCCTGGATCATTTCCTCGACCCAGCCGGCCTCGTTGAGCATGACCTGCAGGGGGTTGTTGATCTCGTGGGCCACACCCGTGGCCAGCTCGCCCAGGGCGGCCAGCTTGGCCGCCTCGGCCATGCGCTGCCGGGACAGCGCCTCCATCCTTCTCCCCTCGGCTTCGCCGATGGCCGCCACGAGGGTGTCGATGTCCGTGGGCTTGAGGAGATAGTCCCGGGCTCCTCCCTTCATGCCGGCCACGGCCGTGCCCAGGGTCGAGTCGGCCGTGAGCAGGATGACTTCGGGCGACGGTTTCTCCGCCTTGAGGGCGTCCAGGGCCTCCAGCCCGCTCATGCCCGGCATGGTGATGTCCAGGACGACGACCTCCGGGGACGAGGCGCGGGCGGCCTCCAGGGCCTCGGGGCCGCTGTAGGCCGTCTGGACCTCCATGCCCCGCGCGCGGAGGCGTTCGGCCACCAGATCGGCGAAATCGCGCTCGTCGTCGACTACCAGGACATGGACCATGGACGTCTACCTGTGCGGGAGGCTGCTCTGGGTCACGGTGCGGATGCTTTCCAGCAGCACGTCGATGTCCAGGGGTTTCTTGTGGTACAACGCCGCCCCGAGGTTCACGCAGGACTCGAAATCCTGGTCCGAACCGTGTCCGCTGAGCATGATCACGGGCAGTCCCGGCCAGCCCTTGCGGATGCGTCGCAGGACCTCGATGCCGCTCATGCCGGGCATGCGCAGGTCCAGTACGACCACGTCCGGCGGGTCCTGGGCGATCATTTCCAGACCGGCTTCGCCGTTCAGCGCCACGCGAGGTGAAAAGCCGCGCATTTCGAGGCGCTCCTGCAGCGTGGTCACGAAGGCTTCCTCGTCGTCGATGAGAAGAATGTGCGTTTGGTCCATGGCCTCATTCCTGTTTGCGGACCGGAAAGAACAGACGCAGCCGCGCTCCGTCCCACTCTACGCGGCCTTCCTCCAGAAGGGAGGCCAGAACCGTCAGGCCCTCGCGGTCCTGCTGAGCGCCCTGGGGCGGGAGCAGGCTCAGGGCATGGTATTCCTGACCCGCCTCGACGCTCATGCGCACCACCCCTTCCTTGACGCCGGCTCCGACGGCCCACTGCACGGCCCTGTAGCCGGCCATGAGGATCCGCAGGGCCCCCACGGCCACGGGCAGCGCGGACGAGGCCGGCGTGAAGTCGACCGCGGCGCCCCGCAGGCGCACCAGCCGCTCCGACAGCTGGGCCACGGTGCGCGCGTAGACGGCCAGGTCGCACCCGTCGAGGAGGTCGTCGTCCGGGGAGTGGGCCAGCCTGCTCGTCGCCTCCAGGAGCCCCTTGCCCCGGTCCACGTGGGTGGCGATGTGCTCCAGGGTGCGCTCCATGTTGGGCCTGTGCTTGAATTCCACCCTGGCGTTGACCTTCAGGATGTCGCCCATGAGGCCGGCAGACTCGCGGATGATGGCCAGGATGTTCTGCATCTCGTGCATGGTCAGGGCCGTGACGGTTCCCATGAAGCGTGCTTCGGGCGCGATTTCAGGCATTGGGAGTTCCTTGGGAGGCCTTCATGGCCTCGCCGAGCGTGGCGATGAGCTCTTCCAGATCCAGCGGCTTCATCATGTAGGCGAAGGCGCCGTAGCGCATGCCCTCGATGCCGTCGCGCGTCTTGCCCTGGCCCGTGAGCAGGATGACCTGCACCTTGGGGTGCTCCTCCTTGACCCGCTGCAGGACGTCGAGGCCCTTGATGCCCGGCATCATGACGTCGAGGACCATGACCTGCGGCTCGTTCTCGGCCACGGCCTTGAGGGCCGCCTCGCCGTCGTAGACCACCCGTGCGTCTATGCCCCGGATCTCCAGACGTTCGGCCAGGGTGCTGATGAATTCGACCTCGTCATCCACGAGCAGTATGTTCCACGCGCTCTTATCCATAATCTTAACCTTCCAGGGAGTTTCTCGGCAGCAGGATGGTCATGGTCGTACCCTCGCTCAGCGCGCTCCTGACCTTGATTTCGCCGCCCAGGCGTTTGACGATGCCGTAGGTGATGGACATCCCGAGGCCCGTGCCTTTCTCTTTCTTGGTGGTGAAGAAGGGCTCGAACATGTTCTTGACGGTTTCCTCGGACATGCCGCAGCCGTTGTCCTCGATGGACACGCCGACGAAATGATCGTCTTCGTTCCACGTCCTGAGCACGATCCTTCCGCCGTCCGCCACGGCGGCCATGGAGTTGTTCAGGATGTTCAGGAAGACCTGCTGGATCTGGCCATGGTCCGTGGGGATGTTCGGCAGGTCCGGGGTCAGGTCGCGCACGAGCTCGATGTTCCGGTACTGGGCCTCGCGCTCCAGGAAGCCCAGCGTCTCGATCAGCACGGCGTTGACGTCCAGGACTTCGATCTTGACGTCCATGCGCTTGGCGAAGCCGAGCATGCGATGGGTGATGCCGCGGCAGCGGTCCACGGAGCGCAGGATGGCCTCGATCTGGCGGGCGAACTTGTCCTTGTCCGGGAAGTCCGGGCGCAGGTTCATGATGTCGCGCATGAGCCCGGCCTTCTCGTTGATGATGGCCAGCGGGTTGTTGATCTCGTGGGCCACGCCGGCCGCCAGGCGTCCGATGGAGGACAGCTTCTGGGAGTGCTCCATCTGGTGGATGGCGCCCAGACGCTGCTCGTCGCTCTCCTGCAGCCGCGAGATGAGGAGGCTCGTGATGCGGTACACTGCCAGGAAAATGATGATCACGCCCGAAACGAAGATGATGAGCAGGTCGATGCGGACCGTGTACCATGTGCTGAAGGCCGTCGGCTTGGGCTTGACCGATACCAGGGCGAAGTCCGTGTCGGAGATGAAGGCCGTGGCGACGAAGAAGTTCTGTCCGTCGGCCTGCATGGACTGGACGTTGGACTCGAAATTCGTTGGCGGCAGCTGGAAGGGCAGCTTGTCGAGCACCTTGCCGAAACGGCGCGACTCGGTCTGGAGGACGCCCGCGCGGTTGACGAGGAAGGCGTCGCTGTCCGGCCCCAGGCCCATGGCGCCCAGGATGCGGTCGAAGTGCATGGTGTCCAGGGTGGCCCTCAAGACCCAGGATTTGCCGCTTTCCGTGGTGTGGCGGACGGCAATGACCACGTGGGGAAACTTGCGGAAGCCGAGAAAGACGTCGCTGACGTAGGTGCCCTTGAACTGCACCTGCTGAAACCAGGCCTGCTCGGAATAGTTGCGTCCCACCAGGTCGTAGGGACCGGCGTAGCTGACCTGCCTGCCCGAGGCGTCGATGAGGCCGAGGTCCACGAAGCCGGTGAACTCGCGGCGCATGACCTGGAAGATGCGCTGCAGGTTGGCGTCGTCGGACAGTTCCTCGAAATCGTAGGCCGAGGCGATGAAGCTCACGGCCGAGGTGCGCTCGGCCAGGAAGAGCTCGAAGGAGTGCTTGGCCTTGCCCAGCAGGGCCCGCATGGGCGCCTGCACCTCGGCCGTCATGGTGTTCTGGTGCTCGTAATAGTTGATGCCGGCCAGGGACAGGAGCGGCAGCAGGGTTACCAGGGCCATGAGGGAGACGATCTTGCGCCGCAGCATGCTGTAGCGCCTGGGCGAGTTGATCTCCGTGCCCATGTCGGTCTTGATGGTGCCCAGGGTGGAGGAGAGGATGTTCTTCATGCCGGCTCCCCGGCCCGCTCGTAGAGGATGTCGCCGGCCTTGAGGCGGCCCGCGGCCAGGCTAGAGACGACGCGCTCAAGGGGGCCCATGACGGAATCGATGACGTCGATGCGCTTCCAGCGCAGGTAGTGGTAGTACTCGTCCTCGATGCCGCCGCAGACGATGGTGCCGATGTCGCGCGAGAGAGCCAGGTCGCAGAGTTCGTCCCCCGAGGCGTGGGCCAGGAGGAAGGACCTGCGCGTCACGATTTCGCCGTTCTCGGCGATGTTCAGGAGCAGGGCTTCCGTGGTCAGGTCGAAGCGGGGGGCTATTTCGTCCCTGGCGACGGTGATCAGTACGCGACGTTCCATGGCTTACCGCTCCTCCGTGTTCTTGCGGCCCGTCTTGCGGGCCTTGTCCGCGCCGCGGGGCGTGGTTCCGGCGTCGAGGTGGCCCGTCAGGTGGACCGGCAGGTGCTCCGTCCGGATCGTTTCGCCGGTGCAGACCATGGCCGCGAATTCCATGATGTTCCTGAGTTCGCGCACGTTCCCCGGGAACTCGTGCTCGCGCAGGAGGCGCACGGCCTTGGGGCTGATGCCGGTGATGTTTTTCTTGAAGCGGGCCGCATACTGCCCCAGGAAGTGGTGCAGCAGGAAGCCGAGGTCCTCGCCGCGCTCCCGCAGGCGCGGCAGGTGCAGCCTGATGGCCGAGATGCGGTGGAAGAGGTCTTCCCGCAGGCGGCCGTCCTGGACCAGCTTGTCCGGCGACTCGGCCGTGGAGGCCATGAGCCGGGCGTTGACGCGTACGGGCTTGGAAGCCCCCACGGGCAGGACCGTGCCCTCGTCCAGGAAGCGCACCAGCCTGCTCTGGTGAGACAGGGGCAGGTCGGCGATTTCCGAGAGGTAGAGGGTCCCGCCGTGGGCCTGTTGGAAGCGGCCGGGCTTCAGTTCGCCGGAGTTGTCCAGGACGCGCCCGAAGAGCTCGGCGTCCAGGAGTTCCTCGGGCATGGGGCCGCAGCTGAAGCGCACGAAGGGCTCCCGCGAGCGCGGGGAGGCCTTGTGCACGGATTCGGCCAGGAGGTCCTTGCCCGTGCCGGTCTCGCCGGTGATGAGCACCGGCGAGTCGTGCTGGGCGATGACCGGCACGAGGCGAAGGAGCTTTTCCATGGCCTGGCTGCGCCCGACGATCTGCCCCTGTCCCGTGGCCTGGGACAGACGGGCCTCGGTCTCGCGCAGGGCCGTCAGGTCCTCGACCACGTCGAGGACGCAGACGGGGCGGTTGTTGCCGTCGCTGACGCGCACTGGCGTGATGCGGATGGGAATCTTGCGGCGGTGGCGGTTGATGCAGTCGGTCTCGACGCCGGAGCCAGGCCCCTCTTCGCGCCCGTGAGGGCAGCCCTGGACGCAGGCGCGGCTGCGCAGCACGTGGCTGCAGGGCAGGCCGCGCACCTCGTCCCGGCTGTAGCCGGTCAGGGCTTCCAGGGCCTTGTTGAGCATGAGCACGCGGCCGCCGTCGTCCAGCATGACGATGCCCATGGGCAGTCCGTCCAGCAGGGCGGGCAGGTCCGGGCAGTCGGTCCCGATCAGGTCTTCAATCCGTTTGAGCACGCAGATCTCCCTTAGTGAGCGCCGCCCCCGACGATGCCGGACGCCGCGAAACAAAGCACGAGGACTTCGAGGATGGAAATGACGGCGTAGGCCATGTCCTTTTTCTTCAGGTACGCAAAGATGACCGGAATGTAGCAGATGATGGTCAGGCCGCCCAGGAGCGCGATCCCGAGAAAGTTCAGGAAGTCGCCCTTGCCCAGCAGCGTGGCCCAGCCCCAGCCGGTCGGCACGTTGTTCTGGGTCAGATAATCGCCCACGGGCTGGGACCAGAACTTGGTCACCAGTTCCATGGAGACGTACGGATCCATGATGCCGGTGACATAGACTATATACGTCAAAATCATGAGAGCCAAGCCGCCCCAACACCCGTAAAAAAGGATGTTGGCGTAGGTGATCTGTTCGGCCGGCGCGTTGGTGTCGGGTCTATTCATGGTTGTTCTCCTTGAATGCTGATGGTTAGAAGCCCAGGCCCTTGGCCAGCGCCTTGCCGCCCGCGAAGAGCAGGACGCCGATGACCATGTAGCGGATGAAGGCCGGCTTGGCCTTGGCCAGCAGGCGCACGCCCACGAAGGAACCCATCATCAGGCCGATGATGGAGGGGATGGCCATGAGGGGGATGACGCAGCCCTGGTTCAGGTAGACCCAGGCGGCGGAGGTGTCGGTGATGGACAGCAGGAACTTGCTGGTGCCGACGGCGACCTTCAGCGGGGCGCCCATGAGCAGGTTCAGGACCGGGACGTTGGCCCAGCCGGCGCCGAGGCCGAACATGCCGGCCATGATGCCGATGATGATGAAGAGCAGCAGGCCCGGCAGGGTGCGGTGGGTCTTCCACTCGACGATCTCGCCGTTGGCCTCCATGTAGGCGCCCTGGATGCCCAGGGCCAGGCCCAGGGCGTCCTGCTTGGTGACCACGGGGCGGGCCGTGTTCTTGGAGGTCAGCAGGAGGACGGCGATGCCCATGATGGTGCCGCCCAGGCAGATCTGGACCACGTTGCCCGGCAGGGCCAGGCCCAGGAAGGCGCCGACGATGGCGCAGCTGGAAGCGATCAGCGCCACGGGCAGGGCCAGGCGCAGGCTGGCGAGGTTTCGCTTCAGCAGGCCCGGTCCGGCAGCCAGGGCGCCGGCCAGGGCGACGAGCAGGCCCGCGCCGCGCACGAAGTCGAGGTGGAAGGGGAAGAAGCCGCTGACCAGGGGCACGAACAGCACGCCGCCGCCGACGCCGGCCAGCACGGCGATGATGCCCAGAACAAAGCAGAAGAAGAGCAGGATCGTCGGCCAGGCCCACCAGGGCAGCGTCGAGGGGGCGCCTGTGGCCTCGGCCATCTGTTTCGCCGCCTCGTTCGCCAGTTCGGTGTTGTTGCCCGCCCATGCCAAAGTGACCAACAGGAGAAGAGCCAGTGCGGTCCCTCCCAGAATTCGCATCAACGTCATGTTCAGTTTCATCCCAGTTTCGCTCCCGTTTACACGTTTCCTAGAAATACATTATGAAAAAAGTGTCCTGCGGCACGATGCCCAACGCATCTGGTCTCCTCTCAGGGCAAGGACCATGCCAGCTGGGAAATCGAGGCGGACGAAGGGTTGACGAGGTTCTGGGATCGGGGTAATCGGCAAATTATTGCCGCATTCGGCAAGATTGTGCCTTTTTTCTCAAAATTCGGGCATGCGGGAATGACGTCGCGGCGTGCGGCGGTGCGGAGTGTCCAGGCTCGAAGCGGAGCGTGCCGGGTGATGAAAATTCAGGAACATGGGTTGGCGCAGACCGGTAGCAAGGGCCGGAAGCGGGTTGGCAAAAAATTGCCGCAAGCGGTCGCCCCGTCCGAGGCGCAGGTGCTGGAACTCGGCACGGAGGAGGGGCTCGGCAAGTTCGTCATCCAGTCCCGGAGCATGCGCGACCTGTACCGCCTGGCCACGCAGGTGGCCGGCTCCGACGCCACCATCCTGGTCTACGGCGAGTCCGGCACGGGCAAGGAGCTCTTCGCCCGCCTCGTGCACCAGCTCTCGGGGCGGCGCGCCAAGCCGTTCGTCCCGGTCAACTGCGGCGTACTCAAGGGGGAGCTTTTCGCCGACAAGTTCTTCGGCCACGAGGCGGGGGCCTTCACCGGGGCGCAGCGCCAGCGCAAGGGCAGCTTCGAACTGGCCGCCGACGGGACCCTCTTCCTGGACGAGGTGGGTGAGATCCCCCCGGCCAACCAGGTCGACTTCCTGCGCGTGCTCGAGGAGAAGACCTTCCGCCGCCTGGGCGGGGAGAGGCCGCTGCCCTTCGACGCCCGCATCGTGGCCGCCACCAACCGCGTGCTGCACAAGATGGTCGCGGCCGCCGAGTTCCGGGCCGACCTCTACTACCGCCTGAACGTCATCCCCGTGACCCTGCCGCCTCTGCGCGAGCGGGTCGACGACATCCCGCCCCTGGCCGAGTATTTCCTGGCCATGTACCGCCACCGTTACCACAAGCCGGGCGTGCGCCTGGCCCCCGCCACCCTGGACGCGCTGTGCGACTATCCCTGGCCGGGCAACGTGCGCGAACTGCGCAACCTGACCGAGCGCCTGGTCCTGCTGTGCTCCGACCCCCTGATCGAACCCTCGCACCTGCCCCTGGAAATGCGCCTGGCCACGGGCCTGCCCGCCGTCGACCGCAGCCAGGGCGTGGTGACGCTGGAGGCCGCGGTACGCCAGGCCGAGGTCGAGGCCATCGTCAGGGCCTGGGCCGAGGCCGGCGGCAGCAAGGCCCGCCTGGCCGAGATCCTGGACGTCAGCCCCCGCACCCTGCGCTACAAGCTGGCCGAGTACGAGCTCAGGTTGGCCTGACCGTCAGTCCCGCAGTCTTTCCTACACCTTTTTCACCGTTGCTCTACCGGCTCCCCGCCCGCGCACTATGTCTCCCATCCACCCTGGAAGTATATGGCTTGTCCGGCAAAAAATTGCCGCACAAGGTATTTCGGCCCTGAGATGCCTGGGGCGTGTTCGCGCAGATCAGACTGAACTGTCCCAAAGGAAAGTTGAAAGTATAAAAAAATAGAATTTTGCATTATTTAATAACACGAATTATGAATTGATCATACTAGAGGAAAAGTCTATGGTTCGTCCGCCCTTGTTTGGACGCGCCAGCATGACTGATTTCATACCATTCGATGACATCGATCCTCACCGCCTGGATCTGTCCGGCCCAGTGCTGCGGCAGGCAGGGGCGCCTTCTTTCCGCGTCGCTGAAGGACGTGAGCCGCGTCTGTTCCGCATCAGGGAATTGCCGTGCCTGGGCATGGCTGCCGCGCTGCATGGACTGATCGTCATCTTCGGGCTGTCCGTCGCTGTGAGTACGCAACCTTACAGCCCGGTAGTCAGCATTGCCCTGCTGCCCGGAGTTGCCGTTTCCGGGCAGCCTGCTGGTGGCGATGGGGAATCGGGACCTGTGGCTTCTGCAACCGTGCCGGAAACGGTTGCGCCCAAGGCTGCGGAGGCCGTGGCCGCGAAGGTTGACCCTGCGGAGGTTCGCCCCGCGAAGCTTGCGCCGAAGAAAGCGGTGCGGGTGGCCAGGAAGGACGTGGCAGCGGCCGTTAAAGAGCCTGCTCCTGAGAGGCCCGCGGAGAGCAGTCCCGCAGTGAAGAGCGCTGACGAGGCGCAGGGCGACATATCCTCATCGCCCGCGGCGCCGGCAGTGGAAACGGCGTCCGGGCCCGCCTCCGATGGGGGACGGCTCGGGGGTGGGACTGGCGGAAACGGCCCGGCTGGCTCGGAAGGTTCGGGAGGAGGGGGAGGGCCGGCAGAGGCACGCTTCGGCGATGCCGACGGGCCCCGCTTCGTGCAGCGCGTGATGCCCAAGTATCCGGAACTGGCCCGCAGGCGGGGCCGTGAGGGCCTGGTCGTGCTCCGTTTGTCCATCGATGCCGACGGGGTGTTGCGGGACATCCTGGTTGTGGAGAAAGCCGGCTTCGGCCTCGACGAGGCGGCCCTGGAGGCCGCCAGGGCGTCGACCTATGCCCCGGCCACGCGGTCCGGCCGGGCCGTGGATTGCGTGGCCCTGCTGCCGGTCCGTTTTGCCTTGAAGGAGGGGTGAGCGGCTTGAGCGATTGCGTGACAGCCGGGGCATGCCCGGCGGTGGGAAGAACTTTGGAAAACGTGCATCTGCAGTGAGGTTGGTATGATCATCCGATTGTTGTGGTTCTGCCTTTGCATCGCCGGGGTCCTGCCAGCCCAGGCCCGGACGGTTTCGGACGCCATGGGCCGAGTGCAGGACATTCCCGACAGCGTCGAGGGCGTCATCTGCTCGGGTTCGGGCTGTCTGCGCCTGCTGACCTATCTTCAGGCCCAGGGTCTGGCCGTGGCCGTGGATGACATCGAATCCAAGAGCAACCGTTTCGATTCGCGGCCCTACGCCCTGGCCAACCCGCAGTTCAAGGGCCTGCCCATTTTCGGACAATTTCGCGGCCAGGACAATCCGGAACTGATCCTCACCCTGGAGCCGCTGCCTCAGCTCATATTCAAGACTTTCGCGGCCATGGGGCACGACCCCGTCGAACTGCAGGCCAAGACCGGCATCCCCGTGGTCGTCCTCGACGCCGGCAATCTCGGGGCGCAGAGGGATCGATTCTACGCTTCCCTGCGCCTCATGGGCGAGGTGACGGGCAAGGCGGAGCGGGCCGAAGAGCTCATCGCCTATTTCGACGCGACCATCGCCGATCTCGCTGCCCGCACCGAGGGCGTCTCCGAGACCGACAGACCCTCGGCCTATCTCGGCGGAGTGGCCTACAAGGGTCCCCACGGCTTCCAGTCCACGGAGCCGGGCTACCCACCCTTCGCCTTTGTGAGCGCCCGCAATCTGGCCCGCGAGCAGGGAGGGGCGGGGCAGGACGTCAGCAACACGAGCGTGTCCAAGGAACAGATCGTGGCCTGGGATCCGGACTTCCTCTTCGTGGACCTGTCCACCCTGCAGATGGGCGACGAGGCGGGCGGACTGCACGAACTTCGAACCGACCCTGCCTACGCGACCCTGACTGCCGTGCGGGAGGGACGGGTTTTCGGGGTGCTGCCGTACAACTGGTATTCCCAGAACTACGAATCCATCCTGGCCAATGCCTATTTCATAGGCAAGGTCCTGTATCCCGAGCGGTTCGAAGACGTCGATCCCGCTTCCAAGGCCGACGAGATCTATGCTTTCCTTGTCGGCAAGCCCGTGTTCAGGGCCATGAACGAAACCTTCGGCAACATGGCCTACACCCGGCTCACGGTGCGCTGATGCACGCCGATCACGGCCACGTGCCGGAGGAATACCGGCGCTATCTGGCCTGGAAGCTCGGGGTTTTGACCTTGACGTTCGCCGCCTTGATCGCCTGTCTGGTCGTGGCTCTGGGAGTGGGGCCGGCCGGGCTGTCCACAGTCGATGTTCTGGGCTCTCTGGCCGGAACTTCAGACAATGCCCGCGTAGATGCCATCGTGCGCGGAATCCGTCTGCCCCAGGCCCTGGCGGCCATGGTCGCCGGCGGCGGGCTGGCAGTGTCCGGGGCGGTCATGCAGGCAATCCTGCGCAACCCCCTGGGCTCGCCCTTCACTCTGGGCATCTCTCACGCCGCGGCCTTTGGCGCCGCGTTCGCAGTCATGGCCCTGGGCTCGGGGCTCTTGACCTCCGGGCGGACCACCGTGACCATCACCAACCCCTACGTGACCACCCTGTCCGCCTTCGCGACCAGCCTTCTGGCGTCGGGCATCATTGTGGCCATCTCACGCCTGCGAGGGGCAAGGCCGGAGACAATGGTCCTGACCGGCGTGGCCTTGGGGGCCCTGTTCACGGCCGCGACCATGTTTCTGCAGTATTTCGCCACCGACGTTCAGCTCGCAGCCATGGTTTTCTGGACCTTCGGGGACACGGCCCGAGCCACCTGGGGTAAACTGGGGCTCATGACCGCGGTTGTCGGGCCCGGATTTTTCTATTTCTGGGCCAAGAGCTGGAGCTACAATGCCATGGACGCGGGCGACGAGACGGCCAAGGGGCTCGGGGTTCGCGTGGAGCGGGTGCGCATCGTCGGCATGCTCCTGTCCAGCCTGGTCACGGCCGTGCTCATCGCCTTTCTGGGCATCATCGGTTTTGTCGGCCTGGTGGTGCCGCACATGTTCCGGCGCATCATCGGCGCGGACCACCGTTTTCTCCTGCCCGCTTCCCTAGTCGGCGGGGCTTTGCTGCTCCTGGCCTCGGACACCGCGGCCCGCCTGATTCTGGCCCCGCACCTCCTGCCCGTGTCCGTGCTGACGGCGTTCCTTGGCGCGCCGACCTTCCTGTATCTCATCGTCAGGGGGAAGCGGGCATGATGCTTTCCGTGTGCGGCGTCCGTTTTTCCTACAACGGGCACCCGGTGCTGCGCGATGTGGATTTCCGTCTGGATCGCGGCGAACTGCTGGCCATTCTGGGGCCCAACGGGGTGGGCAAGACAACGCTCCTCAAATGCATGAACGCCATCCTTCGCCCTGGAGGAGGCTCCGTGCTGGTGGAGGATCGCGACATTTTGAGCCTGTCCCCATCCGAAATCGCCCGGGACGTGGCCTATGTGTCCCAGAAAAGCGAAACCTCGCGGCTGACGGTCTTTGACGCGGTGCTCATGGGCCGCGCCCCGCACATCCGCTGGCGCGCCAGCGAACTCGATCTGGGCAAGACCGAGGCAGTCATCCACACCTTGGGCCTGACGTCCATGACCATGCGCTACATCGACACGTTGAGCGGCGGGGAACTGCAGAAGGTCTGCATCGCCCGGGCCCTGGTCCAGGAACCGTCGCTCCTGCTCCTGGACGAACCGACCAGCGCCCTGGACCTCAAGAACCAGGTCGAGATCATGTCCCTCGTCCGCAGGGTGGTGGACGAGCACCGCATCGCCGCGGTCATGAGCATGCACGACCTGAACATGGCCCTGCGCCATGCCGATAAGGCCGTTTTTCTCAAGGGCGGGAGCATCCACGCCATGACCCCTGTCGCCGGCGTGACCGCCGACGTCATCAGCGACGTCTACGGGCTGCCGGTTTCCATCCACCATCTCGACGGCCAGCCCGTCGTCATTCCCACAACCTGAGGAGAGAAATCATGTCCTGTCAGTTTCCCCGGGAGCGCATTGACGCCACCATCGCCTTTCACGGCCACAGCTGCCCCGGCCTGGCCATCGGCATCCGCGCCGCCGAATTGGCCCTGCGCGAGCTCGACAACCCCACGGATTCCGAGATCGTGGCCGTGGTCGAGACCGACATGTGCGGCGTGGACGCCATCCAGTTTCTGACGGGTGCGACCATGGGCAAGGGCAACCTCATCCATCGCGACCACGGCAAGATGGCCTTCTCCTTCTTCCGGCGCGACAGCGGTACGGGCTTCCGAGCCCTGCTCAACCCGGCGGCCCGCGGGGGCATGGACGACGAGATGGCCGAACTGATGCGCAGGAGCGGCGACGGCACGGCGACGGATGAGGACCGCCGGCGCATGGCCGACCTGCGTTCCGGCCTGCAGCGGCGGTTCATGGAGCTGCCCCTGGACGAGATGTTCCTCATAACGCCCATGGAAAAGGGCGCCCCACGTCCCCCGAAGATCCTGCAGAGCCTGATCTGCGACCACTGCGGCGAGAAGACCATGGAGTCGCGCACGCGGCGCTTCGCCGGCGCCACGCTGTGCATCCCGTGTTTCCGGATGGTCGAACAGAAGATCTGATCCGCGGCGGGGCCGCCCGTTCCGTCGAGTCGTATATATCAGCGCGGCGCGTCGCGAGGCGCGCCGTTCGGGCGCCGTATGGGCAGATGCGCCCATAGGTGCTACGAAATATAAAAAAATACTCATAATGTGTTATGAAATATGTAAGTACTCCGAGGAGGGTGTCATGGGTGTACGGGGATTCGCAGCGGCGCTGTGCGTTGTGGCGGCACTGGCAGGAACCGCCTGGGCCGGGGAAGGGGAAGCCGTTCTGGAAGAAATGACGGTGGTGGGGGAGAGGCTGGTCACGCCGACCCGCCAGGCCAACGAGCAGGTTTATACGGGCACGGAGATCACCCGCAGCGGCCTGAAGTTGTCCGGGACCAGGGCCGAGACCAGCGTGTACGAGGCCATGGGCGCCTTGCCGGGCGTGCAGGTGGAGAGCGTCGACCCCTACGGCCTGGCGGCCGAGCAGAAGAACACGCGCGTGCGCGGCGTACGTGGGTTCCTGGGGTCCATGACGGTGGAGGGCGTGCCGAACTGGGGTGGCAACCCCATGGGTCCGCGCGAGTACATCTACGACATGGAGAATTTCGAAAGCCTGGCCATCTACAAGGGCGCCATCCCGGCCGGGCTGGGCACGGGCGTGGGCGCACGCGGCGGCGCCGTGGAGCTGCGGCCGCGCTGGCCCGAGGAGGACCCGGGACTGGACCTGAATCTCTCCGTGGGCGGCAACGCCTTCAGCCGGGCCTTCTCGCGGGTGGACAGCGGGCGTCTGTGGGCCTCGGACACGGCCTTCAGCGCCTCGGCCTCCTGGACCGACGCCGAAAAATGGAGGGGACCGGGGGACCTGGGGCCGCGCGTCAACGCCAACTTCATGCTCGACCAGCCCTGGCATGGGGAGGACGCCATCCGGGTCTGGGTCAACCACAACCACGTCGAGCAGGACCTCTACCGTTCCCTCGGCTACGACGACATACGGGATCTGCGCGAAAACTACACGAAGGACTTCAATGAATCCCTGACCGGAGTGAAGGGGCAGGACATCTTCTACTACGGGAACAACCGGGCCGAGCATGAGAACACGGACATCCTGGCGGTGGTCCCCTTCACTTTCAATGACATGTTCAAGGCGACCCTCAAACCCTATTACTCCCGGGAGGACGCCGACATCTACCAGGGCGTGGAGTCTCAGGGCGGCGTCGTGCAGAAGCGCATGCGCGACATCGACCGCGTCGGGCTGCTCTCGCAGGTGGACGTGGAGATGGAACTCGCCCGTTTTTCCGTAGGACATCTCCTTGAGTCCGTGGACATGCAGATCAATACGGACATATACAACCCGACCACCGGAAAATTCGTCAACCACAGCATCTGTACCGAAAATGACGGCAACGGCTACGTCAACAGCCCCTTCGCCACCCTGGCCGGAACCGCCGGCAGCCTGGACTGGCAGGTCGGGCTCAAGTACTTCCGCTACGACGAACCCGCCAGCGCGGGCTACACCTCCGTGGGCGGCGTCCTGACGGAAGCGCCGGACCTGGCCCGCGACTCGCGCGTGTACGACGTCTGGCTGCCCAGCGCCGGCGTGAGCCTGACCCTGGACGAGACCTTCCAGCCCTACGCCAGCTACGGCCGCAGCCATATCCGGCCGTACTCGTACGTGCCGCTGATCAACCTGTACAATTCCAAGCGGGCCAAGTTCCAGGCCGCAGGCGTGACCCTGGAGGACATGTTCGAAGGCTACGACATGGAGACCTCGGACAATTTCGAGCTGGGCCTGCGCATCACGGGCGAACGTTTCGACATCACCCCGGCCGTGTTCTACTCCCTGCACGACAACCTGCTGACCACGGTCTACGACCCGCGCGTCGGCGAGAGCTACGCCCAGAACGTGGGCGAGGCCACGGGTTACGGAGTGGAAGTGGAGGCCAACTTCCATGCGACAAAGGACCTGACGGTCTTCGTCAACCCTTCATACACGCGTCTGACCTACGACGACGACCTGACCTACCAGGGCAGCACCCTCGAAGCCGAGGACGAGCAGGTCGTGGACACCCCGCTGTGGATGGTCAAAGCCGGGCTGGTCTGGAAATGCATGGGCTTTGAGGTCGTCCCGAGCGTGTGCTACATGGGTGAGCGCTACGGGGACGTCGAGCACGAGGAGCGGGTCGACGACTATGTGGTCGGGGACCTGAGCGTGAAGTACACGTACAGGGACTTGGATTTCGCCGACGGCATCCGCTTTGCCCTCGATCTCTACAACCTCTTCAATACGCAGTACGTGTCCATGATCAACGCCTCCGACGACACCCGGGAGGGTGGGGCTGGCTACTATGTCGGGGCGCCCTTCACGGCGGTCTTCAGCGTGGGGGTCGAGTTCTGAAGCCGGGCGGACGACTGCCCTCCGGGCCCCGCTTTTCCGCAAGGGATAGTGGGGCTCTGTCTTGTTAGCCGCCCCAGGTCTCCCGGTGCACGAGTTCCGACCTGAAGCGGTCCAGGGCCTCGAACGGGGTGGCGGGCCAGCCCAGGGGGACGAGGGAGAAGGGAAGGATATGGTCGGGGAGGCCAAAGAGCCTGCGGAAGCCGTCCATGCGGTCCTGCTCCGGGTAGATGCCGACCCATACGGTTCCGAGCCCCAGGCCGCGGGCGGCCAGGAGCATGTTCTGGGTGGCGGCGCTCAGGTCCTGTACCCAGAAGGTCGGCCATTTCTTGCCGTCGGGGTCACCACAGGCGAGGATGGCCAAGGGGGCCTGGGCGACCATCTTGGCGTAGGGGTGGAAGGTGGGAATCGCTTCGAGCCGCGCTCTGTCCGTGATCACGACGAAACGCCACGGCTGCTGGTTGCCGGCCGAAGGCGCGGCCATGCCGGCACGGAGGACGGTTTCGATCATCACTTCGTCCACGGGCGTGTCGGTGTATTTGCGGATGCTGCGCCGTGTGTGGATCGCGTCGAGAAGTTCCATGATGTTCCTCCGTGCTGCAGGTTGCGTGGCCGGGCCCGTCTTCCGGAGCTGAAACAGCGTGTCCGTTGACGGGGAATGCGTCGAGCCCGTCAGTTCTGTGCGTTCTTGAGCTCTTGCATGGCCTTGACCAGGGGGCCCAGATCGGGCCGGGAGTTTATGTCGTGCACGTCGATGTAGCGGATGATGCCCTGTTTATCGATCAGAAAAAGCGACCGCTCGGCCTCGCCCGTCGAGCGCAGGATGCCCAGGGCGTCGGCCAGCCTGCCGTGGGGGAAGAAGTCCGAGGCCACCGGGAACCACACGCCGCCCATTTCCTGGACCCAGGCGTGCAGGGTCGGCACGTTGTCCACGCTCAGGCCGATGAGCTGCGTGTCCGCTTGGTCGAACAGGTCCTGCACGATGTTGTAGCCGGGCCACTGCCCCGAGCAGACCGGGGTCCAGGCCGCCGGCACGAAGGACAGGGCCACGTTTTTCTTCCCGCGGAACTGGGCCAGGCTGATCGTGCCCCCGTCGATGGTCGGCAGGCTGAAGTCCGGGGCCGGGTCTCCGATCTTGACTTTCAGGGTGCTGTCCACCGGCTTCAGTTCACCCACCTCGAAGAGATGGTCCTTGGGGATGCCCGGGTCCTGGGCCACGGCGCAGAGCGGTGCGCCGCAGATCAGGACCGCGGCGAGAAGGAAGGGGATCAGATGTCGTGACATGGGTCTACCTCGCAGCCTTGCTCGCTTTCAGGGCATGGTCCAGAAACGAGGCGGCGGATTCCATGCGGCCGAGCATGGTGTCTGCGACGATGATTTGCTTCTTCTGCGCATCGAGGTCGAGGACATAGAAGAAGGGCGTGCCGACTTCGCCGATTTCCTTGTTGACCTTGAAATCGGGGTCCGAGAACAGCGGGAAGGTCACGGCGTACTTCTCCCGGAAAACCTTCACTTCGAAATCCGAATTGCCGACGCCTACGCCGATGAGCTTCACGTCTTCGGCCAGCCCGCGGCTTTCGATCAGGGCGTTCAACTCGTTGAGGACCGGCGCCTCGCGCTGGCAGTGGGGGCAGTACATGCTGAAGGCCACGAGAATGACGGTCTTCCCCCTGATGTTGGAAAGGTTGTGGGGTTCCTGGCCGGTCAGGCCCAGGTGCTTGAGATGCTCGGGGGCCAGCTCGCCCCGCAGCTGCAGGTCGGGCATGACGCTGCCCGCAGGCAGGGGGTGCGAGGCGGGGCTTTCCGACGCTTCCATGGCCAGAGCGCTTCCCGCAAGGAAGGACAGGAAAAGGCCGAACAGAATGATGCCGAGGCGCATGATGGACTCCGTAAGGGGACGGACCCGGGGTGGGCCGCATGCAGATGATTGTGGGTGTGCCGCTGCGGCACACCTGAAGACAATACGATTTATGCTTGTAGCAGGCCGGCATACGGCCTGCAACCAATGTCCCAATACTCACGTTCCGGCACAGAGCATAAGGCCCGAAACGCCCCGCAGCCTCCTGGCTGCGGGGCGTTTCGGGTCATGCGGTGCACTCGTCCACAAGGTAGAGGATTGATCGGTAGGGGATTTTCCCGTGCAGAGCCAGGCCGACCTCGCAGGTCCGGCTGGTGGAGTAGCCTTCGGTGCAGTCCTGGACCTTGTCGGCCAGGGTCTTCAGGGCCGAGGCGTTGAGTTCCGGCACGGAAAAGCCCTTGTCCCCGGCGAAGCCGCAGCAGAAGACGTCCTCCGGCACGACCACCTTGGC
>Ga0075012_10000916_pt1 | contig 30811 bp, 27 predicted proteins | sample All_14_2_FD_71474 | JGI IMG/M metagenome (GOLD analysis project Ga0075012, IMG submission 71474) | Freshwater microbial communities in response to fracking from Pennsylvania, USA - Allegheny Zone_MetaG_DW_15 | ecosystem: Environmental > Aquatic > Deep subsurface > Groundwater > Drilled...
GGCGCGGGGTTGCAAGAAGGCTGGCGCTGGCCAGCAGGAGGCTGCGACGTTGCATCACGATTCTCCGGGAAGAGGATGGGGAGGAAGGCGGAGGCCGCTGCGCTACTTCATCGCGACGAGACCTTCGATGAAGCGGCGCTGCAGCAGCAGGAAGACGAGCACGAGCGGCACGGCGATGATCAGGCTGCCGGCCATCAGGGCGCCGTAGTCAGTGCCGGCCTCCTGCGTCTGGAATAGCATCACGCCGAAGGGCGGCGTGGCCCGCTCGGCCGAGGTGATGACGACCGACGGCCAGTAGAGATCGTTCCAATGCGCGACGATGGAAATGACGGCGAAGGCGCCGAGCGTCGGCCGCGCCATCGGCAGCAATACGCGGACCAGCAGGTCCATCTCGCCGAGGCCGTCGAGCCGCGCGGCCTCGATCAGCTCATCCGGCACGCGACAGAAGAACTGCCGCATCAGGAAGATGCCGAGGGAGGAGACGATCCACGGCAGGACCAGCGCCGCGACGCTGTCCATCAGGCCGCTCCAGGCGACCATGACGAAGAGCGGCGTCGCCAGCACCGGTGCCGGCACCATCAGGCCGAGCAGCACGCAGCCCCACAGCAGGTCTCGGCCCGGGAAGCGCAGCTTCGCGAGGGCATAGCCGCAAGGCACCATCAGCAGGAGCTGCGCCGCGAGGATCAGCGCACAGACCAGCGCCCCATTGCCGATGAAGCGCAGCAGCGGAGAGGCCTCGAAGGCCCGGGCGAAGTTGCGTGTCACCGCCGCCCATTGCGGCAGGGCGAGGATGTCCGTGCTCAGGATCGCGTCCTGCGGCCGCATGGCGACGAGCAGCGCCCAAGCCATGGGCAGCATCACCAGGCCGGCGGCCAGGAGCAGGAGGCCATGCCGCAGCAGGGTTTGCCAGCGCAGCATCATGCCCCCTCCCGCCGCCGGCCGAGACGAAGCTGAAGAGCGCCAAGCAGGAGCGCGGCGATGAGAAAGAGAACCGTCGCCGCAGCCGCCTGGCTGGTGCGGAAGAAGGCGAAGGCCTCCTGGTAGATGACGAAGAGCAGTAGGCGCGTCGCATTGCCCGGCCCGCCCTGGGTCAGCACCGCGACGGTGTCGAACGTCATCAACGCGTGCGCTGTCACCACCACGATCACGAACAGCGTCATGGCCCCGATATGCGGCGCGGTGACGAGCCAGAAGCGATCCCAGGCCGCGCCCATGCCATCCAGTCGTGCCGCGTCGTGCAGTTCCGTGGGGACCGAGGCCAGGGCCGCGAGGAAGAAGACCATCGCGAAGCCGGTCTCGTGCCAGATGCCGATCAGGACGAGGACAGGCAGCGCGGTCGCTTCGTCCCGCAGCCAGTTCGTAGCGGGGACGCCAATCGCCTCCAGCGCCTGGTTCACCAGGCCGAAGGAGGGGTGCAGGAGTATCTGCCATGCCATCGACATCGCCGCGAGCGTCGCGATGTAGGGCAGGAAGAAGATCGTCTGATACAATGATCGGCCGCGCCGGCATCCGCTGATCAGCAAGGCGAGGACGAGGCCGAGGCCCGTCGCGCCCGGCACGACCATCAGGACATAGCGCAGCGTCGCCGCAGCCGAAGCCTGGAAATTCGGATCGGCGAGGAGTTCCCGATAGCGGGCGAAGCCGACCAGCGCGGGCGCCGGACCACCGAGCTGCCAGTCGGTGAAGGAGGTACCGACGACGAGAAGGAGAGGCACAACCTGCAGCAGCAGCATCAGGATCGCCACCGGCCCCGCCAGCAGCAGCCCGGCCCATCGCCGCTCAGACATGGGCCGGCTCGCGCAGAGGTTCGATCGCGACGCGCTTGCCTTCGACGTCGAAGAGAAGGGCCGCGGCCGGATCGGGGGCCAGGTGGATGGGCGCCCCGATGGCCGGCAAGGCAGCGGCGCCGGTCCGCACGATCAGGGTGCGGCCGGCATGCTCGACGCGCAGGAAGGCTTCGGCCCCATGGTATTCAATGCGCCGCACCGTCGCCGGCACACCGGCCGCCGCGAGGCGCAGCCCCTCCGGCCGGAAGGCGAGGGTGACGGACTTGCCAGCCTGGGCCGGCGCCCGCATGCCGAGCGGCACCTCGCCGAACTGCACGGTTCCGTCGGGCGGCAGGTCCAACGCGAAGCGATTGAGCGGGGCGCTGCCAATGAACTCCGCGACCGCGAGACTGCGTGGTGCGCGATAGATCTCCTGCGGCGTGCCAAGCTGCACGATGCGGCCGTGCAGCATCACCGCGATCCGGTCGGAGACGGCCATCGCCTCCGCCTGGTCATGGGTGACGAAGAGGCAGGTGACGCCGAACTGCCGCTGGATCTGGGCAATCTCCTCGCGCGTCTGCACGCGCAGCCGGGCATCAAGGCTCGACAGCGGCTCATCCATGAGCAGCAGGGAGGATTGCCGGATCAGGGCGCGGCCAAGTGCGACACGCTGGCGCTGCCCGCCCGACAAGGCGACGGGGTGGCGGTCGAGCAGCGCCGAGATCTCAAGAGTATGGGCCAGCGCCTCGACCTGGCGATCGATCTCGGCGCCGACGCATCGTGAGGCGCCATCGAGCCGAAACCGATCGGCAAGCCGCTGCAGCCGCGTCAGGCGCCGGGCGCGCAGCGGCAGCGCGATGTTCTCGCGCGCCGTCATCTGCGGATAGAGCGCGAAGCTCTGGAAGACCATGGCGACGTTCCGGTCGCGCGGCGCGACCCCGGCAAGCTCGCGCCCGCCGAGCCGGATGCTGCCCGCATCCGCCTGCTCCAGACCCGCGACGATGCGCAGCAAGGTCGACTTGCCGCAGCCGGATGGGCCAAGCAGGCTGATGAACTCGCCGGCCTCCGCGGTCAGGCTGATGGAGTGCAGCACCGCCGTAGCGCCGAAGCGCTTCGACAGGCCCTGGATCTCAAGCTTCGCCACATGGCCCCCTCGAACATGTCTATATATGTTGTAACAACCGTTCGGTGACGGTGGCGTGACGCGGCGGTGATCGTTCATGTGTCGTGGTGAGGCGGTGCCCGCGGGTCCCACCCCGAGGCCCGGAGCACGGCACTGCGCTCATTCGACGGGCGCTGCGCGATCGCCCGGACGCGCGTGCATGTGGCCTCGGGCCGGGTCGCGCGTGCTCGCGCGCAGGACAATGGCGCTGCATGGCGGAATCGGGCCGGCAGGCCCCGAAAGCGGCTAGGCGGAGCCGCGCATCAGACATATTCTGCCTGAAAGCGCATTCACCCATGCGCCCTGCGGGGCCTCGTCATGCCCCGCAGACAAGAGACAAAGGGAGAGATGAGGCACGCCTGACGAGCTTGCCGCGCCGAGAGCCACCCTTCAGCGGAAGGTGGCGGGCGCGTCCATGACAGGCATTCCTTCATGCGATGCGGCGCATCGATCGGGTGGCTTTGACGGCCTGCTCAGGACCCTCGGCAGCAATGCCGGTCCCGCGACATCGGCAGAGACGACCGCCATCGAAAGTGACGCGGCGTGTGGAGGGAAGGAGTGTCCAATCCAATGAATCCGGAGATCACCGGGCGGCAGATGGGCCGCATGATCCTGGCCGCGTCAGGCGCGGCCGCGACGACCCTTCTCGCCGGGCCAAGCCTGGCTCAGGCTTGGCCCGAGCGGCCGATCCGCATCATCGTGCCGGCACCGCCGGGCGGGTCCACCGACATCTACACCCGCGTCATCGCCACCATGATGGCCGAAAGCCTGGGTCAGTCGGTGGTCGTCGACAACCGCCCCTCGGCCGGCGGCATGATCGGGGCTCCGCCGTGGCACGCGCCGCACCGGATGGATACACACTTCTCGCCTGCGCCAGCTCGGTTCTCACCATCGCGCCAGCGATCCAGCCGAACAGCGGATTCGATGCGCAGCGCGACTTCGCGCCGGTCTCGCTGATCTACGAATCCCCGCTCATCTTCGTGGGCACTCGCGCCTTCCCGCCGAAGACCATCGGCGAGCTGATCGCGCGCGCCAATGCTGAACCCGGGAAGATCAACCTTGCCTATCCCGGCAACGGCACCACGAACCACGCCGCCGCGGCACTGTTCAATCGCTCGGCGCGGACCGACATCGTGCTCGTGCCCTATGTCGGCAATGCCGGGGTGGTGAACGCGTTGCTGCGTGGCGATGTGGACATGGCGATCGACTCCATCCCGACCTCCGGGCCGCTGATCCGCGACGGCGCCGTCAAGGCACTCGCTGTCGCCGGCGTGCATCGCTCGCCGGCCCTTCCGGACGTGCCGACCGTCGCGGAAAGCGGTCTGCCGGGATACGAGGCGATCTTCTGGAACGGGATCTTCGCCCCGGCCGGCACGCCGGCGCCCATCATCGCGCGGTTGAGCGCGGAAGTGGACAGAGCGCTGCGCCAACCTGCCCTTGGCGAACAGATGCGCGCGGCCGGCGCGGAACCTCGCGGTGGCGCGCCGGAGGTTCTCGCGCGGCGCTTCGAGGCTGATTTTGCGACCTGGGGACGCGTCATCCGCGACGCGCGCATCCGCAACGAGTGACCTGCGGGAGGGGCAGAACGACTGCCCCTCGCCTGCTGCCCGCTACTGCGGCGCGAGCCCGATCCGCGCGATGACGGATTTGCAGAAGCCACTGCCAATCCCGAGCAGCGCGTGGCCATCAGGCCGCGCCTGCGTGACCTCGGTCGTGCCGATGACGCCCATGGCGGCCGTCTTGTTCTCCACCACCACCGGCTGGCCGAGGCGCGACGACAGTTCCTGCGCCATCGCAGGCAGCGCGCCGAACAGTGACGTCGCGTGGCCAGACGATGAAAGTCTCTTCGCGTCTGCGGCATGAATGTAACCTCCCGGTTCGCATTTCTTGTGGTGCGCCGCACATCGAAGCGCATTGCGATATGCGGCTGCATGCGCCTGCGCGCTGGATCGATGCATTGCAAGAAAACGCCTTGTCGGGCCTTCGGATCGAATCTACGCTTTTTGTGAAAGCGCTTTCCAACGACGCGGTGTGCGCCTTCCCAGGGTTCAGCAATGGGCGCAGCCAAGCGCCCGAGAGGAGGAAGCGAGGCATGCGTCATACGCCTGCCGTGTCGATGGTGCTCGTGCCATCGGACCGCGAGAAAGGGAGTACGGTCTCGTGACCGACTATCGCCATCTCAAGGATCGCATCGCGATCGTGGGCGTCGGCAACACCGCCTATGGGAACTTCCCGGACATCGACGATTTCGGTCTCGGGGCACGCGCCTTCCGCTACGCCGTCGAGGATTGCGGGCTGGACAAGAATCGCATCGACGGGCTGCTGACCTGCCGCGTGCCGCACTATGCGCGCATGGGCGAGATCCTCGGCCTCAATCCACGCTGGACCATCCAGCTGCCGCCGCATGGCCGCATGTCGGGCATGGCGATCGTCGAGGCAGCGGCCGCGCTGGAAGCGGGACTCTGCGACTATGCGGCGCTCATCTACGCGAATATCGGCCGGTCGCGCCGCGTGAACTACGGCGGCGACGAAAGCCCGGGCGTCTGGGATCCCTGGGGCTTCACCTCACCGGGCGCGGCGCATGCGATGATGTTCCAGCGCCACCGCACCCTCTACGGGACGACGACGCGGCAGCTCGCCGAGGTCTCGGTCGCCTTCCGCTATCACGCGGGACTCAACCCGAACGCGGTGATGAAACAGCCCATCACCATCGATGATCATGAATCGGCACGCTTCATCACGGAGCCGCTGCGTCTGCTGGACTACTGCCTCATCAATGACGGTGCGGTCTGCATCATCATGACGACGACGGAGCGCGCGCGGGATCTGAGGAAGCAGCCCGTGCTGATCTCCGGCATCGGCGCGCGGGAAGCCTTCACCACCGCGTCCATCTCCAATTTCGATATCAACTTCTGGTATGACGAGATGCAGGACGTCGCGGCGCAGGCCTATGGCATGGCCGGCGTCGGCACGGCCGATGTCGACGCGCTGATGTGCTACGACAATTTCAGCCCGACGGTGCTGTTCAGCTTGGAAGGCCTCGGCTTCTGCAAGCAGGGCGAGGCCGGCTCCTTCGTCGAGGGCGGCACGCTGAAGCTCGGCGGCAAGCTGCCGACGAATACCGATGGCGGCCACTTGTCCAATTCGTACATGCAGGGCTGGGCGTTGAACGTCGAAGCGGTGCGGCAGGTCCGTGGCGAATGCGGCGAACGCCAGGTGAAGGATGCCGAGGTCGTGCAGTACTGCGGCGCCACACCCTGTTCCCGCTCCATCATCTACACGCCGGGCTGAGGAGCGCACCATGCAGCCAGCAACACCCGCCAAGCCCCGCCCGCGCATCGACACGGTCAGCCGCGGCTTCTGGGACAATGCCCGCGCACAGCGCCTGTCCGTGCAGCGCTGCGACGATTGCGGCCATCTGCATTTCCCGGGATCGCCGGTCTGCCCGAAATGCCTGTCCGAATCGCAGTCCTGGGTGCCGGTGTCCGGTCGCGGCACGCTGCTGTCCTGGGTGCGGTTCCACCGCGCCTATTGGGACGGCTTCCGCGCGGATCTTCCCTATCTCGTCTGCCTGGTCGGCTTGGAGGAAGGGCCGATGCTGGTGAGCAACATCGTCGACGCCGCGCCCGAGGATCTCAGGATCGGCATGGGCGTCGAAGTCGTGTTCGAAGCCATGGACGATGAAGTGACGCTGCCGAAGTTCCGCCCCAGTAGCTGAGACACACCACCGTCCAAGAGCCAAGAACACAAATCGGGAGGTAACGGGAGCATGAAGAACACATTTCGCGTGATGGCGCTCGCCGCGACGCTCATGGCGTCCGTGGCCCTAAAGGCGCCGGCTGAGGCACAGGACCGTGCGACCACCTTGCGCGCAGTGGTGCACGCCAATCTGCAGATTCTCGATCCGGTCTGGACGACGGCCTACATCACCGGCCGTCACGGCTACCTCATCTACGACACGCTCTACGCGATGAACGCGCAGTTCGAGCCGCAGCCGCAGATGGCCGAAGGCCATGAGGTGCTTGAGAACGGCCTCGTCTATCGCATCCGCCTGCGGTCGGGTCTGCGCTTCCACGACGGCTCACCGGTGCGCGCGGCGGATGCGGTAGCGTCGCTGCGCCGTTGGATGGTGCGCGACACGATGGGCCAGCAGATGGCGGCGGTCACCGCCTCCGTCGACGTGGTCGACGACAAGACCTTCGACATCCGGCTCAAGGAGCGCTGGGGCATGGTCCTCGACGCCCTGGCGAAGCCGTCCAACCCGCCCTTCATCATGCCGGAGCGCGTCGCGCAGACGCCGGCCAACACGCAGATTACCGAGACGATAGGCTCCGGCCCCTTCATCTTCGTGCGTGACGAATGGCGGCCCGGCAACCGCGTGATGTACCGGCGCAACCCGGACTACGTGCCGCGTGCCGAACCGGCCGACTACCTCTCCGGCGGCAAGCGCGCGCTCGTCGAGCGGGTGGAGTGGCTCTACATCCCCGACCAGAACACCGCCCTTGCAGCGCTGAACGCAGGTGAGATCGACTATTTCGAGGCGCCGCCGCTCGACTTCATCCCGATGCTGCAGCGCAACCGCAGCATCCAGATCATCGACATCGACCCGCTGGGCACGCAGGGCGTCATCCGGCCGAACTTCCTCTATCCGCCGTTCAACGATCCGCGCGCCCGCCAGGCCCTGGCGCATCTGGTCCGGCAGGAAGACTTCATGCGCGTGGTGGTGGGCAACCCGCAGCTCTACCGTCCCTTCTGCGGCGCCTTCTTCATGTGCGGATCGCCCAACGGCATCGAGGTCGGCAGCGAGCCGTTCCGCCAGCCGAATGTGGAGCGGGCCCGGGAACTGTTCCGCGAGGCCGGCTACAATGGCGAGCCCATCGTACTCCTGCAGCCCACCGACCGCCCGCAGTACAATGCGGCCGTCATGGTGCTCGCCCAGGCGCTGCGCCGGGCCGGCGTGAATGTCGATGTGCAGGCGATGGACTGGAGCACGCTGCTCTCCCGCCGCGCCAGCCGCAACGATCCGCATCAGGGTGGCTACAACATCTTTCTCACCACCCAGGGCGGGCCGACCGCCGCCACGCCACCGGCCAATTCCTGGTTCAACACGACCTGCGACCGCGCGAACCCCGGCTGGGCCTGCGACGAGGAGCTGACGAAACTCGTCGCCGACTGGTCGCGTGAAAGCGATACCGCGGCACGTCGCCCGATCCTCGAACGCATCCAGCGGCGCGCCTGGGAGGTCCTGCCCTACATCCCCTATGGCCAGTACACGCAGCCGATCGCCGTCCGCTCCAACATCCACGGCGTCCTGATTGCCGGCGTTCCGGTCTATTGGAACATCGAGAAGCGGTGAGGTGAGAGGAACCGGTCATGGGGTCCTATGTCATCCGCCGCGTCCTGGCCACGCTTCCCGTCATGGGCGTGGTGGCGGTGATCGTCTTCCTCATGCTGCGGCTGAGCCCGGGCGATCCGGCGGCGATCATCGCCGGTGACAATGCCACCAGCCAGGACATCGCGCAGATCCGCGAGTATCTCGGTCTCGACCAGCCGCTCGGGGAGCAGTTCGTGCGGTGGATCGGGCAGCTCCTGACCGGTGACTTCGGCAATTCGATCTACCTCAACAGGCCGGTGCTCGGCCTCATCATGGAAAGGGTCGGGCCCACCCTGGCCCTGTCCATTTCCACCATGGCCTTCGCGATCCTGCTCGCCATACCGCTCGGTGTTCTGGCGGCCTGGCGCGCGGGGTCCTGGGGGGACCAGGCGATCATGGCGATGTCGGTGCTCGCCTTCTCAGTGCCCGTCTTCCTGATCGGCTATGGCCTGGTGATCGGCTTCTCGCTCGAGCTCGAATTGCTGCCGGTGCAGGGCTTCGTCAGCCTCAGCGAGAGTCCGATCGGCTTCCTGCGGCATCTCGTGCTGCCGACGGTTGCACTCGGCCTCGTCTACACGGCGCTGCTGGCGCGGATCACGCGCGCCACGATGCTCGAGACGCTGAACGAGGACTTCATCCGCACCGCCCGCGCCAAGGGCCTCGCGGAGCCGCGCGTGTTGATCCTGCACGCGCTGAAGAACGCCTCGGTGCCGATCGTCACCACCATCGGCACCGGCATTGCGCTGCTGATCGGCGGCGTGGTGGTCACCGAAAGCGTCTTTGCGGTCCCCGGCATCGGCCGGCTCACCATCGATGCCGTGCTCCAGCGGGACTACCCGGTGATCCAGGGCGTCATCCTGGTCATCGCCGGTGTCTATGTGCTGGTGAACCTCGCCATCGACCTGACCTATTCCCTGCTCGACCCGAGGATCCGCTACTGATGGCTGCGAGCGACATCGCGGCGGTGCCCGCCACCATCCCTGGCGCCCCCCGTCGGGCCAGCCGCCTGCGCCGCGTGGCACGCCGCCCCCTTCCGGCGATTGGCGCGACGCTGCTGGCCTTGCTGGTCCTCTCCGCCCTGGCCGCGCCCTGGCTCACCTCGCACGACCCGTTTGAGATGAACGTCGTCGACCGGTTGATGCCGCCGAACGAGACCTACTGGTTCGGCACCGACGCCTATGGGCGCGACATCTTCACGCGCACGCTCTATGGTGGTCGCGTCTCGCTGGTCATCGGTGCCTCGGTGGCCATCGCGAGCACGGTGATCGGCCTCTTCATCGGCGTGCTGGCCGGGTATTTCCGTCTTGCCGACGCGGTGCTGATGCGCATCATGGACGGGCTGATGGCGATCCCGGGCATCCTGCTTGCCATCGCCCTGATGTCGCTGACGCGCGCGAGCATGTGGGTGGTGATCGTCGCCATCACCATCCCGGAGGTGCCGCGCGTCGTGCGCCTGGTGCGCGCCGTGGTGCTCTCGGTGCGCGAACAGGTCTATATCCAGGCCGCCAGCGCCATCGGCACGCGCCTGCCGCGCCTGATGATCAAGCACATCCTGCCCAACACCTTCGCTCCGCTCATCGTGCAAGCGACCTACATCGCGGCCTCGGCGGTGCTGGTGGAAAGCTATCTCAGCTTCCTCGGCGTCGGCACGCCGCCGGAGATCCCGAGCTGGGGCAACATCATCGCCGAGGGCCGGCTCTACGTGCAGATCGCCTTCTGGAACATCCTGTTCCCCAGCGTCTTCCTCGCGCTGATGGTGCTGTCCATCAACATCCTCGGCGACGGGCTGCGCGACATGCTCGATCCGCGCCTGGCGAGGCGGATCTGATGGCGCCGGATCCCGTCCTTCTCGTCGAGGAGCTGCGCACCGAGTTCGCCTCCGGCGACGGCCCGCCGCTGGTCGCGGTCAACGACCTTTCCTTCCGGGTCGATCGCGGCGAGACGCTGTGCATCGTCGGCGAATCCGGCTGCGGCAAGAGCCTGACGGCACTGTCCGTCCTGCGTCTGCTCCCGCGCCCCTATGGGCGGATCGGCGGCGGCCGGGTGCTGCTCGACGGCAAGGATCTCGCCAAGGTGTCCGAGCCGGAGATTCGCGCGGTCCGTGGGCGCTCCGTCTCGATGATCTTCCAGGAGCCGATGACCAGCCTGAACCCGGTGCTGAACATCGGCCGCCAAATCGCCGAGACGGTGATGGTACATGAGGGCCTGCCCTGGCAGGCCTGCATCGACCGCGCGCTCGCGATGCTGAAGCAGGTGCGCATCCCGGAACCGGAGCGCCGTCTGCACGAATACCCGCATCAACTCTCCGGCGGGATGCGCCAGCGCGTGATGATCGCCATGGCGCTCGCCTGCCGCCCGCGCGTGCTGCTGGCGGATGAGCCGACCACGGCGCTGGATGTGACCATCCAGGCGCAGATCCTCGACCTGATCCGCGACCTGCAGACCGAGACGGGAACCGCCGTCGTGCTCATCACCCATGACCTTGGCGTGGTGGCGGAAATGGCCGACCGCGTCCTCGTCATGTACGCCGGCAGCAAGGTGGAGGAGGGCTCGGCGGAGGAAATCTTCGACGCCCCCGCCCATCCCTACACGCGCGGTCTTATGGGCGCGATGCCGCATCTCGGCGAGGCGCGCGGCGCGCGACTGAACGAGATCCCGGGTGTCGTCCCGGCGCTCAATGCCCGGCCGCCCGGCTGCGCCTTCGCACCGCGCTGCAGCCAGGCGACGGCGCGCTGCCATGCCGAGGCGCCGCCGGTGCGCAACCTGGGCAGCACCCATACCGCGGCCTGCTGGGAAGTCGGCGAGGGAGCGGCCGCATGAGCGCTTCCGTGCTGGAGGTTCGCGACCTCGTGAAGCATTACGAGGTCGGCGGCGGCCTGTTCGGCCGCGGCCGCAAGCAGCTTCGCGCCGTGGACGGGGTAAGCTTCAGCATCGCCCCGGGCGAGACCCTCGGCCTGGTCGGGGAGAGCGGCTGCGGCAAATCCACCGTCGGCAAGGCGGTGTTGCGCCTGGTCGAGCCGACCGCCGGCCACATCGCGCTGGAAGGCGAGGACATCACGACCCTCGGCGCGGCGGCGATGCTGGAACGGCGCAAGAAGATGCAGGTCATCTTCCAGGACCCCTATTCGTCGCTCAATCCCCGCATGAAGGCGGGCGAGATCGTCCAGGAGCCGCTGATCAACTTCGGCATCGGCACACGGGCTGAGCAACAGGAACGCGTCGCCGCACTCTTCGCCCGTGTCGGGCTGCGGCCGGACCAGCGTGCGAATTATCCGCACGAATTCTCCGGCGGGCAGCGCCAGCGCCTCGGCATCGCCCGCGCGCTGGCCTTGGGGCCGAGCGTCATCATCGGGGACGAACCGGTCTCCGCGCTGGACGTCTCGGTCCAGGCCCAGGTCATCAACCTGATGATGGACCTCCAGCAGGAACTCGGGCTCAGCTACCTCTTCGTGGCGCATGACCTCGGCGTGGTGGAGCATATCAGCCACCGGGTCGCGGTCATGTATCTCGGCAAGATCGTCGAGATCGCCGGGCGCGCCGCCCTCTTCGAATCGCCGCGGCACCCCTATACCGAGGCACTGCTGGCGGCGGTGCCCGTCTCCCACCCGCGGGCCCGGCGTCGCCGCACCGTCCTCCGGGGCGATGTGCCGAGCCCGATCAATCCCCCTTCCGGCTGCCGCTTCCACACGCGCTGCCCGATCGCGATTGCCCGCTGCCGGGAGGAGGAACCGCCCCTGATCCACGGCGCCACCGGGCATGGCGTCGCCTGTCACCTGCGAACACCGACGGGGTGATATCCTGTCCGGCGCCATGACAACCGAAGACAATCCGCCGTCCATCGGTCGCCGACGCCGGCAGCCGACGCACAAACCCAAGGTCCGCCTGGAGGAGGTCGCCCAGGAAGCGGGTGTCTCCGCCGCCACGGTCTCGCGGGTCCTCAACAACCCGTCCCTGGTGACGAAGGAATTGCGGGACAAGGTCCTCAAGGCCACGAAGAAGCTCGGCTATGTCGCCGATGGGGCAGCGCGGGCACTAGCCTCGCGCCGGTCGCGAGCGCTGGGCGCGGTTGTGCCGAACCTGTCGAACACGATCTTCTCCGACATGATCGAGGGCTTCCAGCAGCGCATCGAACCACAGGGCTACACCATGCTGCTGGCGACCTTCGAATACGACGAAGGCGCCGAGTACCGCAGCGTCCGCACCATGATCGAGCGCGGCGTGGACGGGCTCGTACTGGTCGGTGTGACGCGCAGCAAGGAACTTGAGGCGCTGCTGAAGAACTCCGGCATTCCCTTCGTCCAGACCTGGGCACCCGCCCGCGCCAGCGAATACCCGACCATCGGCTACGACAACGCCACCGCGGCCCGCCTGCTCATCGATCACCTGGTTGGCCTCGGCCATCGCGACATCGGCGTGGTGGCGGGCCTCACCCAGCACAATGACCGGGTCCGCGCCCGCCTGGCCGGGCTGCGCGCGGCGATGCGGCGCCACCGCTTGCCGCTGCCGGCCGATCGCATCGTCTACACCGAATACCGCATCGCCAAGGCGCGCGAGGCCTTCCGCGCCCTGCAAAGCAAGGGTGAGCTACCGACGGCGCTGATCGCGAACAATGACATCGTCGCGCTGGGCCTGATGATCGAGGCCCAGTCGCAGGGCATTCGCGTGCCGTCGCAGCTTTCCATCGTCGGCGTCGGGGACCTCGAGATCTCGGCGCACGTGAAACCGCCGCTGACCACGGTGCGCTCGCCGAAATTCGCGATCGGCGCCATGGCGGCGGACTACCTGCTCGCCCGCGTCAACGGCCGCGACTACGCGATCCCTGACGAACTGCCCCTCGAACTCGTGGTCCGGGGATCGACCGCCCCGCCACGCACGCCCCGCCGCAAGGACCCATCTTCATGACGACAGCGTCGAGTACCTCGCCCCTCACGCGCGACAAGGCCGGACATCTTCCGGGCATGCTGGACGGCCTGCGCGTCGTCGAGCTGGCGGATGAGACGGCCGAGTATGTCGGCATGGCCCTCGCCGGCCTGGGGGCCGAGGTGATCAAGGTCGAGCCGCCCGGGGGCGTATCGACGCGGAGCTTCGGCCCCTTCCTGGACGACGAGCCCGGTCCGGAACGGTCGCTGCATTTCTGGGGCTACAACCGCGGCAAGCGATCGGTGGTGCTGGACCTTGCGACGGCGGACGGCGTGGCGCAGTTCCGGCGCCTGCTGGGCTCGGCGGATATCTACCTCGATGCCAGCACGGGGCAGGCCGCCGGCGCTCTCGGCGTCGGCGCGAAGGACATCGCGGCGCAGTTTCCCGGCCTGGTCGTCGCCCGCATGACGCCCTTCGGCGATACCGGCCCGTGGAAGGACCACAAGGCGTCGGACCTGGTCCATCTCGCCCTGGGCGGTATCATGATGAATTGCGGCTACGACCCGGACCCGGCGAAGCACTATGATCTGGCGCCGATCGCCCCGCAGCTCTGGCACGCGTACCACATCGCCGGCGATCAGATGGTGGCCGGCATCCTCGCCGCGCTGATCCATCGCCTGCACAGCGGCGAAGGCCAGGACCTCTCGGTCGCGATCCATGAGGCGGTGTCGAAGAATACCGAGCTCGACGTCATGTCCTGGGTGATGCGGCGTGCACCGCTGTTCCGCCAGACCTGCCGACATGCCATCGAGAATCCGACCCATGTGCCGAGCATCGGCCACACCAAGGATGGACGCTGGTACATCGCGGCCGGTGTGTCCGTGCGTGACCAGACCAATGTCGTGCCGTTCCTGGCCGGATACGGCATGCAGGCCGACCTCGAACTCCCCGGCGCAGGGGCCGATGTCAGGGCGCGCAACGTGCCCGGCTCCGGCGCCGATGACGAGAAGAAGTCCCATGTGTTGGAGATCGTCCAGCGCTTCATCCGCTCCTTCCGCTACGACACCATGCCCTGGGGGGAGGCGCAGGCGGCCGGGCTGCTGTGGTCGCCGCTGCGCAAGCCGCATGAGAATGTGCTGGACGTGCATTGGCAGACCCGCGGCTCCTTCGCCGAGATCGAGCACCCCGAACACGGCCGGAGCTTCCACTATCCCGTAAGCCGCTGGCTCTCGACCGAGACGGTGTGGCAGTCAGGACGCCGCGCACCGCTGGTCGGCGAGGATACCGAGGCCGTGCTGAGCAGCCTTCAGCCGCGCAAGCCGCTGACGCAGCCGGCACGACCGCGCGGGGATGCGCCGCCGCGCCTGTCGCCCCACGGCAAGCCCTTCCCGCTGCAGGGCGTGCGCATCTTCGATTTCTCCTGGTTCCTCGCCTCGGCCGGCGGCACGCGCTTCGCGGCGGCGCTCGGCGCCGACGTGATCAAGGTGGAGTGGAAGGAGAATCCCGACACGCGGCTCGCGGCCATGGCGCCCATCGGCGGCCGCGCGGCGCGCGAGGCGGCGACGGCGCCGCTCAAGGGCGTGACCGATTCGGACATGGGCGGACAGTTCAACAACAAAAATTCGGGCAAGAGCGGCATCTCGCTCAACATCCGCCATCCGAAGGGGATGGAAATCGCCCGCCGACTGATCGCGCAGTCGGATGTGGTGGCGGAAGGCTTCTCGCCCGGCGTGCTGCAACGGCTCGGCCTCGGCTACGATGTGCTGTGCTCGCTGCGGCCCGACATCATCTATGTCCAGCAATCAGGCATGGGCGGCGTCGGCACCTATGGCCGCTTCCGCACCATCGGACCCGTCGCTGCGGCCTTTGCCGGCACCTCCGAGATGTCCGGCCTGCCGGAACCCGCCATGCCGGCGGGCTGGGGCTATTCTTTCCTCGACTGGATCGGCGCCTACAGCTTCGCCAGTGCGATCCTCGGCGCGCTGTTCCATCGCGACCGCACCGGCAAGGGGCAGTGGATCGACAGCTCGCAGTGCGAATCCGGCATTTTCCTGAAAGCGCTTCCTATCCTCGACTGGTCTGCGCATGGCCGCGCCTGGACGCGGATCGGCAACCGGTCACCCTACAAGCCCGCGGCGCCGCATGGCGCCTATCGCTGCGCCGGCGAGGATCGCTGGATCGCCATCGCGGCCTTCGACGAGCCGGCTTGGCAGGCGCTGGCGCGCGTTGCAGGACGCGCGGATTGGCTCGCCGACCCGCGCTTCGCCACCCTGGAAGGCCGCCTGCTGCACCAGGATGCGCTCGATGCCGCGGTGACCGAATGGACGTTGACGCAGGAGGCCTATGCCTGCATGGCCGCTCTCCAGCAGGCGGGTGTGCCCGCAGGCGTCTGCCAGACGGCGGAGGATCGCTGCGACAACGACCCGCAGCTTGCCGCCCTGTCCTGGCTGACCGAGGTCACCGGCACCAAGATCGGCCGGTGGCCCGTCACGGAAATGCCGGCGAAGCTCGCCGCCACGCCACCCTATAGCGGCGGCATCATCGACCGCGGCGCGCCGGGCTATGGGGAGGACAATGCGCGCATCCTCGGCGAGTTGCTCGGCTATTCCTCCGCGCAGGTCGCGGCGTTGGCCGAGGAAGGCGTGATCTGACACGCCGATGGATGGCCCCGCCTGGAAGCAGGATGTCGTCTTCATCGGCGACATCCACCGTCAGTGGCGCTACGTCGTGCAGGGCCTGGCCCGGGCCGCACGCAAGCCGCGGCTCGCCGTGCTGCTGGGCGACATGGAATGCGAGCAGCCGCTCGATGTCGTCGCGGCGCCGCTGCTCGATGCCGGCATCGCGGTGCAGTGGATCTGGGGCAACCACGACTATGATGGCGGACCGGAGATGTGGGCGAATCTCGCCGATCCGGAGCGCAATCCGCGCACGCGCGACGGCGCGCTGAACGGTCGGGTGGTCACGGTGGGCGGGCTGCGGATCGCCGGACTGGGCGGCACTTTCCGCCGGCGCGTCTGGGAACCACCGGAACCACCGCGTCTCCATGGTCGCGGCGAGCTGTCGGCGGATATCGCCGCGCTCGGACCCGAATGGACCGAGACACAGCGCCGGGGCATGGCCGAAGCCCTCGCCGCCATGGCGATCTGGCCGGAGGACGCTGCGGCGCTGTCCGGCCAGCAGGCCGACATCCTCGTCACGCATGAAGCGCCCTCGAGCCACCCGCAGGGCTTCACGATGATCGACGACATCGCGCGGGGGCTGGGTGCGCGCCTGATCATCCATGGCCACCATCATGTGTCGTATCGCGCGCGTGCCGCGGACGGGCTGCAGGTGCAGGGCGTGGCGGCGGGCTCCGCGGTGGGCCTCGACGGCCAGGCTTGGTGGCCGGGCGAACCGGATCGCTGGCTGGGCGCGCCGCCCGCCGGCTGGTCCCATCTTTAGGGAGCGAGACGCATGCAGATCACCGACCTGGCGGGGAAGAAGGTCCTCGTCACCGGCTCCTCCACCGGCATCGGCGCGGCGGTGGTGAAGGGCTTCGCGGCGCAGGGCGCGCGCGTCGTCGTTCACTACAACTCCAGCCGGGCGGAGGCGCAGGCGGTCGTCGCGGAGATCCACGCCGTCGGCGGCGATGCCGTCGCGTTGCATGCCGATATGCGTTCCGTCGATGCCTGTCGCGACCTCGTCGCCGAGACGCAGCGCCATCTCGGCGGCCTCGACGTGCTGGTGAACAATGCGGGCAACGTGGTGAAGCGCCAGGCGCTGCACGAGATCGACGACGCGCTCTACGACGAGATCGTCAACCTCAACGCACGATCGGTCTTCGCCTGCTCGCGCGCTGCCGTGCCGATCATGCTGGAACAGGGCGGTGGCGTGATCATCTCCACGACCTCGGTGGCGGCGCGCACGGGCGGCGGCAGCAAGTCCACGCTCTATGCCGCCTCCAAGGCCTTCGTCTCGACCTTCACGCGCGGCCTGGCGAAGGAAGTGTCGCGCCATGGCATCCGGGTCAATGCCGTGGCCCCCGGCGTGATCGGGAAGCCGGACCAGCACAGGACAACGCCGAGCCACCAGCTCGAAGCCTCGATCCGCCTGACGCCGATGCGTCGCATCGGCACGGTCGAGGAATGCGTGGGAACCTATCTATTCCTCGCCTCGGACGAGATGTCCGGCTTCGTCACCGGCCAGGTGGTCGAGGTGAATGGCGGGCTGCACATGCCCTGAGAGCCGGCGAAGCCATCCCGGTCTGGCCCAGCGAGCGGAGGAGACAATCCATGAGCGACATCAGAATACTCGTCGACGGCCTCGGCTTCCCGGAAGGGCCCGTGGCAATGGCCGACGGCTCGGTCATCCTCACCGAGATCAATGGCGGCTGGATCAGCCGCGTCACTGCAGATGGCACATACACGCGGCTCGGCGCCTCGGCTGGCGGCCCGAACGGGATCGCGCGCGGACCGGACGGTGCGCTCTATGTCTGCAACAATGGCGGCAGCTACTATCCACCTGGTCATTTCGCCGGCCAGGGGCCGTCCGCCGACTATGCGGGTGGCTATATCGAGTGCGTCGATCCGACGACCGGCGAGCGCCGGACGCTCTACACCGAATGCGACGGCAACCGCCTGTCCGCGCCGAACGACATCGTCTTCGATCGGCAGGGCGGCTTCTACTTCACCGACCTGGGCAAGCGGTACAAGCGCAATCGGGACCTGGTGGCGTGTACTATGCGCTGCCCGACGGCTCCTCGATCCAGGAGATCGCCTACCCCATCGTCACCGCGAACGGCGTCGGCCTGTCGCCGGATGAGACGGTGCTCTACGTCGCCGACACGGAATCCGCGCGGCTCTGGGCCTTCGACATCGAAGCGCCGGGCGTGATCCGCAAGGCGCCCTTCCCATCGCCGCATGGCGGGCGCCTGGTCGGGAGCCTGCCGGGTCTCTGCCGCTTCGACAGCCTGGCGGTGGAGGCATCGGGCAACATCGCCGTCGCGACGCTGCTCGCCGGCACCATCACGGTCTTCTCGCCGACGGGGGAGGTGGTGCGCTCGGTGTCCATGCCGGACACGCACCCGACCAATATCTGCTTCGGCGGCGCGGATATGCGGACAGCCCATGTCACGCTGTCGCGCCGTGGGGCGTTGGCGATGCTGCCATGGCCGGAGGCCGGGCTGCGGCTGAACTTCCAGGAGTGACTATGCCATTGGAGAGGGGCGGCGCCCCTCACCGGTCCGCGTCACACCTTACGCCCCACCCTCGGCCGCAGCAGCTCCGCCAGCACGAACAGCGCCGTCACCACAACGATGACGACGACCGACGCCGCGACCAGCAGCGGGCTGACCTGCAGGATGACATCGTCCCACATCTGCTTCGGCAAGGTGCTGCGCAGCCCGCCGCCGATGAAAAGCGCAACGGTCAGCTCCTCGAAGGAGGACAGGAAGGCGAAGATCAGGCCTGCCACCAACCCGCCGCGGATCAGCGGCATGGTCACCCGGCGGAACACGCGCGGCCGGTTCGCCCCGAGCGTTGCCGCCGCCTGATCCAAACGCCAATCGTGCGACTTCAGCGTCGCCAGCACGATAACGAAGGCGATCGGCATGGCATGCACCACATGGCCCAGCATGATGCCGAGGTCGGTCGCGATCAGCCCGAGCCGCGCGAAAAGCTGGAACAGGGCGACACCGACGACGATGGACGGGATCACCATCGGCGTCATGAACATCAGGAAGGCGAAGGGCGTCAGCCGGCTCGCGCTGCGCGACAGGCCAAAGGCCGCGAGCGTCGCCAGCGTCATCGTCACCACGGCCGTCGCCGCGCCGATGCCGAAGGACCGCAGCGTGGCCGAGGTCCAGACCGGGGAGTTCAGGTACTCCTCGAACCACCGCAGGCTGAAGCCCGGCGGCGGGAAGGACATGAACTCCGCGCTGGTGAAGGCCATCGGGATCAGCGCCAGGATGGGCAGGACAAGCACTGCGATGACGATCACCGCATAGGTTGGCAGCAGCCAGGCGAAGCGATGCCTCCCAAGCAGCCGCGCCAAGGCCTCGGACAGGCCCCCGAACAACGTCCCCGCGACGCGCGTAACCCATAACCCCGCCCGGCGGATCGGGCTGCGCGCCGAACGCGACTGCGACCCGCCGCCGGTCATCCGCGACAGGCCGAAGATGCGGTCGTAGACCAGGCAGCTCGCCAAGGCCGCGGCGATCAGCAGGGCGGAGAGCGCCGAGGCGAAGACCAGGTTATCCATCTGCTGGACCTGGGTGATGATCGCCTGGCCCATCATGGTCTCGCGCGGGCTGCCGAGCAGTGCCGGCGTGATGAAATACCCCAGCCCGCCAATGAAGACGAGCAGCCCGGCCGAGGCCACGCCCGGCATCGACAGCGGCAGATAGATGCGCCAAAAGGCAGTGACCCGCGACGCCCCGAGCGTCCCCGCCGCCTGTGTCAGCCGGGGATCCAGTTGGGTCATCACCGACAGCATGGACACGGCGGCGAGCGGCACCATGCTGTGCATCATCGCGAAGATCACGGTGGCACGGTTGAACAGCAGGTCCGGCGGTGCCTCGATGCCCAGGGCGCGCAGCGTCTCGGCGAAGATCCCGTTGCGCCCGAGCAGCACCAGCCAGGCGAAGTTCTTCACCAGCGCGCTGGTCCACAGCGGCATCAGCACCAGCAGCGCCAAGATGCGCTGCCGTCGTGCCGGCAGCCGCGCCAGCCAATAGGCAAGTGGATAGCCGATCACCAGGCACAGCACCGTGACCTGCAAGGCGATCCAGAAGGTGTTGGAGATGATGCGCGTATAGACCGGCACGCCGAGCGCGCGCTGATAGGCATGCAGCGTCCATGCGCCCGTCTCGTCATCGGTCAGGCTGATCGAGAGCAGACCGAGCGAGGGCAGCACCAGGAAGGCCGCCAGGAACAGCAGCCCCGGCACGGCCAGCCAGATGGCGTCGTGCCGGCGGCGCGGCGCCGCCGGCACCTCGATCACGACGCCCGACATGCCTATTGCGCGGCCGCGAGCGGATGCGCCGCCGCGACATAGCGGTTCGGCGGGCGCTTCAACCCGAGATGCTCGCGCAGCGTCCGGCCTTCATAGGCGGTGCGGTACAGGCCGCGCTTCTGCAGGATCGGCACGACATGCTCGACGAAGAAGGCAAGGCCGCTCGGCATCAGGGAGAAGGTCATCATGAAGCCGTCGCAGGCCTCGGCAGTGAACCATTCCTCCATGTGGTCGGCGAACTGCTCCGGCGTGCCGCGGAAGGTCTGGTGGCCGCGCTCGTAGCGCTGCCAGAGCTGGCGCAGCGTCAGCCCCTGCCGGATCAGGTCGAGGATGTGGTTGAAGTAGGCCTGGTGGAAATTGGCGCTCTTCGGGATGCGGTCCTCGGGGATGGGAGCATCCGGGTCGAGGTCGGACAGATCGGCCTCGAGGTCCATGCCCAACCGCATCTTGCCCACGATCGGATGGATCATGGCCTGCAGCGTCTGGTACATGTCCTCGGCTTCCTGGGCGCTGTGCGCGAGCAGGTTCGGCTTGCCAGCGAGCACCTTGAGGCCATCCGGTTCACGGCCGAACTTCGCCATGCGGCCCTTGAGGTCGTCATAGGAGGCCTTGGCCTTCTCGATCGTCGCGTCCGAGGCGAAGACCACCTCCGCGACGCGTGCGGCGAAATCGCGCCCGGTGTCCGAGGCACCGGCCTGGATGATCACCGGCTGCCCCTGCGGCGTGCGCTCGATGTTCAGCGCGCCATTGACCTTGAAGAACTTGCCCTCGTGGTCGATCGCATGCTGCTTCGCGGGTTCGAAGATCTGGCCGCGCGCGCGGTCGCGGATCCAGGCATCGTCCTCCCAACTGTCCCACAGCTTCTGGACGACATCGACGAATTCGCTGGCCCGCTCGTAGCGCAGGCCATGCGGCGGCAGCTTCTCATGCCCGAAGTTGCGGGCCGCGAAATCATTCGCCGAGGTCACCACGTTCCACGCCGCGCGCCCATGGCTGAGATGATCGAGCGAGGCGAACTGCCGGGCGATGTTGTAGGGTTCGGAAAAACTCGTGCTCGCCGTGGCGCCGAGGCCGATATGGGTCGTCAGCCCCGCGATGGCCGAGAGCAGGGTGATCGGCTCGAACACATTCATGAACATCGGCAGGCGGCTATAGGCCTCAAGCTGCGAGGTCCGCGCCGCCGGCGTGTCTGCGATGAAGAACAGGTCGAACAGCCCGCGCTCGGCCAGACGCGCCGCGTCGCGATACCATTCGATGCTGGTCGAGGCCTTCGCGTCGGTGCTGGGATGCAGCCAGGCCGCCGCGTGATAGCCGTTGGGATTGGTCAGCAGCGCGAGGGCGATCCTGCGGCCGGTGCTCATGGGGCGTCTCCGTCTTGCTTATTGGGCGGCCTGGGCCTGCCGGACCGGCGGCACATGCGGCGGCCGCCGCAGGCCGAGATGCTCGCGCAGCGTGCGGCCCGCATACTCCTTGCGGAACAGCCCGCGGCGCTGAAGTTCCGGGACCACGAGGCGGACGACGTCCGCCAGCCCCTCCGGCTGCAGCGGAAGCTGGAGCATGAAGCCGTCCGCTGCTCCGGTGGAGAACCATTCCTCCATCGTGTCCGCGATCTGCTTCGCCGTGCCGCGCACGGTGGTCGATCCGCGCTGGTAGCGCCGCGCGATCTCGATCAGCGTCAGCTTGTCCTCGCGGATCATGCGCACGATCTCGGCGAAATAGGCGGTGTGGAAATTGGCCTTGGCCGGGATGCGCGATTCCGGGATCGGCTCGTCGAAGGGCAGGTCCGACAGATCCGTCTCCAGATCCATGGACAGGCGCTGGCGGGCCACGACCGGATGCATCAGCTCCTGCAATGTCTGGTACTTGTCCTCGGCCTCCTGCGTGCTCTCGCCCACGATGACCGGCATCCCGCCGAGCAGGCACAGCTCCTCCGGCGCGCGGCCATAGCGTGCCATGCGGCCCTTGAGGTCGCCGTAATAGGCGCGCGCCGCCTCGATCGTCTTGGCGGAACCGAACACGATCTCGGCGGTCTCCGCGGCGAGGTCCTTGCCGGCATCCGAGGCACCGGCCTGGATGATCACCGGGTGGCCCTGCGGCGTGCGTTCGATGTTCAGCCCACCGCGAATGTGGAAATGCTCGCCCTCATGGATCACCGGATGCAGCTTGGACGGGTCGTAGAGCCGGCCCTGCGGACGGTCATAGACGAAGGCCCCGTCCTCCCAGGTGTTCCAGAACTTCTTCACGAGCTGCACGAATTCCCGTGCGCGGTCGTAGCGCGCGGCATGAGCGATCAACGGCTCCGGTCCGAAATTCCCCGCCGCATAGGCATTGGCCGTCGTTACGACATTCCACGCCGCCCGGCCGCCGCTGACATGATCCAGCGACGCGAATTGCCGCGCCACATTGAAGGGCTCGTTGAAGGTGGTGGTCGCCGTTCCGCCCAGGCCGATGAACTCCGTCGCACCCGACAGCGCGGCAAGCGCGGTCAGCGGCTCCAGCACATTGGTGAAAAGGGGATAGCGGCTCCACGCCTCGAGGTCGTTGATCCGCAGCGCCGGCGTATCCGCCATGAAGAACATGTCGAAGCAGCCAGCCTCGGCGATCTTCGCGAGCCGACGATAGGCGGCGATGGACACATCGCTGCCATCCTCGGTGCTCGGGTGGCGCCAGGCCCCCGGATGCGCCCCACTCAAATGGGCCGAGAAGGCGAGATGGATCATCCTCGCTGCGCTCATGGCGCGATCCCCTTCCTCGATGTCAGCTCAGCAGCCAGTCCTGGAAGCGTTCCTGGACCTTCGAACGGTTCGCACCCCACCATTCGGAATTCGACACGGCAAGGCCGCGGATATTCGCCGGCGAGGTCGGCAGAACCTCGGCGCGTTCGGGCGGCATGAAGTTGTAGGCGAGCTGGTTACTCGGTCCATTAGCGACCATCGTCGAATAGATCGCCTGCTGTTCCGGCTTCATGCAGAAGGCGACGAAGCGGCGCGTCAGGTCCACGCGCGGCGTGCCGCGCAGGATCGACCAGCCATCGGTCGAATACAGCCCCTGTTCCCAGCGCATCTTCACCGGCGCCCCGGCCGAGATCGCGGCATAGGCGCGCGCGCCCCAGGTGTCGGACATGTCGACCTCGCCGCTTTGCAGAAGCTGGGTGTTCTGCGCGCCGCTGGTCCACCAGACATTGATGTGCCGCTTGATCTGGTCGAGCTTGCGGAAGGCCCGATTGAGGTCGATTGGGTAGAGCTGCGTCACCGGCACGCCATCGGCCATCAACGCGGCTTCCATGACGCCCGTGACGTTGCGGTACAGCGCGCGGCGGCCGGGGAATTTCGAAACATCCCAGAAATCCGCCCAGTTGCGCGGCCCATTCTCGCCGAACTTGTCCGTGCGATAGGCGAGCACGGTGGAGAAGACCGAAAAGCCAAACCACTTGTCGTTCAGCATGCCGTCGATCAGCCCCGGCACGCCCTGCAGGTTCAGCGGCTCGATATAGTTCCGCGGCCGGGAGAGGTTGATCACATGCTGGGCCGTGACCATGCAGGCGTCCCAGATGTAGCTGCGCGAATCGACGATCAGGCGGAACTGCACGGTGGGGTCCGCTTCATGCACGACGCCGACGACCTTGATGCCGGTCTCGCGTTCGAAGGGTTCGTAGAAGGCGGCGCGTAGCGCGGCGGCCGGCGCACCACCGACATCGGCAATCGTGATCTGATCGGCGGCGAAGGCGCGTTCAGCCGTGAAGACGAAGGGCGCGGCGATCGCCCCGCCCAGGATGCGCCGTCGCGTGATGGAATGCGTCATCGTCCCAAACCCTCCTGTGTCGCGGTTCATGAGAAGAGCAGCCTGGCGCGTTCCGGGGCCCAGCCCAGGGCGGCCTCCTCGCCCAGATGGGGCACGGCCTGGCCGGAGCTGCGCCGCACGACAAGCGCCGCGCCCGATTCCAGCGTCACGACCAGGCGGAATTCCGATCCGGCATAGACCGATTCTGTCACGCGGCCGCGCAACCCGCCCTCGGCGCACAGCTCGACATGTTCCGGCCGGATGATCAGCGCCGCCTTCCCCTCTCCCGTGCTCCCGGGCGGCAGGCCGAAGGTCCCGTCCGGCGTCTCCAGCCCCGTCGGCCCGATCCGCCCGTGCAGCACGTTGGAGATGCCGATGAAATCGGCGGCGAAGAGCGTCGCCGGGTGCTCGTAGATCTCCTGCGGCGTGCCGAGCTGCTCGATCCGCCCATGATTCATCAGGCAAATGCGGTCGGACATGGCGAGCGCCTCCTCCTGGTCATGGGTGACGAAGATGATGGTCGCGCCGGTGTCGCGGTGCAGCCGCTTGATCTCGATCTGCATGCTCTCGCGCAGCTTACGGTCCAGCGCGCCAAGCGGTTCGTCCATCAGGATCAACGCCGGCTGATAGACGAAGCAGCGCGCCAGCGCGACGCGCTGCTGCTGCCCGCCGGACAGCTCGGTGGGGAAGCGATCGCGCAGCGCGGTGAGGCCGACCATTTCGAGCGCAGCGGCAACGCGACGTTCCAGCTCGCCGCGCGGCACGCGGCGCATCTCCAGCGGGAAGGCCGCGTTCTCCCGCACCGTCATATGGGGGAACAGGGCGTAGTTCTGGAACACGACGCCGATGCTGCGCTTGTGGGCCGGCGTCCAGGTGTGGTCTTGCCCGTCGATCAGCAGCCGCCCGGCGGTCGGTTCCGCCAGCCCGGCAACCAGTTGCAGCAACGTCGTCTTGCCGGAACCGGACGGGCCGAGGACGGTCAGGAACTCGCCCGTCGCGACATCGAGGTCCATCGGCCGCAGCGCATGCACCGACCCGTACTGCTTCGCGAGGCCGCTCAACGACAGCTTCGCAGACCGGCCTTCCTGTTCCGTCGCCGCGGCCATCGTGATCTGTGCATCCGCGTTCATGCTCTGCGCCGCTCCGCACGGCGCTCGGACTCCGCGCCGGCACCGCCGCGCCGCATCCTACGCGCCGAGGCGCACAACGGAATGCCGCAAATGACGGAAAATGCGCCACGGCACCGAGATGCTGCGCGCCCATGCAGCATCGCGCCCGCCGGCCAAGGCGCCATGCCCACACGACGAGCATCGCCTTCGCCGCGCATCAGAAGGCTGGCGCCTGACGCGGGTCGAGGAAGCGCGCGACGTAGGCCGCCTGCTGTGGTGCATAGCGTGTCCAAAGCGCCCGTAGTGCTGCGATCGGCGCATCGTCCCAATCGACACGCAGATCAACGACCGGCCAGTCATGCGTCTCGCTGACCAGCAGACCTGCGCCATGCTCGTCGTCGAACTCGCCACCGGCCTCGAGTCCGGCTTCCAGCGCGCGCATCATCCGCTCGGCCAGCACCTCACCCTCCGACGCCACGAAGGCGGCCACCATCGCCGCCGGCACACCGTCGTCGGCCAGCAGATTGCCCATCGCGACGCAGCCAGGTCCCGTCGCGAAGGCGGCGACGGGCATCGATGCCTCGCCGACATGCCACGCCACCGCACCACGGCGGTCCACCACCGCGACCTGCCGATGTTCCGGCGCCGTCGTGCTGTCCAGCAACAGCCGCAGCACCGCCGCCGCGCCGAGCCCATCCCGCAACAACCGGATGCCGAGCGGCCCGAGCGCGGGATCGGAGAAATTCTGCGTCGCCACCGCCCCCATCGCAGCGGTGCGGATACAGCGCGCCGCCGTCGCGACGGAGGAGGACGTCACCACCGCCCCGAAGGCGCCGCTCACCGGGCAGCGCGCGATGAGGGAATAGGTCATGGCGCCGACACCACCGCGGTAATGTCGATCTCCATCATGTATTCCGGCTTGGCGAGGCCCGCGACGATCAGCCCGGTCGAGACGGGATGCACGCCCTTCAGCCATTTCCCGACGACGCGATAGACCGGTTCGCGATAGGCTCGGTCGGTGATGTAGATGTGGATCTGCACCACGTCCTGCAGCGTCGCGCCGGCGTCCTTCAGCAGGATCTCGGCGCAGCGCATGGCGTTCTCCGCCTGCGCCGCCGGGTCGCCGATGCCGACGATGTTGCCGTCCAGGTCCATCGCCGTCTGGCCGCGCAGATAGACCGTGTCGCCGGCCCGCACCGCCATGCAGACATCGTTGTCGAGCGACTGCTCGGGATAGGCGTCCTTCGTATTGAACTTGCGAAACCGTTCGATTGCCATCACGCGGCCTTCCCGATCTTGTCCTTGCCCATCACCTGATCTGACAGGCCCGCGGCCCGCCGCACCAGATCCAGCGGTCCTTCGAAGTCGAAGGACCGGTACACCGCCGCCAGGTGGCTGAAATGCGGGGCCTGCGCGAATTGCGCGAAAGCCAGGCGATGCCCGGCATAGCCGCTGGTCAGGAGGTCGCGCGCATAGGCGAGCAACCGGCGGCGATCCTCGGCATCCCAGCACTCGTTGAGCGTGTAGAACTTGCGCAGCCATTCCCCGGCCTCGCCGGCGAATTGCGCCGCGTCCGGGGTGACGCAGACCTGGCCGCCGATCAGCTCACGCGCCGTATGCATCGCCACCGGCAGCTGGCTGCACGCCAGCACCCGCCCCGCATAGAGGATCGACTGGTTGGGCATGAGAAAGCCGGCCGGCGAGGGTTCCGCCAGCGCGATCGATGCGGTGAGATGCGCGCGAATCCCTTCGCGGTAGCAGACCAATTCGGCCAGCTTCTCCTGCACGCCCTGCAGCTTCTCAAGCCCGGTCTGCTTCGCATTCCACATCGCCGCGCCGATCATCGCATCGGCGTTGTGCAGCAGACGCAACACATAGGGAAAGGCACTGTATCGATGCAGCGTGCCGCGGATGAACTGGGCGGCGCGGGTGTGGCGGTAGAAGAACACATCCTCCCACGGGATCAGCACGTCGTCGAAGACGACAAGCGCCTCGACCTCGTCGAAGCGCGCGCCGATCGGGTGGTCGGTGGCGCTGCCCTGGGTCGCGAAGGACGACCGGCAGATATGCTTCACCCCCGGCGCGCCCATCTTCACGATGCAGCCGACGGCGTGCTGGCTTTCCTTCTCATCCGTCCAGGCGCCGACGGTCGGCTTCAGGAAGGCCTGGTCGGCGTAGGCGGCGGCCGTCTCGAACTTGGCGCCGCGGATGATGATGCCGGCATCCGTCTCCCGCACCACGCGGATCATCATGTCGGGATCGCGCTGGTCGACAGGGCGTGACCGGTCGCCCTTCGGATCGGTGTTGGCGCTGACGTGGAAGGGGTCCTTCGTCACCACCTCGCGGATATGCCGGTCGATGTTGCGGGCGAAGCGCGGATCGATCGACGCCAGCACGTCACGTCCATCGGCGAGCGACCACATCTCGCCCACCGTCTCATCACCCATGCGCGTGACCGTGCCGCCCAGGTCGCGCAGGACCAGGTCCACGCCGTCCCACTTCTTCTGCCAATCCTCCTTCGTCAGGGGTGGCGCCTGGAGCAGGCTGTGCGTGCCATCGGCATCGGCGAAGGTCAGCGACGGCGTCTCATGGTGCAGGTCGTACATCCGCGCCTTGGCTGCCACGATCGGCTTCAGCGCCGGGTGGGAGGCGACATCGTGCACGCGCTCGCCGTCGACATAGACCTCGCGGCCATCCTTCAGACCCTCGAGGTATTCCGTGCCGGTCCGGATCATCTGTCGCTCCCGCCTTGGCCCCACCGCATGCTGCGCTGCGGCACGGCATAGATGAAACCATCTTCTTCCGGGCAATGACCTCGGATTATCCTATGCAGATGCGTCTGCCCCTGCGAGCCCTGGCCTATGCCGTCGCGGTTGCCGATACCGGCTCCATCTCGGGCGCTGCCCGGCGACTGCGGCTGTCCCAGCCCTCGCTCAGCGAGGCGATCGCGGCCTGCGAGGCCGAGTTCGGCTTCCCCCTTTTCGTGCGCCACCATGCCCGCGGCGTGTCGCCGACGCCGGCCGGCGCGCGCGTGCTGGCCGAAGCGCGCGCGCTGCTCGCGCATGCCGAGGACTTCTCCCACGCCGCCCGCGCCATGGGCCATGACCCGATCGGTGAGATCAGCGTCGGCTGCTTCATCTCGGTGGCGCCGCGCTTCATCCCGTCCTTGCTCGCCGGCTTCCGCGGCGACTTTCCCCGCGTGCGCGTCGCGGTGGAGGAAGGCGACCACGATGCAGTGCTAGACGGCCTGGTCGAGGGACGGACAGAACTGGCCCTCGCCTATGACTACGCGCTGCGCGATGGACTGCGCGCCGAACCGTTGGCGCATCTGCCGCCGCATGCCGTGCTGCCGGTGACCCACCGGCTGGCGCGGCGTGCCTCGGTGAAGCTGGCCGAACTCGTCGAGGAACCCTTCCTGCTGCTCGACCTGCCGCAGTCGCGCGATTACTTTCTTGGCTTGTTCCGCACCGCCGGGCTGGAGCCGCGCATCGGCTTCCGCTCTCGCAGCATCGAGATGGTGCGCGGCATGGTCTCAGCGGAACACGGCTGGTCCATCCTGAACATCGTGCCGCGTTCGCCCTACACCGTGGATGGGCGCCGCATCGTCGCCCTGCCCTTGGAGCCCGCCTTGCCCGCCGTCACGATCATGCTGCTGTCCATGGCTGCCCGACCGCGGCGCCCGGCGGTCGAGGCCTTCGCAGGCTTCGTGCGGCACGCCTTCGCCCGCGGCGGCATGTTCGACCCGCAGCAGCCGGAACGCTTCGGCATGCTGCGCCGTTCGTCCGACTCGCAGGCGCTGTCGGACTAACGCCGCACCCGTTCAGACGCCGATGCCGAGGGCCGGAAGCTTCATGCCCATCTTCTTCGCGTGCTCGATGGCGATGTCGTAGCCGGCATCGGCATGGCGCATCACGCCAGTGCCGGGATCGTTCCACAGCACGCGCGCCAGGCGCCTCGCCGCGGCCTCCGTCCCATCCGCCACGATCACCACGCCGGCATGCTGCGAAAAGCCCATGCCCACGCCGCCGCCATGGTGCAGCGACACCCAAGTCGCACCGGATGCCGTGTTCAGCAGCGCATTCAGCAGCGGCCAGTCGGAGACGGCATCCGACCCGTCCTTCATCGCCTCCGTCTCCCGGTTCGGGGAGGCGACCGAACCCGAATCGAGGTGGTCACGCCCGATAACGATCGGCGCCTTCACCTCGCCCTTCGCGACCATCTCGTTGAAGGCGAGACCAAGGCGATGGCGATCCCCCAGCCCGACCCAGCAGATCCGCGCCGGAAGCCCCTGGAAGGAGATCCGCTTGCCCGCCATGTCGAGCCAGGTATGCAGATGCGCATCATCCGGCAGCAACTCGCGCACCTTGGCGTCAGTCTTCGCGATATCCTCCGGGTCGCCGGACAGCGCCGCCCAGCGGAACGGCCCGACACCACGGCAGAACAGCGGGCGGATATAGGCGGGTACGAAGCCGGGGAAGTCGAAGGCGTGCTCGACGCCCATCTCCTTCGCCATCTGGCGGATGTTGTTGCCGTAGTCGACGACCGGGATGCCCTGGTTCCAGAAGCCCAGCATCGCCTCGACATGCTGCGCCATGGACCGCTTCGCCGCGAGCGTCGTGCCGGCCGGATCGCGCTCCCGCCGCTCCTCCCACTCCGCGAGCGTCCAGCCCGCAGGCAGATAGCCATTCAGCGGATCATGCGCGCTGGTCTGATCCGTGACGACGTCCGGGCGGATGCCGCGGCGCAGAATCTCGGGGAAGACCTCCGCGGCATTGCCGAGCAGCCCGACCGAGATCGCGCGACCGTCCTTCTTCGCCGCCTCGACCATTGCCAGCGCTTTATCCAGCGTCTCGGCCCGCGCTTCGAGGTATCGCGTGCGCAGCCGCATCTCGATGCGGGAAGGTTGGCACTCCACCGCGATCATCGAGGCGCCGGCCATGGTCGCCGCCAGCGGCTGCGCCCCACCCATGCCGCCGAGGCCACCCGTCAGGATCCACTTGCCCGCGAGCGAACCGCCATAGTGCTGGCGCCCGACCTCGACGAAGGTCTCATAGGTGCCCTGCACGATGCCCTGGCTGCCGATGTAGATCCACGACCCGGCCGTCATCTGGCCGTACATCATCAGGCCCTTGCGATCGAGCTCGTGGAACTTCTCCCAGGTCGCCCAATGCGGCACGAGGTTCGAGTTCGCGATCAGCACCCGCGGCGAATCCGCCGTGGTGCGGAAGATGCCGACCGGCTTGCCGGACTGGACGAGCAGCGTCTCCTCCGGCTCCAGCCCCTTCAGCGACGACACGATGCGATCGAAGGCGTCCCAGTCGCGCGCCGCACGGCCGATGCCGCCATAGACGACGAGTTCCTCGGGCTTCTCCGCAACCTCGGGATCGAGGTTGTTCATCAGCATGCGCATCGCCGCCTCGGCGCCCCAGCTCTGGCAGATGGGGACCGATCCGCGCGGCGCAGTGACGATGCGGGAATTGGCGATGCGGGTCATGGAGTCGGACCTTTCCTGAGAAGGCGTGGCTGCAGGGATCCCGTCCCATAGGCATGGTGGCGCTTGGCACCAGAGAGGGGCTTTGCCCCTCTCCGGACCTCACCCCACCAAAGGCCACAAGGCCTTTGGAAACCAATACCTGGCTCCGCGTGGCGCTGTTCGACGAAACGGCGATGCGTCCTCTGGCCGCGACGGCCAGATGGCCCTTCAGGTGCTGGGCACCGAAGCCGCGCTTCCTCATTCGGACGTTGCGTCGTGCCCAACACCAAGTAGAGG
>Ga0075012_10000921_pt1 | contig 30711 bp, 26 predicted proteins | sample All_14_2_FD_71474 | JGI IMG/M metagenome (GOLD analysis project Ga0075012, IMG submission 71474) | Freshwater microbial communities in response to fracking from Pennsylvania, USA - Allegheny Zone_MetaG_DW_15 | ecosystem: Environmental > Aquatic > Deep subsurface > Groundwater > Drilled...
GGCCCGGCGATGGCCGGCAAGGGCTGGCGCATGCTGATGGAGTGCCTGGCGGCCGGCCGCTCGATCTCGCTGCCCTCGTCGAATGCCGGCATGGCGCAGCTGACGGCGCGCGCCGTCGGCGGCTACGCCCGTGTGCGCAGCCAGTTCGGCATGCCGATCGGCCGCTTCGAGGGCGTCGAGGAACCGCTGACGCGCATCGGCGCCTACACCTACATGATGGACGCCGTGCGCAAGATGACGGCCGGCGCGGTCGACCTCGGCGAGAAGCCGTCCGTCGTGTCGGCGATCGCCAAGTACCACGTCACCGAGCGCGCGCGCCAGGTCGTCAACGACGGCATGGACGTCATCGGCGGCAAGGGCATCTGCCTCGGTCCGTCGAACTTCCTCGGCCGCGCCTACCAGCAGGTGCCGATCGGCATCACCGTCGAAGGCGCGAACATCCTGACGCGTTCGCTGATCATCTTCGGTCAGGGCGCGATCCGCTGTCACCCCTACCTGCTGCCCGAGATGCGTGCGGCGGGGAATCCCGATCCGCAACAGGGCCTCGCCGACTTCGACCGCGCGCTCTGGGGCCACGTCGGTTTCGCGATCGGCAATGGCCTGCGTGCACTGTGGCTCGGCCTCACCGGCTCGCACTTCGTTGCGGTGAATGTCGACGCGGCGCCGGAAATGCGCCGCTATTACCAGCAACTGACGCGTTTCTCGGCGGCCTTCGCGTTCATGTCCGACGTCTCGCTCGGGGTGCTTGGCGGCGGCGTCAAGCGCCGCGAGAAACTCTCCGCGCGGCTCGGCGACATCCTCGCCCAGATGTACCTGATTTCCTGCACCCTCAAGCGTTACGAGTCCGAAGGCCGTCAGGCCGAGGATGCGCCGCTCGCGCACTGGGCGATCTGGGACGCGATGTACAAGGCGCAGCAGGCCTTCGACGGCGTCATCGCCAATTTCCCGGTGCGCTTCGTCGCCGGCGTCCTGCAGCGCCTGATCTTCCCGTGGGGCCATCCCTACGTCGTGCCGTCCGACGAGGTCGGCCACCAGGTGGCGGCGCGGCTGATCGCGCCGTCGGCGACGCGCGACCGCCTGACCGCCGAGTGCCATGTGCCGCTGCACGAGGAGGAGCCGCTCGGCGCCATCGAACTCGCGCTCAAGGCGACGGTCGAGGCTGAAGCCATCGAGGCGAAGATCCGTGCCGCCGAACGGGAAGGGCGCTTCGCTAACGATCCGCTCGCCAACGTGCGTGACATCGCGATCGCCGCCTTCAAGGCGGGCGTCATCAGCGCTGCCGAGTTCGAAACCATGAAGCGCCGCAACCATCTGCGCGACATCGTCGTGCGCGTCGACGACTTCCCGTTCGACTTCGACGTCGCCACCGCCAACAAGCCGGCCGAATGCCGCCTCGCCGCCTGAGCATGGGCGAACCCATATACGTCGTCGACGGCGCGCGCACGCCGTTCCTGAAGGCGCAGAAGGGGCCGGGGCCGTTCGCGGCGTCGGACCTCGCGACGCAGGCCGGGCGTGCGCTGCTGCTGCGCCAGCCGTTCGAGCCGTCCGACCTCGACGAGGTGATCGTCGGCTGCGCCACGCCGTCGCCCGACGAGACCAACATCGGGCGCCTGGTCGCCCTGCGCCTCGGCTGCGGCCACAAGGTGCCGGGCTGGACGGTGATGCGCAACTGCGCGTCGGGCATGCAGGCTATCGATTCGGCGATCGCCAACATTCGCTGCGGCCGCTCGCAACTCGTGCTCGCGGGCGGCGTCGATGCGCTGTCGCGCGCGCCGCTGCTCTATCAGGACGCGATGGTGCGCTGGTTCGCGACCATGGCGAGTTTGCGCACGCCGGGGCAGAAGCTCGCGCATTTCCTCAAGCTGCGACCTGCGGCGCTGCTTAACCCGGTGATCGGCCTGATGAAGGGACTCACCGATCCGATGGTAGGGCTGCTGATGGGGCAGACGGCCGAGAACCTGGCCTGGCGCTTCGGCATCGACCGCCGGCAGATGGACGAGTACTCGGTGCGCAGCCATCGGCGTGCGCTCGCGGCTCGCGCAGCCGGGCACTTCGAGGAGATCGTTCCGGCCGTCGACCCGCAGGGCCGCATTTACGCGGAGGACGACGGCGTTCGCGCCGACGCCAGCCTCGAAGGCATGGCGAAGCCCAAGCCCTTCTTCGACCGCAACTACGGGAAGGTCACCGCCGCCAACAGCTCGCAGATCACCGACGGCGCCGCCTGGGTGCTGCTCGCCTCCGAAGGCGAAGTGCGGCGCTGGAACCTCGAACCGCTCGGCCGCATCGTCGACAGCCACTGGGCCGGACTCGCGCCGGAACAAATGGGGCTCGGTCCCGTGCATGCCGTGACGCCGATCCTGCAACGCCAAGGGCTCGCGCTTGGCGACATCGACTACTGGGAGCTCAACGAGGCTTTCACCGCGCAGGTGCTGGCCTGCCTGGCGGCCTGGCAGGACGACGGCTACTGCCGCGAGGAGCTCGGCCTTCCGGGTGCGCTCGGCGGCATCGACGAGGCGCGGCTGAACGTCGACGGCGGCGCAGTCGCCGTCGGCCATCCGGTCGGCGCCTCGGGCGCGCGCATCGTGCTGCATCTGCTCCATGTGCTGCGCCGGGAGCGCGCGAAGCGCGGCATCGCCACGATCTGCATCGGCGGCGGCCTCGGCGGCGCCATGTTGCTGGAGGCCTGCTGAGATGAAGCACTGGCAACTGAACCTGGAGCCGGGCGGCATCGCCGTCGCCGTGCTCGACAAGGCCGGCGAGTCGGCCAACTCGCTGTCGGCGGAAGTGCTGGCGGAGTTCTCGCACCTGCTCGACCAGCTCGACACGACGCCGCCCACGGGCCTGATCGTGCGTTCCGGCAAGGCGGCCGGCTTCGTCGCCGGCGCCGACATCGACGAGTTTTCGCAGCTCGACACGCCGGAGAAGGGACGCGACCTTGTCGCGCGCGGCTGGACGCTGTTCAACCGCCTGGCGGCCGTTTCCTACCCGACGCTGGCGCTGGTGCGCGGCCATTGCCTCGGCGGCGGGCTCGAACTCGCGCTCGCCTGCCGCTATCTGCTGGCTGTCGACGAACCCGGCACCAAGATGGGCCTGCCCGAAGTCATGCTCGGCATCTTCCCCGGCTGGGGCGGCATGCTGCGTCTTCCGCAGCGCATCGGCGCGCCTGCCGCGCTCGACCTGATGCTGACCGGCAAGACCCTCGATGCCCGACGCGCGAAGCGCATGGGGCTCGCCGACGACTGCGTGCCGCCGCGCGTCATGGAGGCCGCCGCGCGGCAACTCGTGCTGTCGGGCCAGCGGCGCCGAGCCCTGCCGATCGTCCAGCGGCTGCTGAACGGGCCGCTGAAGGCCGTCGTCGCCAACGGCGCGCGCAAGCAGGCGGCGAAGAAGGCGCGGCCCGAACACTATCCGGCGCCGTACGCGATCATCGACCTCTGGGCGAAGCACGGCGGCAACGCCCTCGCCGCACCGGAGATCATCGATCGCATCGTCGCGTCGCCGACCGCGCGCAACCTCCTGCGCGTGTTCCGCCTTCAGGAGCGCCTCAAGGGCTTCGGCAAGGAATCGGATTTCATCGCCCGGCGCGTGCATGTCGTCGGCGCCGGCGTCATGGGCGGCGACATCGCCGCATGGTGCGCCCTGCGCGGCATGACGGTGACGCTGCAGGACCAGACGCTCGAACGCATCGCGCCGGCCCTGAAGCGGGCGCACGAGCTGTTCGCGCGCCGGCTGCGCGAGCCGCTGAGAATCCGCGAGGCCTTCGACCGGCTGATTCCCGATCCGGACGGCAACGGCGTTGCCCATGCCGATGTCGTCATCGAGGCGATCTTCGAGAACCTCGAAGCCAAGCACGCCCTGCTGCGCACGCTCGAGCCGCGGCTGAAGCCCGGTGCCGTGCTGGCAACCAACACGTCGAGCCTGCGGATCGAGGACTTGCGGCCCGCGCTCGAGCGGCCGGAGCGCCTCGTCGGCATCCACTTCTTCAATCCGGTGGCGATGATGCCGCTGGTCGAAGTCGTCGCCGCCGATGGCGCCGCCCCCGCCGCGGTGCAAGCCGCCTGCGCCTTCGTGCGCCAGATCGACAAGCTGCCGCTGCCCGTGCGCAGCGCGCCCGGCTTCCTCGTCAACGCCGTGCTCGCGCCCTACATGCTGGAGGCCATGCGTGCCGTCGACGAAGGCATCGCGCCAGAAACCGTCGACGCGGCGATGCTTGCCTACGGCATGCCCATGGGACCGATCGAACTTGCCGACACCGTCGGCCTCGACATCGCGATTGCGGCGGGCCGGCAGCTCGCGGATGGCGCCGAGCCGCCGCGCTGCCTTGCCGACAAGGTGGCGCAGAACCGCCTCGGCAAGAAGAGCGGCGCCGGCTTCTACGACTGGTCGTCCGGCCGCGCGGCGAAGGGAGCGCCCAGCGAAGTGCCGCCGCAACTCGCGGAACGGCTGGTCGCGCCGCTCGTCGAGCGCACGCGCCGCCTCGTCGCCGACGGCATCGTCGCCGATGCCGACCTCGGCGACGCCGGCGTCATCTTCGGTACCGGGTTCGCGTCTTTCACCGGCGGACCATTGCATTCAAGCAGTCAATAACCAAAGCAGCACAATGAGAGGAGGTAGGGCATGAAGAACATCAAGAACCCGAAGTTGGTCGCCGCCGTCCTGACCGCAGGAATTTCCGCGGGCGCCTGGGCATCGGGCTTCCAGCTGCAGAACCAGAACGGTGCTGGCACCGGCATGGCCTATGCCGGCGCCGCGGCAGTCGCCGAGGACGCCAGCACGATCTTCTTCAATCCGGCCGGGATGACGTATCTGCCGATGGGCAGCCACGTCTCATTGGCCGGAACGGTGATCGACCGATCGGTGAAGTTCACGGATACCGGAACCAGCGCGATGCCGGTGATCAATCCGATTACCTTGGCGCCGACCGGGGCTTTCAACGCGATCGGCGGCAACGGCGGCGATGGCGGCGGTGCCGTGCTGGTTCCGGCCGGCTACTACAGTTATGCCGTTTCTCCCGAGTTGCGCCTCGGCCTCGGGGTTTCGGTGACCTTCGGCAACAAGACGGAATACGACAGCAACTTTGCTGGCCGCTTCTCTGGGCGCTACACGTCGGTGCACCAGTTGAATCTGAACCCGTCGGTCGCTTATCGGGTGAACGATGCGCTCTCGCTCGGTTTCGGCGTCAACTTTTCCAAGGCGGAACTCGAATTCCGCAACTACTCTTCGGCGATCGGCGCACCCTACGGCATCCTCAAGGGCGACGACACCGCTTGGGGATGGAACGCCGGTGCGATGGTCCAGCTTGCACCAGACACCCGCCTCGGCGTCAGCTACCGGTCGAAGATCAAGTTCCATCTCGAGGGCAAGCAGACCGCGGAAGCGCCGCTCAATATCGACCGCGCAATCACCGCCTTGTACGAGTCCCCCGACAACTTCTCGCTGGCGCTGTCGAAGAAGATCAACGACAGGCTCGAGCTTCTGGCGGACGCGACCTGGACCGGATGGAGCTCATTGCAGTCCATCGAGCCGCTCGTCGCATCGACGGGAGCGCGGGCATCGGCGCCGCTGCGCTACAACTTCAAGGACACGTGGCGCCTCGGTTTCGGCGGCAAGTACCAGCTCAACGACGCCTGGAACCTGCGCGCGGGCATCGCCTACGACGAGTCGCCCGTGCCCAATCCCGAGAGCAGGACCATGACATTGCCAGACTCGGATCGTACGTGGCTGTCGTTCGGTGCCCGCTGGCACTACGCGAAGTCCTCGTCGCTCGACTTTGGCTACGCCCACATCTTCTTCAAGAACAGTTCGACGGCACGCGCCGTCATGTCCACGGCCGAGACGTCGACGCTGCAGACCGTGCGCGGCAACTTCAAGGCTCACGCCAACCTCTACTCCGTCCAGTTGAACCACAGTTTCTAGGATCGACATGGCATCACCGGACCCGCGCTTGCCGGGTCCGGCATTTCCCCAGACAACGAGGTCACCAGTGGAAAAGCTGATCATCCGCCGCGCCGCCGTTCTCGGCGCCGGCGTCATGGGCGCGCAGATCGCGGCGCATCTCGCCAATGCCGACGTGCCGGTGGTGCTGTTCGACCTGCCGGCGAAGGAAGGCGACAAGAACGGCGTCGTGCGCAAGGCGCTCGACGGCCTGAAGAAGCTCGACCCGGCGCCGCTGGCGAACGCCGGCAAGCTGAAATTCATCGACGCCGCCAACTACGACGACGATCTGCCGCTGCTCGCCGGCTGCGACCTGGTGATCGAAGCGATCGCCGAGCGCATGGACTGGAAGAACGAGTTGTACGCGAAGATCGCGCCGCATCTTGCGCCGCACGCCGTCGTCGCCTCGAACACTTCCGGGCTGTCGATGGCGGCGCTGGCGCAGGGGCTGCCGGAGACCGTGCGGCCGCGCTTCTGCGGCATCCATTTCTTCAACCCGCCGCGCTACATGCGCCTGGTGGAAATCATCGGCACGCCGGGCACGGACAGTGCCACGCTCGACGCGCTCGAGACCTGGCTGACCTCACGCCTTGGCAAGGGCGTGATCCGCGCGCTCGACACGCCGAACTTCGTCGCCAACCGCATCGGCGTGTTCTCGATCCTGGCGGTCATGCACCACACGGCGGCATTCGGCCTCGGCTTCGACGAAGTCGACGCGCTGACCGGTCCGAGGATCGGCCGACCGAAGAGCGCCACCTACCGCACGGCCGACGTCGTCGGGCTCGACACGCTCGCGCACGTCGTGCGGACGATGCAGGAAACGCTTGCGGACGACCCGTGGCATGGCTACTTCGGCGTGCCGCCCTGGCTCGAGGCCTTGATCCACAAGGGGGCGCTCGGCCAGAAGACGCGCTGCGGCATCTTCCGCAAGCAGGGCAAGGAGATCCAGGTGCTCGACGTCGCGGCGCAGGATTACCGGGCGTCGGCCGGGGAAGTCGCCGAGGAGGTGGCGGCGATCCTCAGGATCAAGCAGCCGGCGGAGCGCTTCGCGGCGCTGCGCGCGTCGTCGCATGCGCAGGCCAGGTTCCTCTGGGCGATTTTCCGCGACGTCTTCCATTACTGCGCCGTGCAGCTCGAAAACGTCGCCGACAACGCGCGCGACGTCGACCTGGCGATGCGCTGGGGCTTCGGCTGGGCACAGGGACCGTTCGAGACATGGCAGGCCGCGCGCTGGGGCGACATCGCGCAGGCGATCGCCGCCGACATCGCCGCCGGCAAGGCCATGAGCGCGACGCCGCTGCCTGCCTGGGCCCTCGAGGCGGGGCGCACGGGCGTGCATGCGCCGCAAGGCTCTTACTCGGCGCGCAAGGATGCCTACGTGGCCCGGTCCGCACTGCCCGTCTACCAGCGCCAGTTGTTCCCCGAGCTCGTGTTCGGCGAAGGCGGCGCGACGCCGGCGCAATCGGGCGAGACGCTCTACGAGAACGACGGCGTGCGCCTCTGGCGCTTGCCCGAGGTCGATGCCGGCATCGGCATCCTCTCGTTCAAGTCGAAGATGCACACCATCGGCGACGAGGTGCTCGACGGTGCGATCGCCGCGGTGCGCGAGGCCGAGGCGGCGCTCGACGGCGTCGTCGTCTGGCACGAGGCGCCGTTCGCCGTCGGCGCCAACCTGGCGCAGGTCGCGGAGGCGATCGCCGCCGGCCGCTTCGACGTGCTCGGACAGACCGTCGAGAAATTCCAGCGCGCCTCGCAGGCGCTCAAGTACGCGCAGGTGCCGGTCGTCGCGGCGGTGCAGGGCATGGCCCTCGGCGGCGGCTGCGAGTTCGTCATGCACGCGGCGAAGCGCGTGATGGCGCTCGAGACCTACGCCGGCCTCGTCGAGGCGGGCGTAGGCTTGATCCCGGCCGGCGGCGGCTGCAAGGAGTTCGCGATCCGTGCCGCCGAGTGGGCGGCGCATTCGGCGACGCCGAACGAGGTGTTCGGCTTCCTGCAGCCGGTGTTCCAGACCATCGCCATGGCCAAGGTCGCGAAGAGCGCGCACGAGGCGATCGACTTCGGGTTCGCGCAGCCCTCCGACACGATCCTGTTCAACGCCGACGAGCTGCTTTTCGTCGCGCTGAAGGAAGCGCGCGCGCTGGCCGACGCCGGCTGGGCGCCGCCGCAAGAGGCGCGCGACATTCCCGTCGCCGGCAAGAACGGCATCGCCACCTTCGAGATGATGCTGGTCAACATGAAGGAAGGCGGCATGATCTCGGCGCACGACTACAAGGTCGCCCGCGCTTCCGCCGTCGCGCTGTGCGGCGGCGAAATCGAGACCGGCAGCCGCGTCGGCGAGGAATGGCTGCTCACCGTCGAGCGCCGGCTGTTCGTCGAGCTGCTGAAGACGCCCGAAACCCAGGCCCGCATCCGGCACATGCTCGAGACGGGCAAGCCGCTGCGCAACTGATGCGGCCGAGGAGAAACCAAGACATGAGCAAACAGATCCAGGACGCCTACATCGTTGCCGCGACGCGCCTGCCGGTCGGCAAGCGCAACGGCATGTACCGCTACGTGCGGCCGGACGACATGCTGGCCGCCGCCATCCGGGCCGTCGTCGCCCAGGCGCCCGGGGTGGATCCGGCGCGCATCGGGGACGTCATCGTCGGCTGCGCGATGCCGGAGGGCGAGCAGGGCATGAACGTCGCCCGCATCGGCCTGCTGCTGGCCGGGCTGCCCAACACCGTGCCCGGCATCACCGTCAACCGCTTCTGCTCGTCGGGCCTGCAGGCGGTGGCCGACGCGGCGAACCAGATCCGCCTCGGCCTCGCCGACGTGATGATTGCCGCCGGCACCGAGTCGATGAGCGTGATGCCGCAGATCATGGGCAACAAGGTATCGATGAACCCGGCGATCTTCGCCCGCGAAGAGAACCTCGGCATCGCCTACGGCATGGGCCTGACGGCGGAGAGGGTGGCGGCGCAATGGGGCATCGGCCGCGAGGCGCAGGACGCCTTTGCGCTCGAGTCGAACCGCAAGGCCTGCGCCGCCATCGCCGCCGGCCACTTCGCGGCCGAGACGACGCGCTACGTCGTGCGCGAGGACTTCCCGGACCTGCAGTCGGGCGAGACCATGCTGCGCGTGCGCATCCTGGAGACGGACGAGGGGCCGCGGGCCGACGCATCGCTCGAGAAGCTGGCGAAGCTGAAGCCGGTCTTCCACGCCAAGGGGTCGGTGACGGCCGGCAATTCGTCGCAGATGTCGGACGGCGCTGCCGCCGTGCTGCTGGTATCCGAGCAGGCGCTCAAAGACTATGGGCTGACGCCGCTGGCGCGCTTCGCCGGCTATGCGGTCGGCGGCGTCGCGCCGGAAATCATGGGCATCGGCCCCGTCGCGGCGATCCCGCGCGTGCTCGCCCAAACCGGCATCCGGCAGGACGACCTCGACTGGATCGAACTCAACGAAGCCTTCGCCGCGCAGTCGCTGGCGGTGATCGGCGAACTCGGGTTGGATCCAGGCAAAGTGAATCCGCTCGGCGGCGCGATCGCGCTCGGTCACCCGCTCGGCGCAACCGGCGCGATCCGCACGGCGACCGTCGTTCATGGCCTGCGGCGCACCGGCGGGCGCTACGGCATGGTGACGATGTGCATCGGCACCGGCATGGGCGCCGCCGGCATCTTCGAGTGCGTCTGAACGCCGCGCCCGCGGCAGGTGAAGGCGATACCATTGCGCTCAGATTCTCGGTCGGAGCAATTCGGCAAGGCGCTGTCCCGCGGTCGAGCACGGAGGAGAGACATGGAAAAAATCTGGCTGCAGAGCTACCCGGAAGGCGTGCCGGCGGAGATCGACATCGACCGCGTCCCGTCGCTGGTCACGTTGTTCGAGCAGGCCTGCGAAAAGTTCGCCGACAAGGTCGCCTACATCAGCATGGGCCGCGACATGACCTACCGGCAGCTCGACGAGGCGAGCGCCGCCTTTGCGGGCTGGCTGCAGGCGCGCGGGTTCGGCAAGGGCGAGCGCGTCGCGCTGATGATGCCAAACCTTCTTCAATATCCGGTGGCGCTGTTCGGAACGCTGCGGGCCGGTTGCATCGTCGTCAGCTGCAATCCGCTCTACACGCCCCGCGAACTCGAGCACCAGCTCAAGGATTCGGGCGCCACGGCCGTCGTGATCCTGGAGAATTTCGCCCATACGCTCGAGCAGGTCCTCGAGCGCACGGCGGTTCGCCATGTCGTCGTCACGCCGATGGGCGAGATGCTAGGCCTCAAGGGCATGCTGGTGAACCTCGTGGTGCGCCACGTCAAGAAGCTGGTGCCGCGTTACCGGCTGCCGGGTGCCATCGACTTCAGCTCGGCACTGGCCGCGGGGCGGCACCACGGCTGGAAGCGGGTCGCGCTGGAGCGCGATGACATCGCCTTCCTGCAGTACACCGGCGGAACCACCGGCATCTCGAAGGGGGCGATGCTGACGCACGCGAACATCTCCGCCAACGTCATCCAGTCGTACCACTGGATCAAGCCGGTGATCCGCGAGGGCGAAGAGTGCATCGTCACCGCGCTGCCGCTATATCACGTCTTCGCGCTGACCGCGAACTGCCTGACCTTCGTGATGGTCGGAGCGCGCAACCTGCTGATCTGCAACCCGCGCGACATCCCGGGCTTCGTCAAGGAATGGCGCCAGTATCCGGTAACGGTGGTCACCGGCGTCAACACGCTGTTCAACGCGCTGCTCAACGACCGGGACTTCGCGTCCCTCGACTTCTCGACTCTGCGCATAACGCTCGGCGGCGGCATGGCGGTGCAGGCGACGGTCGCGGAGCGCTGGCTGAAGGTGACGGGCGTACCGCTGCTGCAGGCCTACGGCCTCACCGAAACCTCGCCGGCGGTGACCATCAATCCACTCGACATGCGCGAGTTCAACGGCGCCATCGGCCTGCCGATCTCGTCGACCGAGGTGGCGATCCGCAACGACGACGGCGACGTTCCCCACGGCCAGATCGGCGAGATCTGCGTTCGCGGCCCGCAGGTGATGAAGGGTTACTGGCAGCGGCCGCTGGATACGGAGAGTGTCTTCCATGCCGACGGTTTCCTGCGCACCGGTGATCTCGGCTACATCGATGCGAAGGGCTTCGTGTTCCTCGTCGACCGCAAGAAGGACATGATCCTGGTCTCGGGCTTCAACGTCTATCCGAACGAGGTCGAGGAAGCGGTGGCCATGCACCCCGGTGTCATCGACGTCGCCGCCATCGGCGTTGCCGACGAGCACTCGGGCGAGGCGGTCAAGATATTCGTCGTACGCAAGGATCCCGCCGTCGACGAGCGCACGCTGGTCGAGCACTGCCGCGGCCTGCTCACCGGATACAAAGTGCCGAAGCATGTCGAGTTCCGCGACGACCTGCCGCGCACCAACGTCGGCAAGATCCTGCGCCGCGCGCTGAAGGAGTCCGCCTGATGCCGATCCCGGAATCGCTCGCGCGGAACCTCTCGCTGCCGGTGATCTGCGCGCCGATGTTCATCGTTTCCAACCCGGACCTCGTCATCGCCCAATGCAAGAGCGGCGTCATCGGCGCCTTTCCCGCGCTCAACGCGCGGCCCAAGGAACAGCTCGACGAGTGGCTCGCGCGCATCAAGGCCGAGCTTGCGGCGGACCCGAAGGCCGCTGCCTTCGCCGTCAACCAGATCGTGCACCAGTCGAACGACCGCCTCGAACACGACATGGCGCTGTGCGTGAAGCACGAGGTGCCGCTGATCATCACCAGCCTGCGTGCGCCGAACGACATCGTGCCGCACGTGCATGCCTACGGCGGCAAGGTGTTCCACGACGTCATCAGCGTGCGCCATGCGGAGAAGGCGCTGGAGGCGGGCGTCGACGGCCTGATCCTGGTCTGCGCCGGCGCCGGAGGCCATGCCGGCACGCTGAGTCCGTTCGCGCTGGTCGGCGAGATCCGCAGGTTCTACGACGGGCCGATCGCGCTTTCCGGCGCCATCACCAACGGTGCCGCCGTGCTCGCGGCGCAGGCCATGGGCGCCGATTTCGCCTACATCGGCACGCGCTTCATCGCCACGCACGAGGCCAACGTCGCCGCCGCCTACCGGCAGGCGATCCTCGATTCCGCCGCGGCCGACGTCGTCTATACGCCGTACTTCACCGGGGTTCACGGCAACTACCTGAAGAAGAGCATCGTCGCCGCCGGCCTCGATCCCGACCGGCTGCCCGAACGCGACAAGTCGGCGATGGACTTCGGCGGCGGCGCCGCCAAGGCGTGGAAGGACATCTGGGGCGCGGGGCAGGGCGTCGGCACGATCGACGACGTGCGTCCGGCCGCCGAGGTCATCGCCCGCATGAGGGACGAGTACCGCGCCGCCAGGGCGGCGCTCTGCAGCGGATCCTTCTGACGGCGCGAGGGGCGTGTTGTTCCGGGTCAATTTTCCCGGGAGGTCGATGGCATAAAGTCTCTGGCCCCAACCACGAGGAGACACGCCATGAAGACGAAGCTGCTGCGCGCCACGCTGGCCATCGCTGCCCTTGCCGCCATTCCGGCTTCGGCAGCCGACATGCACCGCCACGAAGACCATGCCGCCCACGGGGCCAGGCTGCAACTCGACAATGGCCGCAAGTGGCCGTCGGACGCACCGCTGCGCAAGTCGATGGCCGGCCTGCGCTCGGCATTCGCCGGCAAGATCCACGCGATCCACGGCGGCAAGTTGCCGCCCGAGGGCTACCGGGAACTCGGCAGCCGGGTCGACAGTGCGGTCGCCGACATCGTCGCCGAGTGCAAACTGGAACCAAAGGCCGATGCGATGCTCCATATCGTTGTCGCCGACCTGATGGCCGGCGCCGACATCATGCAGGGCCGCGCGGCGGGCAAGCCGATGGAAGGGGCGCACAAGGCCGTAATGGCGCTCAATGCCTACGGGCGGCATTTCGATCATCCGGACTGGAAACCCTTGAAGTGACGGACGCCGGCGGCGAGCGAGACGCGAAGACCAGTTCCACCTTCAGGCCGCGACCGCCGCCGTCGCCGACCGAGAAGGCGACGCTCGAGCGCATCACGGCGATGGGGCGCTTGACCGACAGCCTGATCACCTTCCGCACCACGCGGCACCGCAGCTTCCGCTTCAAGCCGGGCCAGTTCGCGCGGCTCGGCGTCGCCACCGAGAGCGGCGGCATCGTCTGGCGCGCCTATTCGATGGTCTCGGCCGATTACGACGAGCACCTCGAGTTCTTCTCCATCGTGATCCCCGATGGCGCCTTCACGACGCGCCTGGCGCGCCTCGACGTCGGCGATTCGATCTGGGTCGAGAAGCAGGCCTACGGCTTCCTGACGGTGGATCGCTTCGCACTCGACGGCGACCTTTGGCTGTTGGCGAGCGGCACCGGGGTGGCGCCCTTCCTCTCCATCCTGCGCGATCCGTCGATCTGGGAACGTTTCGACAACATCGTGCTGGCCTACAGCGTGCGTCAGGCGCAAGACCTTGTGTACCACGAGGAGATCGAGGCGCTGGCGCGGGACGAGCTCTTCGCGCCGCACGGGAGCAAGCTTCGCTTCGTGCCCGTCGTCACGCGGGAAAAGGCGGCCGGTGCCCTGGATCGCCGCCTGACGGATCTGTGCTCGGACGGCGCACTGGAAGCGGCGGTCGGCGTGCCGTTCGACGCCGCGCGCTCACGCGTGCTGATCTGCGGCAATCCGCAGATGCTCGACGATTTGCGCGAGGTGCTGACGCGGCGCGGACTCAAGCCCGATCGCAGCCGCGAACCGGGAAACCTGGCGTTCGAAAACTACTGGTAGGTGGCTGGAGGCCGCGTCTTCAGCATTGGGGCGTCGGTTCGTGCCATGTGGGCACCGATCGCCTCGGCAAAAGCCTTGATCTTCTCGATGGCGCCGATGCAATCGCGGTTCTCGGTGTAATCCCCGAGGATGGAGGTCAACGCTTCCGTGAGCCGGACATGCTCGCGGCTGTGCGACTCGAAATCCTCGCGGCACACGCTGGCGCGCAGCACGTCGACTTCATGGTCGAAATGCGCGATGCTGGTCAGCACCAATTCGCTGAGCGTGCGGCGGATTCCCGCGCCGCATTCTTCGCCGTATTGGCAGTCCGAGCGACGGGTTATGCCCGTGCCGAGCGGCAGGCGGCAGGTCGGGCAGGTAGTCAGGATCCTGGTCATCGAGTCGTGCTCGTCGTCCAGGGCCTGGATCAACTTCTGATGCTTCTGTTGATTCGTCGGCATGGCGGAATGGATATATGGATCGCGCTGCCACGATGCAATTCTCGCGCCAGAGAAGCCGGCGCAATATGTGGTTGGTTTTGCGCCCCTCCGGCCCTGCGATGCCGGCGCCTCGTCTGCAAGGGGCGAAAGCGGCGAGCGACTCTTGGGAGCGCATGATGGCCGCGTATCTTCCCGAAACCGGGAAATGTTCCCGATATTGGAAAATTGCGTGCGGGCTCAGTCGAGCGTGTGCGACACCAGGCCGTCGGCGAGCTTTGGCTCGAACCAGGTCGACTTCGGGGGCATGACGTTGTTGCTGTCGGCGACCGCCATCAGGTCTTCCATGCGCGTCGGGAACATGGCGAACGCCACGGCCATTTCGCCCGAATTCACGCGCTTTTCGAGTTCGTCGAGTCCTCGCATCCCGCCGACGAAGTCGATGCGCTTGTCGCGACGCAGGTCGGCGATGCCGAGGATCGGACCGAGGAGGTTCTCCGACAGCAGGCTGACGTCGAGGCGCGCGACCGGGTCGTTCGCCGGCACGAGTTCCGGCTTGATCGCCAGGCGCAGCCAGCGGCCGGGGAGGTACAGGCCGCACTCGCCGGGACGCGACGGACGCACCTGCCCGCTGCTCGGCGTCACCGTATAGCGCTCGGCGACGCGGGCGAGGAACCCGTCTGCCGACAGGCCGTTGAGGTCCTTGACGACGCGGTTGTAGTCCATGATCTTCATCTCGTGGTGCGGGAAGATCACGGCGAGGAAATAGTCGCTCGCCTGCTCGACGCCCGCCTTGCGGCGTGCGGCGGCGACGCGTGAGGCGGCAGCGGAGCGGTGGTGGCCGTCGGCGATGTAGAGCGCCGGCATGGCGTCGAAAACGGCGGTGATGCGCGCGACCAGTGCGGCATCGCGCACGACCCAGATGGTGTGACGGATGCCGTCGGGTGCCGTGACGTCGGCGTCGGGCATCCCGGCGCTCGCCTGCGCGAGCAGCGCGTCGGCATCCGGCGCGGCCGGGTAGGCGAGCAGCACGGGACCGGTCTGCGCGTTCAGCGCCTCGATCTGGCGCACGCGGTCGTCTTCCTTGTCGGGACGCGTGAACTCGTGCTTGCGAATCCTGTTGACGTCGTAGGCGGCAACGGAGGCCGCGGCCACGAGTCCGGTCTGGACGTGCGACCCCATGGTCAGGCGATAGGCGTAGTAGCAGTCCCCATCGTCGCGCGCGAGCACGCCGGCGTCGACCATCTTCTTCAGGTTCTCGACGGCCTTGGCATAGACCTGCGGCGAATAGATGTCGGTCTCGGGCGGCAGGTCGATCTCGGGCTTCGAGATGTGCAGGAAAGACCAGGGGCGGCCGGCCGCGCGCTCGCGCGCCTCGTCGCTGGAGAGCACGTCGTAGGGCGGCGCGGCGACATCGGCGGCGCGGCCGGCCGTGGGGCGCAGGCCGCGGAAGGGCTGGATCAGGGGCATGGCGTCTCTCAGGAAGTGGCGCGGCCGGTCAGGGGGCCGCGCAGCGCTTCGCGCGCATCGAGGATCATCTTCTCCGTCGTCGGCCAGTCGACGCAGGCGTCGGTGACCGAGCAGCCGTACTTGAGCTTCGACAGGTCGGTGGGGATCGGCTGGTTGCCGGCCTCGATGAAGCTCTCGATCATCAGGCCGACGATCGAGCGGTTGCCGAGGCGGATCTGGTTCACGACGTCCTGCATGACCAGCGGCTGCAGCTCGGGCTTCTTGTAGCTGTTGGCGTGCGAGCAGTCGACGACGACGTTCTGCGCCAGCTTGGCCTTTGCCAGCGCCTGCTCGGCGATGGAGACGCTGACGGTGTCGTAGTTCGGCCGGTCGCCGCCGCCGCGCAGCACCAGGTGGCCGTAGCGGTTGCCGCGCGTGCGCACGACGGACGAGCGCCCCTGGTTGTTGAGGCCGAGGAAGCTGTGCGGGCTCGCCGCCGAGATGATGGCGTTGATGGCGGCGTCGACCGAGCCGTCGGTGCCGTTCTTGAAGCCGACCGGCGTCGACAGGCCCGAGGACATCTCGCGGTGCGTCTGCGACTCGGAGGTGCGTGCGCCGATGGCGGTCCAGGCGATCAGGTCGCCGAGGTATTGCGGCGCGATCGGGTCGAGGGCCTCGGTCGCCGCCGGCAGGCCGAGTTCGTTGACCTTGAGCAGGAAGTCGCGCGCCTTTTGCAGGCCTTCCTCGATGTGGAAGGAATCGTCCATGCGCGGATCGTTGATGTAGCCTTTCCAGCCGGTGGACGTGCGCGGCTTCTCGAAATACACCCGCATCACGACGACGATGGTGTCGGCGACCTCGTCGGCGAGTTTCTTAAGCCGGCGCGCATAGTCCAGTCCGGCGACGGGATCGTGGATGGAGCAGGGCCCGACGACGACGAACAGCCGCGGGTCCTTGCGGTCGAGGATGCGTTCCAGCGTGCGGCGCCCGTCGACGACGGTCTGCGCGGCCTTCTCGGAAAGCGGCAGGCGCGCGTGGATTTCCTCCGGCGTCGGCATGGCGTCGAAGGCTTCGATGTTCAGGTTTTCGGTCTGTTGCATGGGATGCGGCTCGGAGGCCGGAGTGCCGGGCCTTGCAGCCCTCGGTTCATAAAGGCGGCATTTTACTTGACTCGGGCAACTTATAATCCAGCCGATGGAACGGCGGGCGTGACGGATCGGGTACCATCCCGCCGTCGTTGACGAGAACAATGCAAATGCACGACTTTGAAGAAGACTTCCCCGATCTGAAGGGCAGCGCATGGATGCTGCGGCTCTACATAGCGGGGCAGACACCGCGTTCTCTGTCCGCCATTTCGAATTTGCATCGTATCTGCGAAGAGCACCTGCCCGGCCACTTTCATATCGAAGTGATCGATCTGCTCGAGAATCCGCAGCTGGCCGAGGGCGACAAGATCATCGCCATCCCGACGCTGGTGCGCAAGCTGCCCGAGCCGCTGCGCAAGGTCATCGGCGACCTCTCCGATACCGAGAAGACACTGGTCGGATTGCAGCTGAAGCCGAAAGCCGCCGTTTGACGATGGCTCCGCAACGAAAGCCGGACAGCGTCGCAGAACTGCGCGCCCGGCTGGCGGAAGCGGAAGCGGCGCTGGAAGCGATCCGTTCCGGGGCGGCGGACGCATTGATCGATGCCAGCGGCGATGTCCTTCACCGCAAGGGCTCCGAAAAGCCGTACCTGACCTACTTCGGCGCCATGAACGAAGGCGGCGTGACGCTCGACGACGCGGGCGCCATCCTGCTCGGCAACCCCCGGTTCGTGGGCATGATCGGGCGACCGATCGAGGAGTTGCGCGGCGCGCGATTCGTTTCCTGCCTCGTTCCGGAGGACCGGGCGGCGGTCGCGAGCCTGCTGGCCGGCGACGCCGTAGCCGCTTGCGAGGCCTTGCTCGATGCGGCGGACGGCCCCATGCCGGTGCACCTCTCGGTGAAGACGGTCGACGTCGGCCGGCAACGCTTCCACTGCATGGTCATCACCGATCTCAGCGATCGCGCCAGGGCCGAAGCGGAACTGCGGGCGGCCATCACCCGGCATCGCGAGACTGAAGCCCAGTTGCGCCAGCGTGAGCGCGATTTGCGCTCGATCCTCGATCACGTGCCGTCGATGATCGGCTACTGGGACGCCGGGCTCTGCAATCGATTCGGCAACTATGCGTACCGGAACTGGTTCGGCATCGATCCGGACCAGATGTCGGGAAAGCACATCCGCGAGGTCATCGGCGAAAGCAACTATCGGTTCGACCTGCCCCACATCGAGGCCACGCTGCGCGGCGAGTACCAGGTGTTCGAGGGCGCCGTTCCGCTCCCGGACGGCAAGGGAACCCGGCATTCGCTGGCGCACTACATTCCCGACGTCGTTGACGGCCAGGTGCAGGGCTTCTACGCCCTGGTGACTGACATCACCGCCGCCAAGGAAGGCGAGGCGGCGATTCGCGACAGCGAGGAACGCCTGCGGGCGATGTATGCCAACCTGCAGGCGATGGTCGAGGCCGAGCGCAAGCACGTGGCGCGCGAGATACACGACGAACTCGGGCAAGTCCTGACGGCCTTGCGCATGGAAACTTCGCTGCTCCAGCACGACTTGCGCGGGGCAGAGGGGGCTGCCGTGCGCATCGACGAAATGCGCCGTCTGATCGAAAGCATGTTCCGGACGGTACGCAGCATTGCCGGCAACCTGCGTCCTTCGACGCTCGACCTGGGCCTGGTGCCGGCCATCGAGTGGCTGGCCGAAGACTTCGAGAAGCGCTGGCACATCGATTGCGCCCTCGATGTGGACCCGCGGGACATCGAGGCGAGCGACGCCTACGCTACCACCGTGTTCCGCGTCATCCAGGAGTCGCTGACCAACGTCGCGCGCCACGCCCGCGCGACGAGCGTGAGCATTTCGCTGCGGCAGTGGCAGGATCGCATGCACCTCGAAATCCACGATAATGGCTGCGGCTTCGAGTACGACGGTGACCGGATGAGGGGGTTTGGCATGGTGGGAATGCGCGAGAGGATTCTCGAGCTCGGCGGCGACATGACGGTCGAGTCGGGTGTCGACAAGGGAACCTGCATCGTCATCGGTCTGCCGCTGGTGTCGACGTCCGTCAAATGATCCGCGTACTGATTGCCGATGACCACCGCCTGGTCAGGCGGGGCATCAGGGAGATCCTCGGTATCGCCGGCGACATCGCCGCCGTCGGCGAATGCGCCAGCGGTGTCGAAGTCGTCGAGATGCTCGGTCGGGACGTACCCGACGTGCTGATGCTCGACATGGCCATGCCGGGGCCTTGCGGCGTCGAACTCATCAAGCACCTGACGAAGTCCTTTCCGCAGATGCCGATCCTCGTCCTGTCGATGCACAACGAGGGCCAGTTTGCGGCACGCGCGATTCGCGAGGGCGCCCGCGGTTACGTCACCAAGGATGCGGATCCCGAAATCCTGCTGCAGGCCGTCCGCAAGGTGGCGGCGGGCGGTAAGTTCATCGATCCGGTGCTCGTCGAGGCCGTGCTCCTGGAGATGACCGGGGACCAGGCAGCGAAGAACGACACGCTGACCGAACGGGAGCTGCAGGTCCTTCGGCTGGTGGTGGCCGGCATGTCGCTGAACGCCATCGCGGATGAACTTCACCTCAGCCCCAAGACCATCAGCAGTCACAAGATGCGGATCATGCAGAAGCTCGACGTCACCAACAACGCCGACCTCGTCCGCTACGCCTTGCGCCACGACATCGCCCTGCATTGGCCCCTCGCGGGGTGATTAAGGAAATCCCGAAAGGACATTGGGAATTCCCTTCGCGGACATTCCGTATATGCCTACATACAGGTGGGGTAATTGCGCTTAATGTTTGACGGATGTCAAACAAGGTGTGGTCGTGGACGCGGAAATTCGCTATCTCCTGAAATTGTTCGTCGCCGGCGGCTCGGCCCGCAGTGAGCAAGCCATCGCAAACCTCAGGCGCTTCTGCAAAGACAATTTCCTCGACGGCTATGAGCTCGTCATCGTCGACATCCTGACCCATCCCGAAGCCGCCGAAGCACAGAAGATTCTCGCGGTACCCACCCTGATCAAGGAGCTTCCGTTGCCCGCTCGCCGCATCGTCGGCGACCTGTCGGACGATGCGAAGGTTCTCGACGGCATGGGACTGCTCGCCACTTAGCACCCAAAGGAGACGCGCATTGTTCGCCCACGTGCCCCACTATCCCCAGATCGAAAAGATTGAAACCGGCATCGGCGGCTTCGACCTGATTTCAAACGGCGGGCTTCCCAAGGGACGGACAACGCTGGTCTCGGGTACGGCGGGCAGCGCAAAGACGCTGTTCGCCGTGCAGTTCCTCGCCGAAGGCATCCGGCGTTCCGGCGAAGCAGGCGTCTTCGTGACCTTCGAGGAATCGCCGGCGGACATCCGGCGCAACGTGATGTCGCTCGGCTGGGACATCGAGGCCTGGGAGTCGGCGGGCAAGTGGCTGTTCGTCGATGCCTCGCCGGAACCCGGACAGGACCAGATCGAAGCCGGACGCTACGATCTCAGCGCCTTGCTGGCTCGCATCGAGCACGCCGTTTCGAAGAGCGGCGCCACCCGGCTGTCCATGGATTCGCTCGGCGCGATCTTCGCGCAGTTCCGCGACGGCGCCGTGGTGCGCAGCGAGCTGTTCCGCATCGCATCCGTGCTGCGCACCCTGAACGTGACGTCGATCATGACGTCGGAGCGGACGCAGGAATACGGCGAGATCGCCCGCTTCGGCGTCGAGGAGTTCGTCGCCGACAACGTGGTGATACTGCGCAACGTGCTCGAGGACGAGAAGCGGCGCCGCACCATGGAAATCCTCAAGTACCGGGGCACCAGCCACCAGAAGGGCGAGTTTCCGTTCACCGTGGTCTCGGGACGCGGCGTCCTGGCGATTCCCCTTTCGGCGATGGAGCTCAAGCAGAAGTCGTCGAACATCCGCATCACGTCGGGCAACCACGAACTCGACGGCATGTGCGGCGGCGGTTTCTTCCGCGATTCGATCATCCTCGCATCGGGGGCCACCGGTACCGGTAAGACGCTGATCACCACCGAGTTCCTCAACGGCGGCGCCGCGAACGGCGAGCGATGCCTGCTGTTCGCCTTCGAGGAAAGCCGCGAGCAGCTGTTCCGCAATGCCGTCGGCTGGGGCATCGATTTCGAGGCCATGGAGGCGTCGGGGCGCCTCAAGGTCGTCTGCGCCTATCCCGAATCGGCGAGCCTTGAGGACCACCTGATCGCGATGAAGGACATCATCGAGGACTTCAAGCCGAACCGCATCGCGGTCGACAGCCTGTCGGCGCTGGAACGTGTCGCCACGCCGAAGGGCTTTCGCGAGTTCGTCATCAGCCTGACCTCCTTCATCAAGCACCAGGAGGTTGCCGGCTTGTTCACCTCGACGACGCCGACGCTGATGGGCGGAACGTCGGTGACCGAGTCGCACATATCGACGCTGACCGACTCGATCATCCTGCTGCGCTACGTCGAGATGAACGGCTCCATGCGTCGCGGTCTGACCGTGCTCAAGATGCGCGGCTCCCTCCACGACAAGGACATCCTCGAGTTCACCATCGATGGCACCGGAATGCACCTGGGCAAGCCGTTCCGCGACGTCACGGGCATTCTGGCCGGCAACCCGCGCGAGACGCCGTTCGAGCTTCATGGCCAGTAGCGCTCGATGATGACTAACGGCGTACCGCTGCCCGGGGTCGGCGAGCGGGAGCGATCCCTGTTCCAAAGCATCGTCGAACACGCCTCCGACGGCATTCTCGTCGTCGATCTCGACGGCTACGTCGTGCTGTCGAACCCTGCCGTCGCCGAGATGTTCCAGCGGCATCCCGACGAGTTTCATGGCGAGTTGTTCGGCTTCCCCGTCTCCGCGGGGGACATGACCGAGATCGACATTCTGCGCCGTGACGGCGAAATGGCCGTCGCCGAAATGCGTGTCAGCGAAGCCTACTGGGAGCGGGATCGCGTCCACATCGCGCTGCTGCGGGACATCACCGAACGCAAGCGGATGGAAACGGCGTTGCGTACGGCAAAGGAGGAGTTCGCGGCGCTCTACCGCTGTGCGCCGCTGGGCGTCGTTGCGCTCGAGACGGACTGGCGCATCAAGCTGTGCAACCCCGCGGCCGAGGCCATTTTCGGCTGGAGCCAGGACGAGGTGGTCGGCAATGCGTTCCCGGCATTTGCCGGTCAGGCGCTGCTCGGCCTGGAGGTCGAGGAGTTCGTCCGGCGCGGCGAAGTGATCAATGGCCGGGAGATCCGGCACGCGAGAACCGACGGCACGCTGGTCGACGTCAGCGTGTCCATGGCGCCGTTGCACGACGACAGCGGCGGCGCCGCGGGCATCATGTGCATCGTCGAGGACATCTCGCGCCGCATGCGCGATGCCGAGCGGCTGCGCCTGTCGGGAAAGATTTTCGAGAACACCCAGGAAGGCATCGTCGTCACGGACGCCGCCGGCGTCATTCAGGCGGTGAACCAGGCGTTCGTGGCCGTCACCGGCTACACGGCGAGCGAGGCGATCGGCCGCAAGCCGAGTCTGCTCAACTCGGGCCGCCATGGCCGGGCGTTCTACGAGGAGATGTGGCGCAGCATCCGGGACGAAGGGCAGTGGCACGGGGAGATCTGGAACCGTCGCAAGAACGGCGAGATCTATCCGGAGTGGATCAACATCAGCGCCATCCACGACGACGCAGGAACGCTCAGCCACTACGTGGCGATCTTCTCCGATATCACCAAGGTGAAGGAGAACGAAGAGCGATTGCGGCACCTGGCGCACTTCGATGCATTGACCGAACTGCCGAACCGTTTCCTGTTCCAGGACCACGTCGAGCTTGCGCTGGCCCAGGCCGTGCGCAACGGCAGGGAGGTGGCGGTGATGTTTCTCGACCTGGACCGCTTCAAGCACATCAACGACACCCTCGGCCATCGTGCCGGCGACGCCCTGCTGATGGGCGTGGCGCAACGCCTTTCCCGGTGCCTGCGCGCCGGCGACACGCTCAGCCGTTTCGGCGGCGACGAGTTCAACGTACTCCTGCCCGATCTCGACAATGCCGGCGTGGCCGCGGTCGTCGCCGAGAAGTTCATTGCTGCGCTCGTGCCGCCCTTCGAGATCGAGGGGAACGAAGTCTTCGCCAGCGTCAGCATCGGCATCGCCGTCTATCCGCACGACGGCGAGCAACTGGATCAGTTGTCGCGGGCGGCCGACGCGGCGATGTACCAGGTCAAGGGGGAGGGGCGCAATGCCTATCGATTCCATGAGGTCGACGGCCGCGGCCTCGCCCTGTCGCGCCGCTTCCGCCTGGAAAACGAACTGCGCCGGGCGCTTGAACGGGGCGAGATGTCGGTGGCGTATCAGCCGGAGGTCGACATCGAGTCCGGGGAAATCACCGGAATGGAGGCGCTGCTGCGCTGGAAGCACCCTGAACTGGGCGATATAGCGCCCGATGAGTTCATTCCGCTGGCCGAGGAAATCGGCGTCATTTCCCCGCTCGGCGCCTGGGTGATGGGTGAAGCCTGTCGGCAGAACCGGGCCTGGCAGGATCTCGGCTTTCCCCCGATGTGGGTATCGGTGAACCTTTCGCCGGTGCAGTTGCGCGACCGGCGGCTGATCGAGACCGTCCGGAGCGTTCTCGACGAGACCGGTCTCGAGGGCCGCTGGCTCGAACTGGAACTGACCGAAGGCGTGCTGATGCATAACGTCGAGGAGTGCCTGGTGGTCCTCAACGGGCTGAAGCAGCTCGGCTTGCGTCTTTCCATCGACGACTTCGGCACGGGGCACTCGTCGCTCGGCTATCTGCGCCGCCTGCCGGTCGATACGCTGAAGATCGATCGCGCGCTCATCGCCGACATCGCTTCCAACGCCAGCGATGCGGCCATCTCGAGCGCCATCGTCACGCTTGCACACAATCTCGACCTGCGCGTCGTCGCCGAAGGCGTGGAGTCGGCGGCGCAGTTCAACCTGCTCCGCGGCTTCCAGTGCTGCGACGTTCAGGGGTTCTACTTTTCGCGCCCGCTGCCGCCGGACCAGATCACCGCGCTCCTGCGTACCGACCACCTGCGGGACAGGATGGCGGCGGCATTCGTCCTGCAAGAGCCATCGAACGGAGCCGGCCATGAATCGCGACCAGTTTGAAGTCAAGCGCAGGCTGGCGAGCGGCGGGCCGGCAGCGCCGTCGACGTGCGCTGCCGGCTACGCGTACCGGCTCCGGTCGCACGAAAGGGCGAGTACCCAGATGCCGGCATGCAACCCCCTCCCGGAACGCATGACGAGAAACAAGCCGGAACCGCGCCGGTGAGAATGTCGTTCAGCGAGGAGGCGCGGACCAAGCCCGCGATGCTCGTCGAAGAACGATGCTCCCTTGCCGTCTCCGTCGATCTGCCCGAGGAAGAGCAGATCGCCCATCTCCGGGCTCGGCTGGCGGAAGCGGAAGACGCCCTGGCGGCGCTGCGTACCGGCGCCGCCGATGCGCTGCTCGGCGAGACGGGCGTCCTGTATCTGAGCGGCGCGGACAAACCCTACGTCACCTTCTTCGGCGCCATGAACGAGGGCGGCGTGACGCTCGACGGCGTGGGAACGATCCTCTACTGCAATCCGCGCTTTTCGCAAATGATGGGGCAGCCGGCCGAAAGCCTGCGCGGGAAGCCGCTGCTCTCCTGCGTGACGGCTCGCGACCGCCGCCGCGTGGCCGATTTCGTTGCACAGGAGGGAGCGGCAAGCTGCGAAGTGAGCCTGGCCGCCGGGCCCGAGGGCGGCTGGCCGGTGCAACTCTCGCTGACGCCGCTCGATGCGGACCAGAGACGCTTCGGCTGCCTGGTGGTGACCGATCTGACGCGGCGCATGGTTGCCGAACACGAACTGGAGCGACTGGTCGAGGCGCGCACCGGCGAACTGCGCCTGGCGGCCAGCGTATTCGAGAACACCATGGAGGGCGTGGTTGTCACCGACATGGACGGCGTCATCGTCTCGGTGAATGCGGCCTTCACGCAGATCACCGGCTACACCGCCGCCGAAGCCGTCGGCCGAACGCCCAGCCTCCTGCGGTCCCAGCGCCACGACCGCGAGTTCTACGACCAGCTTTGGCGGGCCTTGCACTCGGACGGCCGCTGGCGGGGCGAAATCTGGAATCGTCGCAAGAACGGCGAAGCCTACCTGCAGTGGTCCACCATCAATCTCGTTCCGGCCCAGCACGGACAGCCGGCCTACTACGTGGCCGTATTCACCGACGTGACGGAGTTCTGGCGCAAGGACGAACGCATCGCGCACCTTGCCTACCACGATCCGCTCACCGACCTGCCGAACCGCACCCTGCTGCTCGATCGCCTGAACCACGCCTTGACGGTGGCCGCCCGCCAGGGCGATCGCATCGGCGTGCTGTTCGTCGATCTGGACGGATTCAAGGCGGTCAACGACAACCTCGGCCATCACGTCGGCGATGCGCTGCTCCAGGAAATCGGCAGGCGCCTGACGGAATGCGTGCGTACTTCGGACACGGTGGCGCGCATCGGCGGCGACGAATTCGTGGTGCTGATGGAGAAACTCGACAGTCCCGACGAATGCTCCGTCGTGGCGGGGAAGCTGCTTGCCGCATTGGCGTGGGAGAGCGTCAGCGGCGGACGCGCGATCCGTGTCGGCGCATCGGTCGGCATCGCGGTGTATCCGGATGACGGCGCGGCAGCGGATGCCCTGCTGCAACATGCTGATGCTGCCCTCTACCAAGCCAAGGCCGCCGGCAAGGGGACCTTCCGTTACTACCATCGATCCTGAGCAGCCTCGCGCTCGCTGTCCAGAAGGAATCGCCAATGTCTCATTCGTCTCTTCCCGCTCTCGAGAAGTCGCCCACCGGCATTACCGGTTTCGACGACATTTCCGGCGGCGGCTTGCCGCGCGGCCGGCCGACGCTGATCGCCGGGCATGCCGGTTCCGGCAAGACCCTGTTCGCCCTCGAGTTCGTCCTGCACGGGGTCGAGAAGTACCAGGAGCCGGGGGTCTTCGTCAGCTTCGAGGAAGCGCCCGACGAACTGGCCGCCAACATCGCCTCCCTGGGCTACGACCTGTCCCGTCATCAGGAAGCGAACCGCCTGCGCATCGTGCATATCGAGCTGGAGCCTCAAGACGCGGTCGAGTCCGGCGAATACGACCTCGACGGCCTCTTCCTGCGGCTCGGCGCCGCGATCGACGCCACCGGCGCGCGCCGCATCGCCATCGATGCGGTCGAAAACCTGTTTTCGGCCTTCTCCGACCTGCGCATCCTGCGCACCGAGTTCCGGCGCCTGATGGACTGGCTCAAGGACCGCGGCATCTCCGCGGTGGTGACGACCGAGCGCGGCGCCAACTCGATCGCGCGTCACGGTCTTGAGGAGTACATCGCCGATTGCGTGATCGCGCTGGACAACCGCGTCGATGGCCAGCTTGCCACCCGCCGGCTGCGCATCGTCAAGTATCGGGGCTCCGCTCACGGCTGCGACGAATACCCGTTCGTCCTCGACCGCTACGGGTTCTCGGTCATGCCGATAACCTCGGCGGGCCTCGGCTACGAGGTGAGTACCGAACGGGTGTCCTCGGGCATCGAAAGCCTCGACGCCATGCTTTCCGGCGGCTTCTTTCGCGGCAGCAGCGTGCTGGTCAGCGGAACCGCGGGCACCGGCAAGAGCAGCATCGCCGCCCAGGCGGTCGACGCTGCTTGTCGCCGCGGCGAGCGCAGCCTGTATCTTGCGCTCGAAGAGTCGCCGAACCAGATCGAGCGCAACATGGCGTCCATCGGCATGGACCTGGCGCAATGGCGCCGGGCAGACCTCTTGCGCTTCCATGCCGCGCGGCCGACATCGAGCGGCATGGAGGCGCACCTCGCCGTCCTGACCGCTCTCGTGGAAGAGTTTCGCCCGCAGGTGGTGGTCATCGATCCGATCACTTCGTTCAACGTCACCAACGACGAGGAACGGGTCAAGCTCATGCTGATCCGCGCAGTCGACCTGTTCAAGTCCCACGGCATTACGTCCGTGTTCACCGCCCTGACCTTCGGCGGCGCCGCTCCGGAGTCGACCTCCGTGGCCATCTCATCGCTGGTCGACGTTTGGCTGCTGCTGCGCAACCTCGAGTCCGCGGGCGAACGCACGCGCGGCCTTTACGTCTGCAAGGCCCGCGGTACGGCGCATTCCAACCAGATCCGCGAGTTCCTGCTGACCGACAGCGGCATCGAACTGGTGGACGTGCTGCTGAACGGTGAGGGGCAAATATTGACCGGCTCGGCGCGGCAGCTCCACCAGAGCCTGAGCGACAGCGAAGCCGAACTGCGCCAGGCCGGCATCCAGCGCCGCCGCGCGGTGCTCGAGAACCGCCGCCAACTGCTTGAGGCGCGAATCGCCGCGATGCGAACGGAATACGAGGAAGAGCTTCATGCCATGGAGGCCGAATTGGCGGGGGACCTGTCTCGCGTCGACGCATCCGACCGTACCCTGGCGGCCATGGCGACCCGACGCAGCCGCGTCGGCCGGGACCAGTAACGCGGCAAGCGCACGATGACCGACAACCAAAGTCCTCCCGACCGGCCCGAGGCGCAGCAGTCGACATGGCTGTTGCGCCTCTACATCGCCGGACAAACGCCCAAGTCGCTGACTGCCATTTCCAATCTGCACCGGATCTGCGACGAGCATCTGCCGGGAGGCTTCGAGATCGAGATCATCGATCTGCTCGAACGGCCGCATCTGGCCGAGGGCGACAACATCATCGCCATTCCGACGCTCGTTCGCAAGCTTCCCGAGCCGATTCGCAAGGTCATCGGCGATCTCTCGGATCTAGAGAGGACGCTGGTCGGGCTGCAACTGAAGCCCGCGAGCTGAAGGCGTCTTGCAGGCGCTCTGCGGCGTCGCTAGAATCCACATCGTTTCGATAATCATGGAAACACGGAAATGAACATCGACCAGGCGGTTGGCAGGCTTGCAGCCCTCGCTCAGGAAACCCGGCTACGCATCTTCCGCCTTCTGATCGAAGCGGGACCCGAGGGCATGAACGCCGGCGCCATCGCCGACGCCGTGGGCGTGCCGGCCGCGACGCTTTCGTTTCACGTCAAGGAACTGGCGCATGCCGGCCTCGTCGTCGCGCGCCAGGAGGGCCGGTTCGTCTTCTATTCGGCGCACTACGTCGCCATGGACGATCTCATCGCCTACCTGACCGACAACTGCTGCCAGGGCGGCCAGTGCCTGCCGAAGACGGCGGCTGCCGCTTCAACGACCAAGCGCCGCGCAAGAGCGGCTTGAGGGGAACCACATGACTTTCAACGTACTCGTCCTCTGCACCGGCAATTCCGCTCGTTCGATCCTCGGTGAAATGCTGTTCAACCACCTTGGCAACGGCCGAGTCCGCGCCTATTCGGCCGGCAGCAAGCCGGCAGGACTGGTCAATCCGGTAGCACTCGAGACGCTCGCGAGGCACGGCATCCCGACCGAGGGCGCACGCAGCAAGTCCTGGGACGAATTCGCTGCCCCGGGTGCGCCGGAGATCGATTTCATCTTCACCGTCTGCGGCAATGCCGCCCAGGAAGCGTGCCCGGTTTGGCCGGGACACCCGGCCACCGCGCACTGGGGGGTTCCCGACCCCGCGCACGTCGAGCCGCTCGAGGCGCGCCGCGCCGCGTTCGAGGATGCCTACGGGGCGCTCGAAGAGCGCGTGCGCGCGTTCCTTGCGTTGCCGCTCGAGGGCATGGACCGCAACGCAATTGCGGCGGCTGCACGCAATATCCACGAAGGAGCTTAAGCGTGTCTGCGCAATGCGAAGCGACCGCCAAGCTTGCCGCCGGCGCGCCGATGAACTTGTTCGAGCGCTGGCTGACGCTCTGGGTCTTTCTCTGCATCGTCGCCGGCATCGCGCTCGGCCAGTTCTTCCCCGCGCCGTTCCAGGCGCTCGGGCGCATGGAATTCGCGCAGGTCAACCTGCCCGTCGGCCTGTTGATCTGGGCGATGATCATCCCGATGCTGGTCAAGGTCGACTTCGGCGCGCTGCATGAAGTCCGGCGCCATGTGCGCGGCATCGGCGTGACGCTGTTCGTCAACTGGCTGGTCAAGCCGTTCTCGATGGCCTTCCTCGGCTGGCTGTTCATCCGCCACCTGTTCGCACCCTGGCTGCCCGCCGACCAACTCGACAGCTACATCGCCGGACTGATCCTGCTCGCTGCCGCGCCCTGCACGGCGATGGTCTTCGTCTGGAGCCGGCTGACCAACGGCGACCCGTTGTTCACGCTGTCGCAGGTCGCCCTCAACGACACGATCATGATCTTCGCCTTCGCGCCGCTGGTCGGGTTGCTGCTCGGCATCTCGGCGATCGTCGTGCCGTGGGATACGCTGGTGACCTCGGTGGTGCTCTACATCCTGATCCCGCTGGCGCTGGCGCAGCTCTGGCGCAAGGCGCTGCTGGCGAAAGGGCGGGCGCACTTCGACGCCACGATGGAGAAGATCGGCCCCTGGTCGATCGCCGCGCTGCTGGCGACGCTGGTGCTGCTGTTCGCCTTCCAGGGCAAGGCGATCATCGAGCAGCCGCTGATCATCGCGCTGCTGGCAGTGCCGATCCTGATCCAGGTGTTCTTCAATTCCGCGCTCGCCTATTGGCTCAATCGCAAGGTCGGCGAGCAGCACAGCGTCGCCTGCCCGTCGGCGCTGATCGGCGCCTCGAACTTCTTCGAGCTCGCCGTCGCAGCGGCCATCAGCCTGTTCGGCTTCGAGTCCGGCGCCGCACTGGCGACGGTGGTCGGCGTGCTGATCGAAGTGCCGGTGATGCTGCTGGTCGTCAAGGTTGTGAACGCCACCAAGCCGTGGTATGAACAAGGAGTGAAATCATGAAAACCCTCGAAGTCTTCGATCCAGCGATGTGCTGTTCCACCGGCGTTTGCGGCGTCGAGGTCGACCCGGTCCTCGCGCAGTTCGCCGCCGACCTGCAATGGGTGGCCGGGCAGGGCGTGACGGTGAGCCGCCACAACCTCGGCCAGGAGCCCGCCGCCTTCGCCGCCAATGCGGCGGTGGTCAAGGAGATGGAAGCCGGCATGGAGCGGCTGCCGGTCCTCGTCATCGATGGGCAGGTCGCGTCGACCGGGCTCTATCCCTCGCGCGCGCAATTGGCGCAGAAGCTCGGGCTGAAGGCCGGCGCCGGCGACACGGCGGCGGTAGCCGCGCCATCCTGCTGTACGCCGAAGTCGGGCTGCTGCTGATGGCGCTGCCCGAGGCCGGCACGCGCCATCTGTTCTTCACCGGCAAGGGCGGCGTCGGCAAGACCTCGCTCTCATGCGCCACCGGCCTTGCCTTGGCCGAAGCGGGGCGGCGCGTGCTGATCGTCAGCACCGATCCGGCCTCGAACCTCGACGAAGTGCTCGGCACGCCGCTCGCCTCGACGCCGACGCCGATCCGCGATGCCGCCAATCTTCACGCCCTGAACATCGACCCGGTGCGGGCCGCCGCCGACTACCGCGAACGCATGGTGGCGCCGTATCGCAACATCCTTCCCGCCGCCGCGATCCAGAGCATGGAGGAGCAGTTCTCGGGCGCTTGCACCGTCGAGATTGCAGCCTTCGACGAATTTTCCAAGCTGCTCGGCGATCCTGCTGCCACGGCGGAATTCGATCACATCATCTTCGACACTGCGCCCACCGGCCACACCTTGCGTCTGCTCACGCTGCCGTCGGCCTGGAGCGGTTTCATCGCTTCCTCCAGCGGCGGCGCTTCCTGCCTCGGCCCGCTGGCCGGACTGGAAAAGCAAAAAGCGCTTTATGCCGCCACCGTCGCCCGGCTCTCCGACCCCAAGGAAACCACCGTCGTGCTGGTGAGCCGGCCCGAGCAAGCCGCACTCGCCGAAGCCGAGCGGACGCGTGCCGAGTTGGCAGCCCTCGGCGTCAGCAATCAGTTTCTGGCCATCAATGGCATTTTCACGGCGCAAGCGCCGGGCGATGCGGTGGCCGACGCGATGACTCGACGCGGAGTCGAAGCGCTTGCCGCGATGCCCGCCGGGCTGGCGGAACTGCCCGCCAGCACCACCGCCTTCGTAGCCCAAGGCACGGTGGGCCTCGCCAGCCTGCGCCTGCTGGCCGCGGAACATGGCGTAGCGCCTGATGC
>Ga0075012_10000922_pt1 | contig 30691 bp, 38 predicted proteins | sample All_14_2_FD_71474 | JGI IMG/M metagenome (GOLD analysis project Ga0075012, IMG submission 71474) | Freshwater microbial communities in response to fracking from Pennsylvania, USA - Allegheny Zone_MetaG_DW_15 | ecosystem: Environmental > Aquatic > Deep subsurface > Groundwater > Drilled...
ACAGCATTCAACTCCTCAACCCCGCTGATCATGGGGAACATGATCTGTAATTTTCCGTAGACACTGGCGCGGAGCAACGCCCTGAGTTGAACGGTAAAGATATCCTTGCGAGAGAGACAGAACCTGACCGCCCTCCAACCGAGGATGGGGTTCTTCTCATCGATACCCAAACCGCTGACCACCTTGTCTCCACCGATATCGATGGTACGGATGGTTACCGGCTTGGGGGCCATGGCCTCGATGACTTGTTTATAGACTTCAAACTGCCGTTCTTCCGATGGATTCTCCAAGGATTCCATAAAAAGAAACTCGGAACGGAACAAACCGATACCCGAAGCACCACAAGCCTTGGCCGCTTCCACCTCACTGGAAGTCTGAATGTTGGTCTTCAGCAATACCTCGTGTCCATCGGTAGTGGTGCTGGACAGAACAGCCATTTGATGTAGCTCGACCTCGTGTTGCTGCCAACGGGCATACCGCTCATCAAGCATCTGTGAAACGGTATGGTCGGGCCTGATGAACGCCTCGCCATAAGTTCCGTCAACAATGATCTCATCACCATCATTGACAGTCTTTGATGCCCCGCCTGCAGCGAGCACGGTGGGAATGTTGAATGCACGCACCAGGATTGCTACATGGCTGGCTCTACCTCCGCCGTCCAGACAGATACCCAGGATGTGGGTCTTGTCCATGGCGAAGAGTTCACTGGGCATCAGAATATCGGCAACGAGAATTACATCCTCGCCCAGATGCTCCATCCGTCGCTGGCCCTTGCCCTTGATTGCATCGATCAAGTACAACGATACATCCTTGAAATCCACAGCCCGTTCACGAAGCAGTTCATCATCCGTCTGCTCGAGCAGTGTTACCATGCTGGTGGTAACCGAATCGATGGCCCATTGGGCGCAGACCAGATTGGTGGTGATATACGCTTCGATTTGCTGAGTATACTCAGGATCCTCAAGCATAAGCAGATGCGTCTCCAGAATGTCCCTCGACTCCTTGGAGATATCGCTTGCATTGTGCTCTTGCAATGTGTGTTTCGCAGTCTGTAGGGCTTTCCGAAATTTTTCCAGCTCCCCTGACACCCCGTCGGCCAGGATATGCTGCTTCTCTGCAGTCATCGATGCATGATGATGCACCAACGCTTTTCCCTTCGCCAACCCCTCGGAGGCTGCTATACCCTTGAATATCCTCATATGTAATGTACTATACGGACTTTATCTGCTGATGTAAAGCTGGAAACACAACCGTCGATTTGTTAGAATGCATCCGATGGAAGACCAAATCCTCGACGAAAAACCAAGAAAACGACACCCTTTGATACTCTTTCTCATATGGGTTCTCTTCTCCCTTGTGGTTGTGGCGCTCGGATACCCGCGCGTACGTTCATCCATCGAGGACAGCGGGGTGCTCGAGGTTCTGAAAACCAGTGGTTTATCTTCGCAATCCCAGGCCAACACAAGAAATGTAGAGGTAGTCTTCATCCAATACCCCCAAACATTCAAAACGTTTACCGTTCAGCAGAGCCGTTTGGGAGGGAGTGCCTACCATGACACCTTCGAAGCCCTGCTTTCCGGTCCGTCACTGGAGATTCTCAAGACAGGAGCAGTCAGCTACATCCATGCCGATACCACGCTCATAGGAGTCACCCTCTCCTCAAGCATCCTCTATGTGGACCTCTCCAAGGAGTACCTGCTTTCACCGGACCTGGAGACGGCGCGGCAGCAGATACGCCGTACAGCCCTGGCTTTCCAACGTGTCAAGGATGTTGTAATTCTTGTCGAAGGGAAACAGCTCAGCTGAGCAGCTCTTCCAGCTGCGCAGTCATCTCATCCTTGCTCAAGCCCGGCTGCATCTTCAAGAGGGAGAGAAACTCGGTATTTCCCTTGTGGCCGGTGATCGGGCTTTTTGCCAAACGATGCATCCCCACCCCGTCCCGGGCAAGCAGGTCATACACATTTCGCATGACCTTGACCAAGACGGAACGGTCCTGCACCACGCCGTTGAAGTTCACCAAACCCTTGGGCACCTCGAACTGGGGTTTGATCAAGCTGACCAACCATCCGTCCTTGCACAGGGAAAGTATGTGACGAGCAGCTCCTGCAATCGATCGAAAGGATAGGTCGCAGACCGCTGCATCGCACTCAGGCTCGAGGGAATCGAGGGTCATGATGTTCTGCTTCTCATGCACAACCACCCGCTCATCGGTTCTCAACCGCCAATCGAGCTGGTTATACCCGACATCGACGCTGTGGACCAGAGTGGCTCCACGTTTGAGCAGGCAATCGGTAAACCCTCCGGTGGAGGCTCCTGCATCAAGCATCACCAGATTTTGTACATCGAGTCCAAATGTGTCCAGAGCATGCTCCAGCTTGTAGCCGCCGCGGGAGACGTAGGCATCGAAAGTGAAGGAGAAGCAAGCATTTGGATCGACCAATAGTCGCGGGTCTGTTGCAAGCACACCATCCACCAATACATTGCGGCATACAATGAAGGCTGTGAGTTGGTCCTTGGTATACTCGTCAAACTGCCGGCCGAGGGCCTGAAGCAGTGCAACCTTACGGACTTTCATCAGATATCGTACAACCTCGAGAACCGTTCGATGGAGAGAGCCTGCCCGCTTACAGCATCGATTGTGATGCAAACCCCCTGCAGCAAGGGGGCGGTGTCGGCAATCTCGGTACGCAGAGGCATCTGCGTAAGTTGCTTTGCGATCGATACGGAAGGATCGGAACCGATGACACTTGCCGACGGACCACACAGGCCCAAGTCGGTGATGTATGCGGTTTTACCGGGGAGTATTTTCTCATCGGCAGTCTGTACGTGGGTGTGTGTTCCCACAACAGCAGATACCTTGCCATCCAGATGGAAGGCAAGAGCCTCTTTTTCCTCAGAATTTTCTGCATGAAAATCTACAAGGATGATGGGCGTCTGTTTTTTCAGGCGCTGCACCTGGTCCAACCCAACCCGGAACGGACAGTCGATGCTCGGCATCGATTGACGACCCTGGAGGTTCAACACTGCAACCTTGTAATTCTTGATATCCACCACTACAGAACCATGACCAGGAGCCTGCGGAGGATAATTGGCCGGCCTGAGCAGGCGCTTCTCACTATCCAGCAGCAGCCTGAGATCGTCCTGCTGCCAGATATGATTCCCACTGGTTATCACACTGATTCCAAGAGCGAAAAACTGATCCATCAGAGAGGCTGAAAGGCCGAAGCCATTAGCGGCATTTTCGCCGTTGACTACGACCACATCAGCACGGTACTCCTTGACCAGCGTGTGTAATCCGATAAAAAGAGCCCTGCTTCCGGGCTGTCCGCAGACATCCCCAAGCAGCAGGGCGACACATGTTTTTGCATCAGCCACGAACAACCTACCTAGCGTACTCGACGACTCTCATCTCACGGATGATCGTCACCTTGATGCGACCCGGATACCTCAGCTCAGCTTCGATGCGCCCGGCGATGCCCTTGGCTATCTGCTTGGCTCCATCATCATTGACCTGATCGTTGTTCACCAGGATCCTCAGCTCACGGCCGGCCTGGATGGCATACGCCTTGTCTACACCGGTAAAGCTCTCAGCAATCTGCTCAAGAGACTCAAGGCGCTTGATGTAGTTGTCCAACGTTTCACGGCGTGCACCAGGGCGGGCGGCACTGATTGCATCGGCAATCTGTACGATGACGGCTTCGATGGTTTGCGGTTCAGTATCATTGTGATGGGCGAGGATGGCATTTACCACCCGTGGATCCTCACCAAGACGCTTTGCCATATCGGCTCCAAGCTCTGCATGGTTTGCATCGCTCTCGGTCTCAATTCCCTTGCCGATGTCATGCAGCAAGCCCGAGCGCATCGCAAGTTCGCTATTCGCTCCGATCTCACTGGCGATCATACCTGAAAGAATGGCGACTTCCTTGGAATGACTAAGTACATTCTGACCATAGCTGGTTCTGAAATGAAGCCTGCCCAAGGCTCGGATTGTTTCCGGCCCGACATTGTGGATACCAAGATCGAAAATAACCTTCTCTCCCTCGTCGGCGATGATTCTGCCGATTTCCTTGGTAACCTTGTTGACCACCTCTTCGATGCGGGCCGGATGGATTCGTCCATCCTGGACCAAGCGCTCCAAGGCGACTCTGGCGATCTCCTTGCGAACCGGGTCGAAACAGGAGATGACCACGGCCTCGGGAGTGTCATCGATAATGACATCCACACCGGTGAGGGTCTCAAGGGTACGGATGTTTCTTCCTTCCCGACCAATAATCCTGCCTTTCATCTCGTCACTAGGCAGACTCACCGAACTGATCGTCACATCACCGACGACCTCTGTGGCAAGCCTCTGGATTGAGGTCACAACGATATCACGAGCCTTTTTGTCAGCGGAAAGCTGCGCTTCCTGTTCGATCTTATTGATCATCAGTTGCGCATCTCTCCTCGCATCGTTGTACATTGTCTCCATGATGATGTTCTTTGCCTCATCAGCTGACAATCCAGCAATGCGTTCAAGTTCAGTAATCAGGCCGCCTTCTTTCTCGGCAACCTCTTGTTCTTTCCGGGCAAGTCCAGACTCCCGGTCTCCTAATTGCTTCCTGATAGCATCCAATTCAGCCTGCTTGTGTTCAAGATTCTCTTCCTTCTGAAGGATTCTTCTCTCGACACGCTGCAGTTCACTCCGTCTTTCCCTAGCCTCTCGTTCCTGCTGTTGTTGTTCTTTCAACAACTGATCCCGAGTCTCAAGCAAGAGCTCTTTGCTCTTTGCTTCCGCTTCCTTTATCGCTTCCTCGTTCAGTCTGATCGCTCTTTGTTCGACCGAGGTAAGCTTAAATTTCGCATACAGCCAACGGCTTAACCAACCTAAGATGATACCAATAAGACAACTAAGGAGGATGATAAGTATACGTTCCATATACTACCCCCTATTGTAATGGTACAATGATACGTACGCTTGTCGGAATTGTCAAGGCTCGAAAGCAACGCTATCTTGTCTGTAAGTACAGATTGTTCGGTTAATTACTGAGAATCGTACACTCTATGGGAACAATCATAACCACCCTTCCAAAGGGTGGTTTGTTCTACGGCTATAAGCCGTGTGTTACCGGCCAGCGTCTCAAGGCGCTGGCTTCACATACATGTTCAGCCCTATAGCCTTTGCCACTTTGGCAGCCCCTCAAGGGGCAACCGTATTACTCGCTACCCTTAAAAGGGTCTTCATATTCCTTTACGCTTAGCTTGTCCTGCATGATGTCATGCTGCTCCTGCTCGCGTATGTACTTGGCTATGGTCGCCTCATTCAGACCCACCGTGCTCACATAGTACCCCTCCGCCCAGAAATGCCGGTTGCCAAACTTGTATTTCAGGTTCGCATGCTTGTCGAACATCATCAGCGCGCTTTTGCCTTTCAGGTACCCCATAAAGCTCGACACACTTATCTTGGGCGGTATGCTCACCAGCATATGCACATGATCGCTCATCAGGTGTCCTTCTATCAGCTCCACCCCTTTGTATCCGCACAGCGAGCGCAGGATCTGGCCCACACTCTGCCTGTATTGATTGTAAATCGCCTTTCTCCTATACTTCGGCGTAAACACGATATGGTACTTGCACATCCATTTCGTGTGGGCCAAAGAATTTTCTTTCGTTGCCATGTCTCACTCACCTTTTCCTTATGATTTTTGGGCTGAACTCCAAAATCCTAACATGAAGGTGAGTGTTTTTGTATAACAAACCGTTTCCGCACCCGCATAGCGGGTGGTTTTATGTTTCGTACGCTTCGCGTTCTCAACTGTCTAAAGACATTGAATAAAAAAACCGCTGTCATGACAACAGCGGCTTCACCCGAATGGGTTTTTGTTTGATTGAAGAGGCACTTCAGAGGCTTATTTTTCCTCGTCGTCACTCTTCTCAGCCTTCTTGGCTGGTTTGTCGGCCTTCTTCTCAGCCTTCTCAGACTTCTTTTCGGCCTTCTTCTTCTCGGGCTTTGCGGTCTTCTCAACCAGCTCGAGGATTACCATCTCGGCAGCGTCTCCGAGGCGGTTGCCGGTCTTCAGGATGCGGGTATACCCACCCTTCCGCTCGACAAACAAGGGGGCGATCTCTGTAAAAAGCTTTGCTGCAATAGCTTCATCGGTGATGTCCCGAGCGATCAAACGGCGGTTTGCAACGCTGTCGACTTTCGCACGGGTAATCATCTTCTCTGCCATTCTGCGAACTTCCAGAGCCTTTGCCTTGGTGGTCTCGATCCGTTCATATCTGAACAGTGAGGTCACCATGTTGCGCTTGAGGGCCTTACGGTGAGATGAGGTCCTACTAAGCGCATTGAATCCAATCCTATGCTTCATTCTCTTCTTCCTTGTTCCCAGGTACTTTGATTGCAGTTTTCAGAACACTGTAGTCGGTCATCCCAAGGCTGAGATTCCACTCCTTCAGTTTTTCCTTAATCTCTTGGAGGCTCTTCTTACCGAAGTTCCTCGTCTTTGCAATCTCTTCCTCAGTCTTCTTGGTGAGATCGCCGATAGTACGGATGTTGGCATTCTTCAGACAGTTGCTGGATCGAACGGTCAGCTCGAGTTCCTCAACCGAGGTATTGAGAATCTTGCGGACCCTCTCTTCCTCTTCGTCCACCTCATCGTTATTGCTGATCAGAGTCTCGTCGAAGTTGATGAAGATCTGGAAGTATTCCTTCGCAATCTTTGCAGCTTCAGCAAGAGCATTCTGCGGTGCAATCGTACCATCAGTGTAGATTTCCAGTGTAAGCTTGTCGTAATCGCTGCGATAGCCGACACGGGTGGGTTCAATCGAATACTTAACGCGGGTAACCGGTGAGAATGTGGCGTCGATGGGGATGGTCCCGATCTCTTCCACATACTTCTCGTTGATTTCAGACGGGACATAGCCCCTACCAAGGTCAATCTGGACTTCCATCTCGATGTTGGCATCATCCATCATCGAGAAGAGAACCAAATCCTTGTTGGTGATCTCAACCTGGTCACGCTCGAAGTTTGCGCCACTTACAATGCCGGGGCCCTTGCATTCGATGAGGAGGTTGGTCCCCTCCGAATCTTCGGGCATCCTGATCTGAAGCTTTTTCAAGGCAGCAATGATGTCTGCGATATCCTCGCGGACTCCGGGAAGCTGCTCATACTCGCTGGAAATCAGGTGGGGAACACCATCCTCATTGAAGCTGGTGAACTTTACGGCAGTGACGGCATACCCCTGGATCGATGAGAGGAGCACCCTCCTGAGCGTGTTTCCGATCGTGGTTCCAAAACCTCTCTCAAACGGATAGGCAATGAATTTCCCATAGTTCGGTTCAACTGCGCTGTGTTCGAAGGTTATCCCCTTGGGCTTCTTGAAGCCCTTCAGAAGGTTTTTGCGTGCCATGGTTACTCCTTATCTGGAATACAACTCGACAACCAGCTGCTCGTTGATCTTCTCGAGCTCGGTGACTTCACTTCTCCTCGGAACAGCGACGAAGGTACCCTTCATTGCATCCACGTCCAGGCTCAGCCACTGGCAGACACCGGACTTGGTGTATTCCTTGAGGTTTTCTTTGACCAAAAGCATCTTCTGACCCTTTGCACCAACGCTGACTACGTCACCGGGGCGAAGGCGGTAGGAAGGAATGCTCACACGCTTTCCGTTCACAAAAATGTGGCCGTGGTTGACGAACTGAGCTGCCTGGTTGCGACTGGCTGCAAAGTGGAGTCGGAATACCACGTTGTCGAGCCTCTGCTCCAGAAGCATGATCAAATTCTCACCAGTCTTACCGGGAATTCTTGCGGCTTCGTCGAAGGTCAACTTGAACTGCTTCTCGAGCATGCAATAGGTTCTCTTCAGCTTCTGCTTTTCGCGCAACTGCAAGCCGTAGTCGGTCGGCTTCTTGGAACGTGCGCGGGGATCCTTGCCCGGAAGGCCGGTGGACTTGGTATCGTTCATCGGGCACTTGCCGCTGTGGCAACGCTCTCCCTTGAGGAACAACTTGGTCCTCTCGGCTCTGCAATATCTGCACTTAGGTCCAGTATATCTTGCCATGTATCTGCTATCTCCTCATCAGACTCTTCTACTCTTGCGAGGTCTGCATCCATTGTGGGGGATGGGGGTGACGTCACGGATGGAGCGGACCTTCAGTCCAAGCACACCCAACGTTCTGATGGCGCTTTCGCGGCCAACACCAGGTCCCTTCACAAATACGTTCACTTCCTGCAGTCCACTGTCCATAGCAGCCTTGGCTGCCTTTTCGGCAGTTGTCTGTGCTGCATAGGGGGTGGACTTCTTGGCACCGCGGAACCCAAGTCCGCCGGCGCTTGCCCAAGATACCGCATTCCCGTTGAGGTCGGTTACGGTAACAATGGTATTGTTGAAGGTCGCCTGAATGTAGACGTTTCCTTCGTATACCGTCTTTTTGACTTTACGCTTTGCTGTAGCCATGTGGTACCTGCTCCTTATTTCTTCTTAGCCGCAACGGTCTTCTTCTTACCCTTGCGAGTACGGGCATTGGTCTTTGTCCGCTGTCCGTTTACCGGAAGACCCTTACGATGACGAAGGCCACGATAGCAGCCAATGTCCATAAGGCGCTTGATATTCAGAGCGACTTCTGTTCTAAGACGTCCCTCAACCTTGTACTCTTCCTCGATTACCTTACGAAGTACTGCAAGATCCTCGCTGGAAAGGGTGTTGATGTTGGTATCTGGATTAATATTTGTTTTTTCACAAATTTCAACCGCCGAAAACCTACCGATCCCGTAGATATAGGTCAAGGCGATTTTCACTGCCTTGTTCGGCAAATCTACACCTGCAATTCTCGCCATTCATGGCCTCCTGAATTTCTCTTATAGAGTAGGAAGGCTTGCGCCGAACCCTGTTATCTCTGTCTCTGCTTGTGCTTGGGATTGTCACAAATAATGCGGACCACCCCATTCCGTCTGACTACTTTGCACTTGTCACAAATCGGTTTGACACTTGCTCTTACTTTCATGTTCTAGCTCCTAGCCTAAATATGTTTTGACTTTTTTCCACTCACATTGAACCCATCGTAGTGGTGCATTTTCATGACACCCTCAATCTGACGCATGGTATCCAGGTCAACGCCGACAAGAATCAGCAGTGACGTTCCACCAAAGAGCATGGCCACGGTCGAGGGGAAGTTGAAGAACTTCTGTACCAGCGTGGGAATCAAGGCGATGAAAGCCAAGAAAAGAGAGCCGGGAAGAACGATGCGGTTGAGAACCCTGGTAAGGTACTCTTCCAATTTCTCGGACCGTACACCGGGAACCGAGCCACCATTCTCGCGAATCTGCTTGGCCATCTCAACCGGGTTCATAGACACCTGCGTATAGAAGAAAGCAAACGCTATGATCAACAGGGCGTAGATAATCAGATAGGGGGCACCCTGCGGATTCAGCCAATTAGCAAAGGCGGCAAGCCACCTTACTTCCGGGCCCAAGGTAGTAGCAATCTGCAGCGGGAAGGAGAGCAATGCGCTTGCAAAGATTACAGGGATAACGCCGGAGGGGTTGACCTTGATGGGGATATAGGTGCTCTGTGCACCATACATCTTCCGGCCTACCACACGCTTTGCGTAGTTCACGGGAATCTTGCGGACGCCCTGCTCTTCGTACACTACGAGAGCGACAACCACCAAGAACATCACAAACACCACCAAGACTACAATCGGATTCAGAACACCCGTGGAGATGCTTCTGAACAAGACCGACATGGCCTCGGGGAATCTTGCGACGATACCGGCAAAGATCAACAGGCTGATACCGTTACCGATACCCCACTGGGTGATCTTATTGCCGATCCAAATCAAGAGCATCGAACCGGTGGTCACAGTCAGCATTGCTACCAACGTGAACGGAAGGATACCCATAGTCATCACGCCGGGAATGGAATTGGCGTAAATAGTAACTACATACGACTGAATCAAACATACAACAATCGTACCATATCTGGTGTATTGCTGAATTTTCTTATGGCCTGACGGGTCCTGAGCCAGCTTCTTCAATGAGGGGATCACCAACATCAACAGCTGCACGATGATCTGCGTGCTGATATAAGGCATGACACCAAGCATAAAGAGTGAGAAGTTGGAAAATGCTCCGCCAGAGAAGAAGTTCAAATACTCAGTCAGACCGATATTGGAACTAGAACTCTGTGAAAGAAAAAACAGTTTCAGAACTTCCGGATCAATCCCGGGAATTGGAATCACAGCCCCGATCCTGCTGACAATCAGCAGGCCCAGGGTAATGAGTATCTTCTTCCGAAGATCCTTGATTCTATACATCTCAACTAAGGAGTTTGCCATAAAGCCCTTCTTTGTTATCTGATTTCGCCGCCCGCAGCCTTAATCTTTTCGATTGCGCTTGCGGAAACCTTCAGTCCGTCAATGACTACCTTCTTGGTCAGATCCCCATTGCTCAGGATTTTAGCCTGTGCATTGTAACCCTTAACCAACCCAGCGTCCTTAAGGGCGTCGAGGGTAACTACATCGCCATCTTCAAAGTTGGCGGAAATCACATCGAGGGATACGACAACATACTCCTGCTTGAATACACTGTTCGAGAAACCCCTGCGAGCGACACGACGGTACAGAGGCATCTGACCGCCCTCAAAGCCAAGACGGACACCGCCGCCGGAGCGGGAATTCTGTCCATCGTGACCCCTACCACTGGAGCGGCCCTTCGAGGAAGCACCGCGACCAACGATAGTCTTTTTTGTATTGGCACCCTTGGGTGCATTGATCTGTCCCATCTTACATCTCCTCGACTTTCACAAGGTGAGCTACTACACGGACCATCCCAAGGTTTGCAGGGGTGGCGTCATGTACAACCGAGCTGGAAATCTTGCCGAGTCCCAGAGCCTTGACAGTCCTGCGCTGATTAGGCAGGCAGCCGGAAAGGCCTTTGACCAGGGTGACCTTGATTTTCTTTGCTTCAGCCATCATCTTACCCCCACATCTCACTCAGGGACTTGCCCCGATTCTTCGCAACAACCTTTGCATCAAACAGGTGCTCGAGTGCATCGAATGCAGCCTTTACCGTATTGATGGAGTTCTTGGAGCCAAGGCTCTTGCTCAGGATATCATTGATTCCGCATGCATCGCAAATGGCACGCACAGCACCGCCGGCGATAACACCGGTACCGGGTACTGCAGGCCTCAGAAGCACGCTGGCACTCTTGTAATTGCCGATGATTTCGTGAGGAATTGAAGACTTCTTCACCGGGACGACAATCATACTGGCCTTTGCACGATCGACGGCTTTGCGGATAGCTTCGGTTACGTCGTTGGCCTTGCCAAATCCATATCCAACCTTACCGTTCTGGTCGCCTACGACTACCAGAGCAGAGAAGGAAAACCTTCTACCACCCTTGACAACCTTGGCAACACGGTTGAGCTTGATCAGCTTTTCAACGTACCCGTCGTTCTTATTGTTATCTCTTTCTCTAGATCTTTCCACAGTTTCCCCCTAGAACTTTACGCCGGCTTTGCGTGCGCCGTCAGCGATGCTCTTGACAATGCCGTGGAACAGATAGCCGTTACGATCGAACACACAAGTATCGATGTTCTTCTCGAGCATTCTCTTCCCGACGGCCTCTCCAAGCTTTGCAGCATCTGCAACAGTGTTCTTCAAGCCCTTCAGTTCACCTTCCAAGGAGCTGGCGGACACGAGGGTGCAACCTGCTACATCGTCAATGACCTGAACATACATGTGGGAATTGCTGCGGAATACACTCATCCTTGGCTTGCTGGCAGTACCGGAGATGTTCTTGCGAATATGATGCTTGCGGCGAGCAAGCTTCTTTCTCTTGTCGATTACTCTATTCATCTTTCTTACCTACCCACTATTTCTTTGCCGAAGCGGTCTTACCAGCCTTGCGACGGATGACCTCGTTATCATACCGGATACCCTTGCCCTTGTACGGCTCAGGTCCACGGAGAGAGCGAATCTCGGCACAAGTCTGTCCGACAAGCTGCTTGTCGATGCCGCTGAGAGTAACCTTGTTGGGGTTCTCGACAACAGCAGTGATTCCCTGGGGAATGACAACTTCAATCAACTCGGAGTACCCGAGGTTCAGAGTCAGGAGATTTCCCTTAAGATCGGCGCGATAGCCGACACCGTTGATCAGCAGGGTGCGGGAGAAGCCTTTGGAGACACCTTCCACCATGTTGTTGATCAACTGGCGATAGAGACCCTGGAAGGCATTCGCTTCCTTGGACTCATCCCTCGGAGCAACCTTGACCTCGGAACCTTCAATGGTGAGAACCACTTCAGGACGGGCAGGACAATTAAGCTTTCCCTTCGGACCTTCGACATGAATTACACCATCGGTGACGGCAATCTTGACCCCTTGAGGTACAGTGATTGGCAATTTTCCAATTCTGGACATTTTATACCACCTTACCAAATAGAGCAGATCAGCTCACCACCGACCTTGTTCTCAGTCGCCTTCTTACCGGTAATGATACCAGCAGAAGTGGATACTACAACAACACCATGTCCGTTGTACACACGGGGCATATCCCGGTATCCGGTATAAATCCGGCGGCCAGGAGTGGAAATGCGTTCAATCCCGTGCAGCACAGGACCCTGCGTCTCATCATATTTCAAGAATACGCGGATGTAGGAAATACCATCCTTCGTCACCTTCTTGAAGTTCTTGATAAATCCTTCATTCTTGAGAATCTTCACAATCTGAAGCTTCATCTTCGAAGTGGAAATATCTACTTTTTCATGCTTAGCCAAACTAGCATTTCTGATTTTGGTCAGCATATCAGCAACTGGATCACTTACAGCCATTTTTCTCTCCTACCAACTAGATTTGGTAACACCAGGAATCTGGCCTTCACTTGCCAATTTGCGGAAGCAGATCCTGCACATATCGAACTGGCGCATATAGCCACGGGGTCTGCCGCAAACTCTGCAGCGATTGACGTGTCTGGAACTGAACTTGGGCTCCCTATTGGCCTTTACGATCATTGATTTCTTTGCCATATGTCTCCACCCTTATTTGCTGAAGGGCATGCCAAGCTTTGCAAGCAGGGCGTAGCCTTCTTCATCGGTCTTCGCGGTCGTTACAATGGCGATGTTAAAGCCGCTGACACGCTCGATTTTATCGAAGTCGATTTCCGGGAAAATAATCTGCTCGGTGATACCCAGCGAATAGTTTCCATGACCATCAAAGGCATTGGGCTTTACACCCTTGAAGTCCTTGACGCGGGGAAGAGCAACACTAATCAACCGTTCCAGGAAGAACCACATGTTGTCACCGCGAAGGGTGACCATAGCGCCGATTTCCTGACCCTCGCGGACCTTGAAGTTGGCAATGGACTTTCTGGCCTTGGTCTTAAGGACATGCTGACCGGTGATCTGCTCGAGCTCTTTAACAGCAGCATCGAGAAGCTTCTTATTGGTAATAGCCTCGCCGACACCAACACTGACAACAATCTTTTCCAGGGCTGGAATCTGCATCTTGGAGGTGTAGCCAAGCTCCTTGAACAAGGCGGGAGCCACAGTTTCAAGGTATTTCGTTTTGAGGTTTGGTACGAACTTTTCCATTAGATTACTTCCCCGGTTTTCTTGGCGTAGCGGACTTTGTTTCCACTTTCATCAAACTTGTACCCGATCCTGGTAGGCTCACCCTTTCCGGTGACATACGCAACGTTGGAAACGTGGATCGGAGCCTCGATTTCCATGATGCCGCCCTTATCCTGCGGATTCTTCTTTTTCATGGTCTTCTTGACCATGTTGGCACCCTGGACGACGACCCTCTCATTCTCACGGTCTACCTTTACGATCTTGCCGGACTTACCTTTGTCCTTGCCAGCAATAATCAGTACGGTGTCGTTCTTCTTAAGCTTCATGTGCACACTCCTACAACACTTCCGGCGCGAGTGAAACGATCTTCATGTACTTGTCACGCAGCTCTCTAGCTACGGGCCCGAAGATACGCTTGCCGCGCGGGTTATTGTTGGCATCAATGATAACGCACGCGTTGTCATCGAACCTGATATAGGTACCGTCAGGTCGGCGGTATTCCTTCTTCGTTCGAACAATGACCGCCTTCATGACGTCACCTTTCTTGATGGCGCCGTGGGGCAGGGCATTTTTAACAGCAACTACAATAATATCGCCAATTCCTGCAACATACCGGTGGCTGCCACCAAGCACCTTGATGCACTGCACCTGCTTGGCACCACTGTTGTCCGCAACATTCAAATACGTCTGCATCTGTACCATATCGTCTCTCTCCTATTAGCGAGCGCGCTCGACGATCTGCACGAGACGCCAGCACTTATCTTTGCTGATGTGGCGGCTTTCAACAACACGTACGGTGTCGCCGATATTGGCCTCGTTCCGTTCATCATGTGCCTTCACTTTCTTGGTGGTGGTCACATACTTCTTATACAGGGGATGCAGTCTTCTGGAGGAGATGGCCACGACGATAGTCTTGTCCATCTTGTCACTGACCACCTGGCCGGTAAAACTTTTCTTGTTAGCTTCCATCTGAATCGCTCTCCCTTACTTTGCCGCTTTCCGGATTCCGAGTTCATATTCGCGAATGCGGGTATTCACACGAGCGATATTCCGCCTGATGGTGCGAACAGCAAGCGGATTTTCCACATGCCCGAGCACTCTTCCCATGCGAAGGTCAAAATACTCTTTGTGCAGCTTTTCCTTCTTGGCAGCCAGCTCGTCAAGGGTTAAATCATTATATGAATTTTTCATAATCTTACTCCACTTCCCTTCTGGCGACAAACTTCGTCTTAATCGGAAGCTTGGACGCTGCAAGCGTCAATGCTTCACGAGCCAACTCTTCGGTAACGCCACCCATTTCAAACATGACAGCACCGGTCTTTACCACAGCCACCCACCCTTCGGGGGCACCCTTACCATTACCCTGACGGGTTTCAGCGGGCTTCTTGGTGTAGGGCATATCAGGGAAAATCCTGATCCATACCTTACCACCGCGCTTGATATGACGGGTCATCGCAATACGAGCTGCCTCGATCTGGCGGTTTGTAATCCACTTCGGCTCGAGAGCCAACAGGGCAAACTCACCAAAAGCAATCGTAATACCGCGATGTGCAACACCATCGGTGGTGCCACGCTGCTTCTTTCTATATTTTACTCTCTTTGGACTAAGCATGGCCTACTAACTCCTTGCCTCAAGGCTTTCGCTCTTGCTGGGCTTTCTTACCAACCCGCCGGCGTCCTCTTTGATTGCACGATCGTAGATCTCACCATTGAATACCCAAACCTTGACACCAATGACACCAAAGGTTGTATTTGCAGTAGTAAAACCATAGTCGATGTCGCTGCGAAGCGTATGAAGAGGAACACGGCCTTCCTTCATCCACTCGGAGCGTGCAATTTCTGCACCACCGATACGACCGCTGAGCCTGATCTTCACACCCTGAGCTCCACTCTGGATTGCCTTGGAAACAGCAGTCTTCATAGCTCTGCGGAATGAACCGCGGGAGACGAGCTGCTTGGCAACGTTCATGGCGATCAACTGGGCGTCCGCCTCGGGCTTCTTGATCTCCTTGATCTTAATCTGCACCTTCTTGTTGGAAAGCTTCTGCAGACGTGCACCAAGCTTCTCAACGTTGGCGCCCTTGCTTCCGATAATGATGCCGGGGCGACTGGTGGTGATTACGATCGTGATGCGCTGAGGCTTGCGGATGATTTCCACATCCGAAATTTCAGCACCCTGAACTTCCGGGCATTCAACCAAAGCCTTTCTCAGCTTCAGATCTTCATGCAGGGTTTCTGCATACTCCCTGGGGTCCACATACCATTTGGACTTCCAGGTCTTGTTGACTCCAAGACGGAGTCCAATAGGATTAACTTTCTGGCCCATTTATTTCCTCACGCTTGCTTTTTCGTCAACGACGACGGTAATGTGTGACATCCTCTTAAGCAGAATATCCCGTCTTCCATGGGATCTCGGCCAGACTCTCTTGAGCCTCGGACCCTCGTTAACCTGCAACTCCATGATCACAAGATTCTCTTCATCGATCTTCTTGTTCTGATCAAGAGCATTTGCACAAGCGGATTGCAAAACCTTCAGGATCAGGTTTGATCCCTTCTGGGGCATAGCCTCGAGAATTGCAACAGCCTCCACATAGGACTTATTCCTCACAAGATTGGCGACGGGGCGAACCTTGGAAGGAGATACCATCAGATACTTTGCAGTTGCTGAGTAACCTTTCTTTTCTTCCATATTAGTACCCATTGCGATTAACCAACCTTCTTGTCGGATGCGTGCCCGCGGAAGATTCTGGTGGGTGAAAATTCACCGAGCTTGTGCCCTACCAGGTTCTCCGTCACAAATACAGGAATCCAAGTCTTTCCGTTGTACACGGAAATCGTGAATCCCACCATTTCAGGGATGATCGTTGAACAGCGGGAATAAGTCTTGATCATCTGCTTCTGATTAGTCTTGAGAGACTCCTGAATCCTCTTATACAACTTCTTCTCAATAAAAGGACCTTTTTTGATTGATCTAGCCACTTTCTACTCCTACTTCCGCTTCTTCACGATAAAGGCACCGGAAGGCTTCTTCTTGGAACGAGTCTTGCCACCCTTGGTCGGCTTACCCCACGGGGTAACAGGGTTGCGTCCAGCTGCAGTCTTACCTTCACCACCACCATGCGGGTGATCAATCGGGTTCATTGCAACACCGCGAACCTTTGGCCTTCTTCCGAGATGACGGCTTGCACCGGCCTTTCCGAGGCTGACGTTCATATGGTCTTCATTGCCGAGCTGCCCGAGGGTAGCGTAGCATTCACCAAACACCATGCGCATTTCACCGGAGGGGAGGCGGAGGGTGACATAGTCCCCTTCCTTGGCAACAACGGTTGCACCAAGACCGGCAGAACGGACAAGCTGTCCACCGCGGCCGAGAGTGAGCTCAACGTTGTGAACCATCAACCCGAGGGGCACTTTCTTCAACGGAAGGGCATTGCCGCTCTGGATCGAAGCATCAGGACCGGAAACAACAGTGGTTCCTACGGTCAGTCCCTTCGGAGCAATCATGTAGCGCTTCTCGCCGTCGGCATAGAATACCAAGGCAATGTTTGCGCTGCGGTTCGGATCGTACTCGATAGTCTTGACAGTTCCGGGAATACCGTACTTGTCGCGCTTGAAATCGATGATACGATATGCACGCTTATGGCCACCGCCTCTACGGCGAACACTGATGCGCCCGAAGGTATCCCGACCAGCCTTTTTGCTAAGGCCAACGGTCAAGGACTTCTCAGGCTTGCTGGCAGTCAGCTCGCTGAAGACCAAAGTGGTCTTCTGGCGAAGGCCGGGAGTATTGGGCTTGTAAGTTTTTAGAGCCATTTTCCAACTTCTCCTTATACGCCTTCGATGGCCTGGATGGATGCACCCTTGGCCAAGGTTACGACAGCCTTCTTCCAATCACCGGTGTTACCAAGGATGCTGCCACCCTTACCGCGGGAATACTTAGGCTTGCCCTTTACAATCATCACGTTGCAATCGGCAACCTCAACTCCAAACAGCTCCTTTACAGCAGCCTTGATCTGGAATTTATTGCTGTCCATGCGGACCTTGAACGTGTACCTTTTCGTTTCGCCTTCGCGAGCAATGTTTGTCTTCTCGCTCAGAACGGGTTCAATAATAATTTGGTCTGCTCTCATTTCCGGTCCCCTTATTTGTCGCCGTAGAAATCGTTGAGATTTTTAGCGGCACCTTCCAGAACCAAGAGCTTTCTTCCATACAGCAGTTCCTTGGCGGAAAGCCTGTTGTATGAGAGAACACGCAGGTAGGGAATGTTCCTCGCAGCGCGGCGTACCATCTCATCGTCGTCCTTCAGAATCAAGATGGTTCTTGACGCATCCTTGACGAAATTCTTGATGATCAGGTCCAAATCCTTGGTCTTGCCACTATCAATGGAGAAATCCTCAACTACTACGAGGCGGTCCTCCTTGACTCCCAAAGAAAGCAGGCTTTTCATTGCAAGCCTCTTCATCTTCTTGGGAAGGGTGTAGCTATAATCACGCGGCTTGGGTCCGAAAATCGTACCACCACCAACCCAGACGGGAGACTTCTTGTCACCAGCACGTGCGTTACCGGTTCCCTTCTGTTTGTATGGTTTTACGTTGCTGTAATGGACCTCAGCGCGGGTCTTCGTGCATGCAGTACCGACGCGGCGGTTTGCAAGCTCGTTGTTTACGGCATAATAAATGGATCCGTCACTCACTTCTCTGTTGAACACTTGATCATTCAACTCAATGCTTCTGACTTCACTGCCGTCAATTGAAAAGACTTTCGTTTCCATATATCTCGCCCCTACTTCTTAATCGCTTTCTTGACGATGACGACACTCTGGGCGGGGCCAGGGATAGCACCCTTAACCATAAGGACCTGCATCTCTTCATCGACACGGACGACTTTCAGGTTCTGAACCGTCATCCTCTCATTACCCATGTGGCCAGCCATTCGGTGACCCTTGAACGTGCGAGCAGGGGTGGATGACATTGCAGTACCACCGATATCGCGGTGGAACTTGGAACCGTGGGTTGCGCGACCGCCAGAGAAGCCGTGACGCTTCATACCGCCGGCATAACCCTTACCTTTCGTAGTCCCGGTGACATCCACAAAAGTGGCGTCCTTGAATATATCCACGCCCAACACCTCGCCGACCGTGAGTTCCTTATCATAATCACGGAACTCGATCAAATGCTGCTTCGGCTCACACACATCGGTGAACTGGCCAGCATAAGGCTTGGTGATAGTGCTTTTCTTCTTGTCGACGGAACCCAGGACGGCAGCACTATATCCGTGCTTTTCGTCAGTACGTTCCCCGACAACAACATTGCCCTCAATTTTTATTACAGTCACTGGTGTGAGCCTGCCTTGCGCATCAAACACCTGTGTCATTCCAACTTTTTTGCCGATAAGCCCTAACATCTCTTACCTCAACTCTCTTACTGTTTAATCTCTACATCCACACCGGCAGGGAGCTCAAGCTTCATGAGGGCATCCATGACTTTTGATGTAGGATCCAATATGTCAATCAACCTTTTGTGGGTTCTCATCTCGAACTGTTCGCGAGATTTTTTATTGACAAAGGGCGATCTCAGGACAGTGTACTTGTTAATACGAGTCGGGAGAGGAACAGGACCTGACACCGTGGCACCAGCCCTGACGACAGTTTCAACGATTGCTTTTGAGCTCTGTTCAACCAGCTCAATATCAAAGCCTCTCAACCTTACTCGAATTCTTTCTTTAGCCATATTTCCTCCAAAAAACGGGCCTTGCCATCATCAGCCGATGATGGCAAGACATTCGTCAATGAACTCAGTCGATAATCTCGGTTACCTGACCGGAAGCAACAGTCCTACCACCTTCACGAATAGCGAAGCGGAGACCCTTGTCCATAGCGATCGGGTGAATCAGTTCAACGATAATCTCAGTGTGGTCACCAGGCAGTACCATCTGCTTGCCTTCGGGCAGGTTTACGGTACCGGTGATGTCAGTGGTGCGGAAATAGAACTGCGGGCGATAGCCGCCGAAGAACGGAGAGTGACGTCCGCCTTCATCCTTGCTCAACACGTACACGGTACCGGTGAACTTGCCGTGGGGCTGGATGGACTTGGGCTTTGCCAGAACCTGGCCGCGAACAACGTCCTTCTTGTCAACACCGCGAAGCAGCAAACCAACGTTATCACCAGCCTGACCTTCGTCGAGCAGCTTGTTGAACATCTCAACGCCGGTTACGACGGTGTCACGGGTCTCCTTGATACCGACGATGGAAGCGGGATCGTTCACCTTGATGATACCGCGTTCGATACGACCGGTAACAACGGTACCACGACCGGAGATGGAGAAAATGTCCTCAATCGGCATCAGGAAGGGCTGGTCAACAGCGCGCTCCGGAAGCGGAATGAAGCTGTCCATGGCATCAAGCAGCTCATCGAGGCACTTGGTTGCTTCAGGATTGTCCGGCTGGGTCATGGCTTCGTAAGCGCTGCCGCGGATGACAGGAGCGTTGTCGCCATCGAATCCCTGTGCACGGAGAAGGTCGCGCATCTCTTCCTCGACAAGGTCGATCAATTCAGGATCGTCAACCTGGTCGCACTTGTTGATGAATACGAGCAAGCAGGGTACACCAACCTGACGAGCAAGCAGGATGTGCTCCTTGGTCTGAGCCATTGCACCGTCAGTTGCTGCAACGACGATGATGGCGCCGTCCATCTGCGCAGCACCGGTGATCATGTTCTTGATGTAGTCAGCGTGACCCGGGCAGTCAACGTGAGCATAGTGCCTGTTGGTGGACTGATACTCAACGTGTCTGGTGTTAATGGTAATACCACGCTCTTTTTCTTCAGGGGCGTTGTCAATCGCATCGTAAGCAAGGGCCTTATCGCCGAACAGCTTAGCGCAATGCATGGTGATAGCAGCGGTAAGGGTAGTCTTACCATGGTCGACGTGACCGATGGTTCCTACGTTTACGTGTGGCTTGTTCCTCTGAAATTTCTCTTTTGCCATCATTTCCTCCTTGTGACGTTCCATTGACTGTCACAAAAAATAATTAATATGTGCTCATAAAGGCCCAAAGCCTTTACCATTCCGCTTGAGACAAACTAATTACTTGGAAACAAAACATAAGAGGATTCCAGAGGTCCTCAGGCCTGGAGAATCCATCCTGACGACATAGTATAAGTTTTAAAAAAAACTTCTTACTGACTGAAACCACCTTATCATTGCTTCTGCAATAATCGGTTTGGCTCTTCATAGCACCGCATAGGCATAGCTATACGGACACCTTAAGCACTATATGCGAAAGCTGTTTTTATGTCAAGCAATACTCTTTAATTATATACAGATACAAAAAAAACCGGCTTTTCTTTTGAAAAAGCCGGATTTTTTTATGTACAGGACTACCAACGGTAGTGACTGAAGGCCTTGTTCGCCTCTGCCATCCTGTGGGTGTCTTCCTTCTTCTTGAAGGCGGAACCGGTATTCTGGAAGGCATCAAGGAGCTCGGCACCAAGCTTCTCAGCCATGCTGCGACCATTGCGGTTGCGGGCGGCTGCGATAATCCAGCGCATTGCAAGCGCCTCACGGCGATTGTCACGAATCTCGACGGGAACCTGGTAGGTGGCACCACCGACACGGCGGCTCTTTACCTCTACGACAGGCTTCACATTTTCCAAGGCTTTGAGAAACACGTCCAACGGCTTCTCTCCAGTCTTCTCTCCAAGGCTTGCCATAGCCTGGTAGATGATCCTGGTGCTGATGGACTTCTTGCCATCCACCATCATGCGGCAGATGAACTTCTCAACAATGACACTCCCATAAACGGGATCGGGCAACACTTCCCTGACGGGAGCAGTAGTTCTTCTTGACATATTCTATCTCCTCCCTTATCAAGCCTTGGGTCTCTTCGCACCATACTTGGAGCGACTTCTCTTCCGATCTGCAACACCGAGGGTATCCTTGGCACCGCGAACAATGTGATAGCGGACACCGGGAAGGTCCTTGACCCTTCCTCCACGCAGAAGAACAACAGAGTGCTCCTGCAGGTTGTGGCCGATACCGGGGATGTACGCGGTAACTTCAATACCGTTGGAGAGGCGCACACGTGCGACCTTTCTCAGAGCAGAGTTCGGCTTCTTCGGGGTGACGGTCATGACCCTGGTGCAAACACCACGCTTCTGGGGACAACCTTCAAGGGCTGGGGACTTGGTCTTGTTGCGGACGCTCGTCCTCCCCTTTCTGATCAGCTGATTAATAGTAGGCATCTTGTAGACACACTCCCTTTTCTTTCTTTGATCCACCGCCTCTCACAAAAGCGGGGATCTGTGCCGCCCCTACGGGCAGCACCTCGTATGTAAAATCCGTACCCAGCATGGACACAATGGTGTGGTTTTTTACACGAACCTTCCCAGGCTTCAGGATACGCCGACAGGCGCATCCATCATTCCTCGTCAGAATCGTCCACATCCACGGTATCACCTACGGATTTCATGTCTGCCAAATCTTCGACGTCGAAATCATCGTCATCAATCATCTCTTGGCGCCTGGATTCCTTGACCGCATCAACTTTCTGCTGCAGTGCGAGCAACTCCTCGTCCTTGAGTTTTACGTCCCGGTACTTCTTCATGCCGGTTCCGGCAGGAATAAGGTGGCCGATGATGACGTTCTCTTTCAGACCGCGCAACTCATCTTTACTACCAGCAATTGCTGCGTTTGTCAAGACCTTGGTCGTCTCCTGGAAGGAGGCTGCACTGATGAAGGAGTCGATGCTCAAGGACGCACGAGTGATACCGAGCAGCAACGGCCGTGCAACAGCAGGCTCACCGCCTTCGGTAATTACCCGATCATTTTCCTCGAAGAACCGATACTTATCCACCTGCTGCCCATGAATCAGGTTGGTGTCACCGACATGGACAACCTCGACCTTGCGGAGCATCTGTCTGACGATAACACCAAGGTGCTTGTCGTTGATCTGAACGCCCTGCATTCGATAGACCTCCTGAACCTCGTCCACCAGGAAGGACTGCAATGCATTCTCCCCAAGGATGTCCAGAATGTCGTGTGGATCTACAGAACCGTCACACAGCGCCTCGGCGGCTTCCACCGAGTCTCCATCGCGCACCAGAAGGTTTCGTCCCATCGGTACCATGTGCTTGTACTCATGCCCGTAGGGATCGGTAACCACGATGGTTCGTTTGCCCTTGACGATCGAAGCAAAACTGACCAAGCCGGCGACCTGGGCAAGAATTGCAGCATTGCGGGGTCTTCGAGCCTCGAAGAGCTCGCCGACACGGGGGAGACCACCGGTGATATCCTTGGTCTTGATACCTTCCTTCAGCAACTTGGCCAAAATGGTACCCTTGAAGACCTTGGTGTTGTCCTTGATCTGCAGATACGAACCGCCTGGCAGCAGGTATGCTGCGAGCACATCGCCCTTTCCATGCTCTGCACTCGTAATCTCGATGCGGGGCTGGAGGGACTCCAAGCTGTGTTCGGTAATCTTCTTCTCGATATTACCGGTTTCTTCGTTCACTTCCTCGATCAAGGTGGTTCCCAGCTTGATATCGACGAAGTTGACGTAACCGCCTACTTCTGCCAATACGGGCTCACTGAACGGGTCGAAGGAGACAATGGGAGTCTTCGCATCCACAAACCTGCCGCTCTCAACCAAGAGCTCGGAACCTGTCTTGACGACCTGACTGGTTGAGTGACCGACAAGGTAGACCTTCGAATCCACTACCTTCACAGAGCCGTTCTCTTCACTGGTCACTTCCTTGCCCTTCTTGAGGTACAACGGAGTTCCCTTCGCTACAATCGAGCCATCCTCAACCAATAACTTGTCGTAACTGCCCTCATCAATGACAGCATTGACACGGAAGTATTCAATATGGCCCTTACGGGTGAACACATTGACCGAATCGCTCTCACGAACAACCCTGGTTCCGGTGATGTTGCCGATAAGTACAGGATAGTTGAAGGTAAGCTTGTTCTCTTCGGCGCTCGTCGAGGCAGTACCACCAACGTGGAACGTACGCATCGTAAGCTGGGTACCCGGCTGCCCGATTGACTGGGCGGCTATGATGCCGACTGCTTCACCGATGACTACGGGCCGGTTGGTAGCAAGGTTGCGGCCATAGCACTTGCGGCATACACCATGCTTCGCTTCACAGGTAAGCACAGTCTTCAGCAGCACTCTCTCGATACCGGCTTCCTCGACCTTCAGTGCAGTAGCCTCGTCGATTTCAACGTTGGCATGTGCGATGACCTGTCTGGAGAAGGGATGCAATACATCCTCGACCGGACAGCGTCCGACGATGCGTTCGGAGAGCGGTTCAACGATTTCATCGCCATCCTTGAGGGCCCCTCTCCAAATACCGTTGATCGTGTGGCAGTCATCCTCATTGATGACGACATCCTGGCTGATGTCAACCAGACGGCGGGTAAGGTACCCTGCCTCTGCGGTCTTGAGTGCGGTATCGGACAGACCCTTACGGGCACCGTTGGTGGAGATGAAGAACTCGATGATCGAAAGACCTTCCTTGAAGTTCGACTTGATGGGGAACTCGATGACGTCGCCGGACGGCTTTGCCATCAAACCACGCATACCACCAAGCTGCCTGATCTGGGTCTTCGATCCTCGGGCACCGGAGTCAGCCATGAGGAACAGCGGGTTGAAGCCGTTCTGGCTTACTCGCAACTCGCTCATCAAGGCATCGGTAAGCTGGTCATTGGTCTGGGTCCAGACCTCGATGACCCTGTTGTACCGTTCTTCCTGGGTGATATGCCCCTGACGATACTGCTCGAGGATTCTCTGCTGCTCGTTGTTCGCCTTGCTGACAAGCTCCTGTTTTGCAACAGGAACAATCATGTCCGACAGGCCGATGGTAGCACCAAAAAGCGTTGCATACTTATAACCGACATCCTTGATGGAGTCGAGCATCTCAACGGCGATGGAGTTGTCATTTGCCTTCAAGGTGTCGCCGATCAAAGCCTTCAGTTCCTTGTCGCCAAGAGTTGCGTTCTGGAACGGAACACTCTTGGGAAGGACGGCATTGAAAAGAATTCGACCGGGAGTGGTCTCAATCTTGGTACCATTCTCAAGTTTATATCGAATCTTTGCATTATACGAGAGCAGACCACTGTCAAGTGCCATCTCCAACTCACCGATGTTGTCAAAGTACTTGCCTTCACCGGCGGCACCCTTCATGTCACGGGTCAGGTAGTTGATACCGAGGACCATGTCCTGTGAAGGATATACAATCGGCTTGCCGTTGGCAGGGTCGAGCAGGTTGGTAACGCTGAGCATCAGCGTCCAGCATTCCAGCTGGGCGGCATGCGTCAACGGTACGTGGACTGCCATCTGGTCTCCGTCGAAGTCAGCGTTGTAGGCATGACATACCAATGGATGCAACTTGATTGCCTTTCCATCGACGAGAACGGGATCGAAAGCCTGGATACCGAGTCGGTGAAGCGTAGGTGCACGGTTGAGCAGCACCGGATGCTCCTTGACTACTTCATCAAGAATGGACCATACAGCATCAGTCTCTTCCTCAACCAGGCTCTTTGCCTTCTTGATGTTGTAGACCACGCCATCCTGCACAAGCTTCTTCATGATGAAAGGCTTGTACAACTCAAGGGCCATCTTCGAGGGAAGACCGCACTGATGCATCCTGAGTTCGGGACCGACGACGATAACCGAACGACCGGAGTAATCGACACGCTTTCCAAGCAAGTTCTGTCGGAAACGCCCCTGTTTGCCTTTCAGCATGTCGGAGAGGCTCTTCAAGGGCCTGTTGCTCGCACCCTTGACCACACGCTTGCGCTTCGAGTTGTCAAAAAGGGCATCCACCGCTTCCTGAAGCATTCGCTTCTCGTTGCGGATGATGATGTCCGGGGCATTGAGCTTGACCAAACGGTCAAGACGATTGTTTCGGTTGATCACACGACGATACAGGTCATTGAGATCGCTGGTGGCAAACCTGCCGCCATCGAGCTGGACCATGGGTCGGAGATCGGGGGGAATGACAGGAATGACGGTGAGAATCATCCACTCAGGGCGGTTGCCGCTGTCGCGGAAGTTCTCACACACCTCGATGCGCTTGAGCAGGCGCTTGTCGGCCTTGTCGCCCTTGAGGCGCATCTGCTCGCGAAGTTCGCGGGAGAGCTCCTCGAGGTCGAGATTGACCAGGAGCTTGCGCACCGCTTCAGCACCCATGCCCGCCTCAAACGAGTCGCCGTATTGCTCGCGTGCCTGCCAATACTCTTCCTCGGAAAGCAACTGCTTGCCCTTCAGGTTGGTATCCCCTGCATTGATCACTACATATTTCTCATAGTAAAGAATGCTCTGCAGGGAGTTGCGTGTAATATCGAGCAGCATGCTCATGCGGCTGGGAACCGAACGATAGTACCAAATGTGGGAAACGGGGGCCGCCAAGGTGATGTGACCCATGCGTTCACGGCGTACCTTTGTATTGGTCACCTCAACACCACAACGGTCACAAATCACACCCTTGTAACGGATCGACTTGAATTTGCCGCAGTAGCACTCCCACTCCTTGGTGGTACCGAAAATCTTCTCGCAGAAGAGACCATCGCGCTCCGGACGGAGGGTGCGGTAGTTGATCGTCTCCGGCTTCTTCACCTCGCCGTAGGACCAATCCTTGATCTGCTCCGGCGAAGCCAGCTTTATCATGATGCTATCGAAATCTTGAATTTCTTTCATCCGTACTTCTCCTGGTTAGTTGAGGGAGCCTTTCGACTGCTTGGCGATCAACTCTTCATCACGTTCGGTAAGGGGCACCTGCCGACCCTTGGAGTCATACACAGACATATCCAGAGCCAAGCCACGGATCTCCTGAACCAACACATTGAATGCCTCGGGCATTCCTGCTGTAGTGGCGGGTTCACCCTTGACGATACTCTCATAAATCTTGACACGACCGTTCATGTCGTCACTCTTGATGGTCAAGAGCTCCTGCAGCGTGTTGGCAGCGCCGTACGCCTCAAGGGCCCACACTTCCATCTCACCAAGTCTCTGACCACCGAACTGAGCCTTACCGCCGAGCGGCTGCTGGGTTACCAGTGAGTAGGGACCGGTTGAACGTGCATGCATCTTGTCATCCACCAGGTGGTGCAACTTCAGATAGTAGATATATCCGCAGAATACAGGATTCACAAAAGGAACACCGGTCAGACCGTTGTACAGAACAGTCTTGGAGTTCTCGGGAAGCCCTGCCTCACGCATCTTCTCCTCGATCTGTGCCATCGTGGCGCTCTGGAATACCGGAGTGGAATACCACTTGTCAAGCTTGACTGCAGCCCAGCCCAGCTGGGTCTCCATCAGCTGTCCGATGTTCATTCGGGACGGAACGCCAAGCGGGTTCAAACAGACATCAAGCGGAGTACCATCGGCCATGTACGGCATATCTTCCTCTGCGAGAATGCGGCTGACTACACCCTTGTTACCGTGTCGTCCTGCCATCTTGTCACCCTGCCTGAGCTTTCGCTTGGTAGCAATGAGGACCTTCACCGTCTCCTCGACACCGGGGGGAAGCTCATCATTGTTGCTTCGCTTCAAGCGCTGGATGTCGATGACCGTACCCTCGGTTCCATGGGGAACCTTCAGGGAGGTGTCACGAACCTCTTTTGCCTTCTCACCGAAAATCGAGTTGAGCAACTTGAACTCGGGCGTGGTATCACTTTCACTCTTGGGAGTTACCTTACCAACCAGAATCGAGCCCGGGCGGACTGCGGTTCCAATACGTACGATACCATCCTCATCAAGCTGCTCGAGCATTTTCTCGCTGGTGTTGGGGATATCACGGGTAAGCTTCTCAGGACCGAGCTTGGTCTCACGGATATCGGTAGTGAACTCCTTGATGTGGACGGAAGTGAAAATATCGTCCTTTACAACGCGCTCACTGATGAGAACGGCGTCCTCATAGTTGTATCCGTTCCAGGGAACGAAGCCGACGAGAATATTGCGTCCGAGGGCCAGCTCTGCACTCTGGGTTGCAGGACCATCGGCCAGAACGTCTCCGGCTTCAACATGCTGGCCGAACGAAACAATCGGCTTCTGATTGAAACAGGTATCCTGGTTGGTTCTCTGGTACTTCTGCACCTCATAGGTGTCCAATTGACCCTGAATCTCTGCAGAATCAGGCTGAATCACCACGCGGTCGGAACTTACATAGGTAACCGTACCACTGCGCTTGGCCTTTACCAACACACCGCTGTCATAGGCGGTCTTGCCTTCCATACCGGTACCGACTCGCGGGGTTTCGGGGAATACAAGAGGGACTGCCTGACGCTGCATGTTCGAACCCATCAGGGCTCGGTTGGCGTCGTCGTGCTCAAGGAACGGAATGAGGGAGGCTGCAACACTGATAACCTGCTTCGGGTCTACGTCCATGTACTTGATTTCGGCAGGCGGCTTGGTGGAGTAATCGCCACTTCTGCGTACCGGAACCTCATTCTCATGGAAATTACCGTCATCATCCAGCTTTGCTGAAGCCTGGGCGATGAAGAATTTCTCCTCATCGTTTGCATCCAAGTAGCGGTACTGCTTGGTGACCACACCATTGACCACCTTACGGTAGGGGGTCTCCAAAAAGCCATGCTGATTGATGCGGGTATAGTTGGCCAACGAGACGATAAGACCGATGTTCGGTCCTTCAGGGGTCTCGATGGGACAGATGCGACCATAGTGGGTATAGTGGACGTCACGAACCTCAAAGCCTGCGCGGTCACGGGAAAGACCGCCGGGTCCGAGTGCGTTGAGCCTTCTCTTATGGGTAAGCTCGGCAAGCGGGTTGACCTGGTCCATGAACTGCGAAAGCTGGCTGCTGCCGAAGAACTCCTTGATCGCCGCCACAATCGGCTTGATCGAGATGAGGTCCTGCGGCTTGACAGAACCGGTCTCCAGGTTCATGCGTTCCTTGGCAATGCGCTCCATGCGGGCGAAAGCACTCTTCAGTGCATTCTGCAGAAGCTCGCCAACCGAACGGACACGCCTGTTGCCCAGATGGTCGATATCGTCGACGTTCTGTTCACGGATGAATACCTTGATCAGGAAATCCATCGTATTGACGATATCCTGAGGGGTGAGAACGGTCAGGTCTGTGGAAGCATTCTCCTCTTCCTCTTCGGTACCGGTTCCGAACTTCTTGTTGAACTTGTAACGGCCGACCGAACCGAGATCATAGCGGCGATTTGAGAAGAACATGTCAGGAAGGTCCTTCTCTGCACGCTCGATGGCAATCATCTCACCGGGCATCAAGACAGAGAAAATCGGAGAAAGAACATCTTCCTTGGTAGGCTCGTCGTACCCTTCACGCGTGTACTTTGCATCCTCGATTTCGAAACAATTGAGAATCATGTCACTGTGCAGGGTTCCCTCTCCACGGAGGTTGACCAACTGTACTTCATGTACATTCAGCTTGAGCAGCTCATCGATTTCATGGGCGTGCAGCATGTCACCGGCTCGAAGGACCTTTTTCTCAGTCCCTTCAACCTGTGCATGGACGTCCTTGAAAAGGTAGCGGTTTTCCAAGCTTGCCTTCAAGTCGGCATCATCGACCAGTTCAACCGTTTCGGCAGAATAAAACTGCTCGAGAATCTTCTCACGTGTATCGAATCCGATGGCACGCAGGAAAAGCGTACCAAGGATACGCTTCTTGCGGTCGATCTTGGTGAAGATCAAATGCTTTTTATCATCAATCTCAAACTCCAGCCAAGACCCCCGGTAGGGGATGATCCTGGAGGAATAGACATCTTTTTCATTTGAAAAGATTACACCTGGGGAGCGGTGGATCTGGCTGACCACAACGCGCTCTGCACCATTGATAATAAAGGTGCCACGGTCAGTCATCAGCGGAATGTCACCGAAGAAAATCTCTTTCTCCCTCATTTCTCCATTGGAGAACTCAAGGCTGATCGTGACTTTGATGGGCACACTATAGGACCGACCTTTTTTCTTGCACTCCGTTTCGGAGAACTTGATATTATCAAGATCAATCGTATACCCCTTGTATGCGAGACGCATCTCACCATTGGGGCTGTCAATGGGGAATGTCGACTGGAACACTTCCTCAAGCCCGTACGACGAATCTGGACTCAGGCCCTGCCTACAGCGTTCCAGCTGCAAAAATCTCTCATAGGAATCAAGCTGGATCCCGATAAGGTTGGGCAGTTCACAGACTTCATGTAATTCAGAACCGATGTACGTGCGTGTTATGGATTTGCCTTTGGCAACCATCATGTACCCTCCAAAGTCAATTGAGAAACAGACAGCATCCCTCGTAAGGAGAGGGAAACGAAAGACACAACAGGCCACCGGTGTCTATCCGGTGGCTCAATGAACCGGGCGTTGGCCCTCTTGCAAAAATCGAGAGCAGGGGGCCGGCCTTGCAGCCGGTCCCCTAATCCGAGATTAGTCAACGGGCTTAACTTCAACAGTACAACCAGCAGCTTCAAGTTTCTCCTTGAGGGATGCTGCATCGGCCTTGCTGACGCTTTCCTTGACAACCTTGTCACCAGCTTCAACCAGGTCCTTTGCTTCCTTGAGGCCGAGGCCGGTGATAGCACGGACTTCCTTGATTGCTGCAATCTTCTTGGTAGGATCACAAGCCTTGAGGATAACGTTGAATTCAGTGGGCTCTTCCACAGCGGCAGCAGCCTCGGCGACAGGGCCGGCGGCAACGGCGGCGGCGGCAGCCACAACACCAAACTTCTCTTCCATCATCTTGATGAGGTCAGCGACTTCCATGACGGACATACTTGCGATCGATTCCAAAATCTCTTCTTTAGTAGCCATATTATCTTCTCCTTGTAAAAGTTTTGTCTGCACAGTCATAGCAGGTTACCTGTGAAGACTAAGACTGTGTTCAGTTCTCTTCGGTGGCGGAAACAGAACCGCCATTTCTCTCGACATAGGCAAGCAAGGTTGCTGCCAGCTTCTGCACCGGTGCCTTCATGGTCCCCATCAAGGAAGCAATCAACTCCAGCTTGGTCGGGAGCTTGCTGAAAGCCTCGACCTCTTCAGGAGTGAAAAACTTACCATCGAGCATTGCACCCTTGACCTGGATGGGAGACCCCTCCTTGGCAGATGCAAACAGTTCCTTGGCAACCACATTGGCCTCATCACCGCGGACAAGTGCAATGGCGGTCGG
>Ga0075012_10000925_pt1 | contig 30660 bp, 26 predicted proteins | sample All_14_2_FD_71474 | JGI IMG/M metagenome (GOLD analysis project Ga0075012, IMG submission 71474) | Freshwater microbial communities in response to fracking from Pennsylvania, USA - Allegheny Zone_MetaG_DW_15 | ecosystem: Environmental > Aquatic > Deep subsurface > Groundwater > Drilled...
CCCCTACGTCAACTATCGCCGCGCCCGCGCCAATGCGCTGACCGCCCGGCAGCGCTGGCCCGAAGCGCTCGCCGAGTTCGACGCGATGCGGGCGGCAGTCGCCGAAGATCCGCAACTCGTCGAAACGCTCGGCGCACCGAGCCTCGGCTGGATACGGGCACTGGTCGCGGAGCGCAAGCTCGACGAGGCGATCGCCATGGGCGACCGGCTCGCGCGGCAGATGCGCGCGCAGATGGGAACGAACGCCTACCCGGCTGCCGAGGCGCTCGGCTACTACGGCGCCGCGCTCGCCGCCGCCGGCCGCGACGCCGAGGCGCTCGACGCCCTGCGCGAGGCGGTCGGCGTCATGACCCCGGCCGTCGCCGAGGAAACCGACCGCTCGGGCCGCCGTTTCGCGCGCCTCTCCTACGTCGTCGAAGGCTACCTGCGCGTGCTGGCGCGCACGCGCGGCACGCCGCTCGAGAAAGACAAGGGTCTCGACGCCGCCGCCGAAGCCTTCGTCGTCGCCGACGCGCTGCGCGGACAGAGCGTGCAGCAGGCGCTGGCCGCATCGGCCGCGCGTGCCGCCGCCGGCACGCCCGAACTTGCCGCCCTGGTGCGCGATGAACAGGACGCACGCCAGGCGCGCGACGCGCTGTACGGCATCCTCGCCGACCTCATGTCGCGCCCGTCCGAGCAGATGCTGCCGCAGGTCGTCGCCGACATGCAGGCGCGCGCCGCAGAGGCGGACCGCAGGCAGAAGAGCCTGCGCGCCCAGTTGCGCGAACGCTTTCCTGACTACGCCGACCTCGTCGCGCCACGCCCCGCCACCATCGCACAGGTGCGCGCGGAACTGGCGCCCGGCGAGGCGCTGGTCAGCGTGCTGCCCACGGCCGACCAGACCTTCGTCTGGGCCGTGCCCGCTCAAGGCGCGGCGGCATTCGCCGCCACGCCGCTGACAGGCACCGAAATCGGACGCATGGTCGACACGCTGCGTGCCGCGCTTGATCTCGAGTCCTTTCAGATCGAAAGCCTGCCGGCCTTCGATGGCGCCGTGGCGCACCGGCTTTACCGCGAACTGCTCGCGCCCGTCGAATCCGGCTGGAAAGGAAGCGAGCACCTGATCGTCGCGGCCGGCGGCGCCCTCTCTCGGCTGCCGTTCGGCGTGCTGCTCGACGCGCCACCCGCCGCGCCGAGGCCCGGACCACTTTATGCGCACTACGCCGACTGGGCTTGGCTCGGCGGCCAAGTCGCCCTCAGCCACCTGCCCGCGGCCTCGGCGTTGACGACGCTGCGCCGCATGAAGCCGGGTGCCGCCGACCGCCTCGCCTTCGCCGGCTTCGGCGACCCGGAATTCCGCCGTGCGCCGGGTGCCGGCCCGCGCACGGCGGGGCGCACGCGCAGCGCCGCCGTGCCGTCCGGCCTGCACGCGCAGGTGCGGCGCGGCGAAGACGTCGCCTGGTTGGATTACGCCAGCATCGCGCCGCTGCCCGACACGCGCGAGGAAATCCTCTCGCTCGCCGCGGCGCTCGGCGCGCAGCCGCAGCGCGACGTCTTCCTCGGCGCCGAGGCGAGCCGCGCCAATGTGTTCGCAACCGACCTCGCGCGGCGCAAGGTCGTCGCCTTCGCCACGCACGGCCTCCTGGCCGGCGAATTCCCCGGCGTCGACCAGCCGGCGCTGGCGCTGGCGAACCCGGGCGGCGGCGCGCATGGGCTGCTGACGCTCGCGGACATCCTCGAGCTCAAGCTCGATGCCGACTGGGTCGTGCTCTCGGCGTGCAACACCGCCGGCAGCGACGGCGAAGGCGCCGAAGCGGTCTCCGGCCTCGGGCGCGGCTTCTTCTATGCCGGCAGCCGCGCACTGCTGGTGACGCACTGGCCGGTGGAATCGGTCTCGGCAAAGAAACTGGTCGTCGGCGTGTTCACCGCCATGACGGCCGACCCCGGCCTGACGCGCGCCGAAGCGCTGCGCCGCTCGATGCTGGCGGTGATGCGCGGGCGCGACGACGGCACCCGCCTGAGCACCGCGCACCCGATCTTCTGGGCGCCCTACGCGCTCGTCGGCGACGGCGGCCGCTAAGAGCCTATTTCAGCAGGTCGCGTGCCCCGCGCCGGCCTGCTTCTAACGCCGGTCAGCGAAAGCAGGCCGGCGCTTCGGCGATTCCCGGCGGCATGCCGCCTTGCTCGAGCAGGCTCCCCAGCGCAACGCTGGCCTCGGGCGACGCCGCCTGCGCCATCAACTCGTCGACGGCGTCATACCAGACGCCCGCCTCGGCGAGCATGCGTGCACGCTCGCCGAGCGCGGCGCCCCGGAGACGCTCGGCGTAGCCCGGTATCGCATCGCCGAGCCGCAGCCAGCCGCTGACGGCCGACACGCGCCCCTGCGCGCCGGCGAGCACCACCTGCCACCGGTAGTCGACCTCGGCCCTGATCGCGATGCCCAGATCGGCGAGCCTGACGCGGTAGAGACCGGCGCAGGCGCGGGCGGGCAGCACATGCTCGACCGCCGCCGACGCACCGTCCATCGCCGTGAGCCGGAACAGCATGTCGGCGACGGGCGGCTCGGCCGCATGCCAATAGAGCGTCGGCTGGGAGCGCAGGCTGACGCCGACGTGGTCCGGTGCCAGATAGGTGAATGCCGGAGCCGCCCGCGCGAGGCTGCGCGTGGCGCCGCCGATGCGCACCGCCGGGGCACCGCGCAGCGGCGGGCGATACTGGATGGCGCCGGCCGGGCCGGCCGGCGCCGGGTCTGCCGCGCTGGCGTCAGTGGCGGCGAAAAGTCCGACAGTGCTCGCGGCGAGAAATATTCCGATGGCTCGTTTCATTCTGGTTGTCCTTCCGCGTCCTGCGACGCCTGCATGATTTCATAAACGACGACCGTGTGGTCCCGGCCCTTCAAGGCGACTTCGCCGGCCGGCCGCGCCTGGTAGCGGTCCGACACCAGCCGCCATGTTTCGGCACAGACGAGAATCCGGCACAGGCCGCTGAACTCGACCGTCTTCAGGCTCTCGAGCCGCGAGGCAACGTTGACCGTGTCGCCGAGCACCGTGAACTCGAGCCGGTCGCCCATGCCGACGGTGCCCGCCGCCAGCGGCCCGGTGCAGATGCCGACGCGCATGCGGATCTCGGGCGTGCCGCTGCCCGCCGCCGCCCGGTTCAGCGCCACCAGCGCACGCCCCATGTCGATGGCGCTGGCGACGGCGGCCAGCGCGTTCTGCCGGTTCGCGTCGTCGCCGGCCGGGCTCACCGGCACGCCGTAGAGCGCCATCACGGCATCGCCGATGAACTTGTTGATGACGCCGCGATGGGCGATCACCGCCTCGCTCATCGCCGCCATGTAGCGGTCTAGCCAGGCGAACAATTGCTGCGGCGGCATCTGCTCGGAGACCGAGGTGAAGCCGGCGACGTCGGAGAACAGCACCGTCGCCGTCAGCAGCCGCGGCTTCGGCTTGCCGTCGGCCATGAAGGCACCGCGTTGCGCCCATATCTCGTCGGCCACTTCCTTCGAGACATAGCGCGCAAACAGCCGCATGACGGTACGGCGTTCCTTGAACTCGACGAAGGCGCGCCAGGCCGTGGCGACCGCCGCCGCCAGTCCATAGCCGAGCGCTGCGGGCACCAGCGCCAGCCACCAGCCGGCGGCGATTCCCGCCACTGCGGCCCCAAGGAGCATGCCTGCGCCGCCGCCGATGCCGAGCGCAAGCATGGCCGGGCGGCGCACCTGATGGCCGGCGACGCCGCCCGCGACGCACGCCGCCAGCAATGCAGCGTACTCGGCCCAGTCCGGCCACCAGCGCAGGGGCTTCGATTCGCCGAGCGCTTCGCGCACGAGCTGGTCGGCAACCTGGGCGTGAAGCTCGACGCCGAAGGTCGGATGCGCCGTACGCCCGAAGCGCTGCAGCGGCGTGTCGAAAGTGTCCTTCAGGCTTTCGGCGACGCTGCCGAAGACGACGAGCCTCCCCTTCAGCGCGCCCCCGGGAATGCGCCCCTCGAGGGCATCCTCGAGCGTGTAGCGGGCAAAACCGTCCACGCCGGCCGGATAGGCGAGCGGCATCTGGAAGCCGGCGGCATCGGCGACCGAGTAGCCGCCGGAAGTCGGCGCCAGCGGCGCCAGCACGGCCTTACCGAGCCGCATCGCCTCGGGATTCGCGGCGTCTGCCGCCGGCACGACGCCGCGCGTGCCGAGGTAGCGCAGCGCGAGGTTCAGCGCGAAGCTATCCGAAACCATCGTGCCGTCGTCGAGGAAGAGCAGCCCGCGGCGCACGACGCCGTCGCGGTCGACGACGATGTCGTTGAAGCCGGTCTGCTCCGGTGCGGCGGCGGCGGGCGCGCGCACGCCGGCATCGCCGCCCGACGGAAACTTGTAGGCCCAGACGACGTTCGCGTGGCCGGCGAGGCTCGCCGCGAGCCGCTCGGAACCGGGTGCCACGGGCATGTCGCGGTACTTGTCGATGCCGATCGCCGCTGCGCCATGCCCTGCAATCTTGTCGATGAGCTCGGCAAGCCGTGCGTCCGATAGGGGAAAGCCGTAACCATGGAGGTCCTGCTCGCGCTCGACGATCAGCACGACATGCGCGGAAGGCTGAGCCGCGCGGGCGCGGGTGCCGGCATCCCACAGTGCGAGTTCGAGCGGCTCGACGGCGCCGAAGAAACGCGCTGCCGCGACGACCGCAAAGGCGGCAAGCCCCGCCGCGAGCGGCTGCCACCAACGCGGCGGGACGACGGGTGGCGCGGCCATGGATGCAGTCAGTGGATGATGTATTCGGTCAGCGCCGCCTTGCGCAGCAGCCACTTTCCTTCGGCTTTCGTCATGGCGACGAAGTAGCCGAGCGACGGTCCGCCGCCGACCAGATAGACATGGAACAGCGCCCGGTCGCGGGCCGGATTGAAGCCGACGCGCGAAAAACGCAAGGTGCCGAAGCTGAGGCTCGGGCGTTCCCTGGGCTCGACGCCGGGAAGTTCGGCGTCGTCGTCCCGCACGCGCACGCCGTGCTCCTGCAGACGCTTCGGCACCGCGGCCGCCATGGCGCTGCGCGCCCGGTAGTCCTCGAGCATGGCCGGCTCGACGTCGCCGAGGTCGCGATGCAGCACGCGCAGGGCGCCCGCATCGAGCTCGCGGCGCACGCCGGTGTGCCGGTCGACGATGCGCGCGCGCCAGGCGTCGGCGAAGTCGGGCGGGAAAGCCGCGCGATCCACCGGTGGTCCGCCGGACAGGAAACCGGCCAGCACGGCGTACTCGTCCGCATCGATTTCGGCTTCCGCGAGCGCGGGCACCGACGTCAAAAGCGCCGCTGCGGCGCATGCGTAGCGCGCGAAGTGCAAGAGGCGATCGGGTGTCATGCATCCATTCTAGATGACGGCGGCAGCCCTGCTCCGGCGGATCTAGAATGGCGCAAGCTTCCAGACAGCCGAAACGCCGCCCGCAGGCGGCGCCCATGGGGAGGAAAGTCATGCTGCGAGCACTTGCCGTCGTCCTGATCCTGTTCAATGCCGCGGCAGCGAACGCCGCGCTGATTCCCGAGCGCGCCAAGCTCTTCAGCGCCGGCCGCTACGCGGAGCTCGAGGTGTTGATGGAAAAGGAGATCGGCGACGATCCCACCCCGAAGAGCGCCAGGCTGATGTACCAGTGCGTCGCCTACAGCAAGCTCAAGCGCTACAACAAGCTGTTTCCTTGCCTCGACAAGCTCGAAGGCAACGTCAACAAGGGCGACGTCGCCATCGTCGACATTGCGGAGATGGAGAAGGACAGCCCGCTGCTCACCGGCCTGGCGCGCTTCGGCGCCAGTTTCGCGGGCGGTCAGAAGGAACTCGAAGGCAACGTCGTGCCCTTCCTCCACCTGATGCGCGCCGAGGCCCACAACGAACTGCGCGACTATCCGCGGGCCGTCGCCGCGGCCCGCGCCGCCACCGCCGCCATCCCCGGTGGCAACGCCGAGCGCAACATGCGCATCATGGCCCTGACGGTGCACGGCCTTGCCGAGGGATTCGCCGGCAACCGCGAAGCGGCGATCAGGATCGCCGAGGAGCTCACCGCCATCGACACGACCGGCAACTACTCGCTGCTGACGCGCGAAAAGCTGCTCGGCATTGCGCGCATTTATGTTTCGGTCGGCGAGTACGCCAAGGCCAACGAGGCCATGAGCAAGGACGAGCGATCGTTCTTCGACGCCTTCGCCATCGGCGTTGCCGACGCCGTGGCGGGCATGGACGGCGGCGAAAGCCTGTTCTCGTTCCTCGAACTGCCGCGCGAGTTCATCATCTACAAGACGCAACTCGAGATCGGCAAGGTCAAGGAAGCCAAGGAAGGTTTCGACAAGCTGCTCGCCGACAAGCGCACGCCCGGCAACGGCGAGATCCACTGGATGTTGTTGTCCGACCGCGGCCGCATCGCCGCCGACGAAGGCGACATGGCGGAAGCCGTGCGCCTCTGGCGCCAGGCGGTGGAGATCATCGAACAGCAGCGCTCGACGATCAATACCGAGGCCAACAAGATCGGCTTCGCCGGCGACAAGCAGGCCGTCTACCGCCAGTTGATCGGCAGCCTGTATGCCACCGGCCAGGTCGCCGAGGCATTCGACACCCTCGAACGCTCGAAGTCGCGCGCCCTCGTCGACCTGCTGGCATCGAAGCAGGATTTCTCCGTCGCCACCGGCAACGCCGACAAGATCCGCGAGTTGCTGGCCCAGGCCGACCAGAGCGAGATCGCGGCCCTCGGCCAGGGCTTCGAACCGCGCTCGCGGACGATTGCCGTCGCCCCCGCCGCGGCGCTGCGCGAACAGGCGCCGGAGCTCGCCACCCTCGTCACGGTAAGCACCGTCCCGCTCGCCGACATCCAGGGCCGGTTGCGCGCCGACGAAACCCTGGTCGAGTACTACTACGACGACAAATGGCTCTACGCCTTCCTCGTCACCCGCGACAGCCTCGGCGCGGTGCGCACCGAGGTGGGCGACCTCGAAGCCGAGGTGCGGACGTGGCGCGCGGCGCTCGAAGAGCCGGCGGGCACCGCACAGCTCGCCCAGTCCCAGGCGCTCTACAGGAAGCTCATCGCGCCGATCGCCGACAGAATCGGCCGGCCACGCCTCACCTTCGTCGCCCACGGCGTGCTTCATTACGTGCCGCTCACGGCGCTGCACAGCGGCAGCGAGTACCTGATCGACAAGTTCGCCGTGCGCCTGCTGCCGAGCGCCAGCGTCATGCACTACCTGCGCAGCGGCGAAGGGCAGTATGCCGGCGGCGCACTCGCGCTCGGCAATCCGGACCTCGACGATCCGCGCCTCGACCTCGCCTTCGCGCAGGAGGAAGCGGCGGCGATCGCCAGGATGGTGCCGCAATCGCGCGCCTTCCTGCGCAAGGCGGCCAACGAGTCCGCCGTGCGCCAGTACGGGCAGGGATTCCGCTACCTGCACTTCGCCACCCACGGCGAGTTCAAGGCCGACGACCCGCTCGCCTCGGCGCTGATCCTCGCGAAGGACGAATCGAGCGACGGCCTGCTGACGGTGAGCAAGCTCTATTCGATGCGCTTCGACACCGACCTCGTCACGCTCTCGGCGTGCGAGACCGGCCTTGGCAAGATCGCCAGCGGCGACGACGTCGTCGGCCTGACGCGCGGCTTCCTCTATGCCGGCGCGGCGACCATCGTCTCGAGCCTGTGGAAGGTCGACGACAAGGCGACCTCCGACCTGATGCAAGCCTTCTACGCCAACCTCAGCCAGACCGGGAAGCTGGATGCGCTGCGCCGCGCCCAGCTCCAACTCAAGACGAAGTATCCGCACCCTTACTATTGGGCACCGTTCCAGCTCGTCGGCAACACCGACGGCGGCCAGTACGTGGCGGCGGCGAAGGCCCCGGCCGCCAAGCCGAAGGCGGAGCCGGCGAAGAAGAAGGGACGCTGACGCCGAGGCGCCGGACTAGGCCGCGGCGCCCTGCCTGACGGCACCGGCGAGGCGCCGGTTCTCGCGCAGCAGGCGCCGCTGCGCCAGCGCCGTCGCCACCTGCGCCTTGAAGTCGTGGTCGCTCCACGGCTTGGCGATGAAGGCGAATATCTGCGCGGACTCGATCGCCTCGATCAGCTCGCGCTCGCCGATCTGGCCGCTGATCAGGATCCGCTGGCAGTCGGGCTGCAGTTCCGCGAACTTCCGCAGCAGTTCGATGCCGCCCATCTCCGGCATCCTCGCATCGGCGACGATGCAAGCGAAGGTCTCGCGTCGCGCCAGATCGAGTGCCGCCAGCGGCGACGCCGTCCCCTGCACGTCGAGCAGGCTGCCGGCTGCGGCCGGCACCGCGAACGGTGACGCCTCGAGATCGATGGCGTCGAAGACGTCGGTGTCCGAGCGCCGCGTCAGAACGCGCGCCAGGGCGCTCAGGACGTTGGCGTCGTCGTCGACGATCAGTACCCGTTCCGTCTCGCGCTCCGGAATCGTGGCGACGAGGATGTCGTTGCCGCGCATCAGGTTCGCCAGCCGCCGATACTCGAGCAACGTGGCCGTGTAATCCAGCGCCTGTGCCAGCGCGCCCTTGAGGTGGTGGCCGTCCCACGGCTTGGGGATGAAGCGGTAGATGTGCGTTTCGCCGACCATGCGCACGAGCGCCGCCATGTCGGTGAGCCCGCTCAGCACCAGTCGCGCGCAATCCGGCTGCACCGCCGCCAGCACCCTGAGGAACTCCAGCCCGTTCATGCCCGGCATCGCATAGTCGCTGATGACGGCATCGAAACGCTGCTCGCGCGCACGCGCAAGTGCCTGCGCGGGATCGCTGAAGCCCTCGACCTCGTACCGGTAGCGCATGCAAGGCGCCGACTCCAGCTCGCGCCTGACGGCGCTGACGATGTTCGCCTCGTCGTCGACGACGAGGATGCGCTTGGAAAGGTTGTCTGTCATGACTCATGCCCGCAACGGAAATGACGTCCGGCAAGACTATCACTGCCCAAACGGGATCAGGCAATTACTACCCTGGGGGCGCCATGCTTACCGCCGCTCCCGCCCGTCACGCATCCGGCGACGCGGCCGGCCTGGCGGCGGCCCCCATGGCCGTCGGCACCAAGGCCTGGCGCGCCGTCGCGAGGTGCCCGGCGATCAGCGATTCGAAGTGGGCGGTCCGCTCCCCCGTTCGCGCGGTGGCCGCGACGGCTTCCACCCATCGCCTGACCACCTCGCGGCGCCCGGCGCTGCCGGTGACGCGTGCGACATCCGCCAATGCGAGCAACAGCCGGAACAACACCTCGCTGTTGCGCTCGGCGCTTTCGAGTATCTGGCCGAATGCCAGCGCCATCAGCCGCTCGAAGCCGACGACCTTGGCGATGACGCGAAGCTGGCCGTCGTCCGACCGGTGGATGGCCGGGGTCCGGCGCATCGCACAACGGCAAAGCAGGAAGGAAAGATGCTCGATGCAGATCACCGCCGTCGTCGTGTCGTTGACGCTCGGGGACAAGGCCTTGAGCGCGATATCCACCAGCTGGCGCATGCCGTACGGCGGATCCTGTTCGGTGGTCCTGTAAGTGGCAATGGCGAAGATTCCGTTTGCTTGCCGAACGACCGCTTCCTCGGGAGCGCAACGCATGGCGATCGACAGCAGCGGCCGCCCCGGCGCGATGAAGTCGCCGATTGCGCACTCCATGCGCACCACCGTTTCGTGCTGGCGGGCGAAGGCGACCAGCGCTTCGCCGTCCACCCGCTCGACGTAGCCCATCTCGAGCGCCGGCAACGAAGACCAGACCGTGTCCGGCATCAGGTCCGCCAACCGGTCTTCTTCGTCGCTGTCGTCGCCCACCTCCTCGGGAAAGAAGCGATCGATGGCATCCCGGGTCTCGCGGGTGATCGAGGGGATGATCTCCGATGCCTGTATCGCGGCGGAGATGTGGTGGATGAAGAAGATGAAGAAGCCGATGGCGATGATCGCCAGCAAGACCCCGACGAAAACTGCGACGCCCGGCACCGTGCCGCCGGTGGCCGTACGCAGGACGATGAGGCAATACACGTACACGCTGACGAAGGAGCCGAGCACGGTCTGCGTGGCGCGGTCGCGCATGAAATTCCTCAACACGCGCGAGGTGTAGTGCGTGGAGGCGAGCTGCAATGCGACGACCGTGATCGAGAACACGACGCCGGCGATCGTGGCCATCGATGTGGCGATCGCCGCCAGCATGGCGCGGGCGCCCTCGGCATCGTTGGCGAACAGGCGCGGCCACGACCGCTTCAGCGCCGCATCGGTTTCCTGGTCAACGCCGGCCGTGCCCCCCGCCGCCAGCGCGGAAAGAAGGATCATCACCGCCGGCACGAACCAGAGGCTGGAGCGGACGTAGACGATGGCCTGCCTGAACCGGGTCCGATGGGTCGTCGTGGGCATGTGCCTCCACTCATGGCCCCGGGCCGGGGCGCCCGACAGCTAGTCCTGGCTGGAAGCCGGACGACGTTCGCCGTGGCGGGCGATGTCGTCGATGAGCGCTTGCATCTCGGCGATCTCCCTGAGCTGCGACACGATGATCTGGTCCGCCAGTTCGCGTACCCGGGGATCGTCGATGCTCGCCTTGCGCGCATTGTTGATCGCGATCGAGTGATGGGGAATCATCGACTCCATGAAGCGGACATCGTCGATCAGCGTCTGTGCCCTGTTCATGGCGAGAAGGCCCGCGCCGGCGAGCGCAGCCACGCCCAGCACGGCGACCTTGGTTGCCGTGCCGGCGTACATCTTCCACATGAAGCCCAGCATGACCACGGTCATCACGCATCCCATGACCAGCGAGGCCATCAGCCGATTCACGCTGAACGTGGCGTGGTCGGTCGAATAGACCAACTGGTACATGAGAAAGAACATGATGACCACCGAAACGGCGATCATCGCGGCGAACCTGCCCCAGCTCATGCCCATGCCCTCGGCGCGGCTAGTGCTCGGCGATGGTGCCGCGCCACGCACCCGTCTCGGTGCCCCGGCTTTCCACGAACTCCTTGAAGCGCTCGAGGCTCGATCGGGCGCTGCTTTGCACGAGGCCCAGCGTATCGCCCACCTTCTCGGCGACGCTCCGTGGCTGGTAGGTCATGCGCAGGACGATGCGGGTCATCGAATCCGACAGCGGCCGGAACGTGACCTCGCCGTCGTTCTGCGCACCCCGGATGCTGCGCCAGGCGATGCGTTCGTCGGGGACCTGTGCCGTGATCTCGGCGTCCCATTGCTCCTGCTTGCCGGCGATGCTGGCGCGCCAGCGCAGCAGCCCGTCGTCCAACTGCCGGACTTCGAGCACGTTGTCCATGAACAGGGGGAAGTCCTCGAACTGGGTCCACTGGTCGTATGCCGTCCGCAGGGGCACATTGACGTCGATGATTTCCTTCGTGGTCGAGGTCGACGGGCCGCCCGTGGTGCGGCTGCCCCCCTTTCCCAGGCGCTTGTAGACGAGGTAGCCGGCTGCAACGGCGATGGCGGTAACGATCGGATTCGGCATTTCTTGACCCTCCGGGAGTGAACGCAGACCGCGTCGGCAAGCCGTGTGCCGCCCGCCTGCCACGCGGAAATGCCCGGAGCCGCCCTTGTTGGCACCTACCGGTATTCGGCGGAATGGCATACCGCCAGCGCAACGCGCGCTGTCCGATTTCTGCCGCGCGATCCGGGAGCCGGTAGTCCGAACAGCCGCTTTGCGGAATTGGCAGCACCCGGGGCGCGCCGTAACGTCTCGTGGATCGCACAGGACGGGGCACGACATGCGGGCAAATACCATGCAGGAGACCGAAACCCGGCGCATCGCCAACCCTTTCGCCGCAGCAGTCGCCGAATGAAGCGGATGCGGCCGGATGTCCAGGAACTGCTCGACGCCGCGCGCGACACGCGCGCGGTGAAGATCGTGATCCGGAACCTTTGCGCGGTCCATGGCGAGGTTGCCGGAACCGGCGTCGTCTGCTCGGCCAGGGCGCCAGCAGCGGAGATCACCGCCTTCGTCGAGATGAAGGACAAGATCGCCATGAAGGTCGCCCATCGTCTCGGCGCCGGCAACGTCGGCACGCGTCTCGTCGTCTTCCGCTACCCGGCGCCGGCGGGCTTCGTCCTGCCGTCTGCCGCCGACGCCGAGCGACGGAGCGCGCGGTCGCTGCCGTGCCCGCGGACGACCAGCGCTTGAGATAGCGGTCGCGACTGCATGGGAAGGAGTTCCTTGCCGCGACATGTCGGCTTCATTCCGGACGGCAACCGCCGCTGGGCCATCGAGCACGGGCTCGAAAAGGCGGACGGCTACGCCTTCGGCATCGCCCCCGGGCTACGGCTGTTCGACCTGTGCCGGGAGCGCCGGATCGAGGAAGCGTCGATCTACTGCTTCACGCAGGACAACACGCGACGGCCGTCGGTTCAGAAGCGCGCCTTCACCGAGGCCACGGTAGCGTTCGCCGAGGAAATCTCCCGCCGCGGCGCCGCGGTGCTCGTCGTCGGCGATGAATCGTCGGCCCAGTTCCCGGCGGCCCTGGCACCCTTCCGCCAGCGGCGGGGAAAGGGCCTGAAGGTAAACCTGCTGGTGAACTACGGTTGGGAATGGGACCTCGACGGCCTCAGGAACGGCGCCCTCCGGTCCGCCGACGTCTCGCGCCTGGACCTCATCGTTCGCTGGGGAGGCGGCCGCCGGCTCAGCGGTTTCCTGCCGGCACAATCGGTGTACGCGGACTTCTACGTCTGCGACGACTACTGGCCCGACTTCCGGCCGCAGCACTTCCACGAGGCCCTGGCCTGGTTCAGCGGGCAGGACCGAACCTTGGGCGGTTAGCTCAGGGCGCCTGCCGGTCCACCCACACGCGATCGCGATAGCTCATCTCCAGGACCTGGCCGCTGCCGGTCGGCTCGGCGACGATATTGAAGTCGAGCACTTCACGCGGCGCGAAGTTGAAGGTCCCGGTGTAGGAAACCCAGTCGCCGACCTTGGTCTCCCGCATCTCGATCTTGCGCTTCGACCCTGCCAGGCTGATGGCATGCGCCTGCACCCGGGCGGGTACGGTCTGCAACGATTGGCCCTTCTTCATCACCGTCACGTTGAGGATTCCCTGGTCGGCGGCACGCCGAATGGCGTGCTTGTTGGCGCTGGCCTCGGGAATCGAAAGGCTGCTCACCACGTTGCTCTTGAGCACGTAGCGCTCGAACGCCTGCTCGTGGTTCTGTGCGCCGGCATGCCCGGCCTGCAGCACGAGCACTGCAACGGCGGCAAGGCGCAGTGCGAGGCGGTTCATGGCTTCTCCCGGGATCTGGTGAGGACGACGCCAGCAAAGGGCAAACCACGGGCCCGAGTCGACGACGCGGTCATCCGCCGCCATGGCGTGGCCCCTAGCGGTCCGCCGGCGGGCGCACGCGGTCGCCGAGGACGTCCTCGACGTAGAGCATCGCGATCATGACCGTCAGCACCGCAGCGATCGGCGTCGCCAGCGCCACGCCCGCCAGGCCGAAGATGGCGCCGAGCAGGACCTGGGCGCTGATCGTCAGCGCCGGGGGCAAGGCCACGGTGCGGCGTTCGATCAGCGGCAGGATTAGGTAGCCCTCCGCCAGTTGCAGGGCGACAAACAGCAGGATGACGTAGAGCGCAAGCTGGGGGCTTTCCGAAAAGGCGATCAGCACCGCCGGAACGCCGGCCATGATCGGCCCGACGTATGGGATGAAGTCGAGCAGGCCGGCGACGATGCCCAGCAGCAGGGACAGCGGCACCTGCAGCAGCGCCAGCCCGGTCGCCGTAAGGACGCCGACGATCAGCATCGACAGGAGCTTTCCCATCAGCCACTGACCGAGCGTCCTGCCGGTCTCGTTCAGGACCTCGCGGATCCTGCTTCGCTTCCGCACCGGAAACAGCGCGACGATGCCGTCGACGTACGCCTCGGGCCGCAGGGCAAGGTAGATGCCGAGCACCGAAATGATCACCACGTTCGCAAGGGCGCCGAGCATTCCCGAGAAGAAGATGCCGGCACGCCCGATCAGCGATGCGGCATCGGATGCCATCGACTCCGGCGTCGGCAAGGCGCCCGCAACGCTGTCCAGCAGCCCGCGGCGCTGCAGGACGCCCTGAACGCGCTGCAGGGCATCCGGGAGCGCCTTGAACAGTTCCCGTGCCTGTTCGGCAACGCTCGGCGCCAGCAGCCACGCCCCCACGCCGACGACACCCAGGGCGACGACCACCACCAGAGCCAGCGCCGCCGGGCGTGGAATCCGCGACCAGCGCGTCACCCGGGCGCTCGCATCGAACAACAGGACGCCGACGAGAACGCTGGCGAACAGCAGCAGCAGCACCTTCGACGCCAGCCACAGCAGCGCAACCGCAACGGCGACGGCCGCGCCGACGCCGTAGAAGGCGCGGACCAGGCGCAGGCCGGCTCTATTCCGGCCCGCTCGCGGCGCCGGCTCCGGAGCGGGTGCTGCGCCCTCCTCGCGCGGTGATTGCGTCATGCGTGCCTCCTGGTTCGTTCGTCCCCTGGCGCTCGGGCAACGCACGCGCCTGCAATCTCCCGCGGCAAGACGCCCGGAACGCTGATCGCCGTTGCGGCTCGACGCCGAGCCACGCGACCCGCTTCATTTCGGACGTGGCCGTGGCAAGCCGTCATCGGGTCTGGACAGCCGACCTTCCCTCAGTTCCTTCACGGCGTTCATCACCGCCCTGGCGACGTTGCTGACCTCTTCCTGCACGGCGACATCCCGGTCCAGAGCCTCGTGACTCTGGGCGTAGCTCCCGTAGTACCCGATGTAGCGGTCTAGCCGGGCCTGGGCGCCGGCATCCACCAGTCCCATCCAGTCGAGCCAGTCGGACAGCGCCCGGCGGGTGCCCTCGATTCCCGCCACATCGCCATGGACCACCAGTCCGTAGGTGCGGCCGGCGAGATGCTTGGGATACGGCCAGCCGTCCAACTCCAAGGCCTTGGCTTTCTCGACATTCTTTCCGGAAGTGGTCGTGGGATCCGGGTTGCCGCCGTCGGCGCAGACCATGCGGTCAATCATCAGCTTCAGGACGCTGGAGGACTGGTACCAATACACCGGCGTGAAGATGATGACCCCATGAGCCGCCACCCACTTCTCGTAGATTTCCCCCATCCAGTCGTTGGTCTGGCGCAGGGCATGGTTGGGATAACAGCTGCACGGCCAGTGGCAAAGCGGCATCGCGGTCGAGACGCAGCCCTTGCAGGGGTGAATGTGCCAGTCGTAGTCGGACACCAGCCGGCTGAGGTCGAGGACATCGACATCGATGTTTTCATGCGACAGAACCTGACGCGCGACTTGCACCAGCCGAAAGGTCTTGGACATTTCCCCCGGGCAGGTACCGTCGTTGCGATCGGCGCCGCAGATGAGCAGGATCCGGGAACGGGTCGCGCCGTCCTTCTGCCGAGCCTCGGCCGCCAGGAGCCGGTCCCGCGTCTGTTTCCACTCCACCGAGAGGTCGAAGTCGGGGTCGGCAAACTCAGCCCCGGCCTTCTGCGTGCGGGCAGTCTTTTTCGAGTTGCTGTACGTATTCCAAGCGACTTCCTCGAGCTGGGCCAGGGCTTCCCGTACTTGCTGGAAATCCGGATGTCCGAAGGAGCCCCGGAAACGCTGTCGAAACTCCTCGCGGGACAGCATCCCGCCAAACTGTCCCTTGCGCGGCAGGGGCATGGTTTCTCCTTGCAGAAACGACTTCGATCGACCGCCGTCGCATCCGACGTCACGCGTGCTATCCCGCGTGTCCCGTCATGCGTCGGTCGGGCACCGCCACACCGCCCTGTTCACCCTGCACTCGACGCCGGTCGCCGGGCAGCGGTTCCACGGTAACGCCATGCACATGCACCATTTCGCCGCCCAGCCATCCCGACACGGCGAGCATCAGGACCGTCAGGACCGACAGGCCGACGGGCAGGTTTGACGGATACTCGTTGACGCGCAGGCCGATGTTGAAGGCGTAGATGACGACGACGGCGAGATTCAGCGACATGTGCGCGATCGCGATCTTCTTGACGTCCCCCTTGAGCAACGAAAAGAAGTCGATGAATCCCGCGACGGCGGCAAGAAGCGCGCCGATGAGGCCGCCGCCCATGGTGTAGAAAGCGACCGTCGACCAGACCGCTGCGATATCGGGGTCGGCACGGGTGAGCGAGACCAGGTCGCAGACGAGCGAGAACACCCAGAGACCGATCGGCAGGGTGATCAGCATCGGGTGAATCGGGTGCTTTGCAATGGTGGCGGGCGTATGCATCTGAACCTCCGTTACCGCGACGTGTACGGTCATGTGCGGGCAACTGGCACGCCTACTCAGGTTTCGCATTCTCGCTACCTTGCCAACGCCGGCATGAAAGCTGCCATAGCGGATCCAAGGTGGCGAATTCCTCCTGCCATTCTTTTGTCGCGAGGCAACCATGCTTGTCGAATTTCATTCCTCGACATCCGGCGAACTCAAGATGTTCGCGGACATCGCCCGGCAGGTACTCGAGATTCTGCGCAAGGAGCCGCTCGCCCGCGGGGTCATCACTTTCGCCGAGCTTCCGGACGCCATCGCACATATTGGCGATGCTCTCGCTCGCACTGCAGAGACGGCATCGGTGCTCGATGCGAACGATGACGGCGGAAGCGGCGAGCCGGCGCCGGTAAGCATGAGGCAACGGCTCGTGCCGTTCCTCGACCTGCTTCGGCGAACCGAGGAGCAGGAGGGCTACGTCATGTGGGAGGCACAGGTCGATTTTGCGCGTGCTGAAAGCAGGGGAGCCGACATCCGCGATCTGATTGGCCGCGCCGAGTAGAGACTCCAATGGCGAGCATGAGCACATGCAGAGCAAGCAACTCAACGACAAGCCGCCGACCTGGGCGCTGGTCCTCGAGCCCGGCGAGGAAGCCGTAGCGTCGATTACCCGCTTCGCCGTCGAACACCGTCTCGACGCCAGCCAGTTGACTGCGATCGGCGCGTTCAGCCGCGTCACGCTCGGTTACTTCGACATCGAGCGCCGCGACTACCGGCGCAACCGGCTCGACGAGCAGGTCGAGGTCCTCGCATTGATTGGCGACATCGCGCTCGCCGACGGCGAACCCAAACTGCACGCGCACGTCGTTGTCGGTCGCGCCGACGGCACCGCCTGGGGTGGTCATCTGCTCGAAGGGATCGTGCGTCCGACCCTGGAAGTCATCCTTTCGGAATCGCCGGGCCACCTGCGCCGCGTCTTCGATGAAGCGAGCGGACTGCCCTTGATCCGCCCCGCAGCACATTGAAAGGCCGCGGCGCGGCCAGGAGACCGGACGGCCCGCGCACGTAGTGCTCGACATGACGAATCCGCTGCGCCGCCTCGAGAGGATGGTCTGGAGAATCCGGCAGCAGCCGCTGCCGCCCTGGCGGGCCGCGGCCCTGCGCGTGGTGCGTACCGCCTCGGCCCTGGCGCGCGACCTGATGCAGGGCCAGCTCACGCTGCGCGCCATGAGCCTGGTCTATACGACCCTGCTGTCGATCGTGCCGCTGCTGGCGTTGAGCTTCTCGGTGCTGAAGGCATTCGGGGTTCATAACCAGATTTACCCGACGCTGCTGAACTTCCTCGTTCCGCTCGGGGACGTCGGCGAAGAGATTGCCCGGCATGTCGTCTTGTTCATCGAACGCATAAACGTCGGTGTGCTCGGGACGCTTGGTCTTGGGCTGCTCGTCTATACCGCCGTCTCGCTGGTGCAGAAGATCGAGGAATCCCTCAACTACATCTGGCACATCGAGCGGCCGCGGCCTTTCGGCGAGCGCTTCAGCCGCTACCTGAGCGTGCTGCTGATAGGGCCGCTGCTGGTGTTCTCGGCGCTGGGGATCACTGCAACCCTGCTGAACGTCGAGACGGTACAGGCGCTGCTGGCCGTCGAAGCGCTCGGAGGCCTGGTCGAGGTGGCCGGACGCGTGATGCCTTACCTCCTGGTGATCGCAGCCTTCACCTTCGTCTACATGTTCATCCCGAATGCACGGGTGCGCCTTGCCCCGGCGTTGATCGGCGGCACAGTCGGCGGCATCGCCTGGCAGTCGGCCGGCTGGGCGTTCGCCACCTTCCTGGCGTCGACGAAAAGCTACGAAGCGATCTACTCGGGGCTGGCGACACTGGTCCTGTTCATGTTCTGGCTGTACGTGAGCTGGGTGGTGCTGCTGTTCGGCGCAAGCGTCGCATTCTATGTTCAGCACCCGGAATACCTGTACGCCGAGGGCGGGGAGCCGCGGCTCAGCAACCGCATGCGCGAACGGCTGGCGCTGTCGGTGATCAGCCTTGTCGCCTGCAGGTTCTCGGCCGGCGAACGCGCACCGTCGCTGCCGGAAATGGGTCACCAGCTCGGCGTGCCGGTACATGCGCTGCAAGTGGTACTGGATGCGCTGGTGCAAGGGGAACTGGTCATTCCGAGTGGCGACGATCCAGCCGCCTATCTGCCGGCGCGCGATCCTGCGCTGATCGAGGTGACGCAGGTGCTCGACACCGTGCGTGCCGCCGGCGAGGAGCGCTTTCTCTCGCCCGCGCAAACACCCGTGCCGCCGGCGGTCGCGGACGTGCTCGACCGCATGGGGCACGCGGTCGAGACTTCGATGGGCGGGATGACGGTGCGCGAACTGGTCTCGCGCGGCGGCGGCCCCGGACCCGACGCCGATTCCGCGGCGGCGCCCGAATAGCTACCCTCGCCGCCGCGGATGCTGCCCGAAGACGACGAGCAGCGCAGGCAGCAGCGTCAGGTTGGCGACGAGCGCGAAGGCCATCGCGCTGCCCGTCAGCAGGCCGAAATGGCGCGACGGGACGAAGTTCGACAGCACCAGGATCGAAAAGCCGAGGGCGACCGCCGCCGACGTATAGATCATGGCCCGGCCGACGCTCTCGTGGCTGCGTGCCACGGCGGCGCGCTCGTCGCGGTCGCGTGCGCGTTCCTCGATGAAGCGGTGCGTGTAGTGGATCGTGTCGTCGACGCCGATGCCGAGCGTGATCGCAGCGATGGTGACCGTCATGATGTCCAGCGAAACGCCGAGCCAGCCCATCAGCCCGAGGATCAGCGCGGCCGACACCAGGTTGGGGATGATGCCCAAGGCCGCGATGCGCCACGAGCGGAAGAGCGCCACGAACACGCCCATGACGACCAGAAAGACGAAGCCGACGGTGAGCGCCTGCGATCGGAACAGGCTCTGCAACACATTGTTGTAGAGCACCGCCATCCCTGTCAGATGCACCTGGTCGGGCGCGAGCCCGAATTTCCCGGTCAGGTCGCTGCGAACCTTCTGCAGCAGGGCATCGCGGTCGGCGGTCGGGCTGGACTCGAAGAGGCGCACGGCGAAACGAAGCTGGTCGCCATCGGCGGAGATGTAGGGATCGAAGAGCGTCGCCTTGACCTCCGCCGGCAGGCGGCGATATACGACGGACAGCATGAAGTCGTCGAGCGTTCCACCGCTGCTGACGCTCTCGAGCATCCTCAGGCCGGTGGCGGCCGACAACACCTTTCCGGTCTGCGGCAACTCGTCGAGATAGTCGTGGATCGCGCCGACCGTATCGCGCCGCAGGAAGTTCAGCCAGTAGCTGCGCCCGGTTATGCCGACGCCTGGCGCGCTTGTCGGCGCCTGATCGCGGACGGCGGCCGGGGCGTCGATGATGACGTCCAGCTGCGTCGTCCCGCCGAGCTCGCGGTCGAGGGTCGCCATGCCCTGATGGATGCCCGTATCGGCATCGAAATAGTCGATGAAGCGGTTCTCGACCGAGAGGCGAACGACGCCAGCGACCGCGAGCGCGACGATCGCGGCGAACAGTGCCAGAACGACCCGCTCGCGGCCGACGATCAGGCGGGCGGCGAACCTGGCAATGCCCCCGCTCGGATCGTGGCGCCGACGCACCGGTCTGCCGGCCGGAAGCAGCGCGAGGCCTGCCGGAAAGACGACGAAGGTCAGCACGAACGCCACCGCAGTGCCGATAACCATGATCCAGCCGAAGTCGATCACCGGCCGCAGACCGCTGACGGTGAGCGAGCCGAACGCGACCATCGTCGTCAGCGCCGTGTAAAGCGATGGCACGAACTTGCTGCGGATCGTCGCCTCGATGAGCGCGCGCTGGTCGCGTTCAGGCTCCGCCGCATGCACCTCCTGATAGCGGACGATCAGGTGCACGAGCAGCGACAGGGTGACGATCAGGAGCACCGCGGCGAAGCTCGATGAGACGACGGTGACCGGCCAGCCAAGCAGTCCAAGCAGTCCGAACATCGCCAGGCCGGTGCCCCCGCATACGACGACCGGCAGCAGCACCCAGCGCGGGCGCCGGAACGAAACGGCAAGCAGGATGACGACGAAGACGAGAACGCCGCTGCCGAAGACCCGCAAGTCGTGGCGGATGAAGCGGATCATGTCGGCGACGATGAGTGGCACGCCGGCGAGCTCGATCTCGGCGTCGGCCCGATGGCGCTCGAGGAGGTCTCGCACGCGTCGTATGTCGTCCTCGGTCTGGCGGGTCAGGAGCGCGCGGCGCGCCTGCAGACGCTCGTTCAGCATGTCGAGCCGCGCTGCCGCCTCGGGCGTGCGTTCGCCTTTCGCCGCAGCCGCGCGTAGCGTGTTGCGCTCCTGCCGCAGCTCCTCATACGCGGCATCGCGACGCAGATTCAGGTAAAGCGCCGTCGTCCTGCCATCCGCGCTCAGTAGCAGCTGCCCGTAGAGCGGGCTGGTGGCAAGTTCGCGGCGAGCCAGCGCGATGTCGGTGCGGGAGGAGAGCAAGGTCGGCGCGCCCTGCTGCAACTCGCCGAGGTCGAGCGGGGGACTCTGCAACAGCGGCACGTCGAGGAGGCTGCGTACGGATTCGATGCGATCGAGGGCAGACAGCGCCCGACGTAACTCGCCGATGCGCGCCAAGGTCGCCGGCGCGAACAGATCGCCGTGCGGGCGGAATGTGACCACCAGATAGTCGTCGGAACCGTAGCGTGCCCGGATGCTGCGGTAATACGCGAGGTCCGCGTCGCTCTCGAGCACCAGCGACTCGGCCGAGACGTCGAGCCGGAAGCGTGGCGCGAAGAGTCCGAGGGCGCCGACAACGAGCGCCGCAATGGCGAGCGTGAGGACCGGATGCCCGAGCGTGGCCGAAAAATAGCGGGAGACGATTCCCCTCAGCATGTCATGGCGAGTCTCCAAGGTGCCGGTGCGGCAATCGCCATGCCCCGTGCAGCGGCGTTCCGCACCCCGCACGGCGCTTGCCCCGGGTTTCGACCGATACGTCATTTGCCGCCATGAGCACTTCCGATCCAGTGGTCGCGGACCAAACCGATCAGGACGAACTCCTGCCGCGCGCGGATACCGAGCGCCGCAGCCGGGTTGCCGCGGCACTTGCGCGGGCCGGCCTCGATGCGCTGCTCTGTGCGCGCGGCTTGAACGTTCTCTTGCTGTCCGGTTATTGGCCGGTCGTCGGTACGACGCTGGCCATCGCCACGGCGGACGGTGGCGTCGAACTGCTTGTGCCGGTCGACGAGCAGGACCTCGCGGCGCCGGCCGGCGCGGACCGGCTGCATGCGTTCGAGCCGGCGGCGCTGACCGACCTGCACGGCGCTCTGGACGGCTGGCGGCAGCCGCTCGCGGAGACCCTTGGTCGACTGTCGTTCGGGGCCGCCGCGCTCGGCATCGAGACGGAGTCGGGGTTCGTCCCCACGACCTACGCCTCGCAATGGACGCCCGGTGCCGCGCTTGCCGGCCTGCTCAGCGAACTGGCGCCGAAAGCACGGATCGAGTCCGCCGACGACTTGCTGGCTGAGCTGCGAGCGCGGCCGACGACGCGCGAGCTCGAGTGCATTCGCGCCACCTGCCGGAAGGCGGCGCGCGCGTTTGCCGAAGCCATGCCGAGCGTGAGGCCCGGGGCAAGCGAGTCGGACGTCGCGCTAGCCGTGCGCCAGGGACTTTGCCGGCCGGACCCCGGAGCAACGGCCGCCGCCCGCGCCGACGGCCATGCCTGGTGCATGTCCGGCGAAAACGGCGGCTCGGCCTACGGCTCGCACGCGCGCAGCAGCGCCCGTTGCTTGCGCCGCGGCGACCTGGCGCTCGTGCATTGCAACTCGAACATCGGCGGGTATTGGAGCGACATCTCGCGCAGCTTCGTCATCGGCGCACCGACGACGCGCCAGCGCGCAATGCTCGATGCGGTGTTCGCGGCACGCGGCGCTGGCCTCGGCGCGATCCGCGCCGGCGTGCGCGCGGCCGACGTCGATGGCGCCGTCCGTGCCACTCTCGAGCGCTACGGCTTCGGTGCCGAGTTCAGGCATCCGACGGGCCATGGCGTCGGCTTCGCCGCCATCGACCACGGCGCCCGCCCGCGCCTGCATCCTGCCTCGCCAGACGTGCTCGAGCCGGGCATGGTCTGCAACGTCGAGCCCGGAATCTACTTCCCCGGCTACGGCGGCATCCGGCATTGCGACATGGTGGCGGTAACGGCAACCGGCTGCGAACTGCTGACGCCATTCCTGGACGAACCCGGAGCGGCGATCCTCGCGACGCATTGATGCGCGCCGTCGTCACGCGAGCGGCGGCACCGCGGCGACCGTTTCCGGCGGGATTTGCCGCAGGTTGCGCACTCCGGTCAGCGCCATGCAATCGTCGAGTTCCTTGCGGATCAGCGTCAGCGCGCAGGTGACGCCGGGGCCGCCGGCGGCGCCTAGTCCGTAGAGATAGGCACGGCCGATGAGGCAGGCGTGGGCCCCGCGTGCCATCGCCTTGAAGACGTCGAAGCCCGTCCGTATTCCGCCGTCGAACCAGACTTCGACGCCGGCGGGAACTGCCGCGGCGATTTCCGGCAACACCGAGATCGACGACGGCGCCCCGTCCAACTGCCGGCCGCCGTGGTTGGAGACGACGATCGCGTCGGCCCCGAGGTCGGCCGCGGCGCGGGCATCGTCGGCGTGCATGATGCCCTTGAGAACGAACTTGCGCGGCCAGAGCCGGCGCACCCACTTCACGCTTTCGGCGTCGAAGCTCGGGTCGAACTGCGCCTCGATCCATTGCGAAAGCGCCAAGAGGTTCTTCGCCTGCTCGACTTCGCCCTCGAGATTGCCGAAGGTGCGCCGCCGGCTCGCAGCCATGCCGAGCAGCCAGCGCGGATGCGAAAGAAGGTCAAGCGCGGTACGGGGCGTCAGTCGTGGCGGCACCGACAGGCCGTTCCGGGTATCCGCCCAGCGGTGGCCCTGTGCGTGCAGATCGAGCGTCAGCACCAGCGCCGAGCAACCGGCCTCGTGCGCCCGCCCGATCAGTCTCTCGTTGATCTCGCGCTGCTTCATCAGATACAGCTGGAACCAGAACGGCTTGCGGCAGGCTCCCGCCACGTCCTCGATCGAGCAGATCGACATCGTCGACAGGCAGAACGGAATGCCGAACGCCTCGGCCGCCTGCGCCGCAACGCACTCCCCGTTCGCCCAGGCGAGGCCGGCAAGTCCCGTCGGAGCGATGGCGAGCGGCAGCGCGGTACGCTCGCCAAGCATGGAGCCTGTGGTGTCCCGGTTGGAGACGTCGCAGAGGTCGCGCTGGCGCAGGGCCAGCGCGCGCAAGTCGTCGCGATTGCGCCGCAGGGTGATTTCCTCGTAGGAACCGCCCCGCACGTAGTCGAAGATGACCTTGGGCAGGCGCTTGCGCGCACGCGCTTCGAGATCGAAAACGCTGGCGACGGCGCCAGACGTCATTGCCGCAGGCCCTTCCGGCACCTCGTTCCGGCAAGCCAGGCGAGCATGCTCAGGGCGCCGAGCAGGCCGAGCGTCACCCCACCCCGGTGCTTGGTCGCCGACAGTTGCCAACTATACGGTCTTGCGATCGCGTCGAAGCGCCCGTGCGCACCGTGGTCCCCCGGCACGGGTTGCCACAGGTTGTCTCGCCGTTCCGGCGGCAGGCGCTGGTCGGCGAACTGCTGCTCGTAGGCGCGCCGCGCCATCAACCGGTCGAGAAAGCCGGCGATGAACTTGTTGCCGATGACGGCTTCGAGCGCCGGCAGGCCGACGTAGATCAGGCGCCGGTCGTGCGCGGCCGCAAACACGATCGCGTCGGCCGCAACCTCCGGCTGGTAGATGGTGCCGACCGGCTGCGGCTGCCGGTTCAGCGTCGTCTTCGCCCAGTCGAACTGCGGCGTGTTGAAACCCGAGAGCAGCACTGCGGTGAGCCGCACGCGGCTCTTGTCGTGGATCAGTTCGGCGCGCAGCGAATCGGTGAATCCGCGCAGACCCGACTTCGCGCCGCAGTACGCCGACTGCAGCGGGATCGAACGGTAGCTCAACGCCGAGCCGACCTGCACGATGACGCCGCGATCGCGCGGCTTCATGCGCTTGAGCGCGGCGCGGGTTCCCCAGACGGCCCCCAAGTACGTCACCTCGGTCGCGCGGCGGAAGTCCTCGGGCGCGATGTCGAGCAGGGGCGAGAAGATCGTCGCCATGGCGTTGTTCACCCAGACGTCGATCGGCCCCCATTCGCGCTCGACGCGCTCGGCGGCGGCTTCGACCTGATCGACATCTGCCACATCGGTGGGAATGGCCAGCGCGGTACCCCCTGCACGGACGACGTCACGTTCCGCCCCGGCCAGACCATCGCTGCCGCGTGCGAGCAGCGCCACGCGGTCGCCGCGGCGTGCAAAGGCCACGGCAGCGGCCCGGCCGATGCCGGCTGAGGCTCCGGTTATCACCACGTTGCGAGGCATTGAAACTCCTTTCGTTGATCCGGGCAGCGGGCTCAGTCCGCGCAGCGCCCCAGCCGGGTCGGCCGGAACGGCGGGAATTCCGCGTCCGACCGCGGCGGCACAGGTGCAGCCTCGCCGCGATCCGAACGGTGGTCCTGCGGTCGTCGCACCGGCACGCGAAGGCATACGCTCTGCGTCGGCAGTACGGCGCGCCAGTCCGCGACGAGGGCGCGATAGGCGAGACCGGCGGCCCGGATGCGGCGGTCCAGGTCGAACAGTCCTAGCGGATTCACCCGATTGTTGGTCTCGCGCAGCGCGGTGTCCCAGTCGACCTGATCGGTCAGCGAATACCAGGTGAAGCCGACGATCGGCATGCCGTTGTCGCGCAGTCCCTGGACGTTGGCCCACTCCTTCCAGAGCCAGTACACCGCCTCGTCGCCATGTGCTCCCTCGCAGTAGTTCGTTTCGGTATGCATCACCGGCAATTCATAGCGCCGGAAGTAGGCGCTGGTGATCTGCGAGTATCCGAATACCTCACCTGCCGGCTGGGTGGTCCCGTCGGCCAGCACACGATGCTCGTTGGTCACGTAGTAGTCGTTGCCCATCACGCAGTGCGCCTTCAAGTCCTGCGCCATGAAGAATTCGTACTCTTCGCGCGTCATGCCATTGTCGAGCAGGAACTGGTACATGACGGAATCCACCGGGCGGCTGTAGTTGAGGTCGAGCGAGAGGAAGCGCTCTTGATTGAACTTCGCCGCGGCCCGGATCGCCTCCGGATTGGTCGGATGGAAGTGCTCGGTCGATTCGCTCTGGATGAAGATGGCGTCGGGTCGCTCGGCGAGGATTGCCCCCATGGCCAGGACGTTGGCCCGCACCAGATGCTTGAGTGCGGTCACGAACGACGTCTCGCCCGACAAACACTCGTTCCACCAGCCGTAGCGCGCCGAGAACTTCGCGCAGATGTACATCTCGTTGACCGGCGTGTAGAGCTGCACCCATGGAAACCGGCGCGCGAAGTCGCGCGCGTAGTCCGCGAACAGGGCCGGGAATTCCGGATTCTGGAAGTCGCCGATCCAGTCGGGCAGGCCGAAGTGGCAGAGGTCGGCGATGGGCACGATGTTGCGCCGGAGCAGGTCGTTCATGGCGGCGTCGGCGAACTCCCAGTCGTAGCGGCCGACGCCCAGAAACGTGCGATGCAGCGGCGGCCCGTAGCGCAGGAACATCACGCCCAGGTCTTCCACCAAATCGAAATCCTCGCGCCAGCGCTCATAGTGTCCACAGAGTTCCATCTGGTCGCGCCGCACACCGTCGGCGATGGTTGGCGCACTGCTCTCGATGCCGGTCGCAAACATGAATGCCGGCAAGCCGTACTTGCGGCTGATATGTGCGTCGTCAGGCGTCGAACTCATGCCGATGGCCCCCGTTGCGACGGTGACTGATGCCGGAACAAGCGAAGGACCGCCCCCGACGCGCCAGCCCCGAACCGCGAACGGGCAATAGGTGTTCCTCCCGGCCCGGCGCTCGGGCAACGCACCTCCTGCAATCTCCCGCGGCAAGACGCGCGGAACGCTGATTGCCGTTGCGGCTCGACGCCGAGCCACCCGCGCCGGCCGGAGGGCCGCCGATGCATTTGCTGAAGCTGCTTCATTTCGCCGCCCTGCTGGTCTGGTGCGGCACGCTGCTCTACCTGCCGGCGCTGGTCGCCGCCGGTACGCCCGGCGGATCGCCGCCGTTCGGCCGCGACCACCACCACGTCATGCGCACGGTATTCACCCTGGTGGCGTCGCCGGCGGCGCTGCTGGCCATCGCCTCGGGGACGGCGCTGTTTGTCGGGGCCGATTGGCTGGGGGCGTGGCTGGTGCTGAAGCTCTCGGCGGTCGCGCTGCTGGTGCTCGGCCATGCGCTGTGCGGCGTGCTGATCCTCAAGGCCGACGCCCTGCCGGCGGCCCGCGTGCGCTCGGGCTGCGCGGCGCTCGGCGGCAGCATGACCCTGCTGATCGGCGCCGCCCTGTGGCTGGTGCTGGCGAAGCCGCTATAGCGGGCTCGAGTCCTCGATCGCCGCACTATGGCCGACCTCCACCCCGACCGCATGTTCATAGACCAGCCGCCCGCCGAGATAGGCCGCGAGCGCGATCAGCGCGGCGGTCAGCCCCGACAGGTAGAACTCGGCGAGCGCCAGTTGCTCGGCGCCGTCGCGGTAGCGCAGCGCCCAGTTCAGCGAGGCCAGCGACAGCATCATCACGGCGATGATGGCGTGGCTCCATGCGGTGATTTTTTCACGCACGCGCGCCACCATCAGCAGGTCGATGAGGCCGAGGCCGCTCGCCAGCCAGCCGCCGACCGCGCCGACGCCGGCCAGCCAGAGGCCGGCGCGTGCCCAGAACGGATCATGGGTGAGGAACCAGGCGACGTCGCTGCCGACCAGGCCGATCAGCGCCGCGACGGGAAAGTGGATCAGCATCGGGTGCAGCGGGTGGCCGGCGAGCGCAGCCCGGCTGATGATCGACTCGACGCCGGCGTCGCCGCCGCGCGGGGGGTCTGCGGGTTCCGTCGGCGCGGACATGTTCTCCTCCTGGGGTGGCGCGGGGCGGCGGCCGGATCGCCGGATCGGCCGCCGGCCGGCGCTCCGGCCGTCCTGCAAGCGGCGCTCCCGCCGTGCGCCGCCGCGCTGGCCGGCTGCGCCGGGCCGCAATCGATGCTCGACCCGGCCGGCCCCGCGGCGCGCGAGGCGGTCCTGCTGTGGTGGCCGATGCTCGTGGTCGCCACGCTGGTGCTGGCGCTCGTCAGCGTGCTGTGGCTGGTCGCCCTGCGGCGGCGGCCGCGCGAGCGCGACGCCGGGCAGGAGCGCCGCCTCGTCCGCCGCTGGCTGGTCGGCGGCGGCCTGTTGCTGCCGTCGCTCAGCGTCGCGGCGCTGCTGGCCTTCGGCATTCCGGCCGGGCAGCGCATGCTGCTGCCCGACGGCGAGCCGCCGTTGCGCATCGATGTGACCGCACGCCAGTGGCGGTGGGAGGTGCGCTATCCGGCGCACGGCATCGTCGTCGCCGACGCACTGCACCTGCCGGCCGGCCGGCCGGTCGAGATCCACCTGACCAGCGCCGACGTCATCCACTCGTTCTGGGTGCCGCGCCTGGGCCGCAAGCTCGACGCCATTCCCGGTCGCGACAACGTCCTGCGCCTGCAGGCGGACGCAGCCGGCGCCATGCGCGGCCAGTGCTCCGAGTATTGCGGCACGGGCCACGCCCACATGGTGCTGGCGGTCGAGGTGCATGAAGCCGCGGACTTCACCGCCTGGCTGTCGCGGCAGGCGGCGCCGCGCGCCGTGTCCGCCGGAGGTTCGCGATGACCGCACCGGACACGCCCGGAGAACTCCACCGGCGCTTCGACGCCGTCTGGGGCAACCCGCCGGGCTGGCGCTCGCTGGCGGCGGTCAATCACAGCGCGGTCGGCGTGCGCTATCTGCTGACGGGGCTCGGCTTCTTCGTCTTCGGCGGCCTGCTGGCGATGCTGATGCGCGCGCAACTGGCCCTGCCGAACCAGGCGTTCATGGACGCCGACACCTACGGCCAGGTATTCACCATGCACGGCACGGTGATGATGTTCCTGTTCGCGGTGCCGATGATGGAAGGCATGGCGGTCTACCTGATCCCGAAAATGATCGGCGCCCGCGACCTGGTCTTTCCGCGCCTGTCCGCCTTCGGCTACTGGTGCTACCTCTTCGGCGGCCTGATCCTCGCGGCGAGCTTCCTGCTCGCGCTGGCGCCGGATGCCGGCTGGTTCATGTACACGCCGCTGTCGAGCCTGCCCTACAGCCCGGGCGTCAATTCCGACTTCTGGCTGCTCGGCGTCACCTTCGTCGAGATCTCGGCCCTCACCGCCGCCGTCGAGCTGGTCGTCGCCATCCTGCGCACGCGCGCGCCGGGCATGGCGCTGTCGCAGATGCCGGTCTACGCCTGGTACATCCTGGTCATGGCGATGATGATCGTGCTCGGCTTCCCGCCGCTGATCCTCGGCAGCATCCTGCTCGAGCTCGAACGCGCCGCCGGCCTGCCGTTCTTCGACGTCGGCCGCGGCGGCGATCCGGTGCTCTGGCAGCACCTGTTCTGGCTGTTCGGCCACCCCGAGGTGTACATCGTCTTCCTGCCGGCGGCCGGCCTGGTGTCGACCATGCTGCCGGTGTTCGCGCGGCGGCCGCTGGTCGGCTACCGCTGGGTGGTGCTGTCGGTGCTGGCGACCGGCTTCCTCAGCTTCGGCCTGTGGGTGCATCACATGTTCGGGATCGGCATTCCGCACCTGGCGCAGGCCTTCTTCTCCGCCGCCAGCATGCTGGTGGCCATCCCCACCGGCGTGCAGGTCTTCGCCTGGCTGGCGACGCTGTGGCTGGGCCGTCCGGTGGGCGGGCTGCCGATGCTCTGGCTGCTGGGTTTTCTCGTCGTCTTCGTCGCCGGCGGGCTGACCGGCGTGATGCTGGCGCTGGTGCCGTTCGACTGGCAGGTGCACGACACCCACTTCGTCGTCGCCCACCTTCACTACGTGCTGGTCGGCGGCATGTTCTTCCCGCTGGTCGCCGCCGTCTATTACTGGCTGCCGCACTTTTCCGGCCGCCTGTCGTCGCCGCGGCTCGGCCGCTGGGCTTTCTGGCTGGTGTTCGTCGGCTTCAACCTGACCTTCCTCGTGATGCACTGGACCGGCCTGCTCGGCATGCCGCGCCGGGTGTACACCTACGAGGCGGGCCTTGGCTGGGACTGGCCGAACCTCGTCTCGTCGCTCGGCAGCTTCGTCATGGCGATCGGCATCGGCATGCTGCTGCTCGACCTGCTGCTGCATTTCCGCTTCGGCCGCCGCGCGAAGCCCAACCCATGGCAGGCCGACACCCTCGAATGGGCGATGCGCCTGCCGCCGCCGACCTACAACTTCGCCAGCCTGCCGGCGGTCGCCGGCCGCCATCCGCTGTGGGACGAGCCGGCGCTGCCCGATCGCCTGGCGCGCGGCGAGGGCAGCCTGGCCGGCGTCGCGCACGGCCGGCGCGAGACCCTGGGCTGCGACCTGGTGAGCGGCGAGCCGCGCGAGACCATGCAGCTGCCGGGCAACACCTGGCTGCCGATGATCCTCGGCCTGACGCTGGCGGCCCTGTGCATCGCGCTGCTGACCAAGGCCTACGCCATCGCTGCGCTGGCGACGGCGGCAGCCGCCGTCATGCTGCTGCGCTGGTCGTGGGAAAACGGTGCGCAGACGGGCCTGCCGGACGCCGTCGCGGCCGGCGATCCGCCGCTCCACTGGCGCACCGCCGACGGCCCCGGGCGCTGGGGCATGGCGGTGAGCCTGCTCGCCGACGGCGCGCTCTACGTCTCGCTGCTGTTCGGCTGGCTCTACCTGTGGACCGTGGCGCCGCACTGGCAGGTGCCGGCGCAGGCGCGGCTGGGCAGTGTCGGGTGGCTGGTCAACGGCCTCGTGCTGCTGGCGGCAGTGATCTGGCTGCAACGCCTGCTGCGGCAGTTGCGCCGCGGCGTCGCCGCCGCGCTGCCCGGGCAACTGGCGGCGATCGCCGCGCTCGGCCTGCTGCAGACCGCGCACCTGGGCTGGCTGCTGCTGCAGGCCCGCCTGGCGCCGACCGCCACCGCGCACGATGCCGTCATCGCCGTCGCCATGGCTTACGTGATCGGCCACTGCGGGCTGGCCGCCGTCGTCACCGCCCTGCAGGCGTTGCGGGCGCGCCGCGGCTACGTCGGCAACGCCGCGCCCTACGAGCCGCAGGTGCTGGCGCCGCTGTGGTCGTTCAACCTGGCGCTGCTGGCGAGCGCCTGGCTGGCGCTGGCGGTGTTTCCGCTGACCTGGGGGGCATGAGATGTGGTCGCACCCGCTGCAGATTCCGCTGGGTCTCACCGTCTGGGCGATCTGGTTCGGCGCGCTCTACGGCGGCCTCTCGCTCGGCTGCGCGCTGGCGCCGCCGCCCGCCGCGAGCGGCCTGGCGAACTGGCTGACGGCGACGCTCGGCGCCGCATCGGCGATCGTGGTCGGCTTGCTGCTCTGGTTCTCGTGGCGCTGCCTGGGGACCGCACGCCAGGGGGGGCCCGAAGCTCGCTTCGTCGCGCGCCTGGCCGCCGGGGCGCACCTCGTGGCAGCC
>Ga0075012_10000928_pt1 | contig 30607 bp, 27 predicted proteins | sample All_14_2_FD_71474 | JGI IMG/M metagenome (GOLD analysis project Ga0075012, IMG submission 71474) | Freshwater microbial communities in response to fracking from Pennsylvania, USA - Allegheny Zone_MetaG_DW_15 | ecosystem: Environmental > Aquatic > Deep subsurface > Groundwater > Drilled...
CCCCCAGCCAATACAGTTCCTTCCCCCGTAAGGGCCTCCAGTCAATAACCTTTTTAAAAATATACTCCGTCATGGAAGAGATAGAATCGAATACCGTTATGTAAATCGGGTAGTCCGGGATCCCGGAACGGAGGGGTATGGGTTCGGAGGGCCCTCACGGAGGGAGGCGCTTGCGTAAGCGCGCCGACTGAGTGGGGAGGGGCGGCCACGGTGTTGGCCGACCCCGTGCCCGACGGGCCCATACCCCTCCGTTCCGGCCCGGTGCCTAGCGGCGAAGTATCAGATGCGCGGCTTCCAGGCCTTCCTTCACGCTCTCTTCCATGAAGGAGTACTTCCACGCCCCGTAGCGTCCTATGCTCGAGGTCTTGCGCGCCTTGAGCCAGTCGGAAATGACAGGCAGCGCCGCTGAACGCTCGCGGTTATAGATGACATACGCGCAGGGTATCTTCAGCCACATCCGCTCCGCCACCTGCTTCGAACTCCCTATAAGCCCGCAGGCCTTCAGCCCCTTCACACAGGCCGCCTCCGCTCCGTCCAGGTCCAGCGGCTCCCCGGCGGTGGCGATCTCGATATAGAAGGACGCGCAGCCGCGCGGCGCAAGGGCGGCCGAGAAATTGGTAGCTATACCCGCCCGGTAGAAAGGGAAAGCGGCCTCGGGGAAATAGCCCCAGTGCATGGGCGATTTAACGCCCTTCACGCCCAGGTTCAGCACGTAGACCGTATTGTGGCGCAGCGCGCCGCCCGCGGCCCTGACCGCGGCGGGGGCGTCTTCCGCCATGGCGATGAAATCGTTGAGCGGGGCCGTGTTTATCAGCCGCTTGAAATAGACCGGCCCGAAGTGGCGGATATAGGCCAGGCCCTTGCGCAGGTTCACCCTTTCCACCTCAAGCCCCAGCCGCAGGCCGCCCAGCCCGCGCGCCAGCGCCACAGGCAGCGCGCCGATGCCGCCGGTCTTAGGATAATGAAAAACCGTGTTGTAGCCGAGGCCCTCGGTTTTTTCCCCGTAGGCGCCCGCCAGCACCTCCTCCGGCTTGGGCACCGGCACGAAGGGCGCGCACCACTCCGTGGTCAGGCGCTCCAGCGGGTAGCTCCACAGCTTGGCGTTGTAGGGCAGCATGAAATGCCTGGAGATGCCCTCCCCGAAGACGCGCCGCGTCCAGCGGGAGAAAACCTCCGGCCCCCGCGGGGCCGGCCCGCGCCCCGCGTAAGCCTTGAGAAAGCCGCTGACGCATTCCGACTTCACCTTGCCGGGCATGCCGGCCAGGTTGGCCTGGAAAGGGTACGCCGTCCAGCTCTTGTGGGCGTAGATCCTGGCGTCGCGCCTGATGCGCCGGTAATTCCCGCGCAGCGCGCCCAGGATGAACCTGGTGGTGTCCGGCCAGCGCAGGTGCAGCAGGTGGCCTGAGTAGTCGAAATGGAAAGGGCCTTTCTTGAGGGTGGCGGCCAGGCCGCCGGCGCGGTTCTCGCGCTCGGCGAGCAGGTAGCTCTTTTTGCCGTCCAGGGCCTGGGCGGCCGAGAGGCCCGCCAGGCCCCCGCCAATGATCAGGACGTCGGTCTTAAGCATATCGGCGCTTCGCCGCCGTTCCCGCCGGGGCCGGCGCCAGGAGGCTGCGGTATTTCATTTTTCGTTCTTCTGCTGAGCCAGGAGCAGCCGCTCCAGCAGCTTCCTGTTTGTATGTATCAGGTTGGAGGTGATCCCCATCAGCATCATGAAGAAACCGATGATCAGCAGGCCCACCCCGATGGTGAGCGACTGCTCGAAGCCGGTGGGAATGGTGCGCATCACCGTAAGCGTGACGTAGTAGTAGAGGAACCGGCCGGTCAGGAACAGGCCGGGCAGGCAGAACAGGGCCGCCAGCGCGATGAAGACCTTGAGGGGGGAATAGATGTAGACCAGCGTCATGATGTCCAGCGCCGAGCGGGCGATGTACTCCAGGCTGTTGCCCATCAGGCGGGATTTGCGGATGGGCGGGTTGACCGTGATGGGGATATGGGCCATGCGGATCTTGTGGCTGGAGAGGCGCACCAGGGTCTCGAGGGTGTAGGTGTAGCTGCTGGCGATCACGTCCACCCAGAGGGCGGCGTCGCGGCTGAAGGCCCTGAAGCCCGAAGTCGCGTCCGGCACCGGCTGGCCGCAGATGAAAGAGACCACGCGGCTGCCGGCCCGCTGCGCCACTTTCTTGGCCCAGGAAAAATGGGGAATGTCGTCCATGTCGCGCGCCCCCACCACGAATTCGGCGCGCTTCTCCATGATCGGCTTTATAAGGGCCGGGATCTGCCGGCCCGGGTACTGGTTGTCGGCGTCGGTGTTGACGATGATGTCCGCGCCGAGGGCCAGCGAGGCGTCTATGCCGGCGCGGAAGGCGGCGGCCAGGCCCTGGTGATAAGGCAGGCGCACCACCTTGGCCACCCTGGGGTGGGCGGCGGCGATCTCGGCGGTGCGGTCTTCGCTGCCGTCGTCGATGACCACTATGGAAATGGAGCTGATCCCCTCTATGGCGGCGGGCACGCCGTCGATGGCGGAGGCCAGGAACTGTTCCTCGTTATAGCACGGAATCTGTACCGCTAGTTTCATTCTTGGTCTCCGCAGCGCCGCGTTCGAATTTTAATTATACAAAAATAGGCCCGGCTTCCCGGCGCGGTCAGCGGGCGCCGTACTCCGCCTGCCAGAGGAAGAGCGAGGCCAGGCAGGTCAGCTTGCGCGTGTTGTCGCGGCGGCCGGCGCAGTGGTCCGCCAGCAGCTTCTGTGCGAAGGCGTAATTGAAGGCGCCGGGGCTGCGGTCGCGCGCGGCGCCCAGGGCGTCCAGGTAGAAGCCCTTCAGTTCGCTCTTGAGCCAGCCGGCCGAGGGCATGACAAAGCCCTTCTTGGGCATTTTCAGTATTTCTTCCGGCAGGTACTTGCCCAGCGCCGCGCGCATGACATGCTTGGTGCTGAAGCCCTTCAGTTTCAGGCCGAGGGGTATCTCCTCCGAGAGGTCCATCATCTCGTTGTCCAGGAAGGGCACGCGCGCCTCCTGGGAATTGAACATGGTGACCAGGTCGGTGGCGTGCAGCGAGCAGTAGGGCAGGAAGACGTTGAGGTCCAGGTAGAGCAGGCGGTCCAGCAGCCGGCAGTCCGCCACGTCGGGCAGGTGCTGGGCGAAAACGCCGAAGGGGTCCCCGGCCGGCCCGCCGGGCAGGAAGGCGGCGATCTCTTCCGGGGTCAGGATCTCCTTGTACTTCAGGTGCGCCAGCTCCGGCTTGAAGGGCGCCCCGCGGGCGAAAGACTTCAGTTTGAAATCGAGGCTGAGGCGGCTGGTGGAGACCGGCAGGCCTTCGGCCGCCGCGCGCAGGGCGCGCTTGACGGGCCCGGGCAGGTACCTGTAGAGCCGGCCGAAACGGGCCGCTATGAGGGTGGGATAGCCCGCGAAGAGCTCGTCGCCGCCGGCCCCGGTGAGCGCCACCGTGATGTCGGGGCGCGACTGCCGCGACAGGCGGCCCATGGCCAGGTAGGTCCAGTCCCCGTGCGGCTCGGCGAAGCGCGAGACTGCTTCCGGCAGCTCCTTTATCACGTCGGCGGGGCCGAACAGGCATTCGTGGTGGTCGGTACCGTATTTGCGGGCCACCAGCCTGGCCCCGTCCAGTTCGTTGTAGGTTTTTCCGTCTTCGTAGCCGAGGGTATAGGTTTTGGGCTTTACGCCCAGGCTGGCCATCATGGCCACGATGGCGGTGGAATCCAGGCCGCTGGACAGGAAGACGCCCAGCGGCACGTCGCTGACCAGCTGGCGCCGGACCGAGTTCAGGAGGGCTGTTTCCACCCGCTCCGCGGCTTCGCGCGCGCTCATCCTGGCCGGCCTGAAAGAATACTGCCAGTACCTGCGCACCTGCACCTTGCCGCCGCCTATCCTGGCGCAATGCCCCTGGGGCAGGCGGCGGATATCCTTGAAGATGGAGCGGGGGGAGGAGATGTAATAGAAAGAGAGGTAATCCGTCAGCGCTTCCCGGTCCAGCTCCCGCGGCATGCCCGCGAAGGCCAGGAGCGAGCGCAGCTCCGAGGCGAAATAGAAAGTCCCGCCCAGATCGGCGTAAAAAAGCGGCTTGATTCCCGCCCGGTCGCGGGCCAGGAACAGCTCCCCGGAGCGCGCGTCCCAGACGGCCAGCGCGAACATGCCGTTGAGCCGGTCCAGGCATTTCTCGCCCAGCTCTTCGTAGAGGTGGACCACCACCTCGGTATCCGAATTGGTCTTGAAGCGGTGGCGCCCCTCGAGCTCCTTGCGCAGTTCGCGGTAGTTGTAGATCTCGCCGTTGAGGAAGACGGCCAGGGAGCCGTCCTCGCTGAAGACGGGCTGGCGCCCGCCTTCCAGGTCTATGATCTTCAGCCGCCGCATGCCCAGGCCGCAGTTGCGGTCCACCAGCAGGCCCTCGTCGTCGGGGCCGCGGTGGAACATCTCGAAGAGCGGCCGCTTGAGCTCGGCCTCCCTGACCGGCGCCCCGGTGGCGTAATTAATTTTTCCGAGTATGCCGCACATTTCAGTTGAACCTGCCCAGCACGTCCTGCCAGCGGATGGCGATCCGGTAGAAGAAATTGGCGTAAAGCAGGGCGCAGGCGGCGCCGGCCGTTACGAGCCTGCCCCGTATGTCCGCCGTGTCACGGGCGCGCACCTTCTCCAGCAGGCCCGGCAGGAGCAGGGCGCCGTGCGCCGCCAGCACCAGCAGGAACGGCACGAAAGGCATGCGCTTGCGCACCTCGGCCGCGAAGAGGGTGATGAAGACCCCGACGAAGAACAATATTATAAGGGAGAACCCGAAGGCGTTGCGGTCCCTGAACGCGAAGACCAGCCCGATGACGCAGAGCGGGAACAGCACCATGTTCTGCAGCGCGCTAAGCGTGAAAAAGGTTTTCCGCAGCGGGTAGTCCGTCCTGTAAAGCACGAACGAAGTGGTGAAGACCAGGTGCTTGGAGGCCTTCAGGAGCGTCAGCTGTACCTCCCTGAGCGGGTTGTTGAGGGCGAATTCCAGGGACTTCTGTTTGCAGATGCGGCCCTTTTCCACCATCGAGAGGTTCGGGTCGGTGTAGAACTTGCCGTAGTCGGTGCCGAGGAACAGGTAGTCGCAGCCGCCGGTGGAATAGGGGTTGTGCCCGTCGAAGATGGCCAGCGCCCAGTGCGGCTCCAGCAGCACCGGCTCCTTATGCACGCGCATGTTGCGCAGGTTCCACGGCAGCATGGCCAGCCCGGCCAGCAGGGAGAAATAGACGGCTTTCCTGACCCAGCCCTCCGAGCGGTACTTGTACCAGATCCAGAGCAGGAAAGCCGGCAGGGCGAGCAGGAAGAGCCCCTTGACCATGCAGGTCAGGCCGAAGGCCAGGCCGGCCAGGGCCGGGTGCTTGTCCTTGACCACCAGCCAGGCGGTGAACGCCAGCAGCAGCATGCCCATGGTCTCGGCCAGCATCACGCCGGAGTACCAGATCATGTCTATGTAGAAGACGGAGAACAGCAGGGCCAGCCAGGCCGTCCTGCGGCCGAAGGCCGCCTTGGCGATGAAGAAGACGAGGGCGCAGGTGGCGGCGGAGAAAGCGGCGTTGGCGGCGTAGAAGGCCGCGTAGTTTTCCCCGAAGACCTTCGTCACCAGGGCCAGCGCGGCCGGGTAGGCCGGGGTCCAGCTGGCGCTGTAGGGCAGGCCGTAGGCGAGGGCTTGGCGGGCCTTGTCCCAGTCAAGCATGTCCGACCACGGGGCCACGCGCGTGGCGGCTATCCCGTAGGCGGCCCTCAGCGCGAAGGCCAGCGCGAGCGTCCCCCAGAGGGCCAGGCGTTCTTTCTTTTCGGCGAAGTCGAGAAGTCTGTTCATGGGTTCCCTTAAAGCGTCGCTCCGTCAGGCCGGCTTCTTTTCCAACAGGAGGTTCACGTATTTCTCCCCCGGGCAGAGCGCCAGGAGTTCGGCCGGGGAGGCGGGCCTGACCCGGCCCGCTTCCTCGTCGAGGTAGCTCAGGCTGAAGCCGTAGCCTTGCAGCTTTTCCAGCAGGAGTTCCGGGCTGTCGCCGGCCCTGCGGATGAGCCCCGGCGTGAACTCGCAGAGCATGGCCAGAGCCGGTGAATTCCTGATGACGGCCTCCATCCCGAGCAGGGCCTTGTATTCGGCGCCCTGGATGTCTATCTTTATGAAGTCGGCTTTGCCGCCCGGCCCGAGTTCCCCGTCGAGGGAAACCGCGGGCGTTTCCACGCAGGGGCGGCCGTCGCCGCAGTCGTAGACGCGGTGGTCGCCGCGGTTCTCGCCGGAGAGGTAGAGTTTCAGCGTCCCGGCCCGGTCCGCGACCGCCGCCCGGCGGCAGGAGATGTTGGCGCGGCCGTTGGCCGCGGCGTTCTTTTCCAGCAGGCGGAAATTTTCCGGGTCGGGCTCGAAGGCCAGCACGCGTCCCGCGGGGCCAGCCAGGCCGGAAAAGAGCAGCGTGAAGAAACCCACGTTGGCGCCTATCTCAGCCACCGTCATGCCGGGCTTGACGCGGGAGCGGTAGATCTCGGCCTCCAGCCCGCCAGCCATCGAGTGCTTGCAGAGCAGGGCGGCTATCAGGCGGTCCGGCGTGCGCACGAAGATGGAGTAGCCGGGAAAGGAAACTTTTATGTCGTGCCCGGGCGTGAGCAGCGAGAATACGGCGCGGGCGGCGGCCCTGACCGGCCGGAACGAGGCCGCCCAGGTGACGGCCTTCGAGGCCAGCCCGGGCAGGCTCATAAGCCGGCCCCCTTTTTGCGGCGGTAAAGTTCCAGGGGCGGGTTGGCGGCGCAGAGGTACGGGTCCGGGTTAAAACCGGGCAGGGCGCGCGGATAGTAGCCCTGCTCCAGGGCGTATTCGCGGGTCAGGAAGCCGGCCAGCGGCGGTTTCTGGTCGAAGGTGAGCAGCAGGTATTCGGGCAATTCCCCCGGCGGGAGCCCGGGCAGGGTTTTATCGTCGGCCAGGCGCAGGCGCCACCTGTCCAGGCGGAAGGCCGGCATATAGGCGGGCTGCGGAAATTCCGTCAGTCCCAGCGTGGCGCCGCCCGGCATGGAGTCCAGCCGGTCGGCCATCCTGCGGAAAGTCGAACGGTCCCCGGCCGAGTCGATAAATGAAACGGTGTAGGCGGCTGAGCCCAGCAGGCCGGGGGCCAGCGCCGCCGCGAAGGCGGCCGTCCTGGCGGCCGGCCGCAGCCGGGCCGTCAGCCTGGCGACGAAGAGTACCGCCAGGACCTCTCCCAGGAGCAGCCAGGGAAAGAAGCGCCGGACGCCGGAAGAAAATTCAGGGTACAGCGTGAAGGAGGCCGGCAGGGCGAAAAGCAGCGCGGCCAGCGCCAGGTTGCGCAGCGGCGGCCGGCCGGAGAAGAGGCCCCAGAGACAGCCGGCCGGCACCAGCAGGGCGAAGGCCGGCCCCAGGGCGGCGGGAAAGACGCGGGTGAGCATGACCCAGGGCCCGGCCTGCGCGGGAAGTCCCGGCTGGCCCGCCGGCGGGGCGAACTCGCGCGCGGCTTCGGCCAGGCTGAAGGGGAGGTAGGGGTTCAGGGCCAGGAACACGGCGGCGGCGGCCGCTGCCGCGCCGGCTAATTTTTTCAGGTTCTCCTTTCTCAGGGCCGCCCGCCCGGGGCTGAGCAGGACGGCCAGCATGAACAAGCCCGTATGGGCGGCGCTCCAGTAGCTGCCCGCGGCCAGGCCGAAGCAGGCGCCCGCCGCCAGCAGGGGGCGCAGGGCGAAATCAGGCAGGGCGCGAAGGCAGAAATAAACCGCGCCCAGGCCCCAGGCGGCGGCCCACAGGTGCGGCGTCAGGTAGCGGGCGTGGATAGCCAGCGCCGGCAGCGTCAGGGCGGCGGCGAAAGCGGCGTAGGGTGCGGCCCCCGGCTCCAGCTCCCGGGTTATCATGAAAACCAGCAGGCAGACAGCGGCGAAAGAGAGCGCGCTCAGCAGCCGTCCGGCCAGGTAGACCCCGCCCAGCGTGCCGGTGCGCTCCAACGCGGCGCGCAGCGGCAGCGGCTCCACCAACCCGAGTTTCGAGAGGGAAAAATAGTAAGCGCCGAGCGGGTACAGGTAGCCGCCGCCGTAGATGAACGACGGGGGCCGGAAGTTCAGCTCTCCGGGCTTCATGCGCGCCAGGGCTGAAAGCGGGAAAGACTCGTCAGGATAGCGGGAGCGTATCAGCATGGAGCGGTAGGAGTTCCAGAGTTCCGGCTCGGGCAGGGGCGCCTTGAAGTCAGTGCTGAAGCGGCCTTTGAGGCGGGTGGAGTACTTGCCGGCGGCCTCCGCCTCCAGGGGGCTGGAGCCTTCCGCTTTTTTATATATCTCCTCCCAGCCGCCGGCCAGGCGGTCGAACAGGGCCGCCTTGTCCCAGGCCGGGGCCAGCACGCGCGCCGCCCTCTCTTCCGACGGCAGGTCCCAGCTGAGGCCCGCGGTCCCGGCGGCGAGCGCGGCCGCGAAAAGTACGGCGTGCTTGAGAGAAGGGTTCATTTTGAAGCTTGGATGAGCAGGGAGCCGGCGATCTCCCGCAGCAGCGGCACTTTCTCGAGGAGCGCGCCGGCCCGGCCGGCGGCGGGGGCCAGGGCCCCCGGGATCCACGGGTGCAGGAAATCGAAAGGTTCGGCCTTCGCCCCCGTGAAGCCGGCCCCGCGCAGCGTTTTAACTATGCCCCAGCGGAAGAAAGCCGTCTCGTCGGGGGAATCCCCCATCAGGGCTTTGAGCGGGGGGAGGTTCTTCTGCAGCATGATCTGCGGGTTGAGCATGTTGGGCTCGGTGAAGACGAAGGCGCCCCCGGGCCGCAGCACGCGCAGCATCTCGGGCAGGGCCTTGGCCAGGTCCAGGTGGTGCAGCACCGAGCTGCCGTAGACGCAGTCGAAGGAATTGTCGGGGAAGTCCAGCTTCTCTACGTTCATAACCAGGAAGCGGACATTGGGGGCGGCGCCGCCTGCGCGGGCCCGCTCCGCCAGCTCGGGCGAGAGGTCCACGGCGGTGATATCGGCGCCGCTCCTGGCCACGAGGGCCGTGAAAATACCGGTGCCGCAGCCTATCTCCAGGGCTTTCTTGCCGGGGGCCAGGGCCCCGGCCGCGGCGTACAGGGCGGCCCTGCGCTCCGAGCGCAGCTTGCCGGCTACGCCGGACCAGCCCCAGTAGAACTCGGCTTTAGTCGAAATTTTCCGGCCGTGGGCCAGTTCGTTGTCTATCCTGTCCATGTGTCCGCCCCGGGCGGCGCTCTCAGCGCAGCTTGAGTTTTATGAAAGCTATGAAGGCCATCCGGAACAGCAGCAGGCCGTGCCGGAAGCGGCTGATCTTGGTGACGCCGTACTTGCGCTCCCGGTAGCTGACCGGCAGCTCGGTGATCTTGAGGTTCAGTTTGCTGGCGCCGAAGAGCAGGTCGAAATCCCCGAACGGGTCGAATTCCCCGAAGTAGCTCCGGCCCGCCTTGATCCGCTCGTAGTTGGACTTCAGCAGCACCTTGGTGCCGCAGAGGGTGTCCTTGATGCGCTGGCCCAGCGTCCAGGTGAAGATCAGCGAGAAGGTCTTGTTGCCTATCATGTTGAGGAAGCGCATGGCGCCCTTCTCCATGGGGTAGACCAGGCGCGAGCCGTTGATGAACTCGCCCTTGCCCTCGGCGATGGCGGCGTAAAATTTCTTCAGGTCCTGCGGTACCACCGTCAGGTCGGCGTCGAGGATCATGAGCACTTCGCCCGTGCAGGCGTCGAAGCCCTTGCGCACGGCGTCGGCTTTGCCGAAGGCGCCGCCCTGCAGCAGCACCTTGACGGGGATATCCGGGCGCTTGGCCGCCTCTTCTTTTATCTTTTCCACGGTGCCGTCCGAGGAATTGCCGTCCACGAACACCAGTTCCGTGCTCTTGCCCAGCACCGGCAGCTCCCGGAACAGGCGCTCCATGTTGCCGGCCTCGTCGCGGCATGGCACCATGACCGAGACGGAATAGTCGTGGGCCTTGGGGCGGGCGGGGGTTTCGCGGGCGACGATGAACTGGATGAGGCCCAGCTCCTTGAAGAAGGGCATCTTGGCCAGGAAGCGGTTGAAAAATTCGGAGACCAGCGGGATATAGAACGGCATCAGGAAGCGGCAGCCCTTCTTGACCGGCTCATAGCCGTTGAGGTAAAGCAGGTTCTCGATATCGGCCATGGCCAGCCAGTTCTGCTGGCCCGGGTTTTTGCCCTTGAGGCCGGCGGCTTCGGCCAGGATGACCAGCGGTTCCCACAGGGGGTTGTAGGAAATTATCACCAGCCGGGTGTCCGGCTTGGTCACTTTGTGGAGGTTGCGGAAGGCCAGCCAGATGTCGTCGAGGCAGCCCAGCAGGTCCTGCATGACCACGTAATCGAATTTTTCGTTGAGGTCCAGGGCCTCGATGTCGCCGGTGCGGAACTCAAGCGCCGGGTGGGCCGCCTTGGCCGCCGCCGTCATGGCGGGGCTGAAATCCACGCCCAGGGCGCGGGCCGGCTCCAGCTCGGCCAGCAGGCCGCCGGTGCCCGAGCCCAGTTCCAGCACCGAGGCCCCTTTAGGGATGACGAAGCGGAAGAAGGAGAGGAGCTCCCGGTAGTAATGCCGGTTCCTGGCCCGCCGGGCGTCGCGCGCGGGGGCCTCTCCGTCGAAGTACTTGATCTTTTCTTCTTTGGTCACCGGTTCTGCCTGTACCACTCTATGGTCTTCTTGAGGCCTTCCTCGAAATGGGTCTTGGCCTTGAAGCCGAACTCCGCGGCGCGGGTGGTGTCGAGCATGCGGCGGGGCTGGCCGTCGGGCTTGGAGGTGTCCCAGTTGATCTTGCCGGAAAAGCCGGTCAGGCGGGCTATCACGCCGGCCAGGTCCTTGATGGTGATCTCGAATCCTGCGCCGAGGTTGACGGGCTCGGGCTTGTCATAGCGCGCGGCGGCCAGGCAGACGCCCTGGGCGCAATCGTCCACGTAGAGGAATTCCCGGGTGGCCTTGCCGGTGCCCCAGACGGTGACTTCCTTCTCGCCCGCCCGCACTGCCTCGTCGAACTTCTTGATCAGCGCGGGGATCACGTGGGAAGAGTCCGGGTTGAAGTTGTCGCCGGGGCCGTAGAGGTTCACCGGCAGCAGGAAGATGGCGTTGAAGCCGTATTGCTGGCGGTAGGCCTGGGCCTGGACCAGCAGCATTTTCTTCGCGAGGCCGTAGGGGGCGTTGGTCTCTTCGGGGTAGCCGTTCCAGAGGTCGTCCTCTTTGAAGGGCACTGGGGCGAACTTGGGGTAGGCGCAGATGGTGCCGGCGGCCACGAACTTTTCCACGCCCGCCTTGCGCCCCTCTTCCATCAGCTGGGCGCCCATCATCAGGTTGTCGTAGAAGAACTTGCCGGGGTTCTCGCGGTTGGCGCCGATGCCGCCCACCACGGCCGCCAGGTGGATGACCACCTGCGGCTTCGCGTCGGCGTACAGGCGGCGCACCGCGGCCATGTCGGTCAGGTCGTAGTCACGGCTGCGGGGGACGAAGATCTCCTTCGTCCCGGCCGCGCGCAGTTTCTCCACCACGCGCGACCCCAGGAATCCCGCGCCCCCCGTGACGGTTATTCTTTTTTCCGTCAGCCCTATCATTCGTTACTTCTGCGCGCCCACGGAAAGGGAAGCCTTTACCGCGTCGGTCACGGCCGCGATCTGCGCGTCGGAGAGCTCGGGGTACATCGGCAGCGAGAAGACGGTGTCCTGCACCGCGTCGCAGACCGGCAGGTCGCCGCGCTTGTAGCCGAGGTGCTTGTAGGCCTCCTGCAGGTGCAGCGTGATCGGGTAGTAGATCTGGTTGGCGATGCCAACCTCGGTCAGGTACTTCTGCGCGTTGTCGCGCTTGGCCTTGCTGTCGAAGCGGATGGTGTAGTAGTTGAACGAGTGGCGCGCGTTAGCGGGCACGAAGGGGGTCACGCAGACGCCTTCGAGCGCCTTGGCGTACTTAGCGGCCACGGCGTTGCGCATCTCGGTCCACTTCTCCACGTGCTTGAGGCGGACCGACAGGACCGCGGCCTGCACGGTGTCGAGGCGGCTGTTGAAGCCCTCCATCTCGTGGTGGTAGCGCACCTTGCTGCCGTGGTTGCGCAGCTGGATGAGCGTGTCGTAGATCTTCTGGTCGCTGGTCACTATAGCGCCGCCGTCGCCGAAGGCGCCGAGGTTCTTGGCCGGGAAGAAGCTGTAGGTGCCGCAGTGGCCGATGGAACCCAGGTACTTCCAGTCGGAGCCGCCCAGCTTGTACTTGCCGGTGAAGGCCTGCGCGGTGTCCTCGATGACGATGAGGTTGTGCTTCTTGGCGAGCGCCATGAGGGCGTCCATGTCGCAGGGGTGGCCGTAGAGGTGCACCGGGGCGATGGCGCGGGTTTTCGGGGTGATCTTCTTCTCGACGGACTTGGGGTCGAGGCAGAAGGTGACGGGGTCGATGTCGGCGAACACCGGCACCGCGCCCACCTGCGTGATGGTCTCGGTGGTGGCGATGAAGGTGAAGGGGGAGGTGATGACCTCGTCGCCGGGCTTAACGCCGCTGGCGATGTAGGCCATGCGCAGGGCGTCGGTGCCGTTGGCCACGCCTACGCAGAACTTGGCGCCGTTATGGGCGGCGAACTCGGCCTCGAACTTCTTGACCTCTTCGCCGAGTATGAAATTGGCTTTGTTGAAGACGTTCTTTACAGCGGTCTCTATCTCCTCCCGTATGGGGGGATAGCCTGCCAGCATGTCTACCATGGGTACTTTCATGTTTCCTCCGTAATGTGCTGTATCTTTATTATTATATTAAATGGCGGCCCGGGAAAGCCAAGGGCCGGAGCCGGCATTCCAATGGCAAGTCCCTTATTGTTATAATTTCAACCGGATGAAGACCACCATAGTTATCCCTTCCTATAACGAGATGAAGACCCTGCCCGCCGTGCTCAAGGCGCTGGGCGGGGTGGACCTGGAAAAAGAAGTGATAGTGGTGGACGACGGCTCCCGGGACGGCACGCGCGAGTGGCTGGACGGGGCTATAGCCGCAAAAGAGTTCCCTTACGACCTGAAGGTCATCAAGCACGAGGTGAACAAAGGCAAGGGCGGGGCGCTCATCACCGGTTTCAACGCCGCCTCCGGGGACATCGTGATAGTGCAGGACGCGGACCTGGAATACGACCCCGCGCAGATACCGGAGATCATCCGGCCCATAAAGGAGGACCGCGCCGACGCGGTCTTCGGTTCCCGGATGCTGACCGCGCGGACCTACACCTACAGCCGTATCTACCTGGCCGGCAACAAGCTGCTCACTTTCCTGGTGCACCTGCTGTTCGGGCTGAAGGTGACGGATTCCTATACCTGCTACAAGGCCTACCGCACGCCGCTGCTGCGCAGGATGAAGCTGGTTTCCACCGGCTTCGAGATAGAAGCCGAGCTTTCCTGCAAAACGGCCTTTCTTGGCCTGCGCTTCCTGGAGCTGCCGATAAAGTATACCTCCCGCTCGCGGCAGGAGGGCAAGAAGATAAACTACAAGGACGCCGTTAAAGGCGTGCTGAAAATTTTGAAGCTTCGCTTCACCCTGCGGTCTTCGGATTTCAACTGATGAAAGCCCTTATAATCGGCGCCTCCGGGCAGGTGGGCGGGGCCCTCTCCTCGCTCTGCGTGAGGCGCCGCATAGAGGTTTACGGCACCTCCCGCCGCGGTCAGGGCTTCCTGAACCTGGACCTGGCCGACCCCGCCACCATAGCCCCCGTTTTCGAGAAGGCCCGGCCGGACCTGGTGCTGCTCTGCGGCGCCAAGACGTCCGTGGACGAGTGCGAGCGCCATCCCGACCGCGCCGCCCTGGTCAACGCCGCGGGCCCGGCGGCCGTGGCGGAGGCCTGCGGCAGGGGGGGCGCGAAGCTGGTCTATTTCTCAACCGAGTACGTCTTCGACGGGGAAGCGGGGCCCTACGGCGAGGAGGACGCGCCCAATCCCATAAGCGTTTACGGGAGCAGCAAGCTGGAGGGGGAACGGGCCTGCCTGGAACTGCCGGGCGCGCTGGTTTTGCGGACCACGGTGGTCTACAGCCACGACCCCGACTCTTCTAATTTCATCATGCAGCTCATCAGCAACCAGAAGGCGGGGGCCAGGATGCGGGTGCCGTCCGACCAGTATTCCAACCCGACCTACGCCCCGGAGCTGGCCGCCGCCGCGCTGGACCTCGCGGAGAAGGGGGCCGCCGGGATTTACAATGTGGTAGGCCCCGACTGGCTGAACCGCTACGAGTTCGCGCTGAAGGCCTGCGCGGCTTTCGGTTTCGACCCCGCTTTCCTTGAGCCGAAGGCCACCGCGGAGCTGGGCCAGGCCGCGCGCCGGCCGCTAAAGGCGGGGCTCAGGACGGAGAAGCTGGCCGCCGCGCTGGGGCGCCGCCTGCCGCCGGCGGAGGAGAGCCTGCGCAAGATAGCGGGGATACTGAAGCAATATGCATGAACTGCTGGAAAATTTCAGGCTTTACCTGATAGCCTTCGTGCTGCCGCTGCTGCTGTCGCTGGGGCTGACGCCGCTGCTGCGCCTGCTGGCGGTCAGGTTCGGCCACCTGGACAGTCCCACGGACATCAAGACGCATAAGGCGCCTACGCCGCTGCTGGGCGGGGCGGCTATCTTCACGGCTTTCGCGGCGTCGCTGCTGTTCATGCGCTTCTACACTTCTTTCCCGACCGGCACGCTGCGCGACCTGCGCGTTATCCTGGCGGGCGGGGCGGTGCTGTTCGCGCTGGGCTTTATCGACGATATGAAGAAGCCGCACGGGCTGGGGGTGAAGACCAAGTTCGCGGTGCAGTTCCTGGTGGCGGCTTTCGTGGTCTTCTACGGGATCAGGATAAATTTCATCCAGCCGGAGTACCTGGGCTACGCGCTGAGCATTCTCTGGATCGTGGGGGTGTCCAACGCCTTCAATATCATCGACATCATGGACGGGCTGTCGGCGGGGCAGGCGGCGCTGGCGGCCTTCGGTTTCCTGCTGATAGCTTTCCCGTCGGAGTCGATCTACGTGAACTTCGCTTCGGCGGCGCTGGCGGGGGCGGCGCTGGGTTTCCTGCCCTACAATATGTCGCGGCGCTTCAAGATCTTCATGGGGGACTCGGGGAGCCTGCTGTGCGGCTTCGTGCTGGCGGTGGTGGCGCTGGGGACGCGCTATACCGACGTGAACCCGCTGGGGGTGTACGCGCCGCTGTTCATACTGGCCATCCCTATCTACGACACTTTCTTCGTCTCTTTCCTGCGGCTGCGCCGCGGGCACTCGCCGTTCATAGGCAGCAAGGACCATTTCGCGCTGCGGCTGGAGAAGATAGGCTTTACGCGGCGCGGGGTGGTGCGCCTGGCCTCGCTGACCACGCTGGGGCTCTCCGTCTTCGCCTGGATCGTGACGCAGGTGCCGCTCGCCTGGGGCATCCTGATAGTCTGCGTGGTTGCCCTGGAATTCATCCTCGTCGGCATCGCCATCGCAAAAATCAAGATATAGTTACGCAATAGTTCGGCGGCCTAGCGCGTGGACGGGGTCCGAAAAACCGCCGTCTCGCACACCGTGCTCGCGGCTGCCCGTCTCGGCCTCCGCGCTACGCAAGCGTCGGCCTCCGACAGGCTTTTTCGTCCCCCATCCCCGCGCTCTCCGCCATTCCACGTCAATCTTTAGACTCGTCATTTCCCAAAGTCGCACGGAACCAGCCCCCGTCCGGATCTGGTGCCTCAGCAATCAGAATTGGGTGCAATGCCCGCGCGGCGGGGGGGGATTTTTGCTATATTCGGGAGGGGAAGATCATGGGCGGTTACACTTTATGATAATCGTGAAACTACTGGCGGCCTTGTTCATTGTGGTTGGTGGGTATGGGCCTGGATTGTGCGGGGAGCGGAAATACGAGGTTATACGGTATGCGCTGCATAGCCCGGAAGAGGTGAAAAACTGCTGGGCGGGGTCGGAGCAGCTGTCCGCGAGGTATCCCGATCTGTCTCCGGAGGAGATCCTGAGGCTTTACCAGTATGAGAAATGCTGGTTCCGCTCTATGCGGGGCACGGCGAAAGATTATGAGCGGGCCGATATAGAGTTCTCTACCTGGGTGGCGCGGGCGGTCAAATATCTCAAGGTCCACCCGGAGCGGTACCGGGAGATAGTTCACGCGGAGTTCGATACTTCCGTGGAGCGGTTTCCCAGCCGCGCGCTTCTAGACCTGATAATAAAACGCGCGCCGGATTCCCCCGAGCGGTGGGCTATAGAGTGGGACCTGGATTACTCCGATTTTATGAGGCAGTTCGCCTATTCCCACAACAACCGGTCAAAGGGCGAGAGCTGCGCGAAGCATTATACGGATTATGTGGCGAGCCGCCGAGAATTGCAGGAGCTCTATACCAAAGAGGCTATAGACGGCATTATAAAAGACTGCGAGGCGGACAGGGCCAGGTATAAAAAAGGCCTCAAAGCCCTCCTCGAAAAATTCAAAGACAAGCCCGTCACCCCCAAACTATACGACCCCGACGAAACCAACGTCTTCTCCGACGAATACCTGGGGATTTCATAACCAGGGGACGCTGCTTCCTATCTTCCTAACTGAAATAAACCGCCGGGAGCGCCCGGCGGTTTTGTTTTTTAGTGGTGGGGGTGGGGCGAAGCGCCTTGGGAACGCTGTTTGAATTGCAAAGAGCGGCCTCGGATTCTTCTATTGTCCGCTTGTTGGCCAACTGTTATGAGGAAATTGAGGGTTTGGGGTGAATGGCGGAGTATTGATTCCGGGAAGAGGCGATGTGTTTCCTCCCCCATGCGGGTCGGTATTTGCGGTATTTCCGCCTTGTGGGAGTGAACCGGAAGATTGGCCGGGGCTTGGATTAGGAGAAGGCGGAGCGTAAGTGGGCGGTGGCGTTACTACAGGCGCTCCTATGGATTTCCTCCAGTCGGAATATTTTAACTCCGCCTCATAGATAGTTCTAAATAAGAGAGAACATTTATCCGAGTCCGCTGGATGCAGTAGCATGGCTGACGCGCTGGGTGTTTCTTTATATCCGTAGCGAACATTTACAACTTCCGAAAAAGAGAACCTATTCTTGCCGAGTTTTATTTTTTTAAGTATCTGTGTCGCCTGCTCGTATGGCCCCCTTCCAGGTGAGCCGTCGGGCAAGTCCTTGAGTTTCAGTATGAGGGGATAGGAACTAATGTCTGGCTTTGGCCCGCCATGTTTATAGTTCCAGACATCCAGATAAAACTCCTGTTCTTCCAGGAATACCGTGTTGAACTTTGACCCCTTCTTGGGTGTCAGATTCTTGGATCTTAGTTCATGATAGGTCATCATTCCGGACAGAAATCCGTTGTTTTCAAGAATAAATCGGCAGTACTCCGTGGCGCAGGAACCTATCTGTTTATAATCGGAAAAATGAGTCATCTCATGCGACATCAATATCGCCAAACCTGCTTTGACTCCGGGATTGTCGCCTTCTGCCGCTAAAAGAGACTTGATTCCTTTGTCTAGCCACAATATCTTTTTGGCTCCAGGGGTGTCCGCAGGCGGGTTTGAGCCGGCTATGCCACCGACTTCTCTCCAGCGCAATTCGACCCCTTCCGTGTAATAAAACCAATACTTAGAATCTCCGAATTGAGTTCCCCGGAGCAATTCAAGGCTACCTCTTATTTTTGACAATTCGTAGGCAGTCAATCTTTCCCCAAAAGCTGTTTCATCTAAATCTTTGGTTTCTTCCTGAAATTTATCCAAATCCGGAATTGGCGGCACTCGGGGCTCAACCAGCGGGGATAGCGGCGGGGGAAAAAGAAGGAGCTGGCTTTGTGGCAAAGCCAGGGGCAATAATAGCTTCCTGCACCGGTTCCTGCCCTGGACTTTCAATTTTGTCGTCAAATATTATGTTTAACGCAACTTGCGGGGAATTCTCCTGGAACACGGAAGATAGTTTTTCAAATGTCTCAGAGTTGTGCGCAAAGGACACACTGGAACAAAAAAACATGCAGAACAGCCAGAGCGTTATGCTCATATAAACTCCAGGCTGTTCGACACCTTTTGGAGTTGGCAGTTTAAGTGCTTGTCAGCACTCGCGGACGGAAATTTGACTGGAGCTCCTGAGCTGCGGGAACGCCAGATATCCAACAGTGAGGGGTCATAGCCCGGATCCGGGGCCGCACTTGAAATCTCGCAGAATTGCCCCTTCGGGCCCATGAAAAATATGTGCTGAAGGTAGCCTCCGCCCGCCATGGGATCACCGCGCGTGATGAAACTCACCGCTTTGTTGCCATTCCTAAGAGCGACAACCCTTACGCTTTCGGCAATAAGCATGCTTGTCTTGGCGTAATATGGAGCTATGTCCTCGGCAATTATCCAGGGGGCCGTCTCCAGCGACATCCCTTCTCTGGTTATAGTTGACTTGATCTTCGCGGGAATACGCTCGGAGCCGGGAATGCTCCTGAGGATGTTTTTATAATTCTCCGGCAGAGATGTGTAAATCCTGATAACTGGCCCGTTCGGAATCCAGACCCGAGTCCCCTTATCCTTGTCGGTCTCCTGTGAAACCCCGGTATCAGTGTAAACCAAATACGAAAGATTGAAGTCATCTCCGGAGATGATGGCGCTTTCTCCGGGGCAGGTGCTGAAGATATACGCAGAGTTATATATTAACTTAATCAGCCCGGTGTAATGTGTTCTTGGGCCGTAAAAGTAAATAAGGGCAAGACCGACCATCAAGATGGGGGATATCACTTTAAGCAATTTTAAGGAGTTGTCTTTTGATTCCATCGTTTAGTCCGGTTGGGTGCTGCTATAAGAATATCCTCATGATATTCCCAAACACCGACAGTATGTCCGTCTTGTCTCTTTGATAAATTTTACATTTATTCCATTGCCGTCTAATAGCGGGAATAGTGAACGGTCTTTGCTTTTAGACTGCGCAGGTCGGAACCACCACGGGAGATCCCGGTGGTTTTGTTTTGGAGAGTTGTTGGAGGCTGGCGCGGGTGGCGGGGGACCGGGTTAGCAAAAGCCCCTCGGAGGGCGAGGCTTGCGTAAGCGCCGAGCCCGAGAGCGGCAGGCGCGAGCACGGTGTGCGAGACGCCGGTTTTGCGTTCCGGTCCCCTGCCAGGCCCAGCGCCGAATTTAAAGCCCCCTAGCCTGCGGTGATTTCGAAGGCGGGGGGGGCGTGGAGGGTGCGTTTGACCAGGCACTGCTCGGCGGCTTTGATGACCGCGCCCTTGTACTTCTCGGGGAAGTCCTTGGGCAGCTCTATGCGGAAGGAGATCTTCTTCATCAGGTGGGCTTCCGCGTCCCAGTCCATGGACTGCACGATCTTTAAGCCCTCGGTACTGAGGTTCCGGCTCTGCAGGAAGCCCAGCACGAAGATGCCCGCGCAGGTGCCCAGCGACGCGAGGAACAGGTCGAACGGGGCCGGGGCCGAGCCCTCGCCTCCGCCGCCGGCGGGCTGGTCCGTCATGATCTCGAAACCGTGCCACTGGGCCGCAACCTTTTTGCCGCCCGGGAAAGTAATTTCCATATCGCTCATGGTAGTTCTCCTTTTAAACCGTCTCAAAATTTAGATGCAAAAAAGGGCCTGAAAGTTTCAGGCCCCCGGAAAGCAGATTGACTGGATTCCGGCTTGCGCCGGAATGACGGGGAGGGCTCAGATGTTGTGGCGGTGCAGCTCTTTGGTGATGCCGGGGATGATGGTGCTCTTGCCGTCGCCTATGGCGTGCATCTTCAGGATCTCGGTGTAGACCTTGTCGAAAGCCTCCACCACCAGCGGGTCGAAGGCCTTGCCGCTCTCCTGCATGATGTACTCGCGGGCCTTTTCCGGGTCCCACTTGGGCTTGTACACCCGCTGCGCGCACAGCGCGTCGAACACGTCCGCCACGGAGACTATCCGGGCGTAGACCGGGATCTGCTCGCCCTTCAGGCGCGCCGGGTAGCCAGTGCCGTCGAACTTCTCGTGGTGCGAGCCCGCCACCTTGCAGGCGATCTGCAGCAGGTGGCTCTCGGCGTTGCAGAGGATCTTGGCGCCGTAGACCGTGTGCTTCTTCATCTCTTCGAATTCGTCGGCGGTCAGCTTGCCCGGCTTGAGCAGGATGGCGTCGGCTATGCCCACCTTGCCGATGTCGTGCAGCGGGCTCGCGTAGCGCAGGTTCTCCACCTCGCGTTCGGGCAGGCCCAGGCCGTGGGCGATGAGCGCCGAATACTCGCTGATGTGGCGCAGGTGCACCGCGGTGTCCTGCTGGTCGCGGTATTCGGCCGTCACGGCCAGGCGGTAAATGGTCTCGAGCTGCGACTTGGAGAGGCTCTCGTAGAGCTGCGCGTTCTCGATGCCCGAGGCCGCCAGCGAGCTGATGAGCTGCAGGATGCCCTCGTCGTCCACGTTGAACGGGGCGCCGTTCTTGTTCATGGCCTCGAACACGCCGATGATGTGGCCGCTGACGTTCTTGAGCGGCACGGCCAGGATGCTGCGCGTGCGGTAGCCGGTCAGGCGGTCGATGTCGTGGGTAAAGCGGTTGTCCTGGTAGGCGTCCTGGATGTTGAGGGTCATTCCCGAAGAGGCCACGTGGCCCACGATGCCCTTGCCGAAGGGGACGCGGATCTCGGTGTGCTGCAGGCCCAGCGTCACCTTGCTCCAGAGCTCGTTGGTCTGGCGGTCGAAGATGAAGACGCTGCAGCGGTCGCAGACTAAAATGGTCTTGACCTGCTCGGCGATGAGCTCGAGCAGCCTGTTGAGGTTGGTCTCCTTGGACACGACGCCGCCGAAATTCACAAGGAGCTTAAGCCGGTTCTCTAATTCTTCGGCACGGGTCATACGATTATTCTACCATGAATAATTCAAAAAATCCTCATTTTTCCGCCACTTCATCCAGGAAAACGCTGTAGTGCACCGCCCTGGCCGAGGGGTACGCCGCTTTCAGGCCCGACCCGATCTGGATCAGGCAGGAGGTCCCGCCGACAACCACGGTGTCGGCCTGGACGGAGGCGATATTGCGCAGCTTGCGGTCGAGCACCCTGGCCGAGAGCTCCGGCTGGGTGAAGGCGTAGGCCCCGGCGCCGCCGCAGCACCAGTCGCTCTCTGGCAGCTCGCGGAAGCGCTCGCCTGCCAGCTTCTGCAGCACCTCGCGGGGCTCGCGGCGGATGCCCTGGCCGTGGCAGGCGCGGCAGGAATCGTGGTAGGTGACGGTGCCGGCTTTCCGCAGGCCCTCCGGGTTCGCGGCGCCGGCCTTCTCCGGCGGTATGAATTCCAGGATGTCCCTGACCGCGGCGGCGAAGGCTTTGGCGCGCGGGCGCCACGCCTCGTCGGCGGTGAAGAGCTGCTCGTAGTCCTTCATGAAAGCCGCGCAGGAGGAGCAGTCGGCGATAACGGCGAACTCGCCCAGGCGCGCCTTCAGCTCCTCGTAAATAACGATATTCCTGCGGGCGAACTCGCGCGCGTCTTCGAGGCGCCCGTAATTGTGGGCCAGCAGGCCGCAGCACTGGTTCTGGATGAAGACGCCCTCGCCGGAGGTGCGCTTGAGGGCGCGCACCGTGGCCAGCGCCACGTCGGTAAAAAGGTAGTTGGGGCCGCAGGCCGCGAAATAGGCCCAGGCTACCCTGGCCTTGCCCTCCGCCTTCAGCTCCGGGTCTCGCCCCAGCAGTTCCGAGGCGAAGCGCAGCGGCACCGCGTTCACGGAGCCCTCGGCTTCGGCCAGGCCGGGCATGCCGATGAAATCGTAGAGGCCCATTTTGGCCGCCAGCCGCGGCAGGCCGGTCCGCTTGGCCAGGTAGGCCAGCTTCAGCCAGAAGGCGAAGAGGCGCGGCGCGTCGAGCAGGGTGCTGACCGCCGCCCGGGCGAAGAAATTGTCGCCGTAGCCGGTCAGGGAGCGTCGGCCCTCCAGCACGATGTCGGGGGTGGGGACCTTGGCGTAGCAGGCGCTGGAGCAGGCCCCGCAGAGCAGGCAGGTGGAGAGGGCTTCTTCGGCGTCGGCGGGGTTCTTGGCGCGGCCTTCGATGAGCAGGCGCATGAACTGGTTGCGGCCGCGCGCGGAGAGGGTTTCGCGGCCCGTCAGCATGTAGGTGGGGCAGGAGGTTTCGCAGTAGCCGCAGCGGTTGCACTGTACCGCGGCGTCGTAAAGGTTCCGCTCGCCCAGGTCCGTGAGGAGGGCCGACAGGTGGCGGTCGGACTGCTCGTGGGGATAAAGCTCGTTGACCTCGTTGCGGAAATGATGGGCGCCGGCGGGCGTTTCCCGCTCCCAGGCGGCCCCGAATTTTTCTTCCGTTCCGGTTTCGTTGATGTCGCTCATTTTATCCTTGCTGACTGCCGTAGATCCACGGGTTGAGGAGGTTGCGCGGGTCGAACTCCCTCTTGAGGCGGCGGTGCAGCGCGCCCGGCTCGAACAGGTCCAGGCCGGCCGGCTCCTTGAAAGGGGGGCGCGCGCCTTCGGCGCCGGCCGCCAGCGCGAAGGTGGCGGCCAGGATGACGCCGTAGGCGCCCATGGAGCCGCAGAGCAGGCGCACTCCGTCGTAGCCGGCCACGTTCTTGACGGTCTTGCCGCCCAGTTCCAGTATCTCGCCCTCGGCGGTGACGATCTCCAGGCCCAGCAGGAGGCCGCGGATATCGGGGCAGGCCTTGGAGGCTATCAGGCCGCCCACGCTGCCGCCCAGCTCGGGCAGGTCCAGGCGGAAGCCGGCTTCGGCGAGCTGGCGGCGGAATTCAGCGAAGGGCAGCCCCGCTTCGGCCCTGGCCGTCAGGTTCTCCCGGTCTATTTCGGCCTTGCCGGCTAGCCGGCGCAGGTCCAGGGGTTTGGCCCCTTCCATGACCTTTTCGGCCTTCAGGCGGGTGCCCAGACCGGTCACGGCGGAGCGGGCGCCGGAGGCGGCGCGCAGGCGCAGCTCGTCCACCAGGTCCCTGGCTTCGGGGCTCAGGCCGCTTTTCGAGGGGAAAATAAAGGTGCCCGAGAGTTCTTTTTTTGCGGCGGCGGGCCGGTCCGCGGCCACGGGCAGGATCTTGTCGGGGTTGGCCAGGCCGGCGGGGTCGAAGGCGCGCTTGATGCCGCGGAAAAAGTCCAGCTCGGCGGGCCCGTAAAGCCAGTTCATGGCCACGCGCTTCTCCACGCCTATGCCGTGCTCTCCGGAGATGGTCCCGCCCAGGCGGATGCAGGACTTGAGCATCTCGTGGCCGGCCTTCTTCACCCGCTTCACCTCCTGCAGGTCGCGCCGGTCGAAGACCACGTTCGGGTGCAGGTTGCCGTCCCCGGCGTGGAAGAGCAGGCCGGCGGTCAGCTTGTACCTGGAAATTATCTCGCGGGTCTCGCGCAGCGCTTCGGGCAGGCGGGGGCGCGGCACCACGCCGTCCTCCACCAGCACGTCGGGGGCCAGGCGGGCCAGGGCCGGGTAGGCGCCCTTGCGTGCCTGCCACAGCAGCTCCCGCTCGGCCTCGTTCGCCGCCATCCGGAAGGCCGCGCAGCCCTGCTCCAGGCAGAGCTTGCGGGCCGTCTCGAGTTCGGTCCCGATCACGGCCGGGTCCTGGCCGTCCAGTTCCAGGATGAGGACGGCCTCGGTGCCGGCGGGAAAAGGGTTCTCCTTGCCGTTGAGCGCGGCGTCCAGCGAGACCTTGTCCATGGCCTCCAGGGCGCGCGGCAGGATGCCGGCGCTTATGATGCGGGTGACTGCGGCCATGGCCCCGTCGAGGGAGGGGAAAGCCGCGGAGGCGGTCTTTATGTGCGCGGGCAGCGGCAGGATCTTCAGCCAGGCGCGGGTGACCACGCCCAGGGTGCCTTCCGAACCTATGACCACGCCCATCAGGTCGGGCCCGGCGTCGCCGGCGGACAATATTTTTGTTTCTCCCTCGGGGGTGACCAGCTCCAGCCGCTCTACGTTGTCGGCGGTGACGCCGTATTTAAGGCAGAGGGGGCCGCCGGCGTTCTCGCCGATATTGCCGCCTATGGTGGAGACTTTCTGGCTGGCCGGGTCGGGGGCGTAGAAGAAGCCGAAGGGCGCCAGGGCTTTCTGGAGTTCCAGGTTGACCACTCCCGGCTCCACCAGCGCCAGGCGGGCGGCGGTGTCTATCGCCCGGATCTTCTTGAGGCGCGAGAGGTTCAGTATCGCGCCGCCTTTCAGGGGGATGGTGCCGCCGGAGAGGTTGGTGCCGGCCAGGCGGGGCAGGAAGGGGATGCCCGCGGCGTAAAGGGCCCTTACCGCCGGGGCCACCTGCTCCGTCGCCGTGAAGTTGATGACGACCTCGGGCCTGGCCTTGGCCATGCCGGCGTCGTAGGAATACATCAGTATTTCGGCTTCGTCGGTGCGGACGTTTTCCCCGCCCGCTATGGCCCTGAGGGCCGGGAGTACCGCGCTGATCCTGTTTTTTTTGAACATAGGTGTGAAACTCTGACGCCCGGGAACCGCGGCGGGCGGCGCCGGCCGCTCCCGCGGTTTCGCTTTCCCGCCCTTCCGCAGTTACTTCGCCAGCTTCAGCTTGGCCGTGAAATGCGGCAGTATCGCCGGGGCCTCTACCACTTCCAGGCCCTTTATGGACTTCTTGTTCTTAGCCAGCCAGCCGAAGACCTCTATGACGTAATCTATGTGGCTCTGCGTGTAGACCCGGCGCGGCATGGCCAGGCGCACCAGCTCCATGGGGGCGGCCAGGTACTTGCCGTCCTTGTCGCGCTTGCCGAACATCAGCGTGCCTATTTCCACGCCGCGGATGCCGCCCTCGAGGTAGAGGGCGCAGGCCAGGGCCTGCGCGGGGAAGTTATGCGGCTTTATGTGCGGCAGGAACTCCTTGGCGTTCACGTAGACGCCGTGGCCGCCGGGCGGGTTGATGATCGGCACGCCGTGCCTGAGCAGGCCTTCGCCGAGGTACTGGGCGGAGCGGATGCGGTACTGCAGGTAATTCTCGTCGAGCACCTCGCGCAGGCCGATGGCGATGGCCTCCAGGTCGCGGCCGGCCAGGCCGCCGTAGGTGTTGAAGCCCTCGGTCAGGATCAGCATCTGCCTGGCCTTGGCGGACCAGTCCTTGTTGTTCATCGCCAGGAAGCCGCCGATGTTTACGAGCGCGTCCTTCTTGGAGCTCATCCAGGCGCCGTCGGCCAGTTCGAACATCTCCTCGGCGATCTCCCGCACGGGGCACTGCGCGTAGCCCTTCTCGCGCAGCTTGATGAAATAGGCGTTCTCGGCGAAGCGCGCGCAGTCCAGGAACATCGGGATGCCGTACTTGGCGGTCAGGTTGCGCACGGCCTTGAGGTTCTCCATGGAGACCGGCTGGCCGCCCAGCGAGTTGTTGGTGACGGTCATCACGCACAGGGGGATGTTCTTGGCCCCTTTGGCCTTTATGAACTTCTCCATGGCCGCCACGTCGGCGTTGCCCTTGAAGGGGGCGGGTTTGCCGAAGTCCAGCGCGCCCTTGGCGGGGAAGTCCATGGCCTGCGCCCCGGAGAATTCAACGTTGGCGCGGGTGGTGTCGAAGTGGGAATTGGAGATTATATACCTGCCCTTGCCGCCTATCACGCCGAACAGGATCTTCTCGGCCGCGCGGCCCTGGTGCACGGGGATGATCTCGTCGAAGCCGGTCAGGCCTTTGATCTCTCCCTCGAAATTGTAGTAGCTGCGGGCGCCGGCGTAGGATTCGTCGCCCACCATGATGCCGCCCCACTGCGCCGCGCTCATGGCGCCGGTGCCGGAATCGGTCAGCAGGTCTATCAGCACCTTCTCGGCCCGGAGGTTGAAGAGGTTGTAGTGGGCCTGCTCCAGCGCGGTGGCGCGCTCCGCGCGGGTGGTGATGCCCAGCGGCTCCACGCTCTTTATCCTGAAAGGTTCAATGATCGTCTTCCATTTCCATTCCATCGTAGTTCTCCTCGAGGCCGTCCTCATTTAACGAAGATAGTCAGCAGCACGAAATAGACCAGCATCAGCGCGGCGCCGAAGGGCAGCGCGGCCTTGGCCCATTCCCCGGACTTGATGCCCAGCTTGGACGAGCTGATGATGTTGGGGATGTTGCCGGGGATCAGCATGCCGCCCGAGACCAGCAGGCCCATCAGGATGAAGGTGATCTGCCGGTCCGCCATCACCGGGGTGATCTCGGCCGCGGCCAAGGTGGCGTTGTCGAGCACCGCCGAGATGGAGTTGGCCCAGTAGAGGGCCCAGGTGGGCATCTGGAGCATGTAGCGCTCGGCCAGGGGCGTCAGCCCGGCGCCCAGGAAGATCAGCGCCATCACGAAGAGGTAGACCTTGCCGGCGCGCACGAAGATGGTCTTCGGGGTGTCGGGCGCGTCCTCCTTGAGGCCGCCTTTCTTGGCGGTAGCGGCCCCGGCGCCCCGGGCGGCGAGGGCCGCGCAGAGCAGCACGCCGGGCACTATCCAAAGGCCCACCTGCTTGAACAGGTAGAAGAAATCGGCGTGGTGGGGGGGGCCTTTGAGCTTGGCCACCACTATGGTGGAGAGCGGCTCGCCCAGGGGGGTGAGGGCCGCGCCCAGGCCTATGGCGTAGCAGGCGAAGACGGTGAGCTTTATCTCATAGGCGCGGTTGAGTTTGAGGATGGTGACGATCTCGGCCAGCATGATGGCGGCGATGATGGCGGTGAAGAGGCTGGAGCCCAGGCCCAGCATGGCCACCATCGTGAAGATGGTCAGGGAGAGCCCCATTTTTTTGATCAGGAAGGACATCCAGCCTTCCAGCAGGGGGCGCACTTTCCTGAAACCGAGGCCGACCAGGGCCACGGTGATGGTGATGGGCAGCGGTTCCTTGAGCGCCTCGCCTATCAGGTGCAGGCTCCAAAGCCCGGAAATGCTGACGGCCGCCAGGCCCATCACGAAGAGGAAGGCTTCCAGGTCTTCCTCTACCCGTTTGACCGAGAAGGGCAGCACCAGGGTGAGCCCCATTATGAAAGCGAGGCCGGCTATTATCAGGTAGTCGGACATAAACTGGTGAGCGGTAAGCCGGCGCGGCGGAGAACTCGGAATGCGGCCCGGCCTGCAGCGCTTTTCTCCTTTGCGGCAAGATTGTGCTTCAAATATATTTTAATATTTTATAAAGTCTTAATGAAAGAAATATGTTCAAATTCAGGCGGCCCGTGGGCCTTTTCCTTTGCGGCGGCGGCGCGCTGGGCGCGTGGCAGTCCGGCGTGCTGGCCGAGCTGGTAAGACAGGGCCTGCATTTCGACGCGCTGGCCGGGTTCAGCATCGGCTCGCTCAACGGCGCGGCCTACTGCTACAACAAGACCGGCGAGCTGCGGCAGATCTGGCGCGGCATGAAGCCCGACAATATCCTGCAGCTGAAGCCGCGCTACCAGGACATCCCGCTCGAGCTCTACCAGCAGGACAGCGGCAGCCTGGCCACGAAAATGAATTTTTTCTTCCAGAACCGGCTGGCCAAGCTCACCCTTTTTTCCAACAAGCCGGTTTACGGCTTTCTCAACAACTGGCTGGCCCGCAGCGGCCCGCAGTTCCCCCGCAACATAAAGTTCTACGTCATCAGCCACGCCGTGGAGACCAAGCTGCCCTACATAGTCCGCTTCGACGGCTCCACGCAGAGCCATAACCTCTCCTTCGCCGACGCGCTGGTGGCCAGCTGCTCCATCCCCATGGTGTTCCCGCCGGTGCCTGTGGAAGAGCACGGCCGCCGCTACCACCTGGTGGACGGCGGCGTGATAGGCATCGCCACCATCAACCTCAGCCTCTTCGAGGGCTGCCGCACGGTTATCATGATAGGCAACTCCAGGCCGGAGGACATGGATTTCCCCTCGCGGGGGCCGTTCGGCTACTTCGAGCACAAGGCCCGGCGCATGCTGGCCATCCATACGCAGAAGATCTACGAGTCGCGCGTCTTCATCAAGTCCGAGCCCGACGTATACCTCATCAAGCCGCCGCTGGATCTGGGCCTGGGCCTGCTGGAGTTCGACGGCGCCAAGTGTGAGAAGGCCTTCGACATCGGCGAGGCCGAGGCCCGTATCTTCCTCCACAACGCGGGACAGGCCCCCAGATGAACGCCGAACTGACCCTCCTGCATTTCGCCGGGCTGCCGGCCTTCGGGGTACTGATAGGCCTGCTGGGCTCCGTGCTGGGCGTGGGCGGCGGCATCTTCATGGTGCCGTTCCTGGTGCTGGCGCTGGACGTGCCCATCCACCAGGCTGTGGCCGTGTCGCTGGCGGCCATAGTGGCCACCTCCAGCGCCGTAGCCGCCGTCAACGTGGAGCGCGGCCTGGCCAATATCCGGCTGGGCATAACGCTGGAGGTCACTACCGCCGTCGGCTCCATCCTGGGGGCGCTCGTGGCCCACAGGCTGCCCGCCAACGCCGTGCAGCTGCTGTTCGGGCTTACCCTGCTGCCGGTCTCGGGGCTGATGTTCCTCAAGGGGAAGCGGTCGCTGAAAGCCGGCGCGGCGCCGGCGGCAGCGGCGGGCGGCAAGGCCACCGCGTTCGACTCCGGTTTCTTCGACCCGGCGGTCAACGGCCAGACCAGCTACGGGGTGCGCAATATGGCGCCGGCCTCCTTTATCTCGTTTTTCGCCGGGTCCCTGTCGGGGCTGCTGGGCATAGGCGGGGGCGTGGTGCAGGTGCCGGTTATGAACCTGCTCTGCGGCGTGCCCATGAAGGCGGCGGCGGCCACCAGCAATTTCATCATAGGCGTTTCCGCCGCGGCCAGCGCCTACGTCTATTTCAGGAAGGGCTTCGTGCCGCTGGAGCTGACCGCGCTGACCGTGGCCGGCGTGCTGGCCGGCTCTTTCATCGGGATCAAGCTGCTGTACAGGGCGCGTTCCGAGAAGCTGCAGATAGTTTTTTCGGCGCTCACGCTGCTGGTGGCGCTGAAGATGCTGACAGGAGCTTTTTAAATGTTTTCCGAGAGGGATTTCGCCAAGCTGATACAGCGCACGCTGCTCGCCGGGGTGTTCCTGAGCTCGCTGCTGCTCCTGGCCGGCTTCGCCGCTGCCCTGGCCGGCGCTTCCGCCGGCGCGCCCCTGCTGAAGGCGGGCGTGCTGGCCATCATCCTCACGCCCGCGGCCCGCGTGGCCATGCTGGTTTACGGCTACTGGCGGAGCGGGGAACATTATTTCGCCCTGGCCTCTTTTATAGTGCTGGGGCTGCTGGCGGTGTCGCTGCTGGTCTGACGCACATAAGGAAACAATGAAAAACTCCCTGCTTCTCTGCCTCCTGCTCTGCCTGCCCGCCGCCGCGGCGGCCGGGGACGACGGGCTGGGCCCGGCGCTGGTGGACCTGAACGCCTCTACCCGGCCCTTTGTCCTGAGCCCCGGCGCCGACGAGCGCTACGACCGCGGCATCGCCCACATGTACCGCCTGGAATTCGAAGAGGCGGAGGGGAATTTCCGTGAAATTGTCCGCCTGGCCCCCGAGGACCCGGCGGGCTACTTCGCGCTGGCGGCCCTGGCCTGGTGGCGCTATTCGCAGAATTTCGACATGCAGGGGGGGCTCGGCGAAGTCGAAAAAGATTTCGTGGCCAACTCCGACCAGACCATCGCCCTCGCTAAAAAAATGGAGAAAGAGGGGCGGAACCTGGACCAGGCTTATTTCTTCATGGGCAGCGCCTACGGCCTGCAGGGCCGGTGGCACGCGGTCAAGCGCAGCTGGTGGAGCGCCTACACGCACGGCAAGAAAGGCCGCAAGCTGCTGAAGAAATGCGTGGAGGTGAACCCCGCCGTTTACGACGCCTTCCTGGGGCTGGGGATCTTCGACTATTACGCCGCCACGCTGCCGGGCGCGCTGGGCCTGGCGGCCAAGCTTTTCGTGGGCGGCGACCGGCAGCGGGGCGTGGAATACGTCAAACTGGCCCGGGACCACGGGCGCTTCTTCAAGATGGAAGCCCGGTTCTTCCTCATAGAGATCTACTCCATGCACGAGCAGGATTTCAAGGCCGCCTACGCCGAGACCGAGGCCCTCAAGGCCATAGACCCCACCAACATGCTGTTCCGCATGGGCGAGATCATGACGCATCTCCAGGCCGAGGACTGGAAGGGCGTCCTGGCCGAATGCGAGGCTTTCCTGGGCGCCTGGCAGATGAAGCCGCAGAAAGGGCTGGAGCAGCAGCTGGCCATGATCTACCTTTCCGCCGGCGACGCGCTGATAGCGCTCAAGCGCTACCCGGAGGCGGTGGAGTGGCTGACGGGGGGGATAGAGAAAACCGGCTTCCCGGCCAAGGGCTGGGTGACCTACTGCTACCTGCGCCGGGCCCAGGCCCTGGACCTGCTGGGCCGGCGGCTGGACGCGCTGGCCGATTACCGCCGGGCGGAGGCGCGCCCCAATTTCTGGGATTCCAAAAAATACGCGAAGGCCGGGCTGAAGAAAGCGCCGGACTACGCCGAGGTCTACAGGCAGATGACGGTGGACTAGGGCCGGCCGGGGCCGCATATGGATAAAAAAAGATTCCGCGTGCTGGTGGTGGACGACGACGAGCTCCTTTGCGAGCTGGCCGCGGCCATGCTTTCCGGGGAATACGACGTGGAGCTGGCTTCGGACGGGGTCGAGGCCCTGGAGAAGGTCCGCGCCCGCCCGCCGGACCTGGTGATCACCGACCTGATGATGCCCCGCATGCACGGCTACGAGCTCTGCGAGCGCCTCAAGAAAACGGAGGGCGCCAAGCCCCCCTGCGTCATAGTGGTCTCGGCCAAATCTTTCGCCACCGACATCGCCCAGGCCAGGGCCGCGGGGGCGGACGACTACCTGGTAAAGCCCCTGGACATGAAGGAACTCCTGGCCAAGACGAGGCAGATGCTGGCGGGCAAGGGCTCCGCGCCCGCC
>Ga0075012_10000932_pt1 | contig 30544 bp, 20 predicted proteins | sample All_14_2_FD_71474 | JGI IMG/M metagenome (GOLD analysis project Ga0075012, IMG submission 71474) | Freshwater microbial communities in response to fracking from Pennsylvania, USA - Allegheny Zone_MetaG_DW_15 | ecosystem: Environmental > Aquatic > Deep subsurface > Groundwater > Drilled...
AGTAATAACCAATAAAGGATTCGAGGCCCAAGTATTTATAACTCCTGTTGAGTCAAAAGATTTTAAATGGGATATGATGTTCAACTTTGCCAAGAACAAGAATATGGTTGAGGATTTACCCGAAGGTGTTCCTCTCCTTGATTTTGAAACAACTGGCGTAAGTAGTACACGATCAGTGGCCATTGAGGGACAGCCCTACGGAGTAATTTATGGCACACGCTATCTGCGAAATGATAATGGACAAATACTTGTGGGCGATAATGGCTATCCATTAATTGACGTATTACCTGGTGTAATTGGCGATCCAAATCCCGATTTCACTTTAGGGATACGAAATTCTTTCTCGTATAAGGGAATCAATTTTACTGCTCTTGTCGATATTAAACAGGGTGGAGATGTGTGGAATGGAACTAAAAATGTTATGAAGTATTTAGGTACACACAAGGATACTGAAAACAGAGATGATGATTATATTTTCCCTGGAATCAACGTTAACACTGGTTTACCTAACACTGTAGCAGTTAAAAGAAAGTTTGCCTACTATAGTGCTACAGGTGGATTAGCAGGTTTATCGGAAGCCGGAGTTGAAGATGGATCGTATATTCGTTTACGGGAGGTTGCTATTTCTTATACGCTCCCTTCTAAATGGATGAGCAAAACTCCTGCAAAAAATCTTACCATTGGAGTTAGCGGTAGAAATCTATTGTTATTCACAAAATACTCAGGTATTGATCCCGAAACAAACCTTTCTGGCACATCGAACAGTTTAGGACGCGATTATTTTAATATGCCAAATACAAAGAGCCTAGAATTCAACATTCAAGTTACATTCTAAAAATACATAGCTATGAAGAATATCAGTAAAATACTTATATCGTTCCTTTTGCTATTCGCCCTGTTATTTATAAACTCGTGCGATTTGGAGGAGGCAAACATTAATCCGAACGATCCAACAGAAGTTCCTGCCAACGTACTATTACCATTCAACGAGGAAAGTGTGGCCCGACTAATGGGAGGAACCGGACAAGTTATGGCTGGAATTTTTATGCAGTACTACGAAGGGGTTGACAATCATCCTCGTCAAGTCCAGCTCTACGTTGTAAACGAAGCTCTTTATGTCGATTGGGATTGGAACGACTATTACGATGGCCCAATGATCAATCTTAAAAAAATGATTGAGGTTGCGCATCAAAACAACGCGTTTCATTATGCAGGTATAGGCAAGGTGCTTATGGCCCTTTGTTTAGGGAACGTTACATCGCTTTGGGGCGATGTGCCTTACTCTGAGGCGCTAAATGGCTCGTTGGTCCGCTCACCAAAATTCGATTCTCAACAGTCTATATACGAAACAATTCAAGCATTACTTGACGAAGGAATTAGCGACCTTAATCAAACATATACCGGTCAAAAACCATCAATGGACGATATCATTTTTAATGGAGACGTTAATAAATGGAAACAAGTAGCGTATGCATTAAAGGCTAGATACTACATCCATCTTACTAAAAGAAATGGTTCTTTGGGATTTAACCCATCCGAGAAGGCTTTGGAGGCAATTGCCAATGCTATGTCATCTAGTAATAACGATTTACAATTTCCATACGGTTATTCGGCATCGGAGTATAATCCATTCTATTCTTTTACAAGGCTAGGTTACATCATTCCAAATAGCAGCTTCACGTCTCTTTTAAGCGCACTTAACGATCCTCGGAAAGATTTATACTACAAGAAAAAATTTGGTGTAGCAGATCTTGGAAACTCTTACTTTACTTCTACAAATTCACCAGTTCATATGATAACATACCATGAGTTGAAATTTATAGAAGCAGAGGCGAGGCTTAGGCTTAATGAAAACGATCCATTAGCACAAACTGCACTTCAGGAAGGAGTTAGAGCAAGTTTGAATAAGATATCGAACGGTACCTTAGACCCTGCAGCTATAAATGCATATATAAATACAAATGCCGTATTAACGGGCGATTTTAGTAGTAAATTGAGTAAAATTATTCGTCAGAAATATATCGCACTTTTTGCTAGCATTGAATCGTGGACGGATTACAGAAGAACAGGTTTTCCTGTATTAACTCCAAATATTGGTGGAGATCATAACCAAAATCCCGGTGGAGCAATTCCTCGCAGGTTGGCATATCCCCAAACAGAAAGACTATATAATAAAAGCTTTCCATCAACAAACCCTACTTTACAGGATAGATTTTGGTGGGATCAGGAGTAATTTTTTGGTTAATTAATTTTGGTTTTAACAGCTATGCGGTTTATTGCATAGCTGTTTTTTAGTACCCTTCGTTCTGATCTTCTATATCGATGTTTGGATTAGCAATAATCTCGCTTTGCGGTATAGGAAAAAGGAGCTGGTAGGCTTGATCTATTGTAGGGACAGCGCCCAAAGCCTTGCCTGTTCTAATTAAATCGAACCAACGCTTTCCTTCGAATGCAAACTCTATTTGCTTTTCTTTATCAATCAATCCAATTAATGAGTTTCCAACGCTGACGGATTCAATATTGGGAAGGTTCGCTCGGTTTCTGATAGCATTAATATCATCAAGAATTGCATTGAGGTTTGCAATAGAGTCGAGCATATAGTTGGCTTCGGCTCTAATCAAATACATTTCAGCATTACGGAATACAATTATGTTATCGGTTCCTGTAGATAGGTCTTTATATTTTTTTGTAAAGTACCTGCGCTGGTTATCGGAAGGAGTAATGTAAGCAGCGGCAAATTCTTTTCTCTCATCACCAGCATCAATCATACTAATTAGTTTTTGAGAAGGAGAATTCTCCCACCTACCGCTTAGTTGGTTAGGCAAATGGTACTCGGCCATTCTATTTTTATCGCTGGCTGTGAAAGGAACGTAAAAAATAATTTCTCTACTTGGTTCGGCGCTATTTGCAAAAAGTTCGTTCAAATTATCTTCTAACTCCGAATTCATTGATAGAACTTCGTTGCTATAGTACAAAGCATTGGAATAATTTTCCAAAGTTAAGTGTACGCTTGCAAGCATAGCTTTTGATGACTTAACGGTTGCTTTATGTGGTAATACATTTGTGATATTTTGCTCGGCAAATTCTAAGTCGAGGATAATTTGATTGTAAACATCCTGAACCGAACTGCGTGGTAGAAAGTTGCTAGAGTTGGTATTCAGTGTTGGAAGAAGTTTGAGTGGCACACCTCCGTATAGTCGAACAAGATTGAAGTAATGCAAGGCTCTAAGAAACCGGAGTTGCCCTTGGTAATCGTTCATTTTTTCGGCAGAGAGAAAGGTTACACCTTCCAGTTTGTAAAGCATGTAGTTAACTCTATTTATGGCTGTATAAATTTCGCGCCAAATACCTTCAACTAAAATATTGTCGGAAAGGAGCGCATTCTCATCAACGCTATAGTATTCAATTTTTGTTCCGGTTGCAATACTATTATCGGAAGCAATGTCGCCAACAATTATGAGGTTTCGGCCATAGTAATGCTGCTGCTGAAGGCCGTCGTAGCAGCCAATCAATGCAGCATGAATATTCTCCTCGGTGCTGAAAGCTTCGTCGGCATCAATCTGCATTTTTGGCTTGAGGTTCAAACCATTCTCACACGATACCAGTGCCACGAACAATATAACTAGAACTTTACGCATGCTCCAAGTATTAAACTTTTAGGTTGAGGGTTGGTAAAAAAATCGGTGCCAAGGACAACCGGATTTGATCCGTTATAATTAACCTCAGGGTCCATTCCTGAGTATTTTGTCCAAGTAACTAGGTTTTTCCCAGCCAAGTATATTTGAACGGATTTAATGCGATATTTTTGCAACCAACTCTCGTTGAGGTTGTAGCTTATTTTTAAACTCTTCAATCGTACAAACGAGCCATCCTCCACAAACCTTGATGATACCCGTTTATTGTAGGTTGATGCCTTAGGAATATCGGTAATATCGCCAGGCTGTTGCCAACGCCGAAGCACATCGCTTGTTTGATTTCCGGTCGATAAGGTCTCGGTATACATTCGTGTTGCGTTGAATATATCGTTACCATAAGAGAAGAAGAACAGAAAATTAATACTTAACGATTTGTATGTAAACGTATTACCTAGTCCGCCGAAAAACAACGGGTAAGGATTGCCTATCTTGGTTTTATCTAAATCAGTTATCTTACCATCCTTATAAACATCTTTGTATATCAGCATTCCATCGGCCGGGTTAACACCCAACGACTTAAATCCGTAGAAGAACGAAACCGGTTCACCCTCCTCAATGCTACTACTTGCTCGTCCAATATTCCGTATAGGTTGATTCTGGTAAAGTTCCAAAACTTTATTTTTGTTTGCTGTTAGGCTCAAGCTGAAATTCCATCCAAAAACTCCTTCCAGAATATTTGCCGATACTTCGGCCTCAAATCCTTGGTTTTGTAAACGGCCAATATTCGATATCACATACTCAAAACCTGTTGAGGTAGGCAATGGCTTTTCGAAAAGTAAATCCTTGGTATTTTTGATGTAGTACTCTGCATTTACTATAACCCTGTTGAATAGTTCAAAGTTGATACCGGCATTGAATTGTGCGGTTGATTCCCATTTCAGATTTGGATTCGATATTTGCATTGGGCTAATACCTGCTTCGCCATTGTAATTATCGCCTGCTCGGAAAAGATTAAGCGATCGGAAATCGTTAATCTGATCGTTACCTGTAACACCGTAGCTGGCTAAAACCTTGAACTTCGAAAAAGTTTTTGTCAACTTAAAGAATGGCTCTTTGGATAAATACCACAATGCAGAAACCGAAGGGAAGTAACCAAACCTATTGTTTTCGCCAAATTTTGAAGAACCATCGGCACGTAGGTTAAAGGTGAAAATGTACTTATCGTCGTAGTTGTACTTTGTTCTTGTAAAAAATGAGTTTGAAGCAGCATCGAGTTCGCTCGAGTATGCTGCTATTGGTGTTGCTGCATCCTGCAGGTATTCAAAGCTATTCCCTGGAAAGTTTTGCGCACGCAAGTAGGTTCCATGCCTATTATACCTATCTAGGCTTATACCCGCTAGTAACGACAACTTGTGGTTCGTTTTGATGAATTCGTAGTCGATGTAAGACGAGTTGTATATATACGATGTTTTATTTGTTGCTTCAATTCCAAGTCCATTGTACTTTGCCCCTTGTCGGGTTCCTTTGGGGGCAAATGTTTGCTCGCCTAAATTGTAGTAATCAATTCCTGTTTGCGATTTCAGGAAAAGTTTGTTCGATAACCTGTAGGAGAGCGTTGTGTAAAACATATTACGGTAAGTTAACGCAAGGTTTTTTTCCTCCTCGGCGATTGAAACAGGATTTGCGTAAGGCCCATCATTATTAAATCGACCATTTGAATTGTAAACAGGGTATATTGGAGGCATTGATATAGCGTTGGGCAACGGACCGTTAATGGATTGATCCCCTTCAATTCTGTTGTTAATGGAGTAAGAGAAGTTATAGCCACTTTCAAGATTAAATCGATCGTTGATTTTATAGTCGAAATTCAGCCTGAAGCTGTAACGGCTATAATCGCTTCCAATAACAATACCCTCCTGGTTTAAGATATTTGCCCCGATGTAATACTTACCTTTTTCGTTTCCGCCACCAAGCGATAAATAAAGGCTGTAGGTTGGTGCTATTCTGAAAACCTTTCGCTGCCAGTCGGTATCTATTTTATTGGTGTCAATTTGCTCCTGAGAGTAAACAGCAGGTTTGCCTGTGGCTAATGCCTCCTCATTTACCAAAGTCATCCACTGTTTTGCGTTTAGCATGTCCAACATTCCGGTAGCCTCTTGCAGTCCAGAATAGGAGTCGAGTTGAATATAGCTTTCACCACTTTTCCCTCTTTTGGTGTTGATAAGAATTACACCGTTGGAAGCTCTTGCTCCGTAAAGCGAACTGGCTGCAGCATCCTTAAGAATGCTAATGGATTCAACATCGTTGATGCTCAAATCGGTTATCGCATCAATGGTTTGCCCGCTGAAATCGAGCTGCGAGTAGTTTCCAACAATAACGGGTATTCCATCAATAATGTAAAGAGGCGTATTGCCTGCCGAAATGGAGCTAATCCCCCTAATGTTTACTTTTACTGAAGCAGCCGGAGTTCCTGAATTATTCTGAATGAAAACTCCTGAAAGGTTCGATTGCAACGAACTATTTAACGATTCCTGATTTAGCTGGCTAAAAGAGTGAGGGCTCAAGGCCGAAACGGAGCCCGTGAGCAAATCCTTATTCTCGTTACCAAAAGCAACAACCACAATCTCCTCAAGTGTATTTATGCTTTCCTTCAACTTAATTCGAATTACCGTGTCGGATAAAACCGAGAAATACTGTTGCTTATATCCTATGTACGAAAATTGGATTTGATTCTGGTTTTCGGGAACTACTAACGTAAAATTTCCTAACGAGTCGGTTACTGTTCCTTTTTTTAGTTCTGGTATCAGAATATTTACCCCCTGTAAAGGTTGTCTATCCTTAAAATCTACAACCACCCCTTTAACCATGAACTCCCGTATAGGCAGAGGTTTTATAACTATTGTTGTACCAACAATTTCGAAGCTAAACTTAAAGTTTTTTGAAAGCAGGTCAACTATACCCTCAATGGTAAATTTATCGCAAACTAACGATGATGTTAAATCAACATTTATTTCTGAATCGCTATAGGCAAATTTATAATTTGTAACCTGCGTTATCTCCTTTAAAATGAAACGTAGACTCTGGTTTTGGATATTTATTGAATAGGTAGTTTTTTCCTGAGCCCACAGATTGTAACCTATAAGCACGAAATGCAAAACAAAAAAAACAAATATCCCAAACTTCCTTAGCATTATAAACTCTCAAAAACTGTAAGTTAATGCTGGAAATTTAGCTAAAAATTTTTGAATTTAACTGATAAGTGGGCGTTTGATGATTTATTAATTTAACTTTTGTAACTCTGCAAAAAAACTAAAAGTAGTACAACGAAATCACCAGCAAAACCATCGATGCTAAAAAGAAAATGGCAAGAAGTTTTACGAACCATTTAATCCAGGTTTGGTAAGGAATATTGGCAATAGCCAAAACGCCCATTGTTACACCGCTGGTTGGTACAATCATGCTCATTATTCCATCGCCAAGCTGAAAGGCCATAATGGCGGTTTGTCGGCCAATACCAAGCAAATCGCTCAATGGCGCAACAATTGGAACGGTAAGCGCCGCCTGTCCTGACCCCGAAGGAACTAGAAACGTAAAGCACGATTGAAAAAAGAAGATAAATTGGATTGATACTTCGGCAGGCAAATCCTTTCCCCAACTAGAGACGGCATAAAGTATGCTATCAATTATTTTCCCATCGGTTGCAATTACAAGTAATCCTCGCGATAAACCAATAATTATCCCTGCAGTAATCATATCCTTTGCTCCGGAAATGAACGAGTCGATTGTCTCCTTCATCGATAGCCTGTAAATGGCGGCAGAAACAATTCCAAGAGCTAGGAATAACGCTGATATCTCGTTTATATACCACTTCCATTTGTTGGCACCAATAACAAGCATTGCCAACGCAATAAATAGAAATATTACAATAAACCTGCGTTTCCAGTTAAATACCATTTGATCGGCGTTCTGCATGGACTGTAAATCTCTACTTCTATCCAAATCGTATACTGGACTCAACTTTGGGTTTTTCTCAATTTTTCGGGCATAGTACATTACGTAAGCAATGGCTATTGCAGTAAGAATTAACCAGGTGATAATTCTAAAATCCCAACCACTAAACATTGGTAAATCGGCAATGCCCTGCGCCACCCCAACATTAAACGGATTTGTTATTGCAGCAGCAAATCCAACTCCTGCAGCCATAAACGACATACAGATTCCCACAATGGAGTCGTATCCCATTGCTATGGCAAGGGGAATTGTTATCATAATAAAAACAATTGTGGATTCGCTCATTCCAAAGGTTGCTCCAGCAAGCGAGAAGAAAATCATTATCACCGGAATAACAAACTTTTTGTACTTTGGCTTGCGTACGCTTAAATCAAGAATGCTGGATAGGCCAGAGCTTATTGCACCTGTTTTATTAATCATTCCGAATGCACCGCCAACCAGCAAGCAGAATCCAATTATTTGTGCGGCTGAAACAAACCCCTTAATTGGGGCAGTAAGCATAGCCCACAATCCCTGTGGATTATTCGCAATTTCGGTATAGGTGTTTGGCACAACTACCATTCGTCCATTAAATTCCTGTCGCTGGTACTCGCCTGCCTGTATAACCCAAGTCATTGCTATAAACACAACCATAATGAACATTATGATTGTAATGGTATGTGGAAAGTTCTTAATTTTCATAATCGACAAATTCTCTATTTCTTATTAATGATGCAAACCTTAGCCGTGTAGGACTCTCTGCTTTGAACATCGGTAACTTTTATCAGGTAATACCCGTTTGTGAAATTGTCTAACTCTACTGTTGTGTTGTAGGTGAAAGGCCGGCTTAAAACAAGTCTTCCAGTTAAATCAATCATCTGGAAGTTATACAACCGCTCTTTTCCTTGTATATTGATAAACTCCGATGCTGGATTGGGAAATATTTTTACATCAATTCCAGTAGTTTTAATTGGAACAGAAACAGGAACATTATTTCCCACAACAACTGTATCGGCCTCGCCCAAAAATCTTAAATACATTTGCTCAAAGCCAGCAATATTTCTCGATGTAGCATAGGGACCCTGATTAACCATACCAGATTTTGTACCCGTATTTTTAAGGAATATTAGCGGAAAACTTCCCGATAAATTTTTGAAGTACGCTTTACCATTTGAACCATAACCGTACTCAGCAAAGGTGTTTCCTGTGATGTAAAGACCGTACTTTAGGGAGTCTTTCATCATTGCGTAAGGCAGCCCGGTTACTGTATTTTCGTATGTTTCGGCGCTGATAAAGGTGTTGGGCATGATTGACGTTGTTTTTAACAATTCCAAACCCGATAAGAACTCTAATTCGCCTCTGTACGAAGCATAACCAGCACCTGTATACTTGTTAATAACTGTTTTACCTGCAAACCTAGCATTGTCGCCCACGAAGAATGAAACCATATCGTTACTTAGTAGCCGTTGTTTTAGCAATGCGCCGTTACCTGATGCTTTAGTAAAGTTTATAAAATCGGTATATCCGTTTGATACTATCACAAACTTTTTAGCGGCGCTAATTTTTGTTTGGTATGTTTGGTCGTTGGAGTAGGTGGTAAGAGCTTTAATAATTTCAACGTTGGTTGCGCCTTTCGATTGTAAGTTTGTTTTAACATCGTTTGCCCGCGTAAGGTCGTTCCCGGTAACAATTACAATTGGGTCCGATGCTGCTCCAACCTGACTAACAATGTACGAATATGCATTATCCGAAGGATAATCTGTCCCACAAATAAACACCCTGTACTTTCCATTCTCTTCCGCTACTTTGGGTTGAATGTTTCTGTTAAGACCTGTTATTGCAAGTGTGTTGATGTTGAATGTGCATCCGTGGATTGCCTGTGTAAACTGAATGTATTTCGATTTAAGTATCGAAACATTAATATCGAAAGGCGATGTTGTTTCGGTGGTTTTGTAGAAACCTACAGCACCAGTGCCATAAACCACTGCGTTTCCATTGGGTTCAATGCAAAGTGCTGTATGGTCGTCAATTCCTACACCCACAGCATTTAGGGTTTTGCTTTTATACCAGGTTGCCATAAAGCTCGGAATGCGTCCAAATCGGCCACGTTCGGCTACGTGAGTATCAAAAATAAAATTTCCGCCAATTGTGGTCAAAAAATCGTTGACCAAGGTTATTTGTGTTGAGTATGCGCTCATCAGCGCGGTAGCAGGATCAATTGAGGCTACCTGCGCAGTATAAACAACAGGGGAGAGAATCATACTCCCAGCCGATGTTCCGGATAGAACACCCCCATTATTGTAGATATGCTGCAAGGCCTGCTGAACTTTTGTATCCTTGTAGTATTGGTAGTATTTACCTTGGTCGCCACCCTTTATGAAAACTCCATTGTATGTGATAAGCGAGTCGTATAACGCCTGTTGATTCGCTGTAGTTTTATCGGGTATATAAAAGTTTTTAGCGTAAACAGCTCCAAAACTTTTGAAATAGTTGGGTATCCAATCGGTTTCACCGCTATTGTATGATATTACTGCAATTCTTTTGTTACTAGCCTTGGATACCACCCAGCTATACGGGGCGTCACTCCAGCCACCAGCGCTTTCGCCTGCACCCCCTGCAAGCATCAGGTACCCTTGAGCATTTGATAATAATGAGGAAATAGCTATTGAAACGGTAAGTATAATTTGTCGCATAATGATTAAATTAAGTACCTAATCAGAATACGTTTGTAATTAGTGTATCCCTTAATCTGATTAAAGTATTACAAATTAAAAGTATCGCCCGGGAGGTAAACGCTCATGGTTAAATCCTTTGCACCAAGAAGTCCGTTAACTATTTTGGTTTCCGCAGTTGGATGTTTAATTACAATAACCTGACCTTCGCCAATTACCTCTGCGCAATTTTGACTGATAATCAAAGCTGCAGATTCGTCTATGCCAATACAGGTATTTTGAGGGTTTTCCAGACAAACAGATATCAGCCTGTTGAGTTTGCGTTTTTTAATAAAATCTTCGTCAATTATCACTTTGTCTATAAATCCCAAACCCTCCGATATTTCCACGTTGTTTGCTTCGATTGTTGAAAAGAATGTAGATTGCTCTTTGTGCTTAATCTCCTTACCCGTGATAATTGTTTTACTTACAATTGACGCACTGCTATTTGCACCTGCTATTGATGCCCCATTTTTGTATGCAAAATATAAAGCATCCTTAACCGGAACACCCTGAATTGAATTTAGAAAAGCAGACTGTTCTCCACCACACACAATTATGAGCGAAGCGTTACGAATTAACTCTAAATCGTTCTCGCTTGCGGAATGTTTAAGCAAATTGAGTGTGCGGAAATTTTCAATACCTCTGCGCTTAAAGTTATTCTGGTAGTCATTAATAGAACAGTCTTCGTTAATCCGATTGTGTGATAGCATAAGTACATAACCCGATTTATCGAGGCCTGCCTCTTTAATTAATCTATCAATTAGAACTGTAGAGTTAATCTCTCCGCCAATTATGAATAGCTTGCCGCTTTTTGGTTGAGGAATTGGCATCTTTTCTTCCAGATTCCTGTTGCACATTAATGTAGCCAGAAGAACTGTCAGAAAAACTATATACTGAAAATACTTATTTATTCGCATGGTATGTTTTTTTATAATACAATGCTTCCATGCAAAACCCTTAATTCACAACTTGGGCATAATTTATTTTTCTGTTTTTCAGTTCAATATGGCTGACCAAAAAATTTTTCGAATTGCAATTAAAAAAAACGCGAAAAATCGGGTAACAACAAGCAGCCAATTCCTATTAAGCAAATAACGGGAAGATTCTATTTCGCCTTTCCTGAAATCAATTTACATAAAAAAAACCTGTATGGCCTTAAATATAAGACTCATATTAACCCTTTTTGTTGCAAATAACCGTGCAATAAATATTACTTCAACCCTTTAAATTTTGATTTTATGGATAATGATTTTTTAAGAATTCAGGACGATGTATGTACAGACATGGCTCACGGGTTAGCCAACAACGAATCAGAGAAAAAAGCAATAGACTCCATTCTGTTGGATAATCCAATGAGGATTACCCCTTACCTAAAAAAACTTATTGTCAAATACGACAGCATTCGTAAACAATTTCTTCCATCACCTCTTGAAGCTGAAACTCATGGAACTGCAACTCCCTTTGAAGAGGGCAAAAAAACCTCACCTATTTACGGTTTAGAGCGGTTATATAGGGATAGAGTTCTTCTCACACCTCATTTCGATTGTCCTGCATACTGTCGTTTTTGCTATAAGAAAAGCAGGGTGATGCGTAACCGCAAGAGTATGACCTTGGCGGATATCGATTTGGCCGTTGCAGAGGTTGGGAAAATGCAGGATGTACGGGGTGCACTTATAACTGGAGGTGATCCATTTATGGATAAAAACAAGTTATTCTACCTTTTAGATAAACTAATGACATTAGAAAATATAAAAGAGATTCGCATTGGCACTCGAATGCTTTTGAACAGTCCCCATGTATTTACCGATGAACTTTGCGATAAACTTGCCAGTTACATTCGCCCCAACTTCAACGATGCATCAAAAAGTAAATATTTGGCAATAAACGTACACTTTAACCACCCCGATGAGTTACAGCCCGAAGTTCTGGAGGCTTGCCATAAGCTAACATCAAGAGGTATCACGCTCAGAAATCAAACTGTGCTTTTAAAAGGAATTAACGATGATACGAAAACAATGAAACATCTATTCCACCTACTGCTAAGGAATAATATCATTGTTTACTATATGAACCATTGTATGCCTGTTGCTGGAAGCGACCATTTAAGAACAACCGTTCAGAAAGGATTGGATATTTACAAGGATTTATGCACCGAGTCGTCGTGTTCAATTCCCCACTACGTTTATGCTCCATCGGGCGGTAAAGTTCATGTTGGCCCCGATACCACTTTTGATTACTCCAACGAGAATGGATTAAACCTTGTAAAGGTCAAACTTCTTTACAAAGCCGCAGAGTTTCGGGCAATTGCAAAAAAGGAACTTCCTCCACGTCATTCTGAAACTGAAGATGGATTTATTGAGGGATACTACATTGACGGAACCGATAACTAGTTAGCCCTAAAACAATGGCCAAAGGACTTGATTTTTATATTGCGCTACAAGGATGCTACAAACCAGCAGAGTACATTCAATTAGGTAAAATAATTGAATCGAATGGATTTGATAGAATTTATGTTTACGACGATTTGATGTTTTATCCATCGTTTCCAATCCTTAGCCTTATTGCTGAGCATACAAATAGAATTGAACTTGGCCCTTGCTTGGTGAATGGATTTTATAGGCATCCAGCGCTTATCGCATCGAATGCAGCATTTCTGGATGCAGTAAGCAAAGGTCGTTCAATTCTAGGCCTAGGACGTGGTGCATTCTTCGATTTTTTGAATTTAAAAGATAAGGAGAAGTTTACCCGTAAAGGTTTCGAGGAAACCCATCAATTGGTAAGTCATCTGTTTCAGCAAAAGCAGGAAGAGTTTAGGGGAAAAATATTCAAAACCACCGCGAAGGCAGTTTTGAGAGTTCCTACTCCTTCAAATCCCTATTTTGTTACTGCAACTTGGAATACCAAAATGGCATATTTGGGGGGGAAATACTCCAACGAGGTTCAACTGGCTGAGGTTTTTACAGAAACGTACCTCGACGAAATGCTAAAATCGTTCCAAAAAGGTTGCTCTGAGTCCAAGCATAATGGAGCGAAGCACCTTTCGATAGGAGGAATGATTTGTGTTTCCGACGATTCGGCAAAAGCTATAGAAAAAGCTAAGAGAACACTGGCAGTATATATTCCTTATCTGAAAACCATTCTGAAACAACATAAGGTTGATGTAAAATCAAAATTGATAAGGGAGATTGATTATGAATCGAAGCGAGGAAATTACTTTGAGGCGAGTGCTCTGATTCCTGATGATTTTGTGTCGATTTTAACGCTATCGGGTACGCCCGATGATGTTGCAAAAAGACTTAAAAGGTTAATCAACGGAAAACCTATTAAAGGGATTATGTTTTCACCTCCCTACAGCACGTTCGATTCTATGGATGAGAACATAATGTATTTATCGCAAAATCTATTACCTAAACTTCAATAAACATAATGTTTAACTTAAAAACAATTAATTATGAGCGAGAACAAAACAACAAATGCTGTTTACGATTCAAGAACCAATGCTGCTATTGGAACTTTTGTGGGTTTTTTAACTCCAGAGGAGTTTAAAACAGTGGCCAATCAATTGCTTAGCATTTTGGAAACAAAACGTTTAAAGAAACAACTAAATGATATTAAGCAAATGAAAGTTTTGAAGCCAGAAGTTCAGGAATGGCTAAATACCGACTGGTTTCCAAGAGCACAAAAAATTGGATTAAAATACTTTGCATTCGTAGTTCCCGATGATATTTTCGGAAAAATGAGTATGGATGGAGCAAACAAAAATGCTCAGAATGCTTTTGGAATTGAAATACAGTACTTCAACAACGTTGATGCTGCAAAGAACTGGTTGATTAGCAAAAACTAACTTAAAAGTTTTAACCATCTTTAATGAGAATAGCGTAGCGAAGAACTACGCTATTTTATTTAAGTATGTTTATTAGTAGAACAAAAAGGATTGATAGGTTCAAATCCTCAACCATAAACTTGCGAATATCCTTTAACGCCAACCGGATATGAGTTTCGATTGTTTTTTCTGAAATGTTTAGCTGTTGCGATATTTCCTTATGGCTAAGGCCATCCTTGCGGCTAAGTTCAAATACTTTTTTCCGTTGTGCAGGTAAATCGTCAATTATTTTATCAACGTGGCCTTGCAAATCCTTAAGGACGATATCGTGCTCGAGTTTCGAATGGGTAAAGTCGATGTGATGACCAAGGTGTTCTAAGTACGCTTTTTCGTTAACCTTTTTGCGGTGAAGATTGAAAATTGTATTACGGGCTATTGTAAAAAGATATGCACTTATGGAATAGTCTGGATCGAGTCTATTGCGAGTTTCCCATACTTTCACAAAAACCTCCTGGGTAATATTTTCGGCATCTTCCTTGGAACGTAAAAACTTGAGGGCAAAGTAGTAGAGCTTCTCCGAGTAAATATCGTAGAGTTCAGCAAATGCCTTTTGGTCGCCGTCAATAATTCGGCTTACAATTCTTTGTTCAATATGTTTACCCTCTGTGGCCAAATTTTAGTATTCGTAGGTTCCTTTTACCAGTAGTTTTTTATTGCTTAGCATAACTCTACCCCGAGAAATTACCTCGGTTATTGTAAAGTTCCTTTCAATTAGAACAATATCTGCGTCGGCTCCAACCCTAATATTTCCCTTATTTCGCAGTTTTAATATTTTGGCGACATTGGATGTGACGGTTTTCAAGGCCACTTCCAATGGGAGTTTATCAATTGTAACAGCCTCGCTCATTTCCGTGAAAATTGATTTTGGTTGTCCCATTTCAAGTCTAACCAATTCACCATTATCATCGAAATGGGGAAGTGAACCGTTTCCATCCGATGTCATTGTAATATGTTCAATAGGAACTCCAGCATTGAGAAATTCCTTAATTGATGTGGAGGGCTTTACCTCATACTCGGCAAAGTATGGATACGAACTTGCAGTTATATCAACATAACCTTCCTTGCCGTAAGTTTTAGCATCCTCAAAAATGTAGTCGTTCCTATTGCAATGCGTTGGGAAAAACTGCTTATACTTCAACTCACTATTCTTAACGGCCTCAACAATTGGGTTGAATGGATTTTTGGCATCGCCCATATGGATATTTACAATTCCAGCTTTTCCGCCGAGCATTCCGCCAACCCTTGCCTGTTCCGCAATGCGTATTAGCTCGTTTGTGGTTGGCACAGAGCTACGATGATCCGATAGCGCTATTTCGCCAACACCAATAACCTCATCAACTAGAGCTAAATCTCTATCAATTGCTCCGGTAATTGTTGGTGTGGGAACCTGATATGATCCTGTGTACATCCACGCCGAAACACCTTCGGCTTTAAGACTTTTAACCTTCATCAGCACGCTATCAGGTCGACGCGTAATGCCATCGGTACCAAGGCAGCCAACAATAGAGGTTATTCCTCCTACAATCATTTGGCTCAGCTGCATTTCAGGAGTCCGAGTGGAAGGTCCCCCCTCGCCACCGGCACCTGCAATGTGGACATGAGCATCAATTAATCCCGGAATTGCCCTTTTTCCCTTGGCATCAATGACAATAACATCGAAAGGTTTTAGGGTTGTGGCATCAATTTTATCGGCAATGGCAACAATGGTTTCGCCGGAAATAAGAATATCCTTAACCCCAATATTTTCGGGAGCAAATATTTCGGCCTGTGATATTAATACTAGTTTAATCGATTCCATAATCCAACAATTAAAACAAAACCCCTACCGGATATACTGATAGAGGTTTATAGTGTTTACTTCTTTCTAGAATAAATAATAACGCCACCGTTTGCTGTTGTATAATCCACGGGAAGCGTTTTTTTAATGATATTTAGAGTCTCGTCCAGCGATTCTGTATCGATACTCATTGTTAAGCGATGCTTATTTTTGAGATCATCGCTTAGGGTGATCTCCACGTTATACCATCGCTGTAATTTTACGATTACATTATCGAACATTTCGTTTTCAAAAACCAATTCGCCCTTTTGCCAAGCCGTTGATGTGGTAACATCAACTTTATCCATCACAAATCGTTCTTCGGATTTGTAGAATGTTGCTTTATGGTTGGGCGATAGAATTACACTTTGGATTTTGTTTGTCCCCGGATTTTTACGACTTATTTTCACTTTACCAGTAAAAAGGGTTGTTTCTACAATGGCATCGCTAGCAAAAGCCATAACATTGAAACTTGTTCCAAGTACCTCAATCTCTATTGTAGAAGTTTTAACAATAAATGGTTTTTTAGCATCCTTTGTTACATCAAAAAAGGCCTCTCCATCTAGTGTTACCGTGCGGTTCTTGCGGGCAAATTTCTTTGGATATTTAATAGATGACTTTGAATTTAGGGTAACCTTTGATCCATCGGGAAGCAAAATCTCCTTTGATGTTTTTTCTGTATTCGATACCTGGGCATAAGCAATCTCCTGTTGCGTTCCAATTCTATAAATTGAGAAAACAGCAGCGCTTGCAGCCAAAACCAATCCTACACCAATCACCGCTGCGTACTTTTTTGTAAAATGGGATATTTTATGGGTAATGCTAAGCTCGTTTGAGCTGATTTGATTCTGAATTCTACTGAAAACAGCTTGCTTGTCGAAACCCAACTCCGTTGATTTTTTCTCCTGTTTATCGTCCCAAACCTCCCTAAGCATAGTTTCTGACTCCTTTGAGTCATAAACAGCCTTTTTCTCTCTATCGGTTGCTATGCCAAAGTAAAAACGAATAAATTTCTTTCTATCCAGTTTGCCGCTCATTTTTATGTATTTAGTAAAATCAAAAATACGAAAAAGGGAAAGCCTTTTAATTAAATACACATGTAAATAATTTTTCCCCTAATCAAAAATCCAATTTAACATTCTTTTAAAAAATGAGGGGTTACCAAAATGGCAACCCCTCTAAAAAAATCACCAACAAGAACTACCTGATAATAACTTTTGACACATTGGATTTTCCATCAATGGAAGTTTTAACCATATAAATTCCGCCATTAAGATCATTTGTGTTGATATCAAGAATTACTTCACCACCATCAACAGCAGAATTCTTCTGATAAACAATTTTTCCGATAATATCAGTTATAACAACTTCGACAAAGGAACTCTTTTCGCTGTTAATCTTAATTTTCAAGTTTTCACTTGCGGGGTTAGGGTAAACAGAAACATTAAGTTTATTGGAACTAATGTCATCTACTCCAGTAGGGGTGTCGTTAACAACAAGTATGTTGTCTATTGCAATATTTGATCCACCTGCTGTTGCGTTTGGTATGCCTGTAGTCGGATTTGTATATCTATCCGTGATACAAACAAATGCAATCCATACCTTTCGATTAGTCCAACCATTAGGGGCACTAGCAGTAACAGAGTTTTTAAGGTTTATTGAGCGGTTTTTTAGGCCTTCACCAGCCCTACTAACAGCTGTTGACCAACTCTCGGGTTTTACCTCAAGAAGAATATTGCCCTCGGTTTCAAAGTAGGATATTGTTGGAGTTACACCGTCAACAGCGGGGGCTATTACAACCATATAATCGTCGGGATAGTTACCAGAAGATGTGGTTGACATTGCCGACCAACTTATCGTGGAATTACTTCCAATATTAATTGCTGGAAGAATCATCCAGTCGTAGGCCTTTCCATCGAGTGGCATATTTGAACAGTACGATGAAGCCATTGCCACATTGGTTCCTTGTAGCTCAATTCTATTCGATGTTGTTACAACCCAAGCGCTATCCTTCCATCTTTCCTCTCCTGCTGCTTGTGTATACCCATCGCCATTAATAACAATCCAACCTGCAGGTAATACTTTTTTCCCTTCAAAATCCTCAGAGAATAAGGTTGTACGACCTGCAGCTGCTTTTGTAACGGTAACTACCCAAGTTTGCGTTGAGCCATCTTGGGCGGTCACAGTATAGGTTACCGGATTGGTGAAGTTTTGTGCAACGCCACTTAGAGGAGAAATTGTAGCAAATTGTGAAACTGTTATAGTTGGAACCAATGCAGTAATATCTGTTGCATTGGGTACTTCAAGAGCCACTTTATGCTCTGCATTATTAATAATACCATTAACAGCAGGGGTTAAGCTTTCGAATCGGAACGAGATAATATCTTTGCCTGTTGCTGCGGGTCCTTTTGCAACGTTAACAACCCAGTCCTGTGTTGTTGTCCCATCTTGTGCAGTTAATTTATAGGTAACTGCACTGGTAAAATTGTTTGGCGTTGTTCCGCTTACTTGGCTTGTTGTACCAACCTTTGCTGAAGCTCCTTCGGACATTGTGAATGTAGCAACCAAATTTGTTAAATCAGTAGCGAAAGGGACTGTTGCTGTAACAGTGTGTGCCGTTTTATCAATAGTTCCGTTTACTGCAGGCGATAATCCTTCAAATTTATAGGTTAAGAACTCTGGTTTTACAACCTGGGTCCAATTTTCGAAACTTGCATTCGGTATTAAGTTGGTTGTTCCTGCGGCCTCGGTATATTTCGCATTGTCCAGATAAAAGGTTCCAGATCCTGTCCAGCTTGCAGTAACATCATAAATCCTAATAATTACGTAAGCCTTTACTGCTGTTGCAGGAGCTGTTCCTGTAAATGTTAATGTTTGATAATTTGCGTTATCAACTGAATACGATGATGATGTAGCATTTTCGGCGGTGTTATCGCTTTTAATAAATCGAATGCGTTGGTTTACTTCCGTTCCAGTATTATTATCTAGTACATCTATAGAAAAGTTATAAGAAGCGCCACCTGTAACATTAAATGTATCGCTTACAAAGTAAGGAGTTCCTGTTTCGGTAAAAGTGATTTTTGCTGCAATCAAACCATGGTTTACCTGAGTAAATTCAGGGACTATTGTTAGTGGTACAAATTCTGCAGGAGAATCCTCTTTCCAATCAAATAAAGATCCGCCGTTGGGAATGTTAGGTTGAACCCAGTTTTCAAAACCTCCGTTTGGAATCAAGTTTGTGGTTCCTGCGTTTTCGGTGTACTTTGCATTATCAAGCAAGAAAGTTCCAGATCCGGTCCAACTTGCAGTAACATCGTAAATACGAATAATTACATAAGCTTTAACTGCAGTTGCAGGGGCTGTTCCAGAGAATGTTAATGTTTGATAGTTAGTGTTATCAACTGAATATGACGATGAAGTTGCATTTTCGGCAGTATTGTCGTTCTTTATAAAGCGAATTCTTTGGTTTACTTCTGCTCCTGCATCATTATCTAAAACATCAATAGAAAAACTATAGGCAGCACCTCCCGTAACGTTGAATGTATCGCTTACAAAGTAGGGTGTTCCTGTTTCAGTAAAGATAATTTTCAAGGCTCGCTTGCCTTCCGAAACTTTGTCGAATTCTCCTTTTAGAGTTAAGGGAGCAAATTCTGCTGGAGAATCCTCTCTCCAATCAAGGGGCTGGGCGTACAAACCAGTACCCAATAAAATTAGTGAAATTGAGAGTAAAAGTTTTGTTTTCATAAGCATATAGATTTTAGGTTAATATTGCTATCAACTTCTATTACACTTATGATTTAACTATCACTTAATTAAAGTCAAATTATTTAAAAAAATGATTAAAAGATGCGCTGCTTATAATATAATGCTGCGCATCTTTAATGGTTTTTGTTAACTCTTTATTTGATTATGAATTTTTGCCCTGGATACAAGATATCAAGCCGAAGGTTTTTTCCGGCAATAATTGAGTCAGTCTTATGGATCTCTGAACAAGAAGCGCTAATAACTACAACCTGACTTATTCCACAAACCTTAGCCGAATCGCCTTTTACCATTATTGCCGTTGACTCATCAATTCCAATACATAACTCATCAGGATTTTCAATTGCTACGGAAATAAGTCTATTCATCCTTTCGCGACGAATGAAATGTTGGTCGATAATTGCCCCAGAAACAAGGCCCAAACCTTCCTTTATCTCAATATTATTGGAGTGAATAGCTTTGTAACCACTATCTTCTGGGAATTTTAGTTGATTCCCAGTAATCATTTTCTTGCTCATAACTGCGGCTCCGGCGCTGGTTCCTGCTATTACTGCTCCATTTTTATAAGCATCAATTATTGCATTTTGAATAGGATTGTTCTGAACCACCTTCATAAATAAATTTTGATCACCTCCTGCAATGTATATTAGTTTAGCCTTGCGGAGTGAGTCGAGTTTCTCAACTGTTGCTGTATCTGCTAGGGTAAAGTTTATAGCAAACGCATTTGAAATACCTCTATTTTTAAACTGTTTTGTGGAGTAGAACGATGCACTATCGGGTTCTTCGCTGGCCATGGGTAGCACAATCAGGTATCCACCTTGTCTTAACCCAGATATATCGATAATCTCATCTATCATTGAAACAGGGCGCTTACCCCCACCAATTATGTAAAGGGTTCCTGTTGTACTTAATTCTTCTTTGTTCGATTGGTTGCACGAGATGTTAAATAGAAATACAAGCGTAATGGCCGACAGCAAATATCTTTTCATACTGTTTTTGATTTAGTGTTTTTTATATACTACACATAAAAAAAACAATGCCCTTAATGATTTAAGGGCAATTGTTTTGTGTGGGATAATCAATTTAAAACTAACTTCTTTTCGATATTTTAATGTGTAAAAGTCTAATCAAAGTAACTACTACCATCGAAGCAATGTGTACATAGATTCTCCTTTGGTACTCCAATTGCCTCAACCAAATCGTTCAGTTTTTGAAATTTTAGGGTTGTCAGATTTAGGTTTTTTCGTATCTGTTCTACCATGGCGGAGTAGTTACCGTTACTGGTATCGGAATACTGAGCCATATTAGGATGCTCAACTCCTGTTAACTCGTACACCGCTTTGTGAGTGGCCAAATCTAAGTTGGAGCGGGAGCGACTAAAGTTAAGGAACTCACAAGGATATGTTAACGGAGGGCAAGCTATTCTCATGTGTACCTCTTTAATACCCGCAGAGTAAAGGTCAACAACATTATCTTTTAGCTGTGTACCTCGAACTATTGAGTCGTCGAGGAATACTCCTCGTTTATTTTTGATTAATGCAGTATTGGGAATCAGCTTCATTTTTGCAACCAAATCGCGCATTTGCTGGTTTTGTGGCATAAAACTACGGGGCCATGTTGGCGTATACTTTGCGTATGGGCGTGTATGAGGAATACCTCGCTGATTACTATAACCAATCGCATGACCAACACCTGAATCGGGAATTCCAGCAACAAAATCAGCCTCAACATCATCCTTTTTTGCAATTGCAGCACCGCAACGATACCTTGACTCATCCACATTTATTCCTTCGTAGAACGAAGGCGGGTAGCCGTAATAAACCCACAGGAATGAGCATACCTGCATTTTGCTGGATGGTTTTCTTAGTTGATGGTGACCATCGGCATTTACCATTACAATTTCGCCAGGGCCAAGGTACTTGTCAATTTCATAATCAAGATTTGAGAACGAACAGGTTTCAAAAGCAACCGCATATGCACCATCCTTTTTCCCGATAATTATTGGAGTACGTCCGAGTTTATCGCGTGCGGCAATAATTCCTTGATCTGTTAAAACAATTAACGAGCAAGATCCTTTTATTCTGTTGAATACGTTAACAATACCTTCCTCAAAAGTTTCTCCCTCCGATATCAACATGCCAACCAATTCGGTCGGATTTACGCCACCCTGGCTAGTTTCGGAAAAGGTGCGACGTTGTTTTATAAAGTACTCCTCTAACTCTGACAGGTTATTAATTTTTGCAACTGTTGCAACCGCAAAACGGCCAAGATGCGATGTTAGCACAATTGGTTGTGCTTCGTTATCGCTTATAATTCCAATACCGCTGTTTGCGGAGAATTCAGCAATATCGGATTGGAATTTGTTTCGGAAATATCCATCCTCTAAGCTGTGGATGGCTCTTTGGAATCCTTTTTCCTTAGAGTAAAAGGCAACACCCGCTCTTTTAGTTCCAAGATGCGAGTGATAATCGGTACCATAGAATACATCCAGAACACAGTCTGTTTTTGATACACATCCAAAAAAGCCGCTCATAATTGTTGTTTTAAAAGTTGAGCAAAGGAAATCATATTATTTGAGTAATGCCGATTTATTTTTTAGGAAGTATTAACTAGAAATTAACAATACGGGTTGCTTGTTTTCTGTTTTGTGTTGGATTGATGTGTTGTGTTGGAATAATATTCCAAAAAGAAAGGGATTATAAAAGGCGATGATTTTGATTGATCACCGCCTTTAGATTTGAAAAAATGAGACTCGAAATGTCCCTCTACTCCTGATTATTTGTGTATTTAACAATAATCTGATTTCGAAGATTAAGGAACATCTCTGTTACCCGATCCATTTTATCGTTTGAGTATTTAGTGAGATATTCCTGTGCCAGTTTGGGATCCTTTTTGTAGAGACTCATGGCTTCATCCTCTATAGCCTTTTGCTTATTAAACATCTCGGCTTCGAACGGATCGCGAACAGCACGAACATCATTAGCAATATCTTGGAAACGGAGATTGGCCAAATTATCCACAAAGTCAATTGCCCAGCGAGCCGATTTTTCATCGTACTTGTTTGGATCGTAAGTGTTGTATGTTTCCGCTACGGATAGGTTCCCCGAGTATATTGGTACATATGGGCTAAAGTATGGATTGTCGAGATAAACCCAGTAAACTCCGCCAATCTCCTTTGGTAGCCAACTACGAAGTTGCATCACCATACCGTAATGTCCACGATGGCGGGCAACCGGACGGCGATAGGTTTGTTTAATCAGCTTACGCATTTCGCTGTTTGGGAAAGGTGTTGCAAGTGGACTTTTAACGTAGTTACCTTTTCCGTCGGGTACAAGCCATTCGGGGTATGAGGTCATATCGTAGATAGTTCCCTCGAAAGTGGAGCGTTGAAAAGCAATTACATCCTGTACACCAATTTTCTTCTCTGGAACTGCCGAGAAAGGGTAAATTGATATTGGTTCTACATACTGAAAATATGGTTGTTTACCCTTGTATGGGTTTGACGGATCAAGCATTCTGTCGGGCCACTCTTTGAGGTTGGGCATAAAGGTATGGTAGAATAGCCAAAAACGACTTGTGGCAAATTCCTCAGGAATTGGAGCATACGCCTCTTGCCAAACAAAAGGTTTACCTGATTTTGGATTGTACCAACCACGGTCTATTGCCTCTTGCATATAGTTGGCCGATACCATAAAGTTTGCTTTATCTTTAGGATTAATCTCCTTGATAATGCTCCAGTTGGGAATCATTGTTGCATGGTCATCGCTTAAACGCTGAGCAGCCCAAATAGCACCCGGTTTTTTGCTTTCAGGAGTCCAACCTGGTCCAACACCAAAAACCTCAAAAACCCAAGCTTCTTCAGTGTCTGCAATCACCAACGCTTCCGAGCCGTCGCCACTTGATGGCAGAAAACCGTAGGTGGTGCATAAATCGCCAATGAACTGAACAGCCTCCCGAGCTTTTTTGTATCGTTGCAGGGCAAATATCATAGCCTGTTCAATTGTCATAATCTGCTTGCCATTTTCCATTGTACAGATTAGTTCTTTGCGCTGGTTTGTTGTGCTTTCGGCTATTCCGAGTTGATACTCGTTCATATGCGAATAGGCTGAATGGAAATAACCATAGGTTTGCTCAACCTGAGGAAGATAGCCAAGAATTTTACCATCGTCGTTAAGCGGTCTGTCAGCATCCTGAATGCCCCAGAATATTGGAGCCATCTCTCCCTTTTTAAAAGATTTTCCTGGAACAAAGAAAATTCTAGAATCAGGGCCAGTATCAGTATGCGAAATAATCACAGAACCATCGGCCGAGGCATTTTTCCCCACCGCAATTACGGTACAGGAATAAGAACTAGGATTTGTAAGTAAAATTAATCCTAATATTAATATTGTTGGTTTAAAAAATTTCATGTTTTAATGTTTTACAGGTTAAATAATCTGAAATTTATTTGGGTCTTCTATTAGTCCACCCTTTTTGCTTTTTTTCGAGGATAAGTCAACTTCCATCCACTTCTCTAAAACAGTGTATATACTATCGCGAAGTTCTTCCGGAAAATGTTTTATTCTTGTAGAATGACTACCTCCTGGATTAAACATAATAACAGCATTGGTCTTTTTGCCAGGATCAACTGCTGTGGCTGACCAAGCGTCGTTTTGGCCGTAGATATAAAGCATATTATTGCCATTCTCCTTTAACCAAGCATCAACATCACGCATTGTTTCAGAGTTAAACGTTGCTTTATAACCTTTTGGCATAGTGAAGTCGAACGTAATATTGACAGTATCCTTTAGGTATTTCCTGAAAGGTTCAATTTCGTATCCATACATACCGATTTCGGTCATTGCTTGAAAAAAGAATGGACGAATAGATTCAATTGACTTTTCTTCAAAGAAAGTAAATGGATTAATTGCTTTGAAATGTTTAAAAAGAACTTCGGCTGATGCTTTTTTTGACGGGATGCTATCGCAGGGTGTTCCCCATTGCCAGAATGCAAAAGAATACTCCAGAACACTTAAATCGTAGGCTCTGTCGAGTCCCATTATAAACTCCCAACCTTTTTCGGTGGCTAGTTTTTGGAACATTGGGAAAATTTCCTTTTTCTTCTCGAACAGCTGGATTTGATAATCATGTATTTTTTTTCGACAATCATCGGTGCCTACTTTACTTAGAAACTCATAAACCCTAGGTTCTTCGGATGAAAAGTTAAGAGGGGCAACATAGGGAACACTAACATCAACATCTTTAGGGTAGAATCGGCGATGGTAAATTGTGGCTTGTCCACTTTTACTTATGCCTGTTGATGCCCACTTTCCAGTGTAAAAAGGTTTAAAGGCTTCAATAATTTTATGTTGATCGGCCGCCGCTTGTCTAACATTCAGGAAACCCCATGGAATAGAATCTTTTGGCCTACTCTGATCAAAGAAACGATGTTCAATGGTTAGCTGATTTGCATCGAGAATTCTTGTTAGTTCATTCGGCTTTGATGTGTACATTGTATAACCATCGATTACAACCACCATTGGGCGATTGAAATTTTTGTGTGAATAGTATGCTTTGAGGGGAAATGTTGGGCTGTTCGGATTTTTGTGATCCAACGGCATTCTAAACCAAACAACATAGGTCGATTTAAAAAGAGGATCGTTTGAAATGGTTTTGAAACTATCAACTATCGCTATTTGCTTGAGCAAATCTTCGGGTGTTTGCAGTTTTGGCTTAAAGCTTAGCAAAGTTGCAATTACAGCAACAGATAGGATAAGCGTAAATCTTTTTATCATACTAACAACATATTAGAGGTTACATCAAATTTATTCTTTTTTATGTAAACGATTCTATTTAGAAAATATACCAACTGTTCCTTTTGGGCCCACAAAAACACCAAGCTTTTCACTCGTATCAAAGTCCATAGCATTGTATCCTTTCAATTTGGTTTTAATCCAAGTTTCGCCCATGTTGGCTGAATAGTCAACTCCAATTGTTCCACAAACAATCAAAACTTTTGCTTTAGGGAGATATTTAACACACGATTCAAATCCTGATGGAAATTTTTTTGTGAGAGTCCAATTTTTTCCCGAATCGTCACTTACGGCAATATTATCCCTCGCCTCGTCTATTTTCTGCCAACAACCTCCAGCAATAGCATAGGAATTGCTCCCTATCTTTGCAATTGAATAAATGCCGTACGATTCTCCTGCCTTAAGTGGCGATTTTATTGCCTCCCAGGTTTTCCCAAAATCAACGCTTCGAATAACTCGAGCTTCAGCGCCGCCTGTTCCGTAAAGAATAACTCCGTTGGTAGAATAAACAACAGATGTACCACTGGCTGCATAACCTCCTTCGGGGTATAGCGGTTTTGGAATTGCATTAAAATCAACCGTATCCCATGTTTCTCCACCATTTTGGGTCTTTATAAAAAGAAAGTTTCCTCTAATAGGATCGCTGCAAGCAATGCCTCTTTGAGAATCGCAGAAATCGAATGAGTTGAAAAATATCAATGAGTCGGAGTTCTCATAATTAAGAGTCCATGTTAAGCCTCCATCAGTAGTCTTGTAGATTCGTGCTGGAGAACCGGCGCTTAATGCAATAGCAGAAATATCGCTAAATGCATGAATATCCCTAAAATCTAATAGAGTATCGTTGTTAATTTTTCCTACATGCCAAGTTTTGCATGCATCTAGAGTACGAGCAAAAGTTCCTTTGCTTCCGCTTATCCAGCAAACTCTATCATTATAAACATCTACCCCTCTTAGGCTAGGATTACCCTCAACAACAAACTCCTGAATATTTCCATCGACTAATCTGTCAACTATTTCATTAGAGCTATTACATGAAAACAGAGACAAAGCAAATAAGATAGGAATGAAAACATTATTTAATCTCATGGTTAGATGGTTATTGGAAAGCATTAACCCTTTCTGTTTCTACATCCTCAATAGACTTTGCCAAAGGTTTCCCAAGAATTCTATGACCTGTTTCGGTTATCAGGATATCCTCCTCATTGCGGATTCCTCCAAAATTTCGGTACTCGTTTACCCTATCAAAATTTATAAACTCCTTGTTAGTGCCTGTTTGTTCCCATAAATCAATTAGTTCGGGAATAAAATATATACCCGGCTCAATGGTTATTACAAATCCCGGCTTAAGCTCTCGACCCAAGCGGAGCGATTTTAATCCAAATTGCTTACTTTTTGGTATACCACAGTAACCAACATACTGCTCGCCCAGGTTCTCCATATCGTGAACATCGAGCCCCATCAGGTGCCCTGTTCCACAGGGGAAGAATAGGGCGTGCGCTCCGTTTGCAATGGCATCGTCGGTATTGCCTTTAGTAAAGCCAAGTGCCTTCATTCCATCGAATATGGTTCGTGCAACCTGCATATGAACATCGCGGAAATGTACGCCAGGCTTGAGCATTTCTATAGCGCCATTATGCGCGGAAAGGGTTATTCGGTATATCTCCTTTTGCTTTCCGGTGAATGTTTTACCAACTGGAAATGTGCTACTCATATCGCCAGCATAGCCCATAGGGGTTTCATAACCTGCATCGAGTAGGAATAATTGACCTTCCTTTATGGTGTTTCCGTGATAATGGTTGTGAAGCGTTTGTCCGTTAATAGTAGCAATAATGGGGAAACTGATTCCTCCGCCAGCGGCAAGAGCAACCTCGTGAACCTTTGCGGCTATTTTGGCCTCAGTCATTCCGGGTTTAGCGAACCGCATTGCTGCTTGGTGCATTTCGGTGGTCATTGAAACGGCGTGCTCAAGTTCAACAATCTCCTCGGCTGACTTAATGTTTCGTTGTTCGCCCACAGCCGTAATAAACTCAATGCTTGCTTTAGTTTTAGCCTCAGCTGGGCTGATTCCAAGGAATCGCATCAGCTTAATTAAATGTTCCGGACGGTATGGCGGTAAATATTGAACAGTTCCTCGGGGATAGTGATATAATTTCTCGGAGAAATCGGCAACGAAGCCTGTATTTTCCACACCAACATTGGCGGCCATTTCCTTGATGGTTGGCTGTGAGCCCATCCATACAATGCTATCGATGGTGAAATCATCACCGAAAATATAATCGTTGCCACTTTCAATTTCCATTACGGCATAAAGCCCCGGTTTGTTGATTCCGAAATAATACAGGAATGTGCTATCCTGACGGAAATGGTATGTGTTATCCTCGTAGTTCATACCAACCTCGTCGTTTCCAAAGAACAGTAGTACTCCGGATTTAAACTGTGCCCTAAGCTGATTGCGGCGGTTGATGTAGGTTTGTTTGCTAAACATAGTGGTTTGGTTTTATTATAATTCAAGGAGTGATGGAGAATTGGAGTGATGGATTATTATTCTCCATTGCTCCAACACTCCATACTCCATTATTACTTAATCTTATACTCTTTTGGATACTCAACCCCAAGCAAATGCTTTACAAAGAAATCCCAGCGCTTACGGAGGAAGTACTTGTTCCAGTAGCAGGTATCGTGATTATCGTTTGGTAAAACTATAAACTCGAAATCCTTGTTTGCCTTGGTGAGTTCGCCAGCAAGTTTGTATGTAGCCGATGGGTTCACATTATTATCCAAATCGCCTGTTACAATCATTAAATGTCCCTGCAATTTGCTTGCATTAGTAACGTTGGATTGATTGTGATACTGAGTATCTACAGGAAAACCTTGGTATAGCTCAGGCCACCAAATTTTCTCCATTCTGTGATCATGATCAGCAGCTGACGATACCGCAACTTTATAAAAATCGGGAAATAGGAGTAACGCTCTAGTAGCATCGTAACCTCCGGCTGAATGACCATAAATACCAACCCTATCGGCATCGATATACGAGTACTTCTCGGCAAGTTTCTTAATCACATAAACGTGGTCTACTAGTCCATAACCAAGCTTAGCATACGAAACATCGTGAAACTCCTTTGAACGGTAAGCGCTACCTCTTCCATCGATATTAACCACAACAAACCCCAATTCAGCCAACGATAAATCCATGTTTAACACACTGCGCGAGAAATTCTTTGGAGCACGAATGGTGTGAGGCCCAGTGTAAGTCCCATCAATTACAGGGTATTTTTTGTTGGGGTCGAAATTGGTGGGTTTGATTATTGTTCCATAAAGCATTGTTTTGCCATCATCGGCAAGCATACTGAACGTTTCGGCAGGTTTCCATCCCATCTTCACCAAATCATCAATATCAGTTTTTTCAATACTCATAAGCGTTTTGCCATCTTTCAAATTCCGAACAACGGCAATATTTGGGTCTTTATGCGATGAGTAGTTATCGACAAAGAATTTTTTGTCGGGCGATATTCTAATATCGTGGGTTGCCTCCTCGGGTGTTAGGAGTTTTTGGTTTTTACCATCGATGTTTATTGAGTAGAGATATTTTTGGTAAGGATCTTTGTTTGGGTCAACTCCGCCAGCTAAAAACCAAATATTTCCGGTTTTCTTATCGATATGCTCAACACCATAAACGTAGAAATCGCCCTTGGTTATTTGGTTTTTGACTTTACCTGTCGAGAGGTCGTAGCGGTATAGGTGGCTCCAACCATCCTGCTCCGAACGCCAAATAAATTCGGCTTTATCGTAAATCAGCTCAAATGTTTCGGTGTATAAATCGACAAAAGTTTTTGGGTACGATTCAACTAAAACAGAACGCGTCTTCCTAGTTTCCAAATCAATCTCAAACAGTTCACGAGTTTTGTAACCACGATAATACTTGATGTGGTATGCCTTGGGGCAACCTTCAAAGGTGTAAAATCCTGTTCCAAGAAATGCGGGGTTCGAAGGTAAATCTATTCTTACTCCATTCTTATTGGCAACATCGAAAAGGTAAAAATCGGCCATTGTAACTACTGAATCACCTGCAAGTTCCCTTTCGTAAGACACTATTTCAGATTGATAGCCTTCCACATCAGTTTTGTACATCAGCAAGCGGCGGGTATTCCGTCTATCGAACTTTGGAACGATTAATTTCTTCGAATCATTGCTCCAGTATACCTCTATGGTGTAGCTGTTTTTTTCACCTTTACTATCGTTGCGCGTAGCATACCAGTCAAGATTGTGTCCATAACCATTTTCGGGAGAACCATCGGTAGTAAGTTGAAACTCTTCTGCTGAATTTTTATTCTTTAGGTAGATATTTCCATCCTTAATAAACGTAATCCATTTTCCATCAGGCGATAACGATTCCTTATCGGTTAACGAAGGCTCGTTAACTTTTCGAAGTAGTGAGTTCTTTGCAGGATTATAAATCCATTGAGTTTCTTTTGTCCAAAAGGTAAACTCATCCTTCCCCAAAAATTCAGTTCGACTAATCGGGAGCTCATAGGGTTTAACCTCTTTTTTTAGACTATCGGTTAACAGTAATGCTAACTTTGAGTGATCAAATGCAGCAGATTTCTGCTTTGTAGTGAGATTAACCTTGAAAAATTCTTTCCCGTTTCGGGTATTAACGCTGTAAATAAATGTGTTTCCGTGCGTCTCCCAGGTTGGTTCTACCCATCGGTTGTATATGCTTTTCTCCAAGTTCCGCTGTAAAAACTTCTCGGCTCGGGCATAATCTTCCACTGTTACCTGACCATTTGAAAGAAATGGAACAATTACCAAAAAGCCCAAAATCAATGATTTAAATCTATTCATCTGTTTATGATTTATTAAATAGCTAATTTTCAACTACATTAAACTTACGATTTTAGTTTCTCAAACAATGTAGATGGAATGCCCATATTATAATCATTGCGTTTGGT